>WNFU01000739.1_pt1 | contig 45069 bp, 45 predicted proteins | sample 5400121 | NCBI WGS metagenome assembly WNFU01 (sample SAMN13153360, study PRJNA577476) | soil metagenome | isolation source: 100 cm soil or saprolite under grassland replicate 1 | place: USA:California | collected 2016-06-15 | reverse complement strand
CCGGCGTGCTTCGAGTAGTGGAACGGCAAGTCTCCGAGCCCGGAGCGGGTCAGGTCCGGATTCGGGTGGAAGCATGCGGAATCTGTCATACCGATGCGGCCACTGTGATGGGAATCTACCCCGGTCTGACTCTGCCGCGTGTTCCCGGACATGAAGTGGTTGGCCGCATTGAAGCCCTCGGTAGCGGAGTGTCCAGATGGAAAATCGGTCAACGGGTCGGTGTCGGTCTCATTGCCGGAGAAGACGGGGTGTGCGAACCGTGCCGGCGTGGAGACACCGTGAATTGTCAGAACCCCGTGGTATCGGGAGTAACCGCGGATGGAGGATATGCGGAAGTGATGATCGCCGAAGCACGCGCCATCGCTTCGGTTCCAGATGAGCTCACATCCGTAGAAGCAGCTCCTCTCCTCTGCGCGGGCATTACGACCTACAACGCTCTTCGCAATGCCGGCTTGCGCGGCGGAGATCTGGTTGCCGTGCAGGGCGTTGGTGGACTTGGGCATCTCGGTATCCAGTTTGCGCGGCGCATGGGATTCCGGACTGTCGCAATCGGGCGTGGACGCCAGAAGGAAAAGCTTGCGAAAGATTTGGGCGCGCACGTCTACATCGATGCTGCCGCCGAGGATGCCGCGGCGATGCTGCAGCGGATGGGCGGGGCCAGGGCGATTCTCGCAACAGGAACCAGTGGCGCCGCTATGGGGCCACTTGTGTCCGGTCTTGCAGCCCGCGGGAAGCTCATCGTGGTCGGTGTACCGGAGGACCAGATCCAATTGAGCGCATTCCCGCTCGTCTTTGGAGGACGCTCGATTTATGGGAGCCTGACCGGCACGCCGATTGATAACGAGGACGCTCTTGCCTTTAGCGTCCTGGAGAACATCCGCCCGATGATCGAGACACTTCCTCTCGAACAAGCTGCTGATGCTTATGCTCGCATGATCCAAGGCAAGGCGCGGTTCCGCATGGTGCTGGTTACAAAGGACGGAGTCGCTCAAGGGGCGCCGCTCAACTGAGGCAATTGGAAGCTGTGCCGCAAAGAATTCTTCCGAAGGAGATGAGTATGTCAACGAAACTAAAGAGAAACCGAAGTACAGAGTTCCAAGCAACCTCAACCCGGGCGGAGACGGGAGAGGGCGCCGTAGGAAACTCGGCGCGTGACGAGGAAATCAGACGCCGCGCGTACGAAATCTATCTCGAACGAGGCGAACAATCAGACACTGAGCTGGACGATTGGCTCCAAGCCGAACGTGAACTCGAACAAGGGGTGCTTTAGCGAGCGTAGTTTGCAGATCGCCGCCGCCGGGATGTTCCTGATGGTGGGGTTCTTGAAGCTGTCGGGAAATGCGCAACTGGTCGGGCTGTTCGAGGCGATCGGCCTCGGGCAATGGTTCCGCTACCTGACCGGGACACTGGAAGTCGCGGGCGCGATTCTGCTCTTGATCCCGCGCACGAGCGGATTGGGCGCACTTATGCTCGCCGGGGTGATGGCCGGGGCTGTTATGACGCGCCTCTTCGTCGTCGGCGGGAGCCCATTGATGGCGATTATTCTTTTAGCGGTCACGACCGTCGTCGCGTGGGGACGACGCCAGAGAACGAAGGATCTTTTGGCCGGGCTCCAGCAAAGATAGAGATTGGTAACGGAAACCGTACGGAGGAATCAATGATAAGGATTGCCATCATCATCGGAAGCACGCGGCCCGGTCGCAAAAGCGAAACCGTGGCCAAATGGGTTTACGAAATCGCGCAAAAGCGTAGCGACGCCGAGTTTGAAGTTGTCGACATCAAAGACTACAACCTGCCACTCCTTGATGAGCCGATGTCGCCGATGTTGGGCCAGTACACCCACCAGCACACCAAGACATGGTCGGCGAAGATCGCGTCCTTCGACGCCTATGTCTTCGTGACGCCCGAGTACAACCACGCGACTTCGGGCGCGCTCAAAAATGCCATTGATTTCCTCTACCACGAGTGGGTTAACAAGGCGGCTGGATTCGTTGGCTACGGCGGCGCAGCAGGGGTACGCGCGGTGGAGAATCTGCGCTTGGTGATGGGGGAACTGCAGGTCGCCGACGTGAAAGCGCAAGTCGGTCTTTCCCTCTTCACCGATTTCGAGAACTTCAGCGTCTTCAAGCCGGCTCCCCAGCACGAGAAGGCGGTCACCTCCATGCTCGACCAATTGATCGCCTGGGGCGGCGCGTTGAAAACGCTGCGGGAGAAACAAGCATAACCTTCTTCCCTCATCACCTCAGAACTGTTTGGTCATGAGAAGGGGGCATTTACCGGCGCCATGCAGCGCCGTCAAGGCCGTTTTGAGTTGGCCAACGAAGGCGCGATTTTTCTCGATGAAATCGGCGAGCTTCCCGCGGAAACTCAGATTGCACTGCTTCGAGTGATCCAGGAGCGCCAGTTTGAACGAGTGGGAGGTAGTCGCGCCATTCCCACAGATGTTCGAATAATCGCGGCTACCAACCGCGATTTGGCGGCAGCCATTGCTTCAGGAACATTTCGCGCCGACCTCTTCTACCGGCTGAATGTTTTCCCGATTACTGTGCCGCCTCTTCGGCAGCGGAAAGAAGACATTCCGATGCTGGTCGAGTACTTCGTGAAGCGCTATGCTGACAAAGCCCGGAAGCAAATCAGCAAGATCGACAAAAATACCCTCAAGCTATGCCAGTCCTATCATTGGCCCGGTAATATTCGTGAGCTGCAAAATATCGTCGAGAGATCCGTAATCCTCTGCGCCGGGGACACGTTGTGGATCGATGAGGCCTGGCTTTCAAGTCAGGACGCGCCTCGCCTGGAGTCATCAGGTTCTCTGACACGGAACCTCCAGAACTACGAGAAGGAACTCATCGAAGCGGCTCTTGCAGAAAGCAACGGAAAAGTTGCCGGGCCAAATGGCGCGGCTGCCAAACTCGGAATTCCGCGGTCGACGCTGGATTTGAAAATCAAACAGCTCAACATAAAGAAACACACCATCCGATAAGTCCCCTCATTGAACTCCCAGAAATCTAGCACTTCCTAACATCCTGTCACTCCAATTCCTTCTTCGAGCCCTGTTTTCAGTGAAATCCAGTTGGGTACTCGATTTGCACTACTCGTAATTAGTGCTCGAATGGAAGGAATTACGATTGATCAGGTGTTCAATCACCAAATCAGTCGCGCCTTCAACCGTCAGTTGCGGCAACGGTATCGCGGCTCGCAACAACTCTCTGGTATTGGCCATCGAGAGCGCGGGCAAATCATCGACACCAAGCTCGCGAGCCAGTTCCGGGTCAGGCGGATGCCGCTCCCTCCACTCCAGTTTGGTTTGAGTCATAAACCACGTCGCCAGGCAGACCAGCGCCAGTTCGCGTTCCCAGGCGGAGAATTTCTGGGCGCGCAATTCATCCCAGCCTATTTCACTTTTGGCGTCACGATTGGCGCACTCGACGAAGACTCTCTGGCATTTGCCCCAAGCCAATCGTTCAAGCGTTGCCTCGGCAGGTTCGTTCGAGAGCGCGTAATGGATTTTACCTTCCCCATCGCGGCGCATGATCAGCCATTCTTCAACTGGCTGCTCTCCGTTTTGCGTCGTCCACACACGGCGGGCGCTGAACTCGTCCTTGAGGTAGCCGCGTTCGGTGGCTCGGACTTCAATTCGCCTCCAGACGATTTCCGGCAGCCCAGAAATTTGTCTGACCTCCATCGGTTTGTCCTCGCTCAGTACTCGCGGCTTAGCTTTGCGGCGGCCTTTCAGGTGAGCCGGGATATCGACTACTGGCCTTTCCAGATAGACTTGTGTGTGGACCGGAACCTCAGCGCAATAAATCAGATGGGCCTCGCTCAACTTTCGACGCAGCCAAAAACTGCGCCCGTAAAGCGTGTCGCAACAGACCACTTCAAAGTGCAAGCCCTCGCTACTAACTCGCTCGATCATTTGCCAACCCAACTGGACCTTGGTCGCAAACTTGCGGTCGGGCGGCACTCCCAATCGCTTCCGCTCTTTGGCCATCTGAGGCGTAAACCAACGTTCGGGCAGAAACAACTCTCCGGCGATCCACATCCAGTCGCCGTTGTGAGCATAGGCCAGAAAGGTCCCGACCTGGCTCATATCAATCTTGCCCAGACGCCCATTGTGCTGTCGTCCTGCTCCGACAGTTTTCTCCGACGCCTTCTCATCAGCGCTTTCATCCAGGATCAAAGCGCTGCCTTCGGCAAAGGACGGTTCTTGCGCGACTTCTTCGCGGATTTGCTGCAAGACCTCTTGTGCCGACCACGGCGAATTGGTCATAAAATGTTGCACATTCTGCGGCGACTCTCCGGTTGTCCGCGCGATGTTGCTGAAATTGCGTTCTGTGGTCATTCGCAACAACCCGCTGAGAAAGCCCAAGGCGTAATGACTCACATCACGCGTCGTAGTTTCAAAACATTCGGCATAGCGTTCCCAGAACTGATACAAACGCTGGCCGAGGGTCTTGATCTCGGCGCTCGGCAATCCCCAAGCGCTGGGACTAAAAACTTTGCTTTTTTTCTCATTCTCGGTGCTGACACCCATCTGTTCGGAGTGCCAGCCATTCAATTATTTCTCAACTGTTTAGCGCTCTTTTTCAGGAGCGAGCAAATGTGACATTGTCGAGCTACTTAGGTTCGGATTCGTCCGCTCAAATTGCGCTCGCAAACAAAATAGCAGGACGGCAACCGACCAAATTCTTGACGTGGGCTCGAGTGAATTTCCCGGCTTAAGGTTGATGGCATTATCTGCAATATATCCACTTGAGGAAGCCTGACCTAGGATACCCAGACCTGGTGAGGCTGATGGGAGGGCGCTTGTCCGGCGGCCATCGACAATGGAAGACAGCTATTATGAGCAATCAGTCCTGGAACAAAGTTTTAATCGTAGATGATGAGCCGGCGATTCGGTGGGTGCTTGCGGAGGCATTGCGCGGTTGGGGCTATGAGACGGTTGAAGCTGAGACAGGCACGGCGGCGCTGGCGGCCGTGGTTACCGAGCAACCCGCAGTATTGTTGCTCGACATCAATCTGCCCGACAGCTCCGGACTGGATCTGGCGCGCGAGGTCAAGAGACGCAGGCCGCAGACGGCTGTGATCCTGTTAACGGCGGAGACGTTGTACGAGAACGCGGTCGCGGCTCTGCGTGGCGGCGCTGACGATTTCATCGGCAAGCCGATCAACATGGAGGAACTGCGCTTCGCGCTCTATCAGGCTCTCGAGTTGAAGCGTCAAGGCTGTGAGCCCGTCCGCGTAAACCGGCCGCGAGTTTTAATCATCAGTGACTCAGCCGAGCAGATTCCGTATTGGCTGGCAGCCTTCGATTCACAGGTGGCAGAGTTCACCTGCGCCGTATTTCCCGAAGAGTGGGACCATGTTAGCAATGACAGGCACGACTTGGCGGTAGTTGATGTCGGCCCGGCGCTACTGGAGCCTCTGCTCGAAAATCTCCGCGCGAGTAAGGAACACGCGGGGATTCACTTGCTGGTAGAAAAGAGCAGAATCGCTGCGGCGCCTCTGGATGGTGTGCTGCCGAAATATCGAGCGATGCCATGTAGTCAGGATGAGATGATCAGGCTGGCGCATCGCTGCCTCACCTCGATCTCTGGCCAAGGGGCGGTAAAAGGATTCCTCTAAGAGTTGTATGTCGGGCCCTTCGCGGAAGCCGATCAGCCGGGACCATCCGAAGCTCATCTCCCGCCGCCCGACGCGTAAAGTCAAAGAGCGGTTCTTCTCCGCCGAGAAGTTGTAATCCACGAAGTGCTGATGCACATCCAGATCGTCTCTGTCCGGCGGGCGCGCCCTGCCGACGCAGTCTTCGACCGCGCCGCTTTTCGGTTGTGAGAAGCCTGACTGCCGTGGAGTGTGATCTTCTCCGGGGCCTCATTATTACCGATCGCTTTCTTGAAGAAGCGTACGGCGGCCGTTTTATCCCGATTCTTACTCAGCAGGAAATCGACTGTCTGATCTTGTTTATCGACCGCGCGATAGAGATAGCGCCATTGACCCTTCACTTTGATATAGGTTTCATCGACTCTTCAGGATGAACCGAGAGGGGGCGCGTAGTTCTTCCATTTATTATCGAAGTCGGGGACGAAGCATTGGACCCATCGCAAAACGGTGGTGTGTACGACCTTGACGCCGCGCTCCGCCATCAGAAAGAGCTTGCCACTGCCCGATCGCCGCCGGTGTCAGGGCCACGCAGATCAGGATGGCCTGATCCGCGGGATACTCCGGAGCCTTCTCCATTTCTCTTGGCCCCGAGCGAAGTCGCGTCACGGCGAACTCTGGCTTTTGGTCCGAGCCAACCACCCTGCAGTCGCAGTCCGGCGTGCGGAAAACATCCGCCAGAGACGATCCGAACATCAGCGGGTCCGACTTGTCATGGCCCGCCGCCTGCGTTCCAGATTGATGTCTGAAGGGAACCTCTTTCATTACCCGCGTCAACGCTCCTTTCGGTTCAAATCCCCACTTGCTGATTCCCTCGCACCCTTTACGAGGCGACGAGACGACCGGTCGGCTCATACCGAGAGTATAGTTTCAAGACGATCCTGCCGCATCCCCCCATATGGTAATCGCCATCTCCCCCAAAATAGTAACCGGCACGTGGTTGCAATATACGATCATGGCGCGTTTTTGCAATACCGAGCGACGCACTCTGTAAGAGCATCGCGGTGAAACCTTCTTCAGAAATTCCCCATGAGTGGCCCGAATGCGCGCGAAAAGCTATCCGATTCAGCCGCTGCGCTGTTTCAGCGATTCGGCTACCCGCGCGTGAGCATTCGCGACATAACGTCGTCAGTCAACCTCCCGAAAGGCACGTTCTATAACCTGTCCGTACCGAGATTTCCATCTTGGCGATGAAGAGCCCATTCACTGATGATGCGGCGCCGATCTCTTCTTCGAATTGATGACTCGATCTCACCTCGACGGCGCATCACTCTGCAACAACGCGCATCGATCTCGGCCCCTGCCGGCAGTCCCTCCATTGATTTGATCGATATCACCTCGGAGCTAACCGGATCCCCGACATTATGCGGCTCGTCGGTAACGATGATGCAACCCGCCGACTTGTGGGATTGCGACGACCTTTCCCTTCACTGGCGCTTCAATCAAGACCTGAAACGCAATAAGCGGGCAAGCGCCAGACACAAGAATCTCGCTGATCTCGAAATACCCGCAGTGTGCACAAGAAGCTGAACCTGACGTTCGATATCCTGACGGATCTTTATCTCAAAACGGCTGAGCAATTTCGGTTCGTCTTCGTGCTGCAGGATTACTTGCGCGACCTTTACAAGTCCTTCGGTAGCACACTGGACAGATTCCACGACGAATCGGAATACCGATTGCCGATGCCCGCCCTCTACGTGATCGATAAGGAAGGAATCATTCGTGCAGCCGACGTGAACCCGGACTACACGATCCGTCCTGAACCTTCCGAGACTGTCAGGCTATTGAGGACGCTAAGTATTGGTGATGCGGAGTCGAGACGGACAATTTAGTTTCTCGCGCCTGAAGCTATTGGAGAAGTCCTGCGATCGGACCTACGCCGTCAGCACACTGATTGTCCTCGCCGCGCTCGGCTACAGTCTGTTGGGCGGCGTCCCGTAATCTCGGACTGAGCGATTTACGCCCCGGTCCGCCAAAAATCCCCTCCTCTGTGCGGCCATGTACCGACACCCTCAGGCGCAAGGCGCTAGGCTCTCTCATTGTTGAACATTTTCAGTTCAATTCCCTTCCCGCAATCTCCCCATAGGCTGAAGGATCTGGCCTATCAACCGATAGAAAGCTAAGGAGTCATCCCGGACAGAACTCTTGACGGGCGGTGATAAACCGTAAGGGAGGATTGAGAGGCGTATGACTCGCATCACATCGTTAGTAATTTGCGCGCTCATGCTCGGTCTGTTTGTCATCTCTCAAAGCTTTTCGTCGCCGAATGGCTCTCCACAGAATCAGGCGCCGGCGGGGTTGGAAGAAGAGATAAAGCGAGTGGAGGCTGAAATTGACAGGATCTTCGCCGAAACTCTGGCGCAACTGCCCTCAATCCCGAGCGACGCCGGGAGCCGGATGAAGCGGGTGCAGACGCTCGGGAAACTAATGCTTTTTGACAAGCAGCCCTCGGTCAACAGAAATCAGGCATGCACGTTTTGTCATATGCCGGATGTGGATTTTACCGGACCGATCTCGATCCTTAATATGACTACTGTCGCTTATCCGGGATCGGTCCGCAACGCGTCGGCGGACCCCGCGCAATCGCGATACGGCCACCGTAAACCTCAGAGTTACACCTACGCGCCTTATTACCCGCCCCTTCAGTACAACCAGGCGCAGGGGGATTTCTATGGCGGGAACTTCTGGGACCTCCGCGCCACCGGAGTCTTCCTGCAAAATCCCGCGGCGGAGCAGGCGCAAGATCCCCCGGTTGATCCTAACGAAATGGGCATGCCTGACACCGCCTGCGTAGTGCGACGGCTCTCCCAGAGTCCCTACAGATGGTTCTTTGAGGCCGTCTGGGGCAAGCAATCATTCGCGATCACGTGGCCGGCAGACGTCGACCAGGTGTGCGGCAAACCGGGGCCGCCTCCGGCGGATGATCCGCTGCCCGTCCACTTGAGCCCGGAGGACCGGGGACGCTCGAACGCGACTTATGATCAATTTGCACTCGCCATTGCGGCTTATGAAGCCGCGCCGGAGATCAGCCCTTTCTCGTCGAAATTCGATTACGCTCTCGCCAACCCCGACCAGCAAGTCTTGACCCCGGACGAGCAAGCGGGATGGGACCTGTTTCACGGCAAAGCAAAATGCAATACATGCCATCTGGATGGAACCGAGAGTCTCGCAGGAAAGACATCCCGTAGGATCACGCCCTCAGACGTCGGAAGCAAGGCGCCGTTGTTTACCGACTTTACCTCATCCAATCTCGGTATCCCCAGGAACCTGGCTATTCCCTATTACAACGAGAATAAGCCGGACAAATACGGATACATCGCCAACCCGGCGGGCTCTGCGTTCGTGGACAAAGGAGTAGGCGCCTTCCTCAGGGATCCGCGGCTCAATCCGAATTCTGATTGGGCGCGGCTCGCTTCTCAGTTCGACGGCAAGTTCCAGGTCTCTACATTGCGGAATGTGGACAAGCGACCGCGTCCCGATTTCGTCAAGGCCTATATGCACAACGGCTACTTTAAGAGCCTGAAAGAAGTCGTCCACTTCTACAACACCCGCGATAAACTTCCCCGTTGTCAGCATGGCGCTCCGGGAGAAAAGACGACGTGCTGGCCCGCCCCTGAGGTTCCACAAAACATGGACACGACGATCGGCAACCTGGGGTTGACCAATGAACAGGAAGACCAACTCGTAGCGTTTATGAAGACCCTCACAGATGGGTATAAGCTTCAACAGTCCCATACGAAAAAATGAGGTCCGGCGTTAACCCGCAGGGCTGTCAGGTTTTTTCTTTCAAGTCGCCGACCACCGAAGAACTCAACCACGATTATCTCTGGCGTTGCCTGAAGTGTCTGCCCGAACGCGGTCGCATCGGCATTTTCAATCGCAGCTATTACGAAGAAACCCTTGTGGCGCCGGTGCATCCGGAAATTTTGGCGAACCAGAGGCTGCCGCCGGCGCTCGTCACAAAAGACATCTGGAAGGAACGTTTTCAGGACATCCGCGGCTTCGAGCGATACCTGGCGCGCAATGGCGTAGCAATTCTCAAGTTCTTTCTGCACATCTCCAAAGAGGAGCAAAAGAAACGTTTTCTCGAGCGGATCGAAGAACCGAAGAAAAACTGGAAGTTTTCCAGGAGTGACGTCAAGGAGCGCGAACACTGGGATGATTACATGGAAGCGTATGAAGATATGATTCGAAACACCGCAACGAAAGCGGCGCCGTGGTATGTCGTGCCCGCGGATAACAAGTGGTTTGCGCGCATCGTTGTCGCCGCCGCGGTCATCGATGCGCTGGACTCCCTTGATCTCAAATATCCGAAAGCCGACGACCGCAAGTTAAAAGAACTGGCCGCGGCGAAACGAGCTTTACAGGCGGGCAAGTGAGAAGATTGTGTTGCGACAACCAAGCCCGCGTCTTCGAGCTGGATTATTGGATAAGTCCGATCACTAGGCAGAACTACCCCACGCGCTTCAAGATCGAGATCCCATCGCTTGACGCCAAGTTCGAAGTGGTATGCACGCCAAAGGAACAGGAGTTCGTATCGAAAAAGGGATGGCTGACTGATGTCAGGACACTCTTGTAACCAGATGTGTCGTAATAGGTTTGAACTTGTGAGAGGGTAGGAGGAAATGATGATCAGAACATTCGGCCCTACTTAGCAGACACCCCTCGAAAAGTATATTAAGCATCCGCTCTTCTAGACGCATTGACATCAATTCAAAGGGATTGCCGCAATCGTCCTGGCTATCGTCGCGAAAGAGACCGGCAACCAGGCCGAACTCCTCAAGCACGCAAGGCGATCAGGAAGCCGGGACTAAACGCTTTTCGCGCTTGATCCATAACCCACGGCTGGCACATGAATCGCTGGCCTATCGTCATAGGGCGACGCGCCTTGCCGGTCTTCTGGCGGGCTTCTGATCAGAACGCTCAAAGGACTAATGAAGCCTGCCACCTTATCACCCGGCGGCTGAAACTCGCCTGCGTCGAGAAATCACTGTGATCTCGCAACAACGATTGAGCAAGTCGGCGATTGACCCGAGCGCCGCAAGACATCTTTCCGGCAAGCGCTCCGCCGTTATGGACACCTGGAGTCTAGTAAGGCGACAACACGCGCAGTTTTTTCGCATGGAGGACTAATATGGCAACTGCAAGCAAAGAAATTAAGCAACCGAAGCCACTGCCCGCGCCGAATAGTGACTTCTACGAACTCGCCGAGACCTTGCCCCCCGAGGAACTGGCGGTTGTGAAACAGGTGCGCGCGTTCATGGAGACGAAGGTCGCGCCCATCATCACGAAGTACTGGGTCGAAGACGCCTTTCCGTTTGAGCTGTTGCCGGCCGTGAAGGATCTCAACATCGGCGGCCTTGGAATGAAGGGCTACGGCTGCAGAGGCGGAAGCGCGCTGCTATTTGGCTTGGTATCGATGGAGATGGCGCGTTTCGACGCGTCAATCGCGACGTTCTTCGGTGTCCACAACGGCCTGGCCATGGGTTCCATCTACCTTGGCGGATCCGAGGAGCAAAAACAGAAGTGGCTCCCGCCGATGGCTCGCTGGGAAAAGATCGGCTGCTTCGGCCTCACCGAGCCGGAGGTGGGTTCCGGGGCGTCCGGCGGCCTGCTGACGACTGCGAAACGCGAAGGCGATACCTGGGTCATCAACGGTCAGAAGAAATGGATAGGTAATTCTCCCTGGTGCGACATTTCGATCATCTGGGCGCGCGATGTCGCTGACAACCAGGTCAAAGGCTTCATCGTCGAGAACAAGACTACACCGGGCTTCAGCGTTGAGAAGATTCAGAACAAGATCGCGCTCAAGGTGGTTCAGAACGGCTTGATCACGATGGATAACTGCCGGATACCGGAGGAGAACCGGCTCCAAGTTGACCAATCATTCCGCGACACCGCCCACGTGTTGCGCATGACCCGTTATGATGTGGCATGGGAGGCGACCGGATGCGCGATGGGCGCCTACGAGAATGCGCTCAAGTATTCCCAGGAGCGTTTGCAGTTCGGAAAGCCGATCGGCTCGTTCCAGATGGTGCAGGACCTCCTCGCCAAAATGCTCGCCAACATCACGGCTTCGCAGTGCATGATCGTTCGCATGGCCCAACTGCAGGCCGAAGGCAAGATGACGGACGCCCACGCGGCGCTCGCCAAGTCGTTCACCACGGCCAAGTGCCGCGAGACGGTGGCGTGGGCCCGGGAACTGTTGGGCGGCAATGGCATCGCCGCCGAGTACAACGTGGGGCGTTTCTTCGCGGACGCGGAAGCCCTCTACACCTACGAGGGCGCCTACCAGATGCAAAATATGATCGTCGGCAAGGCCATCACGGGGTTCAGCGCCTTTGTGTAACGCGCCGGCTTTATTCACGGGCTAAGCGCGAGCGAATAACCGAAATTTTAAGACAGGAGACAATCTGATGAGTTCGCCGGTGACCGCATCAACACTCAAGAATGTCTTGTACGAGAAGAAAGGCGCCATCGCCTATGTCACTCTTAATCGCCCCAAGGTCCTCAACGCTCTGAATCAACAAACGTGGGAAGACTTGCGGGCGGCTTTCGAGGACGCGCGGGATGACACTGTGGTGCGCGGCGTCATCCTTACGGGAGCGGGCGACAAAGCGTTCATCGCAGGAGCGGACATCAGCGAACTCGCTAATGTCACGGCGGTCGAAGCGCAAAAATCCAGCAGTTACGGACAGGGGGTCCTCGACCTCATCGAGGATCTCGGCAAGCCAGTGGTGGCGGCGGTCAATGGCTTCGCGCTCGGCGGCGGCTGCGAAACGGCAATGGCTTGCACGATCAGGGTGGCCTCAGAGAACGCGAAGTTTGGCCAGCCCGAAGTCAAGTTGGGAATCATTCCAGGCGGCGGTGGAACGCAACGCCTGCCCCGGCTGGTCGGGAAGGGCCGGGCCCTGCAGCTCATTCTGTCCGGAGAGATGATCGGCGCGCAGGAGGCTTATCGCATCGGGCTCGTGAACGAAGTCGTTCCGGCCGCCGATCTGATCGCGCGCGCCGAAGCGATCCTGAAACAAATCTTCGCCAACGCCCCGATCGCCGTGAAGTTCGCGCTCGAGGCGGTGAACAAAGGATTGGAGACGAACCTGGCCGAGGGCTTGTCACTGGAAGCTGCTTTATTCGGGCTGTGCGCCGGGACGGAAGACAAAAAGGAGGGCACGCAGGCCTTCCTGCAAAAGCGCGCCGCACAGTTCCAGGGGCGGTGAAGGTTAAGCGGAAAGGAGAGACTCATGAAAACCGAGAACACAGCGACAACTGACAATATCTTTTCGGGACTGAAGGTAGTGGACTTCGCGAGCTTCATCGCCGGTCCGGGCGCGGCGGTGATCTTGTCCGACTTTGGCGCTGACGTTATCAAGGTTGAACCGCCCACGGGCGACTTGCAGCGGATTATATTCAAGGTCCCGCCGCAGCCCCGCGCCAAGGACAACTATCCCTGGCATCTGAACAATCGCAACAAACGGGGATTGGCTGTGGATCTGAAATCGCCCCGCGCGGGAGAGATTCTCGAACGGCTCGTCAAATGGGCGGACGTGATGATCGTCAACTCTCCACACCCTGCGCGCAAGCGACTAAAGCTGACGTACGAGGATGTCGCGCCGTGGAATCCCCGTCTGATTTACGCCGATCTCACCGGCTACGGCGATAAGGGGCCTGACGCCGATCTTCCGGGTTTCGATATCACCGCATACTGGGCCCGAACCGGCTTGCTGTCGCTGACGCGAGATGCGGGCGCTCCGCCGACACTGCCGTTAGCGGGCAGCGGAGATCATGCGACGGCGGTCGCCGTGTATTCCGCAATCGTCACCGGCCTTTACCGGCGTGAGCGCACTGGAAAGGGTTCCTATGTCACGACTTCACTAATCGCATCGGGGGTCTGGGCCAGCGGTATCGCGATACAGGGCGCGCTTTGCGACGCCAAGTTCTACCCCCTGCATGATCGGAAGAATCCGCCGAACGCGACTTTCAACGTGTATCGGTCCTCCGATGACCACTGGTTCCTGATTGTCACCGAGCCCGACAGGTGGCCGGCTCTGGCAAACGGGATTGGTCGCCCGGATATGCTGACGGATCCGCGATTCACTGATGCGGCGAAGCAGGCGGCGAATTCGGCGCAACTCACGGCGATTCCGGACGAGGTGTTTGGCTCACAGCCGATGGCGCACTGGCGCGAAGTCTTCGATCAAGCCCATATCCCATTCGGCGTTGTGCAGACGCCTGGTGAAGTCATCAACGACCCGCAGTTACTGGAGAACGACATCATCGTTCCACTCGAGGGCGCCGGAGGGAACCTGAAGTCCACGATAAGCAGTCCTATCCAGGTGCACGATGTCACTAAGGCGGCTGCAAAGCGAGCCCCGGAAATTGGAGAACGCAACGAAGAGGTTCTCAAAGAACTGGGGTTCAGCGCGGCCGAAATCGACGGCTTGCGCGCGAGCGGCGCCATCCCGCAGGTTGGAGCGACCACGGGAGCCAAGGGAGGTGGATGATGAATGAGGTTATTACCGAACGTTCCGGAAGTATCCTGCGTGTCCAGTTGAATCGTCCGGCCAAGAAGAACGCAATGACTTCGAGCATGTACGCGACTCTGGCGGATCTTTTCAACGACGCGGCCAAGGACGAAGGAATACGTGTGGCGCTCTGGCACGGCGCGGGAGATTCATTCAGCGCTGGCAACGATGTGGAGGATTTCCTGAAGAATCCTCCAGGGCCAGGCGCCTCTCCTCAAGCTCGCTTGATGAATGCGCTGATTAACTTCGACAAGCCACTGATCGCCGCCGTCCAGGGCGCAGCTATCGGAGGGGGAACCACGATGCTGACGCACTGCGACTTCGTATATGCGGGTGAGAGCGCGAAGTTCCAAATGCCTTTCATCAATCTCGGTCTGGCGCCGGAATTTGGATCGACTTGCTCGATTCCGATGCGTATCGGACACATCCGAGCGGCCGAGTTAATTTTGTTAGGACTGCCTTTCGATGCTCGGAGGGCCGCGGAGCTTGGACTGGTGACCCGCGTTGTGCCCGACCAGGAACTGCTGGCCACGGCGACTGAAACAGCCCGGAAATTGGCTGAGAAACCGGTTGGCGCGCTGCAGGCCTGCAAGAGACTCATGAAGCGCTTTTCACGTGAGCAGATCGAGGAGGCGATGAAGGCCGAAAACGACGAGTTCGCCTTGCGAGTGCGCTCGGCGGAGGCCAGGGAGGCGTTCACGGCGTTCCTTGAAAAGCGCCCGCCGAACTTCACGAAACCAAAGGAAACTGCGACGGCAACATAGGCTTTTCCGAATCAATGGATTCGGAAGGCGCCAGGGCGCGAGGCGCTCAGGTCGGGGATTGAGACACGAATTGATTAAGGAGAAGGTATGACTGAACCCCAGGGTTCTAGATCAACAGGCGCATCCGGCGTCAAAGCTGCGGTTGGCCGCTTGTTTTTTCTGGAGGCAAGCGGCGGTGGTCGCGTCATCTCGGTATATCCCGATGGCTCGGACCGAAAGGTCATCGTGACCGGATGCCGAATCCCCGACGGCATGGTCGTTGACGCTAAGGCAGGGCACATCTACTGGACAAACATGGGAGTTCCGAATCTGAACGACGGATCCATCGAACGCGCGGATCTCGACGGTCGGAATCGCAAGACGATCGTTCCCGAAGGCGGCACGTTCACGCCAAAGCAGCTCCATCTCGATAAGAAAAACGGAAAGCTCTATTGGTCAGACCGCGAGGGGATGCGAGTCATGCGTTCGAACCTCGATGGCTCAAAGATTGAAACACTCGTGGACACGAGCCAGGGTGATGCGCGCCCCGGCCGCGACGCGACGAAATGGTGCGTTGGCATAAGCGTTGACGCCGATCGAGGACAAATCTACTGGACACAAAAGGGCCCGGACGACGCCGGACTAGGCCGCATTTTTCGCGCGGGCGCCGAAATCCCAAATGGCGCCAACGCGGCCAACCGCACGGACATTGAACTTCTTTTCGACCGTCTGCCCGAGCCGATCGATCTGGAGCTCGATCTGAAGAATCGCCATATGTACTGGACCGACCGCGGAGATCCGCCACTGGGGAACACGGTCAACCGCGCCCCCATGGATGCGGATCCCAAGAAGCGCCCGGCTCCCGAGATCTTACTCACCCATTCGATGGAGGGAGGCCAGACTCCCGAGATCTTACTCACCCATTTGATGGAGGGAATAGGTATCGCCCTCGATCTCAAAGAGAATCGGATGTTCATCACCGACTTAGCCGGCTCCGTCTATTCCGCCAAGCTCGACGGATCAGAGAAGAAGGCGCTGCTCGCCGCCCAGGGGAATCTTACCGGGATCGCCTACGTAGAAATAGCCACAAAGGGGGATTGATTATGTCCTACAACAAACCTGTTCGCCGAATCGCGATTGTTGGCGCCGGAGTCATTGGCGCGAGTTGGGCGGCCCAGTATCTGGCCCGCGGGTTCGACGTGGTCGCGACCGATCCCGCCCCGAACGCGGAAGCCAATTTGCGCAAGTATGTTGACGAGGCGTGGGAGCTACTCACGGACATCGGGCTTTCGCCCGGCGCGGCGCGTGACCGCCTGAGTTTTACCTCCAATATGAAGGATGCCCTGTCGAAGGCCGACTTCGTCCAGGAAAACGGGCCCGAGCGACCGGATTTCAAGATCAAGTTATTCGCCGAAATGGACGACGCCACGCCTCCGGATTCGATCATCGCGTCGAGTTCATCGGGAATAACGCCAAGCGTCATGCAATCGGAATGCAAGCGGCCCGAGCGTGTCCTGGTCGGGCATCCCTTCAATCCTCCGCACATCATTCCGTTGGTTGAAGTCGTTGGTGGTACTAAAACATCGCCCGAAGCGATCAAGCAAGCGATGGCATTTTATGCGTCGATCGGAAAGAAGCCCATCCATCTTCGGAAGGAGCTTCCCGGCCACGTCGCGAACCGCCTCCAGGCGGCCCTCTATAAAGAGGTCTGTATCTCATTCAGCAGGGGGTGCTGAGTGTCGCGGACGCGGACGACGCCGTGAGTTATGGGCCGGGACTGCGGTGGGGAGTGATGGGCCCCAGCTTGCAGTGGCACCTGGGTGGTGGCGCTGGCGGGATCAAACACTTCATGGAACACCTGATGGACCCGCTGGCCGCCATGATTAAAGTCCTCGGTACCCCCGAAATCACTGATGAACTCAAGCAAACGATCATCGACGGAGTGTTGCAGGAGGCCGCAAATCGCTCTGTGGACCAGCTTGCTCAAGAGGAGAACGAGGTATTGCTCGGACTTCTTAAGCTGCGCGCTCAGCACGGTTTAGGCTAGTCGAAAGCCTCGACGTACGTGGTAGGAGGACGGCATGACCTCACCTGAGGTAGACATCATCGTTATTGGCGCCGGACCGGCGGGTGTGCTCGCCGCCCTCCGCGCTGCGGACCTGGGCGCGCGCGCCGCGCTGGTGACCAGAGCTGAATTTGGCGGCATGGCTGCCAACGACGGACCGGTTCCGGTGCGGACACTGGCCCATGCCGCCCGGCTGATCCGCGAAGCTCGACAGTTAGGTCAATACGGCGTCACCGTGAGCGAGCCGGCGCTGGATTATCCCCGGCTGCTGGCGCGTGTGCGCGAGGTCGTCAACGACGTGCGTGCGCACTCTTCCTTGCGCCGGCAGATAGATTCCCTCGGAGTGACCGTCCACGAGCATGCCGGCGACGCGCGCTTCATAGACCCGCACACCGTCGTCACCGAGGCCGGGTTACGGCTTCAGGCTGACAAGATCATCATCTGCACCGGCGGCGTGAGCCGGCGGCTCCCAATCCCAGGTTTCGAGTTGACGAGTACCCATAGCGACGCCTGGGGTTTGACTTCAGTCCCGCCGTCGATGCTGGTCATTGGCGCCGGGGCGACGGGGGCGCAGGTCGCCTCGATTTTCAATGCGTTTGGCTCTCGGGTCCAACTCTTCGAGGCGGCCCCGCGCATCCTGGCGACTGAGGATGAAGATGTAGCGGTGGCGGTCAGGACAGCATTCCGCGATTCGGGCATGGTGGTGCAAGAGAACTTCGGCGCCATCGAGTCGTTCGAGAAAACGCCGACGGGCGTGCGGATGAACTTCTCCAAGGACGGCAAACGGGACAGCGCCGAGGCGACGATTGCGGTCGTGGCGGTGGGCTGGGTGGCCGATACCGCCGGTCTGAACCTCGCTGCGGCGGGAGTTGAGATTGATGATCGTCGAAGGTTCGTGAAGGTGGATGAGTATATGCGGACCTCGGCGCCACATATTTTCGCCGCCGGGGACGTCATCGGTCGCCTGATGCTCGTCCCTCCGGCGATACAGGAGGGCTTCGTAGCGGCCACCAACGCCGTGCTTGGAGCGACGATGCCGATTGGGGACCAAGTGAACACAAGCGCCAGCTTCACAGAGCCGGAATATGCCCAGGCGGGCCTCACCGAAGCGAAGGCCCGTGAAACACACGACGTTGTGACCGCGGTTGTAAACTTCGACTCGACCACGCGCACGATTATCGACGGGCGCAAGGCCGGTTTTTGCAAGCTCATTGCCGACCGCAAGACCGCCAAAATATTAGGCTGCCACGTTGTCGGCGAGCGGGCGGTGGAGATCGCACAGGTGGCTGCGATAGCCATTGACTCGGGGATGCGGGTGAACGACCTGGTTCATGTTCCGCTCGCGTATCCTACCTACACAGGGATCCTCGCTAACGTGGCCGCCGGCGTGGCGCTCCAACTCAACCTGGACGTCGGCTGGCAAGCGCACAAGATAGAAAGCGCTGAGTTCGGCCACGTTCCGGGCGGCGCCGAGAGCCGTCCGCCGTCAGTGCGGGGTACCGTAGGATGATTCATACATACTCCTTAGGCCGGGCCGCTCGATACTATCCAGAACGGACGGCGTTTGCTACAGGCGGGACGCGCTCAACTTTTCGGGAGCTTCATGAGCGTGTCGCAAGCATTGCCGCGGCGCTAAACAAACACGGTTTTGGAGTTGGAGACCGGTTGGCCATTCTCCTGCCGAATGAACCCGATTACATCGAGCTGGTGTATGCGTGCGCCTGGCTAGGGGTGATCGTGGTTCCGTTGAATACACGGCTCTCGGTAATAGAAATAGATCACATACTCGCCGACGCAAACCCGCGAGGTCTGATTCGGCGCTCGTCAATGCCGGTCCCGACCGTGCAGCTTTCGTGGAGCCTGGCGCTCGACGAAGAACCTTTGGACGTTCAGAGCGATTCTTATCCTGACGCTATTTACGACCCGGAAGCGATCCTGACTCTCATTTACACGAGCGGCACAACTGGCCAGCCCAAGGGCGTTGAGCAGACTCACGCAAATATCCTGGCGAACATACACCACCTCAACTACTGGATACCTTATAGAGAAGGCGGCGTATATCTTCACGCCGCGCCGATTTTTCATATCTTGGACTTTCCGTTCATGTTCGCGGCGCCGGCTTTCGGCGGCTGCCAGGTCACGATTCCGAAGTTCAGCCCGCAAAGCTTCTGCGAGACGGTCGAACGCGAACGCGTCAATCGGACGGTGTTGGCGCCGACGATGATCAATATGCTGACGCAATTCCCCGAACTCAAGAATTATGACTTAATCAGCCTCGAGGTATTGGCGTACGGCGGATCTCCCATGGCCCCTGAACTCATCCGCCGGGTGAGAGAGGCTCTACCCAATCTTAAACTTGCTCAGGGCTACGGGCTGACCGAAGCGGGCTTTCTCACTGGTCTGCAGGACCATGAGCACACTGAGGACAGGCTCATGTCTTGTGGGCGAGCTTGTCCAGGGATCGACGTGCGGGTCGTGGACAAGTCGGGAAAGGAAGTTGGAGTCGGGAGTCAGGGTGAATTGGTGGCCAGGGGCGCGAATGTCACGCGCGGTTACTGGAATAATCCGGAAGAAACGACACGCGCATTCCAAAATGGGTTGTTTCGTACTGGAGACGTCGGCTATCAGGATGCAGACGGGTATTTCTACATACTGGACCGCTTGAAGGACATGATTGTTACGGGCGGAGAAAATGTCTACTCCGGTGAGGTCGAAGCGGTTATTTACGAGCTTCCCGCGGTTCGTGAAGTGGCGGTCTTCGGAATACCTGACCCGCAGTGGGGCGAACTCGTGATGGCTTGCGTAGCGCTGAAGCCGGGAAAATCTCTCAGCAAGGATGAGCTGATCGCGCATTGCCGGCGATCTTTGGCCAATTACAAAATTCCACGCCGCGTCGAGTTCTCAGAAGCCGAGCTACCGAAGGACGGCTCCGGCAAGATACTCAAGAGGGGTCTGCGTGAGCGTTTTTGGGCCAATCAAGAACGGGACGTGGGGTGACGAATACGCCTACGAGAACTGAGACTAAGATGGCTAAGGCAAAAAAGGCAAAAAATGAAAAGACAGCTCCAGGACGATCGGAGAAACCCATCACGACCGAAGTGTCGGAAGCCGGCCGGGATCGAAGTGTCGGAAGCCAGCCGGGATCGCGCCCGGCGCCCGCGCATCAACGCGTAGGAGATGTGACCAAGAGCAACCAAACCGAAGGTCAGATGACCGTTCACGATGCGACGTACGACCTCCTGCGCAGGCTCGGATTGACGACCATTTTCGGAAACCTGGGGTCCACTGAACAGCCGTTCTTGAAGAATTTTCCGAGCGATTTCGAATATGTACTCGGTCTGCAGGAGGCGTCGGTCGTCGCGATGGCCGATGGGTTCTCGCAGGCGACAAACAAGCCCGTACTTGTGAATTTGCATTCAGGCGCCGGAACTGGCAATGGAATGTGCAACATCATGACCGCCTATCAAAACAAAACGGCGCTGATCATTACAGCCGGTCAGCAGACGCGGGAGATGATTCTTTGCGAGCCTTATCTCACGAATCGTGATGAGACGACGCTTCCGCGTCCGTGGGTGAAATGGGCCTACCAGCCAGTCAGGGCGCAGGACGTTCCGGCCGCGATCATGCGGGCCTATGCGATCGCATTGCAGCCTCCGTCGGGGCCCGTGTACGTCTCCATTCCGCTCGATGATTGGGATCAGCCGGCGGATGGCGATGCCGTCGTGCGAACTGTCAGCTCTTTTCTCCTTCGCGAGCGGCGGGCTAGGATGGGGGGCGCCCGCGGCGGTCGGAATCGCCCTGGCGCAGAAGAAGACCGGCGGGAGGCGGCCGGTTGTGGCGTTCATAGGGGATGGAGCCCTTCAATATTCCATTCAGTGTTTGTATTCCGCGGCCCAGCGCAAGCTGAAGGTCATCTTTATCGTGCCGTGGAACGAGGAGTACGCCATCCTCAAGGAATTCGCCGAATTGGAGAATACTCCGAATGTCCCTGGGCTTGACCTTCCCGGCCTGGACATCGTATCCGCCGCGAAGGGTTTCGGCTGCGCAGGCGTTCTGACCAGAACGAAGGAGGAGATCAAGGAAGCGTTCGGAGCAGCTCTTTCGGCCGATGGTCCAATGGTGATCGTGATTCCCATTGCTCACGAGGATCGGCCATTGGTACCACCCATAAGCGACTAGCAGGTCTGTGCGGCCGTCCTTCCATTGGGCGACTCTTTCTTTCTGTTCGCTATGCGACTGGTCAAGCCATTCCAAGGTCGCGGCGTGGATTCCCGACCATTTTCTTCGGATCCACAATCCGATCGAACTCCTCCGCGCTGACGAAGCCTCCGTTCACCGCAGCGTCGCGCAAGGTCGTATTCTGCTCCAGCGCGAGGTGGGCGATCGCAGAAGCCTTGTCGTAGCCGATGACTGGGCTGAGAGCGGTCACCAGCATGAGTGACTCGTTCACGAATTTCTCGATCCGGCTCCGGTCAAGCGTGATTCCCTCGACGCTATACTCACGGAGCTTGACGCATGCGTCGCCGAGAATGCGCGCGGAGTGCAACACGTTGTTGATAATGATCGGCCGCATCGCATTCAATTCGAAGTTCCCCTGGGACCCGGCGATAGCGACGGCATTGTCATCCCCGATTACTTGAATGCAGACCATGACGATGGCTTCTTCCTGAGTCGGGTTGACCTTCCCTGGCATGATCGAGCTGCCCGGCTCGTTTGCCGGCAGGTTTAGTTCGTGAATCCCCGCCCGTGGTCCTGAACCCAACCATCGCAGATCGTTGGCTATTTTCATCAGCGCGACCGCCAACCCCCGTAGGGCCGCGCTCGCCGCCACCATTGCGTCCAGCGAGCCTTGGGCCGCGAATTTGTTGGGGGCCGTGACGAACGGATGGCCGGTAAGCCTTGCGATCTCGGCCGCGACCTTTTCGCCGAAGTCGGGCGGGGCGTTAAGACCGGTTCCGACCGCAGTGCCTCCGATGGCCACACGATACAGCCCTTGGAGTGATTGCCGGACCAGCTCCAGCGCGTCCTCAAGCTGCGCGGCATAGCCCGACCACTCCTGTCCCACGGTCAGGGGCGTCGCGTCCTGAAGGTGCGTGCGCCCGATCTTAACGATGTCCACCCACTCGCACGCTTTCGCCCTGATGGCGTCCGTCAGGGCAGTCACTGCGGGAATGAGGCGATCGCTGAATTCGAACACGGTTGCGATATGCATGGCCGTCGGGAAGGTGTCGTTGGAAGACTGACTCATATTCACGTCGTCATTCGGGTGAATCGGATGCTTGCTGCCGAGCTCGCCGCCGACGAGTTGGATCGCCCGATTGCTGATGACCTCGTTCACGTTCATGTTTGACTGCGTGCCCGAGCCGGTCTGCCAGACGTAGAGCGGGAATTCGCTGTCCAGTTGACCGGAGATGACTTCGTCAGCCACTTTGGCAATCAGTTCGGCTTTCCATCGCGCCAACCGCCCGTCCGCGGCGTTGACCAGCGCCGAGGCCTTCTTCACATAGCCGTAGGCGTAGTAAACGGCCTTCGGCATGCGATCATCGCCGATGCTGAAATGGATCAAGGACCGCTGAGTCTGTGAGCCCCAGTAATGCTCGGCGGGAACTTCGATCTTACCTAACGAATCGCTCTCCTTGCGTAAGCCGGTCGCGCCTGTGCCTATGGGTCGGTCGAGAATCTTCGGCGCCTGTTCGACTTCTCCGGGTTCTTTCGTGTTCTCAGTCGGCATGGGGCGCCTTCCCTTCTGCTTCCGTGAAGGTCGGGTATTCCGGTTTGTAGAGCTGGCCCTCGATCCAAGCCCGGATATCGCGTGGCCGCTCAGCCTGCGCCAGACCCTTGTCGAACATGAACTCGGCGACGCGGGTGGCCGTCGTGACTTCCGTTTCCAGGATGTTGGCCTGGCTCGGGAACAGCATGCCCTTCTCGCGCAGGATCGGGCCGACCTGGTCGGCGCTCGCCTCGGCCGCGACGATGAAGCACTCGTCGGTGATCCGCCGGGGCCGCGCCGCGTAGGTCGCGAGCCCGATCGCCGGGAAGATGTAGAAGTTGTTCGCCTGTCCGGGGTGAAAGGTCTTGCCGTTCATCGTCACTTCCGGGAATTGCACGCCCGCCGCGTACAGCGCCTTGCCCTTCGACCAGGTGTAGGCCTGCTCTGCCGTGCACTCCGCCCTGTCCGTCGGATTGGAGAGCGCGAAGATGATCGGCTGTTCGTTGAGCCTGCTCATCGTCTCGACAACGCGCTGGTTGAATGCGCCGCCCTTGGTGCTGACGCCGATCAGGATTGTCGGCCTCAGCGACTCGATGGTCTTCACGAAGTCCATCGACGGCTCCGCCTTGTGCGCGTATACCTTCTGCGATTCCGACAGGTCGGCGCGCGAGGGCTCGATCAGCCCGTTGATGTCGAACATAGAGATGCGGCTGCGCGCCTCGTCCTGCGAGAGCCCCTTGACCTGCATGGCGGAAACGATCAGGTCGGCGATGCCGATTGCGGCTGAGCCTGCGCCAAGAAACAGGATGCGCTGCTCCGTCAAAGGCGCGTCGATGATCTGCAACGCCGTCGTCAGCCCCGCGAGCGCAACGCCGGCCGTGCCCTGGATGTCGTCGTTGTAGCACAGGACCTTGTCTTTGTACCGGTTGAGCAGCCGGATCGCATCGGTCCCCTTCCAGTCCTCGAAGTGGATGCAGCAGCCGGGAAAGACCTGCTGCGCCGCCTCAATGAACTCATCAACGAGTTCGTCCAGCTCCGGTACGACCGGGGGCTTCTCACGCAAGCCTAGATAGAGCGGATCAGCGCGGAGCGCATCATTGGTCGTGCCGATGTCGAGCAGTACGGGCAGCAAGCAATCGGGCGGCACGGCCGCGCACGCGGTATAGAGCTGCAGCTTGCCGATCGGGATGCCCATGCCGTTCGCGCCGATGTCGCCGAGGCCTAGAATGCGCCCGCCGGAAGAGACGCAAATGAAGCGGATGTCCCGCTCCGGCCAGTTGCGCATCACTTCGGCGATGCGGCCCTTCATTTCGCGCGTGACGTACATGCCGCGCGCGCGCCGGTAGATGTGGCCGAATGTAAGGCAAGCTTCTGCGACCGTGGGGTCATAGACGATCGGCACAAAGCGCGCCGGGTCGGACATGAGCGTGCGATAAAAGAGCGTCTCGTTGCGGTCGGACAGGCCGATCAGATAGATGTAGCGCTCGAGGTCGTTCGGCTTCGCATCCAGGCGCCTCATCACGCGCTCGAGCTGCCTGTCGATGGTTTCCACCGCGTGGGGCAGAAGCCCTTCCAGTCCGTATTCGCGGCGCTCTTCCGGAGTAAACGCTGTGGCCTTGTTCAAGGTCGGGTTGTCGAGCAACTCCGGCCCCCGGAGATGTGGATGCGGTTCCTTCTCTTGTGTTGCTTGTTGTGGTCTTGCCATTGCATGCCTTCTTTTGATGACAACTAGACGCTTCAATAACCAAGCCTCCGCAGGTTAGACAACCTATGGTACAGGGCGCGCCGCCTTTTCATAGTTTCAGGGCGTCACAACGCGACATAAAGGCTCCTCCATAAGAGTCAGGTTTCAACGGGCTAAATACGTGGCGCGGCCATGGAGGATCACCTTTGCAGCTTCAGCGCCCGGACGCCTGCTTCGCGACGTACTCCAGCGCGAGTCGTTGGAACACCTCTGCCTGTGTAGGATAGCAGTGTATTCGTCCGCTGGTAATAATTCCACACTCATCGTCGTAACCTCCTGGAATGATTAAAATTCAGGGCTCCTGATATGCGGCCCGACATACAGCTAATGTTCTTGATGTCTCAGCGCGCGGAGCGAAGGCAACATTAGCCCCCTTCCGTTGGCGACAACATCGGGGTCGCCCGCGGCGATGATGTACAGGTTACCCGCGGCCGCCACGTCCGGCCGTCCGAAGACAGGCCCGGCGGCAAAACGTTGACCGGCGTCCGCGTGCGCGGCGGCGAGCCTTTCGGACAGGGCGACGCTGATCGTGCTCATGGAGACGTGGATAGCGCCCTTGCCCAAGCTCTTGAGCACGCCACCCTCGCCAAACACAATTGATTCGACGGCGCCGTCGTCCGCGAGCATGGTGATGACCACATCGCCCTGACAAGCGTCCGCCACTTGACCGGCCAGGCGCGCGCCCCGATCAATCAGCCCTTGCGCCCTGCTCGGCGTGCGATTGTAGACGGTGACGTCGTGGCCAGCCTGGAGCAGGCTTCCGGCCATTGCGGCGCCCATGCGCCCGAGGCCGATGAATCCAACTTTCATAGCAGTGTTATGCGTAATCACTTAATACTTCCCTTCATCTCTACCTCTAGAGCCAGAAACATCTGCATGCCTTCGGGCGACTGTCCGCTCGTCGGCGTGGCATCCTTCATGCTATCGCCGCGCCGCACTCGCTGTCCGTTCGCCCCTGCACCGATGGGGTCGTAATGGTTGGTGAGAGTAATTGCACATGCCGGGCATTTCCAGATTCGATCCGATAGCGCTAGCTCTTGATGCCGATATCCACAGCTCGAGCACAATTGCGACGACGGATACCATCGATCGATGAAGACGAAGTTTCGATTTCGCCATATCGCTTTGTATTCGATCTGTCGGAAGATCTCACGATGCGCCGCGTCCTGAACCGATTTGGCAAGCTTGGTTCTCGACATGCCTTTCAAGTTCAGTGTTTCGCACGCTATCGTGTTCTTCCCTCTGACGACCGAAGTTGAAAACTTATGAGCGAAGTCGGCGCGCCTGTTGGCGACCTTTTCATACTCACGCGCCAGTGCGCGACGGGCTTTGGCCCGGTTCGCGCTACCCTTTTCACATCGCGACAACCGGCGGGAGGCGCGCTTGATCTTGCGTTCGGCTTTTCTGAAGAAGCGAGGGTTTTCAATCACACCCCCGTCGGAGTCGGTGGCGAAACGATCAAAGCCCACATCAATGCCGACCGCCGTTTCAGTTTCAATCGCAGGCATAGGCTGATCAGGCAGGTCGAATTCAACCACCAGCGAGACATACCATTTGCCCGCCACCTCGCGCTTGAATGTCGCGCTTTTCAGTGGCCGATCAACCGCCTGAGATTGCCTGACGGCGATCCAGCCGATCTTTGGAATATAGACTCGGCCATCTTCAAGTTTGACACGCTGAGGAATTCGGAACGATTGATGCGCGTTATGTTTCTTCTTGAATTTAGGGAAACCAGCCCGCTTTTGAAAGAAGTTGTCAAACGCTTTCTTGCAATCGGCAATGGCTTGTTGTAACAACTGCGAATCGCTTTCTTTCAACCATTCGAAACCAGGCTTGCTCTTAAGTCCGGTCAGTTCAACCGAAAGTTCAGACCAGGAGATGGATTTGTCGGTTTGCTGATAGGTCTCTTTTCGACGCTGGAGCGCCCAGTTGAAGACGAACCTTCGCGCACCCGCGTAACGAGCAAGCGCCGCCTCTTGTTTGGCGGTAGGATCAATCCTGAATCTATAGACTTTTCGTTCCGGCATCCAATCTATGGTAGCTTGCGAGTTGATATATTTGGCAATCGGTTGCTCGGATATGGCGCCGGTGGTCGAGGCGAAATAACTCTCCTTGGGCACATCGCCGACAATCATGTTGCGACGAGGACCGGGTATCCTATTATCCGGCTGTCGGAGAGTCAACGGCGCTACTCATTGCATCGCGCCGGCGCCAAATTCATCCCACCGCTGGAAGCGGAGGGCTTTCTTTGGCTTTTTTGTAAGTCGGATTCTCCTGCGCTCGAAGATCAATACATCGCTATGAAGTAAACAGGCTTGCATAGTCGCGGGCGAACGCCGTCGCGTCCCGTGGCTCGGCGCCTGTGACCTCCCGTACTGTGGTATGTACCTCTGCCGCCTCACCACGTGAATAGTGCGCGTAGTCCTCTACCAGTCCATCAACTTGCCAGGACGGAACCCCGAGCTTTCTCAATGCGTCTGAGAAATCTGTCGGCGCCACGTCGACAAATGTGACTTGGCGTCCGATCGCCTCAGCGATCGCGTGGGCAATCTCTGGGTGCGAGACCGCAGCCGGTCCCGTAATTGTATATGTCTTGCCGACATGCCCTGGCTCGGTCAGCGCGACCGCCGCAACCAAGGCAATGTCACGAACGTCAACGGCGCTGACACGCGCCTCGCCAATTGGCGCAAAGAATCTCCCCTCATTCGCGATCATCGCTTGAAATGCTAAGAGTCCCTGAAAGAAGAGATTGGGTCGCAGGAATGTATAGTCGAGGCCGAGTTCGCGTATCCGTCGTTCGACCACTCCATGGTAGCGAAGGAATCGGACTGGAGAAGCCTCATCGGCGGCGAACTGCGACAACTTGACGAGATGCTTCACATTGGCCGCTGCCGCAAGCTCCGCAAACCGAATCTGCTGCGCCTCAGCATTGATGGAAGACGGCGTGACGAGGTAAACGCTGTCAACTCCGTCCAATGCCGACGCGATGGAGTTGGCGTCGTCGAAGTCGCCGATCACAATTGAAGCCGATGTCCTTCCCAGTTTGGCAAGGTCGTGCTCGCGACGAATCATCGCCCGCACCGCAACTCCGCGCTCTTCCAACAAACGTAGCAGAACTGCGCCTGTATTGCCTGTCGCTCCTGTAATCAGAACTGTATTCGTAGACGGCATAGTCATGGTCATTTCTCCTTTATTTATCTGTCCTTCCAGAGTATATTATTAATGAACAGTGTTCATTGAACGGTGTTCATTATAAATCGAAACCGACCGATGTCAATGTTTATTTGGCCTATGAAAAAAGTGATTGCGAGAAAAGAAGACGAAAAAGCGAAGCTGAAAGCGAAGATTCTGGGAACGGCGAGAGAGATCGTTATCCGTGAAGGCTTTGGAGCGCTCAGCATCCGCAAACTTGCCGAGAAAATCGGCTACGCGCCCGGTAATATTTATCTTTACTTTGCCGGACGTGATGAGATCGCACGGGAAATCTGCCGTCAGAGTTATGCCGAAATGCTGGCGGCGGTTGAGCAGGCCGCGAGCGTCAAGGGACCAATGGAACGTCTCAAGGCGCTGCTCAAATCATATGCGGATTTTGCCGAGGCGCGACCGGAAACGTACAAGCTGGCGTTTATGCAAGACCCTCAATTTAATGAAGTGATGTTTCGGCAGACGGCAATAGACGAAGAAAACGGCGCGGGGCGCCGGGCATTTGTCTTAATCGTGGATGCGCTTGATGAATTAAAACAAGGCGGGAAGATTGATAAGCGGGCGAATACAAAGCAATTGGCCGAAGTGTTGTGGGCCGGGGTCCATGGGGTTGTGAGTCTCAAGCTGATTTACCCCGCCTTTCCGGCAACTCCAACATCCACGCTCGTCAGATCAATGATTCGAACTTTGCTTAATGGACTTCGAGCTGAGCGCTGAAGCCCGTACTTAATTGTTCCAGGCGCAATCGGTCATTTTTCTTTACATCTGCCTGGCGATTAACAGCGGGCATGCGTCAACCGCTTGCGCGCCGACGGTATAGAGGTCAACGACGTGGACCTCCGCTTCTTGTCGCCGCTGATGCAAGTCCCATTACACTCATGACGGGTCGGCCAGTGTTCTGGCGCCGCCGCCAGAAAAAACAGAGGCTATATTGAATTTGGACTTTTATTACGAGCCATTTTTGCAATGTCGAATATTGAAGGGGCGTTGGCGAAAAACCAAACCGCGATTACGGCATCAGTAATGGCTGTCCCTCGCCAAAACCTCATCCGCCTTTAGTTTCAATAACTTGGGAAAACCGGATATAACATGTTAACTGGAGTTATATGAGACCAATGTGAGGCATTTGGCGTCGGGATGAGGTTTTGGCGAAGGACAGGATGGCGTGTCAGCGGAGTTTGAGAGTTTGCAGGGTGTCGCACTCCGGCCTCTGTTGACGCAGAGGCCGGAGCCGACCACCAACTGAACGGGTTAAAACACGGTTGACGGCGCGCATACTCTCTACCGACAGGCAAGGAGAGTCAAGAGCGCTGAACGCTTCGATCTGCGCGGAGATGGAGAGTTTTAGGTGAGTTTGTCTAGTGAGTCAGTCGACGTCCCATAACCATGCATTTTGTCCAGCCTATTCACCTCCGCGAGCGCGATCCGCATTCGAACCGCGTCGTCGCTGTCAGCGCAATTAAGCGCGAAAAGGACGATCGCGGCGCGTATTTCCGATCTGTACTCCTCGGCTGAGCATTCGATAGGATCGCCTTTGCGAATGCGATCTATGGCCTTGCGAACCTCTTCTGTCATAGAGAGCCTCCTTCGCCCGACCGTCATGACAGTGAGGGTGACAGGCACACGCCTCAACCCGTCACCCTCTGCTGGGGAACGGGGGCAACTAAATGTCTCGATTTGTAAGTTGGAATTAGTAGTACTGATTTGAGGTAGGAAACGGATGTACGCTGCAAAAACTATGAGGCGTTTCGGGACATGTCCGTACGCCAGACTGAGTGGCATTTCGGGGCATGCCCCTCCGCCCGAACCGGCGAAACGCCCTACATTCAACACCGTCATTTGCGGCGCCGGAGTAGCTCTTCATACCCGCGCAAAACGAGTACATGGTAAAACATTCCTAGACGGTAAACCGGGTGAGACCTGACGGACGGAAGCAATTCTCACCCGGTTTTTTTCGTCAGAATCGACCTACAACGCGCCTCAAACTCCCGGCGAATACCATAGCCTACCTTCCGAAGCGCACAGCCAGCGTGGCAAAGCGCAAAGATGCGCGACTATCGCCAAACACCAGCGCCATCCGCATAATTCATGCTGGGCCGACTTTGCGTGAAAGGTGGCAAATGGAACATCTTATTCGAATCGGTAAGGCCGCCATTGTATTGGCTATTCTGGGTGCGATTTCGCCTATTTACGCCTGTACTTGTATTGAATCTACGCCGGAACTTAGTCCAGCGGAGGCCCGCGCCGCATTTCGTGGCTGGTTCGACTCGTTTGACGGCGCGCTGTTCATTGGACGAGTCACTGCTCTAGAGGCCGTTGAAAGCGAGTTAGCCGGGTCTAGAGTCAAGGAAATGAAAGTAACGTTTTCAGTCGAACGATACTGGAAGGGCGTGGACGGTCGGACTATTACGATTTATACCGGCGCTGGCGGCGGCGACTGCGGTGTCAGCTATTCCGTGGGCAAGAGATACTTCATTCTCGCCCAGAGAGTATATGCGCGATTGCGAACAGACATCTGCACGTCGCCAAAGGGGCTTGGCGACGTGAAACCGTACGAAAAGGAATTTGGTCGTGGAATGGTTCCCAAAAGGCCAAAGTAGAAAATAGAAAGAGCAGCTTCGATTGGCGCGGAGTCGGTGAGTTTGCAACATGCGGAGCCGGTGAGGTGGCAGGTCGTCGCACGAGTCACATCATCAAACAGCAAAGCCCGCGCATCGTCAGGCACGCGGGCTTTCTTACGTCGCGCTAGGGCTATCGTCGTCGCCGCGCTTAAGGAGATTGCTCCTGAATCTGAGCAAGCAATGCCCTGACTTTGCCAATCAACTCGGTATCGGCGGTCGCCGCTGAAGCAGCAAAGCCGGACGCCTCGTTGCTGTAGCGACGCCCGGCTTTTGCGGCGTGTACCTATCGGGCTTCGTTTCCTCAGCCCGTCGGCGGCCCGTTTGTCTGCCAAAGCCGCCAGTTGCGCGCATCTTCGCGCCAGTCTCCGCCGGACGCAAGCATCTCGACACAATACGCAGCAAAAAATATTTCCGCCGCGTGATCGATTCGCCGCCTCGTTCCCGCCTGTACAGGTGAGCGGCGACCCTCAGCCTCGAAGCCGAGAATATGGCGGCGCCGCGCTATGTTTAACGCAAAAATCCATAAGGAAAAGGACAAGTATGAAAATCAAAACGAACGTGAAGGCTGGCGGGGTACCCCTTAATCACAATCAGACAGTCTCTCGCGGCCTGAAGGTCAAAACCAACGTCAAGGCTGGCGGCGTCGGCGTCCCCCAATAAAACTGCGCAGGTCACGCCCGCAAACACGAAGCTGGGTTCGTCGCCCGGCTTTTGCTTTTCACATCTCGATTGTTGGAATCGGCTTCTGGGGTCATATCAACAGCCACTCTTCCGCATCCTGGGAATCCGTAACGACTTCGGAAGAGAGCCTCCCGACCCTCATCCTCAGAATCTGCCTGTATTGAAAAGCTTGCCAACAATCTGGGCTTCGCGAAGAATGTGCTTGATATGATTCCCATCAAACTCATCAAAATCCGCCAGATCTTCGATCGCGATTCGATCCTCGATGTTGAGAGACTCGTTCGTGAACAGCTTTCTGCAGCGCGATGGACTTTGCGGCCCGGCGACCAGGTCGCGCTCGCCGTCGGGAGTCGCGGGATCGCCAACCTCGCACGCATAGTCAAAGCCGTTGCGGATTATGTGCGCGAAAATGGCGGACAACCGTTCATCGCGCCCGCTATGGGCAGCCACGGCGGGGCGACGGCGGAAGGGCAACTGAGCGTGCTGGCCTCATACGGCGTCACCGAGCGGCAAATCGGCTGCGCCGTCCGTTCCTCGATGGAGACGGTCGAAATGCCGGCCGTCGGGTTGGAACACAGACTGTTTATGGATCGCCGCGCATACCTCTCCGACGGCGTGATCTTGATCAACCGCATCAAGCCGCACACCGACTATCACGGGACTTATGAGAGCGGGCTGGTGAAGATGTCGGTCATCGGCCTGGGCAAGGAGAGGCAGGCCAGCGAGATTCACCGCTTCGGCGTATACGGCCTGAAGGAGTTGATACCGAGAGCCGCCGAGAGGGTTCTCTCTTCTGGAAAGATTATGCTCGGGCTCGGGGTCGTCGAAAACGCTTACGAGGAGACCGCCATCATTGAAGCCATGGAGCCGGAGAGAATCATGAGCCGTGAGCCTGAACTGCTCGATCAGGCTCGGCGGCGTATGCCGGGGCTGCCGATTGATCGGCTGGATGTGCTGATTGTTGACCGGATGGGCAAAGACATCAGCGGCGTCGGCCTGGACACCAACATCATCGGCCGTTTGAAAATCAGCGGCCAGCCGGAACCCGAAACGCCAGCCATCAGAATTGTTGTTGTGACAGACCTCACAGATCAGTCGCACGGCAACGCGACGGGAATTGGATTGGCTGATATTACGACGCGGCGGCTGCTTGAGAAAATAGACTTCGCCGCCACCTGCAAGAACGTCGTGACCAGCTCATTTCTGGAGCGGGGCAAGCTGCCCGTGGTGGCCGAGACCGACCGTGAGGCGCTCGAATTTGCGCTCAGGGCCTGCGGCCCCATACCTCAGGGGCGGGAGAAGATCATCCGCATCAAAGACACGCTGCATCTGGACGAGCTTTATGTCTCACAGGCCGTGCTCGACGAGATTCGCGGGATAGGGCGCATCGAAATCATCGGCGGCTTTGAAGAATTGTTTGATGAACATGGATCTTTAACATGAGTTCTAACGACGGAGGGCTGACATGGTCGAGCTATTGGTGATCGCCGATGACCTGACGGGGGCCTGCGACACCGGCGCGCAATTCGACGGACAGAGCGTTCCCGCGCTCGTCACAATGGATGTTGACTATGAGTTTGACCGCTGCGACGACAAATACCCTGTGATCGTCGCCAGCACAGAGAGCCGCCATCTGAGCGCGGCTGAAGCGGCGGCCAGAGTCGAGACGGTTGTCAGACGCGCTCGCGCGGCCGGCGTCGAGCGCTTTTACAAAAAGACCGACTCCACATTGCGCGGCAACGTCGGCGCTGAGTTGAAAGCGCTGTTGCGGGCTTCCGGCAATCGCGTCCTGGCCTTCGCGCCCGCCTTCCCTCGACTCGGACGTTTCACACGCGGAGGTTGTCAATACGTCGGCGACCGACTGCTTCACGAGACCGTTTTCGCCGGTGATCCGCTCGACCCAGTCACCAACAGTTACATTCCTGCTATTATCCGCCGGCAATCAGACATCCCGACCAGAGTTATCGGGCGCGACGCCGACGAAGTTTTGATTGACTGTCAGACGGGAGAATGGATTGTCGTCTTCGATGCGGAGAGCGATGATGATCTGCGCCGTGTGGGAGAGCGGTTGAAGCGCGAGCGGCTGCTTGGCGCGACGGCAGGGTCAGCGGGTTTCGCGGCCTGTCTGCCACATTTGATGGAGTTGCGAACGCATGCCTCGCCGAATTTCGATTGCACGGCGCGAATGCTCGCGGTCAACGGAAGTCTGAACGAGGTTTCATTGCGGCAGGCGGCCGGCGCCGAAGCCTGCGGGTTCGCCGTTGTTCAGGCGCCGCCGGAGGCGCTGATCACGGAAGGCGGCAACCGGTCTGAGGCCGCGTCGCGAATCATCGCCGCCGTCGCTCGCTATGACGCTCAAGGAAGAGACGTGATGCTGCGCACCGTCACGCGACGTGAAGATGTGTGCGAGTATGAACGGCGCGGCGAAAGTCTGGGACTTCACTACAGGCAGTCGAGTCTGCGAATGGCCGAGATCACGGCGGAGCTTGTCAGCGAAGTTCTGGCGCAAACGCGATTCGGATTGCTGACCGTCTTCGGGGGAGACACGCTGGCCGCAATCGTTCGGGCGATGGGGTGGCGCTGCTTGCTACCTCGACAGGAGATTCTGCCCGGCGCCGTCCTGTCGGAAGTGACGGGTGTAGGAAGGAAGATGTGGTTAATTACCAAAGCGGGCGGGTTCGGTCCGGAAGACGTGTTACGGCAAATCAAAGATCAATTGAGGAGGAACCAATGACTCTGGCGATCACGATGGGAGACAGCGGCGGCGTTGGCCCTGAGATCATTCTCAATGCTTATCGCAAAGTTGAGCTGCCGAATGATTTCGTCGTGGTGGGAGATTACAGCATCCTGTCGATGTGCAATCGGACGCTAAATTGCAACGCGCCGCTGCGGAAGGCGAGAGATGTCGAGGACGTGGAAGAGGGCGCGGTCAACGTGCTCGACCTGGCGTTGATGAAAGCCGAAGATTTGCAGATCGGCGAAATCTCCCGCCTCTCCGGCCACGCAGCCTTGAAATACGTCGAACAAGCCACGCGTCTGGCTCTGGCCGGCAAAGTGTCTGCGGTTGTTACATTGCCGATCAACAAAGAGGCCACGCGGATGAGCCAACCGGATTTCACCGGCCATACCGAATACATCGCTGAGCTTTGCGGCGCGCGCGATTACACGATGATGCTGGCTTCGAATCGTTTGATCGTAACGCATGTCTCGACACACGTTTCGCTCCGTCAAGCAATTGAATGCGTAAAGAAGGAGAACGTCCTCAAAGTCGTCAAACTGACGCATGGCGTGTTACCCAGGCTCAGGGACACGAGCCGCATCGCCGTGGCCGGACTCAACCCTCACGCTGGTGAGAGCGGATCGTTCGGCATTGAAGACCGGGAAGAGATTCTACCGGCCGTCGCCGAGCTCAGAGAGTCCGGGATTGACGTGAGCGGGCCATTTCCGCCGGACACCATTTTTATGCAGGCGCTCAATGGCCGCTACGATGCGGTGGTCTGCATGTATCATGACCAGGGACACATTCCGATGAAGCTGCTCGATTTCGAAGGCGGGATCAATGTCACGCTCGGGTTGCCGATCGTCCGCACCTCTGTCGATCACGGGACGGCGTTCGACATCGCCTGGAAAGGCCTCGCATTCACCGGCAGTTTGAGAGACGCCTGCCGGTTGGCCGATAAGTTGGCCTACGCTTAGAGCAAGGCGCGATGTATGACTATCCCAGAGCGCTTTGCAGTTCGATGTACGGCGAACTGTCAGCGCGAATCCGCAGATAAGTAAATGAAAAATGCGGTTTCAGTTATTGACGCTCTCCACCTAAACGCCCAAAGCGGCGTTGTGGTTGGAGAGCGGGTTGTGTTGCAAAAAATGGGCAGTGATATAAAAGGTCTGACCCGGACTCCAACTTATGCAACAATCATGAATAGATTCGACACGAATCTGACCTGCCCCCGGATGTCGCCTTTGCCTACTCCTTCAATCTGCCCTTTTCTGATGATGTTCATTGTCTCATACCCGCTGATCGTCCGCCGCGCCGTGTTGAAACTGAAGAAGCCGAGTCCGGGGTTGACTCGACGTTTTATGAATCGGTGGTCCTGCTCGAGGATATTATTGAGGTATTTGCACTGTCTGAGTTGAGAGGTCACGGCTAACACGCCTTCTTTCTTCAACGCTTCGATGGCAGGCGGATAGGCGTTGTTCCGATCAACATTGATGACCCGTGGAGGTTGATGTTTGGGAGCCTTCAGCATCTTTCGGAAGAACCGTTTGGCGGCTCTTGCGTCCCTTTTGGCGCTGAGCATGAAGTCGATCGTTTGGCCGGTCGAGTCGACCGCGCGGTAAAGATATTTCCACGCGCCTTTCACTTTGATATAGGTTTCATCGACGCGGTAGGAGTCGTTCGTCAGTCTCAAGTGAGGACGGATTCTTTTCTCTAACTCCGGAGCATACGCCTGAACCCACCGGTAAATCGTCGTGAGATCGATCGAGAGGCCGCGCTCCCGCATCATTTCTTCGAGGTCACGATAGCTGAGAGCATAACGCAGATACCAGCGTACGCAGAGAAGGATGATTTCGCCCTAGTATTGACGCCATTTGAATGGATCGGATTCGGCCACAGTAGACTCCCGGTATGAGATGGGTGGGGAAGTCTACCAGTCTTGACCACAAACCGCCCGTTTTTTGCAACAGAACCGGAAAAAGTGGTTATTGATGATCCTTCGGTGAGTGGTATGGCTAATGGTTTGAGCAAGTGTATCGGCTTTCCGAAAGTTCACCCTGGTCGGCCCTCACGATTTGAGTCGAATCTTATAAAGGCTTGGCCCTCCGGCAATCAGGGCCTGAGTTCCCGTATGGAAGAGTCTGAGATCTTCATCAAGAGCCTGATCACGAATAACTCTGATCTTCGCCGAATCCCTGACGTTCGGGAAAACTTCCAATCTGCCATCTTCAGCCAGGTGAAGGACGATACCACTATCAAGCACAGTGAATTCGATACCGGTTGAAACGATGTCATCCAAACGGCGGCAGTCGTAACCGCTAAAGTCGTCCGAAAAACGAAAGATGAGCTTGTCGTATCGCCCCTCAGTAGTAACCACCACAATCAAAACATTCCGATCCCGCCTGGCATCGACAATTTGATAGTCATCGAGTTCAGGTATACGAACCTGATGACACACACCATCCGCAGTTGGAATAGAAACGTAGTTAGCGCCAAGTAGATTCTGGATCGCCACTCCTTCAAACATCTTGGTAGACCTAATCATAACATTTGCAACCAACCTGAGGCCGAGGAGGAGACTTTGAGGCTGTTCAATAAGATCGACCGCAAAGATACTTTCGTGTTGCTTGATGTAAAGCTTGCCGCTGCTCAACATCGCATCCTCGCCTTCAACTTCACTGGCGACATCCTTGTCAACCGTAAGATCCCGAAACCTGAGTCTTGTTCCATCGTGGAAAGCTGCGATGAGATGACGTTGTCTCGGACTCACCACCAACTTCACGTCAAATGGCGGTTTGGGATAATTTTTGCCATCAAAGTAAACACTGCTTTGAGTTACGGTAATAACTCCGTCATGCCAGATGATCTCACTATCGAATTCGTGGATCCTATTGATTACAAAAGAGCCGCTCTCAACTGATTCGTTAGCGCGCACTGTGGTCACAATCCCGAGCGCATGCACGTTGTCCGGCGGCGGCAGGCGCTTTCCCTGCTCAAAGACGGCTCGATACCAATCAAGGTAGACCTGAGGAATCACTGAAAAAGGAAGACAAGACAACGGCACTGAAACATTCGGATGCAGGACAGAGATGTTAGCCAGCATACGCGCATCGAGCTTCTTCGCTTTGTCAGGTAGGTGTTGCAATGGAGCGTAAGTGCCTTTGAACGGATGAATCCCAGTGAACATCTGAAACGAAACGACTGCAAAGGAAAACCAGTCTGAGCCGTGGTTAAATGTCATAGTGTGACGGTCTCGCACGCTCTCCATCAGAACAGTCGCGGGAAATGACGGAGTTTGATAACTATCCACATCAACAAAGAAAACCTCACTAAAGTCCGCTGAAACCAGAAAGTTCAACTCATTCAGATCGACAATCAGAATGCCCTTGTCGTGAACGTGTGACACCCCTGCCTGCAAGCGCAGCACAAGACGAAGCATAAGTTCAGGAGTAAGGTTATTTCTCTGTCGGAACGCCTTGGGAAAAAGCTGGCAGAGAGCGTGAGCTTTCTCGACGCTGCGCATGGAATAACCAACCGGCGTGTTTTCTCCGTCAAGGATTAGATCCAAAGGGCGGATGATATTGGGTTGATCGAGCACCGAAAGCTCATCGATCTTGGACAGAGGAATGGCGCGTGTCGGATTCGCATAGATCTTATAAGCCGTCGATCCCTTCACATAAACTGCCTGTCCATAGTAATAATTCCGTCTCTCTGTATTTTCATACACTTACAGACATCCAGTGTTAACAGTTAACTTGCCATTATCAACGATCCCTCTACGCTAGGATCAAATTTTGATCTCGAAAATTTTGGTTTGGAGAAAGACAAGCGAAGTTGTTGAAAACACAGATGAATCGAGTTTTGGCGAAGGACAGGCGCCGAGACCTAAACGGAGGAAATCCAGTGAATGTGTTTAATATCCCTCCATGCCATGAAATTCGTCCTGGTGTAAGCCGATACAGATCGGTTATAATCCGTACTGCTTCAGCAGGCAGTCTCCAGCAATCATTCAAATCATTCGATGTTAAACGTCATTAGCCATTGCCCGCTGGATAGCTTCAGCTCGCATTGCTTTCGGTTCCTGGTACCTCTGGCGCGCCGTTAGCGACTTCGTAAGATCAGCAGCAGTTCCTTGCTCTGTGATTGGATTGCCAGTTCGGTCCTGACCGTCCTGAGGTTTTATGACTACTCCACGAATCTTCATCAGCTATAAACGCGGTGTCAGCCCGGATGAACCGGTTGCGCTCGAGGCCTTCAATCAACTTCGGAAGCATTTCCATGTCTTTATCGACCAGACGATGATGGTTGGCACGCTTTGGGCGGAGCAGATCGAGAAAGAAATTCGTCAGGCTGATTTCCTAATCTCTTTTCTTTCGGAACACTCAGTCGCCAGTGAAATGGTGCTCGGTGAGATTGAAACCGCGCACCGACTGTGCCGAGAGCATAAGCGTCCAGTCATCCTGCCTGTGCGTCTGGCTTACCGTGAACCATTCCAATATCCGTTGAGCGCCTACTTGAATTCCATCAATTGGGCGTTGTGGAGAGATGAAAACGACACGGCGCGCTTGATCGAGGAATTGCGCCACGCCATTGCAGGTGGCCAATTGGACAGCAGCGGGGACGCTGACAGCCAGCCAACGTTTTTGCAACCGTCCTTGCCCGTACCATCACCTTCGGCGCAACCCCGCTCGCTCGATATGCCGGAAGGAACGATTGACGCAAATTCGGCTTTCTATATCGAACGAGTGACTGACCAGATTGCGTTGAGGGCGATTAACCGTCAGGGGGTGGGAACGACGATTGCCATTAAAGGCCCACGACAAATGGGCAAGAGTTCATTGCTAATTCGAACTATCGAAGCTGCTATGGGGCTCAATAAACGCGTGGCGTTTCTAGATTTTCAGCTCTTCGACAAAGCGGCGCTTTCCAGCCCTGATATTTTCTTCCCCCAGTTCTGCGTTGACCTGAGCGACGCGCTCGAAATAGAAAACAAGGTGGAGGAACACTGGAATTTACCGCTCAGTAATATCAAACGTTGTGAGCGTTATATGAGCCGTTACATCTTAAAAGAGTTGGGCAGCCCTTTGCTGCTGGCGATGGACGAAACGGATAAGATTCTAGATACGCCCTTTCGCACAGATTTCTTCGGCATGTTGCGCGCTTGGCATAACAACCGAGCCAATCCGACGATGCCGATTTGGAAGTGTCTCGATCTGGCGTTGGTCACTTCAACAGAACCTTATCAATTGATCGAAGACCTCAATCAATCGCCTTTCAACGTCGGTGAGGTTATTGAAATGAGTGATTTCACCGCCGAGCAGGTGGCAGAGTTGAATCGCCTTCACGGTTCCCCTTTTGACTGGCGACAGGAACAACAATTAATGGCCCTGCTTAATGGTCATCCGTATTTGACCAGGCGAGCTTTATATTTAGTAGCCAGCCAGCGAATCACTTCTAACCGGGTTTTTACCGAAGCTGCCAACGGTAACGGCCCGTTTGGCGATCACTTGCGCTATCACCTCTTTCGTTTGAACAATCAGGAAGAATTGATTCAAGGACTGCGTCAGGTCATTCGGCATCATAAATGCCAGGATGAAAAAGTATTCTTCCGCCTGCGCGGAGCCGGGTTGGTGCGACGCGAAGGGAACGGTGAATTTCCGCGCTGTCAGCTTTACGCCGACTATTTTCAGGAGTACCTCCATGTCTGATTCGAAATCACAACGAATAATTTTCACCACGGGCGGAACAGTACAAGCGAGTAATGGAGTTTATCTTTCCCGGCCTGCTGATAACGAGTTGCTCAAGCTCTGTCGCCAATCCACCTTTTCATACATTTTGACAGCGCGCCAATTGGGTAAATCGAGCTTGATGACCCGCACCGCTGAACGCCTGACGGAGGAAGGAATCAGGACGGTCATTGTTGACCTTACTTCGCTGGGTATAAATGCGCCGCCAGAAGAATGGTTCCTTAGCTTACTCACGACCATTGAAGATCAGCTCACACTCGATACCAATGTCGTCACTTGGTGGCAAAAACACAGCCATCTGACCATTGCCAAACGTTTATCGAACTTTTTTGAAGAGGTATTATTAACTGAAGTGGCTGAGCCTGTCGTCATCTTCATCGACGAAATTGACACGACCCTCAATCTGGATTTCACCGATGACTTGTTTGCCGTAATCCGTTCGCTCCATAACGCCCGCGCACAAACGTCGCTATTGCAGCGCCTTTCTTTCGTCTTAATCGGCGTCGCCACCCCGAGTGACCTGATTCGCAACCCGCAGATCACGCCTTTCAACATCGGTCAACGCGTCGAACTCACTGATTTCACTTACGAAGAGTTATTGCCCCTGGCCGATGGGTTCGACCTTACCCAGGCGCGCGCACGCCAGCAGGTTCTACGCCGGGCGCACGAATGGACAGGCGGGCACCCTTATCTCACCCAGCGGCTTTGCAATGAAATCGCGAAAGAGCTTGCCAAGAGTGGGCACGACGATTTATCCAGCGCAGAGGTTGACCGCATCGTTGCGGATACCTTTTTCGGTGAGAAGAGCAAACAGGATAACAACCTGCTGTTTGTGCGCGATATGTTGCTGAAACGCGCGCCTGATGTCAGCGGCGTATTGACGACTTACCGTCATATTCTCGACAACATCCGCGAGGTCATAGATGAAGAACAATCGTTGATCAAATCGCATCTTAAACTTTCCGGCATTGTGCGGATGGAAAATGGTTTATTGAAAATGCGTAACCGCATTTACGCCATAGTCTTCGATCAACAATGGGTCAAACGCCACCTGCCAGTTAATTGGAGGGGCCGCTTCTACAACTTGGCGAAGATGGCGCTAATTTTTTTCTGGCTTCCATCAACAATTGCTGTCTATGCCTGGCAACAACGCAGTGATGCTATTCGACAGACAGACCAACTTATCAAAGTCACACAGGAACAAGTTGAAACAAACCGTAAGCTTAGGGAAACAAATGATCGACTGGAAAAGACTCAAGCCGATTTGAGAAAGGCGCTAAGTGATACAGAGGCGGCGAATAGGATCGCCAACAAGCGTCGCGTTGAAGCCGAATCGCGAAAAGCTGAAGCTGAACGCCAAACGGTCATAGCGGAAAAACAACGCCATGAAGCTAATAGGCAAGCCACTGAAGCGGAAAGGCAAAAAGACCTTGCCAATTACCAGACAGTATTAACTGAAAGACTTCGAGCAGATACGGAAAATTTACGGAAGGTGGCGGAGGAACGCCGCGAAGCCGTGGTGGAGGGAAGTAAAGAAACGGCTGCCAACAAGTTAGCATATCTGGCGACATCTATGGCCAGGATTGATCCGACGATAAGTTATTACCTCGTTGATGCAGCCCTTAAACGACAGAGTACGGATGAAGTGCAAAATGCATTCCGATATGTAGTCAACGAGTTGACGAACAAGATTGTTCTGAAGGGTCACCTCTCGAATGTCTTGAGTGCGGCTTTCAGCCCGGACGGTCAATATATCGTCACGGGAGGCACTGAACGCGATGGCGATGCCGCAATCCGAATTTGGATAGCCACGACCGGGCAACTTTATAAAACGTTGCCCGGCCACACCAGGTCAGTACAGAGCGTCGAATACAGCAGAGATGGCCAATTTATTCTCTCTGCCAGCAATGATGGCACTGCCAGAATTTGGAATGTGAAAACAGGTGAGACGACTACGTTGGCGCATGCGACAATTAAACAAGGCGGCGCTATAGTTTTCAGCGCGGCTTACGATCAAGATGGCAAATACATCGTTACTGCCGGAGTGGATGGTACGGCGAAACTTTGGGATGCCGCCAGCGGCAGAAAACTGCGTGATTACTTTCACCCAATTCGCCGAGGCAACGAACTCTACGGAGTCAAGAGTGCAGCTTTTAGCCCTGATGGAAAGTTTATTGTAACCGGCTGCGATGATTCTGTAGTGCGCATTTTTGAAACAGTCCCTACCACTTTTCCTATCAAGCCATATAAAGAGTTGAAGGGACATACACAGTTAGTATGGAGCGTGGCCTACAGCCCAAACGGTAAATTCATCGTTAGCTCGGGTAATGATATGACTGTCCGTATCTGGGATGCCAGATCAGGTGTGGAAATCCGTGAAATCAATGGACATACTCAAAGAGTCAAAAAAGCCATTTTCAACCCTGACAGTAATTCTATCGTCACCAGTAGCGGAGACAACTCTACCCGTATTTGGGATGTTAAAAGCGGGCAGCTCATCGGCGAATTGAAAGGCCATATAGGTGAAGTTTTTTGTGCAGCTTATAGCCAGGATAAAAGATATATCGTGACTGCCAGCGCGGATACAACGGCGCGAGTCTGGGATCTGACCGGACGAGAATTCTCCGGGCATCTGAAAGCAGTGGAGAGTGTGGCTTTTAGCCCTGATAGCCGCTTCATCGCTACCGCCAGCAGAGACAAGGAAGCCAGAATTTGGGACGCTGCTACAGGACAAACACTCACGAAGTTCAAACGCCACGAAGGGGCAGTCTGGAGCGCCAATTACAGTGAAAATGGCCGATACATTGTCACGGCTTGCCTGGACAATATAGCGCGCATCCTGGATGCCAAAACCGGGCAGATTCTGCACGAGCTAAAAGGACATATTGAGAGGGTATTGGGAGCGATTTTTATAGAACAGGACAGATAGCACACACTGATCGTGTAGCCACCCTGGCTTTCAGTAAGGATGGCAAGTATCTCGTTTCCGCCAGCGATGATGGTACAGCAAAGGTTTGGAAGACACCCTCTCTTAAATTGAAGGAAACCTATAAAGACCACAAAGGGCCTGTCATCAGCGCCGTGTTTAGCTCTAGCGTAAACTCCTCAAACACCTACCTTATAGCCACAGCCAGTGAAGACAAAACAGCGATGGTTTACAAATTTCCTCATAACCATCCTGTGCGGGTTTTTACGGGGCACACGGAGACACTGCAAACGGTGGCTTTCAGTCCAGATGACAAATCTCTGTTAACGGCGAGTAGTGACGGAACTGCGAGAATTTGGGATGTAGTCAATGGCAACAAAGAAGGCACTGAAAAAGTACTCAGACATGGCAAGGCTACTGTCTATAGCGCTGCTTATGATCCGAAAGGCGAGTTTATTGTTACCGCCAGCGAGGATGAAACGGTACGTATTTGGAAGGTTGCGGATACTTCTCAACCGCAGCTTGAACTTACCGGACATGCAGCGGATATCCATAGCATTGCCTATAGCAATGACGGCAAGCGAGTGGTGACTGCAAGTAAGGATCAAACAGCCTTGGTGTGGGAAGTCTCGTCTGGCCAATTGTTGATTAAACTTGTGGGACATGAAGATGAAGTGTACAGTGCAGTGTTTAGCCCTGACGGAAAATTTATCGTAACGGCAAGCGCGGACAGAACAGCGCGCATTTGGAACATCGAGAATGGCTCCGTAATACTGCCCCCTCTGAGACATAGTGAGAAGGTGAAGAGCGCCAGCTATAGCCATGATGGCAAGTTTATCGCCACCGCAGGTGATGATTCCGTAGCTAGAATTTGGGATGCGGCAACTGGCAATGAAGTGCGTGAATTCCGAGGCCACAGCGGCCCCATTAACAAAGTGACTTTTCGGCTTTCCCGTTTCAATTTACTGTGTCCCTTCGGCGCGCCAGTTTAGCACTCCTAAAACATTGTCAAGCCGGTGCGATACTGTTGGCGAATTCCATGATCAACGCTATCAATGATTAGGCGGTTAGCGGTTGCATTACGCGAGCGAATGCCGAGCGCCTCGTTTTCTCACGATCGCCCCCGGCAAGCCAATCTGAGACTCGTTTGAGGTTGATCGCTGCTGCCGTGGCCAGGTGCTGAAGATGTGTCTTCCCCATTCCAATATAGCGTGACCTTCTCAAGCCAAACGCTCGCACCCCTTGAGAAATGGTCCTGTGCTTCGCCAAAACTCCGTCCGGCCTGTATTTTCAATAACTTCATCAAGCTGCTCGCCGCTTGTAGCGGTGATTTAGCCCGCCGACTTCGGCGATCTCAATTACGGCTCCCAAATTTGGCGTTGGGAAGGGCAAGGTAGCCGCGCCCGCCGCGGGTGAGCGTGGGCGTTAGGCCTCACTTGGTATCGGCTGGCACGCTGAGCTAGAAATTGATTACTTCGCTAACGGTCCATCCTGACGGCAGTAACTGATCCAGAGAAGCCAAGAATCTTTTGATGCTCGGACGTGAAAGCCAGGAGCCCGAGATGCAGCCAGACCCTGTGTGGATTGGCTTGGTCCCACCCTGAATTTCCAACTCCGCACCTTTGCAGTCGGGCCAAGGCTCGCCCGTCCCTTGCCATTCTGCGGCGGCTTGGTTCGCCAACGCAAAAAGGCGGGCGGAAGCGGCTTTGCCGATGTCCCGATGATGCTCGAACTTCGTCAAGCCGGAGTCGGTAAATGGGAGACCGGACCCGGTCGCATGGAAGTCCCCGGCGCCTAGGAGCTCGACGGTGATGTTGCGTGCGGCCGGAAGCCCCCCGCCGATGGAGAGGACAAGTTTTGGCTCATCAGACTGGGCATCAGCGCGACCTATCGCGACGATTAGAATCACGAGGACTGCGGTTGTTCGAATGTTCATACGAAGGCCTAACGTATTAAGAATTCGTGTGGCGCGGAGCGAAGCGCAGCCGCCACACAATTCTTTGTTGAACTAAGCCGGGCTTCTGGGAAACTTGGAATTTAATCAAGAAGGATTATTGCTTGAGGAGTGATCTCTCAGTCAAGTGTTGAAGCCTGATTTTGACCGAGTTTGATTTTGAGTGCCCTTTCGGTGAGCAATCTTGATTTATTTATTTATTGTCGTTGACGGCGGTTTCCGGAAGTATTTTATTCGAAATAACGACCGTCCCTGCAAGAAGGTCTCCTAATCGCTGCCTCCGTTTTGTGACCAGAAGCATGATTCCAGCTGGCAAGGCGCCAAGCAATATTGGGTTGACTTCGATAACCCGCAATAGCGTCCTGAGCATGGCTGACCTCAGTGTGCAGCGGCTGCCATCTACCTGACACACACGCAACCCGAAAAGATACTTGCCCGGGGTCCGTGACCAGAGGGCTTCAAAAACGAAGAAATACGCGAGATGTGCCGAACATAGAGCTGTGATCACAGCGGTGGCGCCGAATGAATTGACCATTCCAGCCGCGATGAGCGAAAGAACAGTGGCAAGCGAACCATCTATACCTACTGCCAGCATTCGTTTCTTGCTTGAATCTCCAATTAAGCTGTTCATAAGTTAATCCCAGTCTTGGGTTGGAAATGGGTCGTCAGAACTTCATTGAAGAGTAGAATTACGTTGCAACACAAAAACTACTCCAGTGAAGGACGACCCAATGCCAAGCATAATTGACCAACTGACAGAAATCTACGTGTT
>WNFU01000734.1_pt1 | contig 45142 bp, 42 predicted proteins | sample 5400121 | NCBI WGS metagenome assembly WNFU01 (sample SAMN13153360, study PRJNA577476) | soil metagenome | isolation source: 100 cm soil or saprolite under grassland replicate 1 | place: USA:California | collected 2016-06-15 | reverse complement strand
GGATGTGCGTCGACGTCGAGGGCCACCTGTGGATCGCCGTGTGGGGCGCCGGCCAGGTCCGCCGGTACACCCCCGACGGCATCCTCGCCGGCATCATCGACGTCCCCGCGCCGCGCACCAGCAGCGTCGCCTTCGTCGGCGACGACCACGACCTGCTGCTGATCACCACCGCGAGCGCCGACCTCACCACCGACCAGGTGGCCCGATATCCCGACTCCGGGCGGCTGTTCCTCGCCCGGGTCGGCACCACCGGCCTGCCGGCCACACCCTGGGCGGGCCGCTGACACCACGCGGTTCCGGCACCGGGTGAACCGCCAGCACCTGACGGCTCGGGTTGATGGCAAGGAGGTTGTACGGGACCAGTGGTCGGCCCGGCGGGTGGTCCGCCGGGGAGGATGCCGGGGAGGATGCCGGGTGGGCGGAGAGGAGCGGGATGAGCAGGCGCGGGTGGGCGCTGTTTGCGGCGATGTGTGTGATCTGGGGGATCCCGTACCTGCTCATCAAGGTGGCGGTGGGCGAGTTGGCGCCGGCCACCATGGTGCTCGGCCGCACGGCGATCGGCGCCGCTCTGCTGCTGCCTTTCGCGATTGCCCGCGGGAAGCTGCGTGGGTTGCGGGCCGCGTGGCTGCCGCTGGTGGTCTATACGGCGGTGGAGATCTGCGGTCCGTGGCTGCTGCTCGGGTTCGCCGAGACCCGGCTGTCCAGCTCGATGACCGGGCTGCTGATCGCGGGCGTGCCGCTGGTCGGGGCCGTACTGGCGCGCTGGACCGGGGGGCGGGAGCGGCTCGGCTGGCTGCGGATCGCCGGGCTGGGCATGGGCCTGGCCGGGGTCGCCGCCCTGGTCGGGCTGGACCTGGGCAGCACCGACGCCGCCGCCCTCGCCGCGCTGGGGCTCGTCGCGGTCGGCTACGCGATCGGGCCGATGATCCTGGCCCGGCAGCTGTCGCACCTGCCCGGCCTGGGTGTGGTCGCAGCCTCCCTGGCCCTGTCCGCCGTGCTCTACCTGCCCTGGGGGATTGCGCAGGCGCCGCACGCCTGGCCGTCGGCCCGCGTCGTGGCTGCGGTGGCCGCCCTGGCCGTGGTCTGCACGGCCGTGGCGTTCGTACTGTTCCTGCAATTGATCGCCGAGGTCGGCCCTGCCCGCGCGACGGTCATCACCTATGTCAATCCCGCCGTCGCGATCCTGCTCGGGGTGCTGGTGCTGGGGGAGCCGTTCACGGCGGCGATCGGCATCGGGTTCATCCTCGTGCTCGGCGGCTCGGTGCTCGCCACGTCCGGATCCCGCACCGGCGCGCCCGTCCCGGGCGAGGCAGCCACCGCCGGTCGGGGCGCCGAAAGCTACGGCCGGGTGCCGGCCGGTGGCGGTTAACCGGTTCCGTCCAGGCCCGCTGCAGCCGGCGGTGGAAGTCGACCTCCTCGGCGTGCCCGGCCCGGAACGCCGCCACCGCCGGAGATCGGCCGCCACCGCCGGAGCTCGGGGGTGCCGCAGCCACAACCAGCCACAGCGCGAGCGTCACGGTGCTGACTATCCGAATGCTTGGTAGACGGTCGGGAACGTGCCTACGACGCCGAGCGCGATGAGGACCAACGAGATCGTCAGTGCCCGTCGGGTCTCGTACGCCTTGCCGCGGTACATGAGGTGCAGGACGGCCCAGGCGGCCAGCCAGAGGAGTACGGCGGTGATCGTCTTGCCCGAGAGTGGACCGACGGCGGCGTTCCAGGTCATGGCGTCCTTGAACCCGGCGCTGGCCTCGGCCAGGGTGGTGACGACGCCCAACGCCAGGCAGCCCACGCCGCCGGCGAGGATTGCCGCGGCGATCGGCCCTTCGGGCTTTTCCGGGTAGGGAATGCCCTCGACGTCGGCAGTGCCGGGCGTGTCAGAGGGCCGGTCGGTGACGGTGCCCATCGTTGTCCTCCTAGTGGACCGGTGCAACCTTGGTGATCAGGGCGCCCATCGTGCCGGCGACAGCGGCGAAGCCGAACGCGAGCAGGAACAGGACGATGGCTGTCCTGCGGACCCGGTCGTGGCGGATCAGGTTGGTGCCGTAGTAGACGACGATGAACGCTACGACGGTGGCCAGGATCGGGCTGAGCCACGCGATGTGCTCTTTCCATTCCATTCCGAAGGTGTGCCAGTCCTTCGTCGCGGGGTTGGCCAGCAGGATCGACTTGGGGCTGGACTTGTCGGTGGCGCGGTACCAGGGGTACACCACCCAGGTCCCGGTGAGCACCGTCCCCCACGCAGCGACCGCCATCGCGACCACGCCGATCTTGAGCCGGCGCATCCGCTCCACGACACCCTGCGGGGTGACCAGACCGGCGCGCAGGCTGTACAGCCCGGCCAGGCCGCCCGCGAAGGCCAGCAGGAACACCGCTCCGAAACCCATTCCGTGGATGAGCCCCCACCATTCTCTGCCCGTCAAGTGCATCGGGTGCCTCCCTGAGTACACACGAATCGTTACCGAAAGCGTCGGACACATCGGCCGCGGGCGTTAGGGTCCTTCGGACCATTGCCTATGGCCTAAGTCCCGCGGGCGTCCGGACCTGGGGGGGACCTGGGGGAGGGGCAAGACCTGCCGGGCCTGGTTTCGACCTTGGCTCTTCGGCAACGCCCGTCGGTCCCGGTTCGGGCCGTTGGTCCCGGCCGGCGGGGACCTCCGGTCGATGCCCAGGTCCGGCTGGGCCGGCACGATCGCAGTAGGGCACGTCTCGGCGGAAGGTGATGGGCATGCGCAAGAAGGTCTTGGTACTCGGCGGGAACTTCGGCGGGCTGACCGCGGCGCTCAGCGTCAAGCACGACCTGGAGGGCGACGTCGACGTCACCGTCGTCGCCGCCTCGGACCGGTTCCTGTTCAACCCGTCGCTGATCTGGCTGCCCTTCGGCAAACGCACGCCGGCCGACATCACCTTCCCGCTGGCGCCCACGTTCGAGTCCAACGACGTGGACTTCGTGCACGGCACCGCGACCGGCATCGACCCGATCGGCCGGCGGGTGCGCACCAGCCAGGGCGAGTACGGCTACGACTACCTCGTGATCGCGACCGGGTACCGCAACCAGACCGACGTCATCCCCGGCCTGGAGCCGGGCAACCTCGCCTACACCATCACCACGCTGGAGGACGCGATCCACGCCGGCGAGGGCTGGCGGCGGTTCCTGGACGACCCAGGCCCGGTGGTGATCGGGGCCACCCAGGGCGCCGGCTGCTTCGGCGCGGCGTACGAGTTCCTGTTCAACATGTCGCACCAGTTGAAACGGGCGGGGCTGCGCAAGCAGGTCGACCTGACCTACGTGACGCCCGAACCGTTCCTGGGCCACTTCGGCATCGGCGGCCTGCCCGGCGGCGAACGGCTGCTCGGCATGTTCCTGAAGAAGGAGGGCATCAGCGCCGTCACAGGTGTCGCGATGACCGAGGTCACCCCCGGCAAGGTGGTACTCGGCGACGGCAGCACCCTCGGGTTCAACTACGCGATGATCGTGCCGCCGTTCCTCGGCCAGGAGTTCGTGGCGGCCACCCCCGGGCTGGCCGACCCGAAGGGCTACGTCCCGGTCGAGGACACCTACCAGTCGAAGCTGTACCCGGACATCTACGCCGTGGGCATCGCCGCCGCGGTGCCGGTACCGTGGACCACTGCCATCCCGGTTGGCGTGCCGAAGACCGGCTTCCCCACCGAGGCGCAGGCGCGGGTCGCCGCCCGGAACATCGCCGCGCAGGTCCGCGGGGACAAGCCGGTGGCGCACAAGGCGTTCGGCGACATCCCCGCGGTCTGCGTCATGGACGCAGGCAACAACGGGGTGATGATCCTGGCGGACAAGATGCTGCCGCCCCGCAAGGCCGGCGTCATGATCCCCGGTCCGCAGGCGCACGCGGCCAAGGTGGCCTTCGAGAAGTACTTCCTGTGGAAGTCCCGACACGGCTACGTACGACTGCCCTGACCCAAGCACGGCCACCCTCCACCGGCTCGAGGACACGTGGCCTGCGGCCGGCACCACGGCGTCGGCCTGAGGGTGGCCGCGGCCGGGAGAGCGGAGCCGCTCCGGCGGGAGCGGCTCCGCTCTCTCGCACTCCCTACTTTGTGATCTTGTCGAAATAGACGTTGGAGTCCCGTGAACGTGCGTTGATCAGCGATGCCGGGTCGGTCGTCGGATCGGCGTCCTCGGCGGCGTTCGCCGTCGGGTTCACGTCCCGGTTGTCCGTCCAGACCGCGTAGGCGGAGGTGGCGTCCGCCGCCAGGCCGACGTAGTCGCCGATGAAGGGCGTGATCGCCTTGATCGAGCCCCAGAGGTTGGGGTTGAACGACTGGTCGGTGACCCGTAGCTCGCTCTGGAACGTCAGCGCGCCCGCAGCGGTGGTGTCGGCCTGGTTGTAGTAGACGTCCATTCCGGTGCACCCCGCGCCCGTGGTCGCCCCCGCCGGACACTGTCCGGTGACCGGTCCGCTCGCGGTGAACGCGGGTTCACTGCGGCTGTCGTACCAGATCACCGACAGGGTGCCGCCGGCCGCCGCGAGCGACGGCATGATCTGATGCCCGCCAGCGCCGCCGGTGGGCTTCGCCGGGGTCTCCCACGTCTGCCCGTTCGTCTTCGACCGGCTGATGAAGACGTCCGCGCCGTTCGCGCCGCTCCGTCCGTGCCAACCGACGTACACCCCGTTCGCGTCCGCGGCCAGAGTCGTATCAGCGAAGACGCGGAAGCGGGGCGGTGTCCGGCCGGCGGTCTGGCGGTAGTCGACGAACGTGGCGACCCGCCGCGGAGTGGAGAAGGTCGCTCCGCCGTTGGTCGAGCGGGCGACGAAGATCGCACTGTCGTTCGGGTTCGAAATCGACGGGTTGTTGTCGAAGGTCCGCCATGACACGTACACGTCGTGGTTGGGCGCGACCGCGAGGTTGCAGCCCTGCATGTTGTTGATGTCCGACTGCGGACCGCTGAACTGCGAGGCGTTCCAGGACTGGCCGCCGTCCGCGGAGTACTCGACCGACGCGTGGTTCTGGCCGCCGGTGAAGCGCGCCCAGCAGACGTAGACGCGGCCGGTACCGCGGTCTACGGCCAGCGCCTCCTTGTCCTCCTGCTGGCCGAGCCCGACCGTGCCGCGCTCCACGACGACCGTGCCCACATAGGTCACCGCACCCGCGGCGCTGATGTGGTACTTCGCCACGGCCAGCGCGTTCGCCACGGTGCTGCTCGGCTGCCCCGGCGGTGTGCGCTGGAACGCGATGAACGAGAAGTAGAGGTTGCCGGCGGCGTCGAAGCCGAGCCACGGGTCGGAGGCAGCGGCGTTGCCCCGGACCGGCGAGGCCAGCCCCGCGGGTGAGGTGTCTCCCGGGTAGCCGGGAATCAGCGTCTCGAACGCGAACGACGCGCCGCCGTCGGTCGAGACAGCCAGCCCCTGCCAGGCGTCGTCCGAGATCCCCACGGTACGGACGTCATTGACGCCCACGGCAATCACGTTCGCGTTGGCCGGGTGGACCGCGATGGACGGCTCGTTCTGCTGCAGCACGTCCGTGGGTGGCGTGGCTAATCCGTACGGATCGGAGGTGATGATGTCGTGTGTCGTGACCCGCACGTCCGAACCTGCCGTCGCCGCCCAGGACTGCGGCGCCATCATGGCGACAACGAGCACCGCCGGGCCAGAAATCCATGCAAAGCGCAGCTTTCCCCTCGTGCGCATGGAGCCTCCTCGGATAGATGAGATCAAGCTATGGTTTACTCCCTCGGCGTCGTCCGCGCTTGCCAGGCGCCGGTCTCGGCGGCGGTCTCGCACCCGTTGACCGGATTTCTGGGCAGGCGGCCCTACACCGGTCCACGACCGGCGGCCCGGGTGCCAGGACGGGGTCGCCGGAGGTCCGGCTCAGGTCACGGGGAACGGCGGCTGCCACCACCACGGCACCGGCTGCAGTTCGATTCGGTCCACCCACTTCACCCACCAGTAGCCGCGCCTGCCCGGGGCGACCAGGCGGAGCGGGTAGCCGTGGACAGGCGACAGCGGCTGGCCATCGACCGCGGTGGCCAGGAGCAGGCGGTCCAGGTCGCGCACCGGGAGCCGCACCCAGTAGCCGCTGGCGGAGTGCACCAGCAGGCTCTGTGCGCTGCCGGTGTCGCGCAGCAGGGCGGAGGCCGGCGCGCCGGTCCAGTCCTGCACCGCGTACCAGCCGGAGGTGCAGTCCAGCGTCGTCCGCCAGGTCTGCCCGTGCGCCTGCAGGTCGGCCAGCGTGAGCTCGTACCGCCCCCGGCCGTCCACCACGGCAAGCCGCCACCGGTCCGGCGCGATCGCGGGCACCGTGTCGTTCAGCCAGATCGTGCTGGGCATCGCGGCCGGGTCGAACGAGCCGGCCTCGTAGGAGCCGGTGAACCGGCGGCGACTGCCGGGCAGCCCGGCCAGCCGGACCACCGCACCCGCGGCCAGGTAGAGGCCGACCGACGCGCCGCCCAGGACGCCGGCCCGCAGCAGGGTGCGGCGGGACAGGTCGGCGCGGCGTGGGCGGGCCGGCCGGGCGGCCACGTGCCAGACGAGCAGCGGCACCAGGGCCAGCGCCACGGCGATGTGCAGCCACATGCCTGGCACCCCGCGCACCGAGCGCACCGACCCGCTGGCGTATGCCAGGCCGGCCAGCAACGCCGTCACCGCCAGCGCGGCGAGCAGCAGCGAGGCCCAGCGGCTGGCCCTTGCGCGGCGCAGGCCGCGCCGGACCACCCGGCCCTTCCACGGGACGAGCAGCACCACCGCCAGCCCGGCGATCCCGTGCGCCACCACCACCCACCGGCCCCGGTCGGACCCGGTGGCCACCGCGCCGACCCCGGTGCCGAACGCGCACAGCAGCACGAGCAGCAGCGTCACGTTGGTGACCCGGCCGGGGGGGCGCCACAGGCGTCGGCCGGCCCGCAGGACGGAGCCCATGGGGGAACGGTAGGCGCCGTGTTCGTCGAGCGGGCCCCTGGGCGCCGCACCCCTGGGCGCCGCACCCCTGGGCGCCGCACCCCCTGGGCGCCGCACCCCGTCGGGGCGCTGGTACACGCATGTATCGGGATCGCGAGATACGCGTACCGCCTGGCTACGCTGTCGTCTGTGGGGCGGCAGGAGATGTCTGAGGCCGCGGACGGGGAGCGTCCCGGCCGTGGTCGCCGGTCGTTCGAGGAACGGCTCTTGGAGGCGGCGCTCGACGTCGTCACCGCGCACGGGCTCGGCGGTCTGACGATGGCTCGGCTGGCGGACCGGCTGGGCGGGTCGCGGATGACGCTGCACCGTCGTGGGGTGACCCGGGAGGATGTGATCGGGTTGCTTGCCGCGCGTGCCGCGGAGGAGTACCAGCGCGCGGTGTGGCCGGCGCTCACCTCGCCCGGCACCGGTCGGGAGCGGCTGGAGCATGCGCTGTCTGCCATCTGCGCGGTTGCCGATCGGTACGCACCGCTGCTGGTGGGGCTGTACGCCGACGACGCGGGCATCTTCCACGACGTGGAGGGAACCCAGGGGCCGGCGTCGCTGATAGCCACCCGGCACACGTTCGTCGATCCGATTGCCCGGTTGCTGCGCGACGGCGCGGCGGATGGCACGCTGCGCGCCACCGACGCCGAGAGCACCGCCACCGTGCTGTTCAACCAGGTCGGTTGGGCCTTCCTGGCGCTGCGCGCCGGCCAGCGCTGGCCGGCCGATCAGGCGACGCGCGCCGTGATCGATCTCGCGCTGAACGGGCTGGCCGCCGGGGTGCGGCCCAACTCCGCCCCCGGCGGCAGACCCGGTAGCCGGCGTCAACCGGGCGACGCGCCCGGCTGACGGCGGCTTCCCGGGCGATCCGGTGGCGGTCGGGTCGTCGGGAGGCGGCGCCTCTTCGTGCTACGTTGGCGTACCAACAGTGGTACGTTGACGTACCAACCTCTGGCAGGAGGAGGGACCGTGCGACAGCAATCGGCGTCCTGGCAAGCCTTCACCGGTGTCGCCGCGGCCACCGCGGGCCTGGGAACCGCGGAGCTGGCCGCCGCGATGGTCAGACAGCCACCCCTGCTCGACGCGGTCGGGCGCCTCATCGTCGATACCAGCCCACGGCCGCTGGTGGACCTGACGGTCAGGCTGCTCGGCCCGGCCGACAAGGCCGCGGTTCGCGGCGGCGTCCTGACCGGCGTCGCCGCGCTCGGCGCGCTCGCCGGTCTCGGCTCGACCCGCTCGGCGCGACACGGCTCGCTGCTGGTCGGCGCCGCCACCCTGGCCGGGGTGGGCGCCGCGCTGCGCCGGCCGCCACGCCGACCCGCCGGGGCGTTGCTCGCCGGCGCCTGCGGAACGCTCGCCGCGACGGCCAGCATGCGCACCCGCAGCCGCGCCACCCTCGCTGCCGCCACGGCCGGCGGGCTGGCCGCCCTGGCCGGTGCCCGACGCCTCCACCGCGCCGACCGGGCGGCACACGACCGGCAGCGCGAGCGGCTGACGCTGCGTCCACTCTCGCCCAAGCCTCGCCCCGTCGACCACGCCGAAACGTGGACCGGTGTCAGCCGGCTGATCACGCCGGCCGCCGACTTCTACCTCGCCGACGTCAACCTCGGCGCACCCATGATGGATCCCACCACCTGGCGGCTGCGGCTACGCGGCCTGCTCGAACGGCCGATCGAGCTGTCCCTGCCCGACCTCGCAGACCTGGGCCTCGTCGAGTTCGACGCGGTCATGGTCTGCATCCACAACGCCGTCGGAGGCGACCGGGTCGGCAACGCACGCTGGCTGGGCGTGCCGCTGCACCGTCTGCTCGCCCTCGCCGGCCCCTCCCCGCAGGCAACCACGCTCATCACCCGCGCCGTGGACGGCTTCGCAATCTCCCTGCCACTGCCCGGCCACGGCACACCGGCCGGCTACGTCGTCGTCGGCATGAACGGGCACCCGCTCACCCCCGCCCACGGGTTTCCCGCCCGCGTCATCACCCCCGGGCTGTACGGCCAGTACACCGGGGTCAAGTGGCTGACCGAGCTGGTCGTCACGGCCGAGCCGCGGCCGGACTACTGGCCGGCGAGAGGTTGGCCGCAACCGCTCGTCGCGATCCGCCCGATGGCCCGGATCGACACCCCCGCCGACACCGCCCGCTGCTCCGGTCCGGTCCACATCGCCGGTGTCGCCTGGGCCCCGGACGCGGGAGTGGAACGGGTCGAGGTGTCCCTCGACGGCCGCCCGTGGCAACCCGCCGAACTGGCCGACGAACTGGCGCCCACCGCCTGGCGACGCTGGCGGCTCATCGCCGACCTCGACGCCGGCACCCACCGCATCCAGGCGCGAGCCGTCTCCCGCGACGGCCGGGTCCAGGACCCGACCCCCCGACCCCCGTTCCCCGGCGGAGCCTCCGGGCTGCACACCATCCACGTGCGCGTCGACCCTGCGGGACCGTCCCGGCCGTGCGCACCTTCGGCGCCGGGGCTCAGGAACCGGTCGGGGTGAAGGTGATCGGCAAGCCGAGCAGTGCCCGGCCGGGAAAGCCCACCCGCCAGCGCAGCTCCTCGGTCTCGTCAACGGCGAGATCCGGGCAGCCTGCCAGGAGCGCGGGAATTGCCACCCGGGCCTCCAACCGGCTCGGCCGGGAGGGTGATCGCCCCCAACCCCTTCCCCGGTGTGGCCTGGTCATAGGCTTCGCGGAATGGCGAGGTTCTTCGAGGTGCATCCGGTTGACCCGCAGCCTCGCTCGATTGCTCAGATCGTGGAGTTGATCCGCAGCGGAGGGCTGATCGCGTACCCGACGGACTCCTGCTATGCCTTCGGCTGCCAGGTGGGCAACCGGGAGGGGCTGGACCGGATCAGGCAGATCCGCCGACTCGACGGTCGGCACCACTTCACCCTGGTGTGCCGCGACTTCGCACAGCTCGGCAATTTCGTCCAGGTGAGCAACCCGATGTTCCGGCTGGTCAAGGCATCGACCCCGGGCAGTTACACCTTCATCCTCCCGGCGACCCGCGAGGTGCCGCGCCGCCTGCTGCACCCGAAGAAGAAGACGGTGGGGGTGCGAATCCCCCGGCACGCGGTCACCCAGGCGTTGCTGGCCGAGCATGGTGAGCCCCTGCTGTCGAGCACCCTGCTGCTGCCCGACCAGCAGGAGCCGATCACCCAGGGCTGGCAGATCAAACAGCGCCTCGATCACCTGCTCGACGCGGTGATCGACTCCGGTGACTGCGGGACGGAGCCGACCACCGTGATCGACCTGTCCCAACCCGAGCCGCAGGTGCTGCGCAGGGGCGCAGGCGACACCAGCCGCTTCGAGTAGTCCGCTCCGTCGCGCGCGGCCGGCCGTATGGCGCGCCGCGGTGAGGCGACTCAGTCGGGCGGCTCGAGGTTTCTCAGGAATGTCTCCGGCGGCGGCGCCCCCCACAGATGCGGTGGGACCTCCCAGTCGTGGGCGACCCAGCCGTCGTCGATCTGGTCGATGTCGGAGAACCACTCGATCCAGGAACCCCACGGGTCGGGGTTGTAGTGGAAGAAGTTCGAGCCGATCGTGTGCCGGCCGAGTCCCCATCCCGGGTCGCGTCCCCTGGCGCGCATCCGGTCGGCGCCGAGCGCGATCGCGTCGATGGACGGCACCTCGAAGCTGGCGTGGTGGAAGCCCGGGTGGCTGCTGCGGATGAACCCGAAGATGTGGTGGTCGCCGGGTCCGGCGTTCAGGAACGTCACCAGGCCGCGGATCCGGTCGCTCACCCGGAGTCCGAGCACCGCCGTGTAGAACTCGGTCATCCGCTCCGGCTGCGGCGTGAACAGCAGCGCGTGCCCCAGACGTCGCGGCAGCACGTCCGCGTGCGCCTCCTGCCATTGGGCCACCCCGATGCGTTGCCGGCTGGCGCCGATGTTGACCAGCACCTCGGCGGCCGGGCGGGCGGGCGCGGGGGCCTCGTCGAGCAGTTGCACGGCGGTGCCGTCAGGGTCGCGCACCCAGAGCCCGTCCGCCGCGGTCCCCGCCGGAGGCTCGATGACGGGCGCGCCCGCGCGCTGCACCGCTTCCCGCACCGAGTCCAGCGCGCCCGGGCGCACGGTGAACGAGACGTGCCGCAGTCGTTTGGCCGGCGCCCGCACCAGCCGGACCTGGTCCTGGTCGCGACCGGGGCACCGGGCGACCAGCGACCCGTCCTTCTCTCCGGTCTCCAGACCGAAGTCCTGCAGGAACCCCTCCGCCACCTCCAGATCCGGCACTTCCAGCGCATAGTGGTGCAGACCTGTGATCACGACGCCTTCCCTTTCCCGAGAAACTGCATACACTTTACCGGGTGCAGGGTCACGCCGGTAGATGGGAGAGGGCAGGATGATCCCGGCGTCTACGGCGCGGAGCGGGCTGGTCGAGGCGGCGCGCGTCCTGTCCGGTCTCGGCCTGGTCACCGCATACGGACACGTCTCGGTACGTACCGGCACGTCGATGCTGATCACCCCCGCCGCCGACCTGGCCACCGTCACCGAGTCCGCGGTGCTGGACGTGCCGTTGAACGCGCCGTCGTTGCCGGCCGGCGCTCCCGCCGAGAGCTGGGCGCACCTCGCCCTCTACCGCGCCCGCCCGGACGCGGGGTCGATCGCCCGCGCGCAGCCGGGCAGCGCGTTCGCGGTCGCGGCGACGACCGACGTGCTCGTGCCGCTGCACGGGCAGGCGGCCTGGCTCGGCGAGCTGGTTCCGGTGCATGACAGTGCCCACCTGCTTCGGTCGGCGCAGCTCGCCGACCGCGCGGCCGGCAGCCTGCCCGCCGGAGAAGCGCTGCTGCTGCGCGGAAACGGGGCTCTGACGCTCGGCGCGACACCCGGCGTCGCGGTGGCCCGGATGTGGCTGCTCTCCACGGCCTGTGACGTCTGGCTCGCCGCCAGATCGAGCGGCGACCTACGGCCGCTCGCCGCGGCGGAGATCGCGTCGTGGCGTTCGGTCCAGGACGAGCTGCTGCCCCGGCTGTGGCAGCACCTGCGACGACGCACCACCGGCGGTCAACCGGACGGTGACGGGCGTGACCGGCCTTGACCATCGGGCCAAACTGCATACACTTTGGGGGACTCGAACCGCGCCGCACCCGACGCGCCGTCCGAAGCAGACGACCATCGGCCATCACCCGGAAGGCGAAGTCGCATGTCACTCACCTCACCCCCCGGCACCGCCGACGTCACCGGTCCTGACATCGACGAGGAGATGCGGCTACGCATTGCCGATCAGTTGGGCGCACGGTTCAAGGGGGACGTGATCGGGCCGGAGCACCCCGACTACCCGGCCGCACGGACGGTGTGGAACGCCATGATCGACAAGCGTCCCGGCCTGGTGCTGCGCTGCACCAGCACCGAGGACGTGGTCGCCGCGGTGAACCTCGCGCGGGACAACGGCCTGCTCCCCTCCGTCCGCTGCGGCGGGCACTCGGTCTCCGGAAAGGCGCTGTCCGACGGTGGGCTGACCATCGACCTGAGCGGCATGCGCGAGGTGAGCGTCGACGCCGAGAACAGGCTCGTCCAGGTCGGCGGCGGCTGCCTGCTCGGGGACGTCGACGCCGCCACCGCGCCGTACGGGCTGATCGTTCCCGCGGGGATCATGTCCGAGACCGGCGTTGCGGGTCTCGCCCTCGGCGGCGGGATCGGCTGGTTCTCGCGCAAGCACGGCCTGACCTGCGACCAGTTCGTCTCCCTCGAGGTCGTGCTGGCCAGCGGCGAGGTGGTCGAGGTCTCCGCCGACACGCACCCTGACCTGTTCTGGGCCCTCAAGGGCGGCGGCGGCAACTTCGGTGTGGTCACGCGGTTCACCTTCGCGGCGTACGAGTTCGGCCCGATGATCCGCATCGGCGTGTCCCTGTACGAGCCCGAGGATGCCGCCGAAGCGCTCCGCGGCTACGCCTCCATCGTCCCCACCCTGCCCCGGACCGTCGGGTGGCACGCGGCGCTCAAGCACGACATGCCCGCGCTGCCGTTCGTGCCGCCGGAGCTGGTGGGCAGGAGGCTGCTGATGATGTTCGCCATGTGGCTCGACGACGTCGACGACCCGGCCGGTACCGGGTACATCGAACGCCTCGGTGCCGTCGGCCGGCCGAGCGTGAGCGCGATGACGGTCATGCCGTTCGCGGCGGGAGTGCAGAAGGTCATCGATGAGGAGTTCGAGGACGGCCACCGGTACTACACCAAGGAGGGCCACGTCACGGAGCTGACCGCCGGGGCCATCGACACCCTCGTGGACTTCTGGAAGGACATGCCCATGCAGGGCGAGGTCGAGATCATCGGCCTCGGCGGGGCGATCGGCGACGTGCCCGAGGACGCGACGGCCTTCTCGAACCGTCAGCACCTGCTGTGGCTGAACTTCGCGATGCGTTGGGACGACCCCGCCGACGACCGCGACCACATCGACCGGACCAGGAAGATCGTCACGGATCTCGGTCCGTGGCTCGGGAAGGGGGTCTATGTCAACATGCTCAACTTCGACGAGATGGACCGGGTCGTCGAGGCCCTCGGTGGGCCGGAGAAGTACGCGCAGCTCGGCCGGATCAAGGCGCAGTACGACCCGGCGAACCTCTTCCGGATGAACTACAACATCACGCCACACGACGGGAGCGTCCAGTGAGCCGAGACGTAGCGCAGATCTTCGCCGACATCGACACCTTCGACCCCGACAGGTTCGTCGCGCACCTCACTCCAGATGCGGTGTTCCGCTTCGCCAACGCGGATCCGGTCACCGGGCGCGAGGCGGTACGGGAGGCCGTCGCCGGGTTCTTCTCGACGATCGCCGGTCTGGCCCACCACATCCGCAACGTCTGGGAGTTCGGTGACATGGCCATCGCCCAGATCGACGTCGAGTACCGGCGCAAGGACGGCAAGACCGTGACGGTGCCCAACGCCGACATCCTGACCTTCGACGGCGAGCTGGTCCGCGACTGGCAGATCTACATCGACGTCGCGCCCATCTACGCCTGAGCCGGTTCGATGATCACGCTCATCGACATCGCCTATGTCCGCTCCGGCGTGGCCGACCTCGAGGGCGCCGTGCGGTTCGCGACCGATATCGTCGGCCTCGAGCTGGCGGCGCGGACCGAGTCCGGCGTCGCCCATCTGCGCGCCGACCACCGACACCACTGCCTCGCCCTCGTCGAGGGACCATCCGGAGTCATCTCCTCCGGCTTCTGCGTGGCCGACTCGGACGCGCTCGCCGACGCCGAGACCGAGCTCGAACGTTCCGGCGTCACGGTCAGCCGCGGCTCGGCGGAAGCGGCGCGCTCCCGCCGGGTCCGGGAGTTCATCGCGTTCGACGACCCGTTCGGCAACCGCCTGGAGCTGGTGAGCCAGCAGGAGTCGATCGCCCGGCCGGTCGCGTTCACCCGCCCCGCCGGCATCACCGAGTTCGGTCATCTGTGCCTGGACGCGCCGGACGTCCACGAGGCGTACCGGTTCTGGAGCGGCCGGTTCAACACAAGGGTCTCGGACTGGATCGGCGACGGGGCCTGCCTCATGCGCATCGATCCGGTCCACCACAAGCTGGCGGTGTTCAAGGGCGACAAGCCGGGTCTGTGTCACATCAACTTTCAGGTCGCCTCGATCGACGACGTGTTCCGCAGCTGGCACTTCCTGCTCGAGCACGGCGTGGAGATCCAGATGGGACCGGGCCGGCATCCACAGTCGACCGCGGTCTTCCTCTACTTCCTCGGTCCGGAGGGGTTCACCTACGAGTACTCCTACGGCGTGCGCCGCATCGAGGACGACGCGGCGTGGCGGCCGCGGACCTTCGACCCGCAGGAGATCGGCTCCATCGACATGTGGCTCGGCCCGACCAGGCGCGTCTCCACGCAGGCCCAGCTGCTGCCGGAACGAGTGGGAGGTCCCGCTTCGTGACCGGACGATGATCGAGAGGACGGCCGAGTTCCTCGCTGTCGTCAGCCCATTCGCCGCGTGCGCACCCTAGCTCGCGCCGGTCAGCCGCAGGGCGGCCGGCGGACGGCGGTCGATGAGCGCGACCGCGTGCGGGACCGCGACCGGCACGTACTCCGGTGCGCAGTCGGTGAGCACCCGCAGCGCCGTCCGCGCCAGGTGATGCGCCATGCCGGTCAGCGCGCCCCGCTCGTCGCCGGCAACCAACGCCTCCAGGATCTGGGCGTGCTCGGCGTCGCCCGCGGACTGCCAGCTCTGCGGATCCGAGAGTTGGTAGATCCGGATGTAGCGGATCGTCCGGTCGGCGAAAACCCGCAACTGCCGCTGCAGCGCCTCGCCGGCGCCCGCTGTGATGAGCCGGTGGTAGTCGCTGTGCGCGGCGAACCACGCGTCGAGGTCCCCGGCCTTGGCCGCGCGCCGCATCGCGATCAGCAGGCGCTTGGCCTCCTTGCGCGAGGCCGCGCCGAAGCCCTGCAGCGTCATCGACAGCGCGAGAGTCTCCAGCAGGATGCGGCTCGCGTAGACGTCGTCCAGCTCCTGCGGGTCAAGGCCAGCGACCCGGGTGCGCTGGTTCGGCTCGATCTCGACCAGGCCCTCTTCCTGCAGCATGCGCAGCACCTCGCGCAACGGCGTCCGGCTGACGCCCAACTGCTGCGCCAAGGTCACCTGCGACAGTTTCGTGCCGGGCGTGAGCGTGCCGTCGAGGATGCACTCGCGGAGGTAGGCGTGCAGGCGCGGGATGGCCTGCCGGGCCTCGGGCAGCGGAACCTTGCGGATGTCGGGGATGAGCGCGGTCCGGGCCATGGCCCACATCCTCCCTGATCCGAGGAATTCTGCATACAGTCCAGGGCAACCAGGCCCTTGACGTAACCCAGAAACTGCATACAGTTTACAGGGTGAGCAGCCACGGCCAGGCGCAGTCCGTCGATCTGTCCCGGCTGCTCGGGCGCGACTACTGGCTGATCCTATCCACGCCGGCCGCCGGCACCGACCAGGCCGCCGTCGAGGCGCACGTCGAGGAGCATGTCGCCTGGCTGCTGGGGCTGGAGCGCGCGGACGTGCTGTTCGCCTCGGGTCCGCTGCTGTCCGGGCCGGGCGTGGGGCCGGGCTCCGGGGTGACGGTACTGCGCGCGGCGGACGAGGACGCGGCACGCTCGATCGCCGCGGGCGACCCGTTCGCGCGCGCCGGCCTGCGGACGTTCGAGGTGCACCGGTGGCGGCTGAACGAGGGCAGCATCGGCGTCCGGATGTCGCTGGGCACCGGGACATACGAGTGGCGCTGAGGCGGCTCCGCGACGTCAGGGAGGTAGCGATGCAGCGAGTCGGCGTCATCGGCCTGGGCAAGATGGGCATGCCGATCGCCCTCAACCTGGCGATGAGCGGCTTCGAGATAATCGGCTACCGGCGTCGGGGCTCACCCGAGCTGGCCGAGGCCGGCGGCATCGTCGCCACCTCGCCCGCCGAGGTCGCCGAGCGGGCCGACGTGCTGCTGTCGATCCTGCCCGACGGTCACGCCGTCGAGGAGGTGGTCTGCGGCGAGCGGGGCACCCTCACCACGTTGAAGCCGGGCACCGTCCACATCGAGATGAGCACCATCGACGTCGAGCACAAGGACCGGATCCGGGCGGCGGTCCGGGCCCACGGCGGTGACCTGCTGGACTGCCCGATCAGCGGGAGCCCGGGCATGGTCGGTCCGCGGCTGGCGACGACCTTCGTCTCCGGCGAGCCGGCCAGCATCGACGCCGTCCGGCCGGTGCTCGACGCCATCTCCGGCCCCTGGGTGCACACCGGCCCGTTCGGAACCGGCGCCGCCATGAAGTACATCGCGAGCATGCTCGTCGCCGTGCACACCGTCGCGGCCGCCGAGGCGATGGTGCTGGCCCGGCACACCGGACTCGACCTGGAGCTCGTCCAGCGGACACTCGACACCTCCATCGCGTCCTCGGCGATCTGGCGGCAGCGCGGTCCGGTCATGCAGCAGCGCACCTGGACGCCGGCTCCGGGCCCGGTGGACACCCTGCACGCCATCCTCGAGCAGGTCATGGACCGCACCACCGGGCTCGGCATGCAGGCTCCGGTCTTCACCTCCGCGAAGTCCGTCTTCGACAAGGCGGTCGCGGACGGGTGGGGCCACCTGGACATCGCCTGTGTCCACGACCAGATCGCCGGTGGGTCCGTTCTCGACCGGGCCACGACCTCATGATGTGGTCGCTGGCCACCTACCAGCTCAACGGTGCCGTCGGCGTGGCGGCTCTGCGGGAGGACGGCACCCTCGTCGCACCGCCGGACCTCAAGCGCTGGACAACGACGCTGGATGTGCTCGAGGACTGGGCGCACGCCGAGCCGGTCCTGCGGGCCATCGACGTCGAGGACGCGCCGGTCATCGACTACGACCGCCTGCTGGCGCCGCTGCGATGGCCCCGCAAGGTCATCTGCGCTGGTGTCAACTACCGCCGGCACGTCCGGGAGATGGGCGGCGAGATCCCTCCCGACGGCTGGAAGCCGTTCTTCTTCCTGAAGCCGCCGACCACCACCGTCATCGGACCGGCCGACGCCATCACCGTCCGTGCCCCCGGGACGGCCCGCTACGACTGGGAGGCAGAGCTGGCCGCCGTCATCGGCATCGGTGGCCGGGAGATCCCCAGCGAGGACGCCCTGGGGCATCTCGCCGGCTACTGCGTCGCGAACGACGTCACCGCCCGCGGCCACCACAAGCGGGACAACGTTCCGGCCGACGCGTTCGTCTACGACTGGTTCGCCGCCAAGTCCATCGACGGCTCGCTGCCGTTGGGACCAGGTATCACGCCGGCGTTCCAGATCCCCGACCCGCAGAACCTGCGCGTGCGCCTGTGGGTGAACGACGAGCTCCAGCAGGACGAGTCGACCTCGGACATGATCTGCACCGTCGCCGAGCTCATCTCGGCCGCGAGCGCACTCGTCACGCTCGAACCAGGCGACGTCATCTCCACCGGCACGCCGTCCGGAGTCGGTGCCGGCCGCGGGCTGTACCTGGTCGACGGCGACGTCGTGCGTACCACCATCGACGGCCTCGGCACCCTGCGGAACCCGGTCATCGAGCCCTCGGGAAGGACGTCATGATCTACGTATCGCACCAGCTGCCGGTCAACGCTCCCGGCGAACCGCGACTCGACCGCGCCGCCGTCTGGGAAGGACTCGTGCTCAAGGCCAACAACGCGCTGCCGTTCGTGCCGAGCATGACCTTCTGCGAGGTCGTCGCGCGCTACGACGACACGGTCTTCGACCGCGACATCGACTTCCGGGGGCAGCGCTTCACCGAGCGCATCACGCTGGAGGCGCCGCACCGGGTCGTGTTCACCCGCATCGCCGGCCCCGTGCTGGGCACCATCGCCAACGAGATCGAAGGCGACGAGGACGACCTGCGCCTGCGGTTCAGCTTCGCCCTCGTCGTCCGCGGCGTCGAGGGAGGGTCGGCCGGCGAGCAGGAGTACGCCGACTCCATGACCGGCGACTACCTCAAGGCGGTTCAGGCCACGCTCAACGCGATGCGCCGCCTGGCAGAGCAGCGCCACGACGTGTCGGCATAGAAAGACGTTCTGCGTGTCGATGCGGGGCGAGCGGTGGCGTACGTCGCCGGACTGATCGACCTGACCGCCCGGGGACGTCCTGAGCCGTGGTCAGCCGAACAAGGGTAGGCCGGTGATGGCCCTGCCGTAGAAGTCGTAGAGCGCGTCGGCGGTGGGTGCCATGACATGTCCGGCGCGGGCGTCGCGGAACAGCCGTTCGATCGGTAGCTGCTTGGAGAATGCCGCTCCGCCGCAGACCCGCATCGCATCGTCGGTGACGGTCAGGGCTGTGTCGTTGGCCAGTGCTTTGACGCCGAGTACGTGCAGGGGGGTCTGCTCTCCGGGTGCTGCGATGCTCGCCGCGGCGGTGCGCAGGTAGGCCTCGGCGGCGCTGAACTGCAGGGACATGCGCGCCAGCCGGGCGCGGATGGTGGGCAGCTCGGCCAGCGCCTGCCCGGTGTGCTGCAGCCGGGTGGTGCCGGCGTGCGCGATCGCGGCGGTCGCCGCGCCACCGGCCAACCCGAGTGACACGGCGGCGTTGCCCAGGTTGAACCACGGCATGACGGTCCCCATCATCAGGTCGAATCCGGCGCCGGCCGCGCCGATCCGGTCGGCGTCGGCTACCCCGGTGGTGATCTTCATCGGGGCGGAGGCGTTGCCGCGCAGCCCGAGCCCGCTGAACTGCCCCGTCACCTCCACGCCGTGTGCCGCGGCGTCGACCGCGTACAGGTCGACTGCGTCGGGCAGGTCGGCGGAGCCGGTGGAGGTGACGTAGATACCGGCATGTCCGGCCGAGGTCACCCAACTCTTGACCGCGTCCAGCCGGACCTGGCCGTCCTGGCGGACCGCCTGCGACATCGGAGCCCAGAAGTGGGACCGGGAGCCGGGTTCGCTGAACGCCAGCGTGCCCAGGGTCCGGCCGGAGGCCAGGTCGGGCAGCAGTTCGGGCCGGCCGGGAGGGGGTGCCGCGGCGACGGTCATCGCCGCCGACATGTGCATCAGGTAGACCATCGCCGCCGATCCGCACGCCCGTGCCAGCGCCGCGGTCACCTCGGCGAACTCCACCGGGCCGGCGCCAAGCCCGCCCTGCTCGACCGGCAGGGTCAGCCCGAGCAGGCCGGACTCGCCCAGCGCGCGCACCGTGTCGGCCGGGAAGAGGGCCTCGGTGTCCACTTGATCGGCGGTGGCCCGCGCTACCGCCACCGCCTCTTCGATGCGGTCAGTCAGTTCGTTCACAGCGCCCTCCATGGTCCGGCCCGCGCCCGCGTGCCGTGATCTGTCGATCGAAGTCCGCGGGGATCACCGCGGCAACCACCGGCCGGGTTACAGATCGCGAAACGCCCATGACGGTTGCTTGCCACCGCCACCCGCCCCGCGGTGGGATTGGGCCTGGCGGTGGACGTGCTGTGCGCCTGGGTGCGGCGGCTACTGCGCAGGAAGGGCGGCCGGTGTGGCGACATCGACGGTGAGGCTCCCGTCCGAGGCCGGTGCCGTCGAGCCGCTGGGCTCCGGGCGGGGTGTTCGGCTGCTGCTGGCCGCGGTGCGGGTGGTGGTGGCGCTGCTGTGGATTCAGAACCTGTCCTGGAAGCGCCCGCCGAACTTCGGCAACCACACCAACCCGCCGACCGACCTGTATCAATGGACATTGAACGGCGTGAACCATCAGGTGTTCGCGCCGTGGGCCTGGCTGGTCCGGCATGTGATCCTGCCGCACTTCGCCGTGTTCGCGTGGTCCGCGTTCGCGGTTGAGGCCTGCCTGGGGGCGTTCCTGCTGGTCGGTTTGGCGACCCGGTTCTGGGCGGTGGTCGGGCTTGCGCAGACCACCGCGATCACGTTGTCGGTGCTGAACACACCGGGCGAGTGGGCCTGGGCGTACCTGCTGATGTACGCCGCCCACCTGGCGCTGCTGGCCACCGCGGCCGGTCGCGCGTACGGGGTGGACGGAGTACTCCGCCCGGCGTGGCGGGCACGTCGGAGCCGGGTCGGGCGAGCCCTGCTGCTCGCCTCGTGACCGGCGTGGCGCCGGAGGATGGGGGCGGCATGGACGACAGGACGCGACGTGCGGCGGCCGGCCTGGGAGTGGGGGCCGCGGCCAGCACGCTGCTGGCGGTCCCGCGCCGGCTGCCCTGGCACATGGTCGGCCTGGGCGGGACGGGTTACCTGGTGGCGCTGCTGCTGGCGGCGGCGGCGGTCGCCGCGGCGGTGCTGCGGCTGCGGCTGCTGCTGTGGCTGGCCGGGGCCGGTTTCGCGGGGGCGGCGGTGCTCGTGCTGGTACAGATCGCGGCGGGCGGCGCGAACACCCTGGGCGGGGAGACCTCGACGGTCGCCCTGTTCCTCGGGTTCGCCGTCGGGCTGCTCGCCGTCGCCGCCGTGCCCGCTACGGATGTGCGGCAACCGCCGTCGTAGCGGCCGGCCGGCGAGGTTGGCCGAGCGGAGATCCGAGGAACGTGGAGGCCGTTGTGGAACCATTGCTAGTCGGTGCGGTCGCCTACACCGCCAATGTGGTCCCGATCTGGGAGGGCATCCGGGACTACTTCCGCGGCTCCCCGGTGGAGATGGACTTCGTGCTGTTCTCCAACTACGGCAGGCAGGTCGATGCGCTGCTGGCCGGGACGGTCGACATCGCCTGGAACACCAACCTGGCGTGGGTGCGCAGCGTGCTGCAGACCGACGGGAAGGTGGATGCGCTTGCCATGCGGGACACCGACCTTGCGTTTCGCAGCCTGCTGGTCGCGCCGGCCGGGGCCGGCCTGTCCGGGCCGGCGGATCTGGTCGGGCGTCGGCTCGCCCTGGGCAGCCGCGACTCCGCCCAGGCCTCGATCCTGCCTCTGCACTACCTGCGCCAGCAGGGCCTGCCGGATGCGGTGGAGCTGGTGCGGTTCGAATCAGACGCCGGCAAGCACGGCGACACCGGCCGCAGCGAACTCGACGCGATCCGCGCGGTCCTGGACGGCGACGCCGACGCGGCAGCGATCGGCGTCACCACCTGGGACGCGATCGGCCGCGAGGAGCTGATGCCCGGGGCGTTGGAGGCGATCTGGACCAGCCCGGCGTACTGCCACTGCAACTTCACCGCCCTGCAGAACCTCGACCCGGATCGGGCCGAGGCGTGGGTGCGGCACCTGCTGGCGATGGACTGGGAGAACCCGGAGCACCGGCGCATCCTGGAGCTGGAGGGGCTGCGCCGCTGGGTGCTCCCGCAGCTGGATGGATACGCCCAGTTGTTCCAGGCCGTGCACGACCAGGGCATCGCGGCCCACTGGTGATGCTCCGATGCTGATTCTGCAACTGGTCGAGCAGGTGAGCCGGCTCGCCGAAGGCCAGACGGTGACCCTGGCGCTGCCCGAGCCGGATCTGGCCGAAACGGTCGCGGCGTGGTGCAACCGGACCGGCAACACGTTGGTCGCGGCGGACGCCCGGGCCGTCACCGTCCGACGCGGCCGGCTGCCCGACCTGCTCGCCGACCTGGCACGGCAACGGCGTCCCGGCACCCGGCTGTGGCTGTACACCAACTTCGACTGCAACCTGGCGTGCTCCTACTGTTGCGTCCGCTCCTCCCCGCACGCGCGGCCCCGCACCCTGCCCGCCACCCTGGTCGAGGAGATCGCCCGGCAGGCCCCGCCGGCCGGCGTCACCGAGATCCTGATCACCGGCGGCGAACCGTTCCTGCGGCTGGACCTGGGCCGGCTGGTCGCCGCCTGCACCGCCGCGGCCCCGACCACCCTGCTCACCAACGGCATGCTGTTCTCCGGGCGCCGGCTGCAGGTGCTCCGCGACATGCCCCGCACCGGGCTGACGCTGCAGATCAGCCTCGACTCGGCGACCCCCGACCGGCACGACACCTACCGGGGCGCCGGCACCTGGGCGCGCGCCGTGGCCGGGATACGCACCGCTCTTGCCGAGGGTTTCACGGTCAAGGCTGCGGTCACCCTGACCGGCACCACCCGGGCCGAACTGGAGGAGGTGCGCACGTTCCTCGACAGCCTCGGGATACCCCGTGACCGGCAGGTGATCCGGCCGCTGGCCCGGCGCGGGCTGGCCGAGACCGGGATCGAGGTCACCGTGCCGACGCTGGTACCGGAGATCACCGTGACCGCCGACGGGATCTACTGGCACCCGGTCGGGGCCGATGACGCAGATCAGTTCGTCACCTCCCAGGTGCTGCCGCTGGCCGGCGCGATCGAACAGGTGCTGACCCGCTTCCGGCAGTACCGGCTGGCCGGCGACGACGCGGCGCGCACCTTCCCATGCGCCTGACGCCACGGTCGTCGGCCGACGGTGAGGTCGATGAGCACGGCGGCGGAGCAGGTGGCCGCCAGGACGGCCCGGTGCCTGGGCTGACCTGGACAGCGGCGAGCGGGGTCACCGTTCGTGGTCGAGCGCGGCGGTGATCTGCGTGGACAGCCCGGTGGGGTCGAGGTGGTGCGCGGCGAGTATGGCGGCGGCCGGGTTGGTGGTGCCGAGGGTCCAGCCGAGTTGGGCGAGGTGCTTGCGGCCTCGTCGGCCGAGTCCGGTGCCGTAGGGGTCGGCCGCGTCTCGTAGCACCGCGTGCAACAGGTGCTCGGCGCTGATGTGTTGGTCGCCGCGGTCGTCGGCGTGCGCCGCGGCGAGGGCCAGCGCCCGTTTGACGAACAGCGCCTTCCCGCACAGCGGGGTGCGGCGTCGTCCGCCGCCGCGCCACCACGGCCGGCGGCTGGCCCGCCATACCGCGGCTCCGACGGCCTGCGAGCCGAACGTGGCCGCCAGGTGTCGCCGTACCTGCTCGATGTCGATCCCGACCGCTCGCAGGGCGCCTGCGTCGTCCGCGTGCCGGCGCGGGGTCAGCCCGGCTCGGTCCAGGCGCCGCAGCTCGGCCCGCGCGGTAGCCGGGTCCAGGCCGTGGTGTCGCAGCAACTGGCCGGCCCGCGTCGTGTCGTCGCGGAGCAGGCCGAGCAGCACGTGCTCATCGCCGATGTGGTCGTGCCCGAACTGTTCGGCCTCATCCAGGGCGGCGTCCATGACCTGCCGCGCGGCAGGGGTGAGCCGATCCCACATCACGGCTCACCGGCCCCGGTGGCGCACGGCGTGTTTGTAGTGCACCGCCTGCTTGGTCACGCCCAGCCGGCGGGCGATGTCCCGCCACGACCAGCCCTGCGCGCGGGCGTTGTCCACCTGCAACGCCTCCAACACCTCGACCAGGCCGCGAAGCGCCACCACGGCGGCCAGGCCGGTCTCCGGGTCGCGGTTCGTCGCCGCGTCGACCATGCGTCTCGCCTCGCCCGACTCGACTGCCACCTCGTCAAAATAGATTGACGACTGACTGGTCGTCAATTGTCTTGGACGACAGTGGTCCGTTACGGGGGGAGCCGAAGATCTGGGCGCCGAGCCGTTCCCGCGGCGTGACGCCGACCGGGACGACGGCGTCGCGATGACGTGCGGCTCGGCGCAGCGCTCCGCCGGCTGGGATCCTGCGCCCGTCGCGCTACTACGGCAAGCTGAGCGCCTGATGGACGACCGGTACGGCCCCTGGGCGCTGGTGGTCGGCGCCTCCGACGGCATCGGCGCGGCGTTCGCCTGCGCGCTGGCGGGCCACGGGCTGAACGTGGTGCTCGTCGCGCGGCGCGAGCCGCTGCTCGAGGAGCTGGCCCAGCGGCTGCGCACCGCCCACGGCGTCGAGGCGAGGGTCGCCGCCATCGACGCCGCCGCGCCCGACGGGGCCGCGGCGGTGCTGCGTACCGTTGCGGAACTTGACTGCGGTCTGCTCGTGTGCAACGCGGCGCTGGCGCCGGTCGGGCCGTTCCTGGAGCTGACTGCCGGGCAGCTGGACAGCGTGCTCGACCTCAACTGCCGGCTGGCGGCGCACCTGTCGCATGCGGTCGGCAGCCGGCTGGCGCGGCGCGGGCGGGGCGGCATCATCCTGGTCAGCTCGATGGCCAGCCAGCAGGGAGCGGCGCTCGTCGCGCACTACGCCGCGACCAAGGCCTACCTGCGGGTCCTGGCCGAAGGGCTGTGGGCCGAGCTGGGTCCGTCCGGTGTGGACGTTCTCGCGTGCTGCCCCGGGCTGGTGCGGACGCCGACGTTCGCGCGTGGCAGGCCCGCGTCGGCCGGCCGGCTGGTGCCACCGCCGATGAGCCCGGAGCAGGTGGTACGGGAGACACTGGCCGCGCTGGGCCGGCGGCCGGTCGTCATCCCCGGGCGGCGCAACCGCCTGGCCGCCTTCGTGGCGCAACGCCTGCTGCCCCGCCGGGTCACGGTTGCGCTTGCGTCGGCTAGGACGCGCGCGATGTATCCGAGGGAATATCGTCGTTCGGCTCCGGCGGCCGGACCAGACGCGTGACCGCGGGCGCCACCGTGCCGAGCACCGCGCCGAGCGTCCGGCGCAGCGTCGAGGACGGCGAGCCGTCGGCGTGCGGCCGGCGCCAGTGGTGGCCCACCAGCGACGCGTAGATGCTCAGCGTCTGCGCGGCGGTGGCGAAGTCGAGCGTGCTGAGCAGTTCGTCGGCGACGCCGAACGGTACCGACAGCGGCAGCGGTCCGCGCGCGTACTCCACCGCCCACACGCCGTCGGTGAAGTTCATCGCGCGGGCCTGGTTCGGCCCCACGTAGACGCGGTCGGCCGGCCGGTAGACCCGCTTGTCGAACTGGCCCTCGCCGTAGTACCACATCTCGCCGTCGATGACGGTGTCCCAGAAACCGACCGCGTGCCGTCCCGAGTGGCCCTCCGAGCCGATGGGGGTACCCCAGATCATGACGTACTCGAATATCGACGCGTAGTACAGCTTCATCTGGATCATGGCGCCACCCGCGTTACTGAAGATCCACGGCTGGTCCAGGTCCAGGCGGTCCGGGTACCTGCCCTCCATCGCCGCGGCGAACGCGTCGAACATGGCCGGCTTCGGTTTGTCGAGGCAGGCCAGCGCGCAGTCGTGGACGACATCGGGGTCAAACACGTGGGCCATCCATCGCTCCCTTCCGGTGGGTAGCATCCACCCGTCCCGGCGATCGGGGAAGGAGGCCGGGCGGCAACCAGCACGCCGACGATGCGCTGTCACCGCGCTGTCGCGTCGTCCGGACAGCCCGCCTCGCGGACGGCACTCAGGGCGCTGAGGGACCGACGTCGGCGGTGGTCAGCGGGTGGCGCAGCGGCCCGCTGGTCGCGTATTCGGTCGGCGCCGACATCCTTCGCGGCCGACCGGGGTTGTAGTCCCGGTGGTCCGGGCGACCATCAGGCGGATCATCCGGCAGGACGTGGCGATCATGGAGAACATGACCCGCACGGAGCGGCTGTTCCCTGGCCGGCGGATCAACTCGGTGCGCGCTGACACCCCGCCGATCTGGCTCGGCCGAGCGGCCGAGGAGTACCGCAAGAACGGCCCGAAACCCGCCACCGACGTCGACGGTGACCCGGCCGCCATCTCGGTGACCTACCGGCTGTAGGCCGGCCGGCGCGATATCCCGGCCCGGCCAGCCGCCGACGGTGCAAACGGAATGAGGACCACGAACTCCCCAGTCGACACCTTGCTCGGCGCACGCTACCGGCGCATCCTCAAACGCCCGACCGGACAGACGCCACGGACGACGACGCAAGATGAGCTTGGCCTCGCTGCAGCACGTCAGTCGCTGTCCGGTGCCTCGGCTGCCTCGGCTGCTCGCTTGAGCGTGTTGAGCCTGCGGTCCCAGGTGGCGGACAGGTCGGCGAGCCACCGGGCGGAGGCATCCAGAGGGTCCGGGCGGACCGAGTACAGCACTTCCCGGCCCGCCCGGACCCACTCGACCAGGCCCGCGCTCTCCAGGATCTGCAGGTGCTTGACCACCGCCTGCCGGGACACCGGCAGGTGACCGGCGAGGGTCGTCGCGCTGGCCCGGCCGGCGTCGAGGAGAACGTCCAGGAGTTGGCGGCGCGTCGGATCGGCTAGCGCAGCCAGCACGCCCCCGACCTCCTCGACAGCCCCACCGCCCGTGCGCACCGTGAAACTCTCGACCATCGCGGCGAGCGCCTGGTCGGCGGTCACACTCGAACGTGCTCGGCGTCCCGCTTGGCGACGCCGAGCTGCTGCTCCCAGCCCTTGACGTTGCCCTCGACCATCGCCGCGCGGCGCTCGGCCGGCACGGGCAGGCAGGCGAAGCCGCTCTCGATCACCCGCAGCAGCGTGCCGCCGCCCTGCTCGGCGAGGACGAACTCGACGAGCGTGGACGTGCCCTCACCGGGTGCCTGACCGGGGAACGGACCCGACCGGTAGGAGACGTGGTGCGGGGCTTCGGTCGAGACCGGCAGCACCTGGTAACGCCCGTAGCGCGGGTCGTCGACGATGACGAGGTCACCCTCCCGGCTGATCTGCTGGGCGGAGCGGTCCCCGTCCCCGATCCACCAGCCCGGCTCGCTGACCAGCCGCCACACCCGCTCGATGGGCGCGTCGATCAGGATCTCCCGCTCGATCCGGTCCGCACTCTCGACTGCGTTGCCCATGATGTTCCTCCCTCGGGACTCGATGACGTGCTACCCAACGGTTGCACGTCCTCGGGCGAAGTGCAACCGACAGGTAGCACTTGCCCTTGTCCGATTGCCTTGTCCGAACGGAGCCGTCGGCATACGGGAACGATGTGCGTGCAGTGGCTGCGCCTGGTCGGCGGCCCGCCGCAACTCCGGGCCCCCGCCGGCCGTCCGACACCGGTCACGGGTGGACGGCCGGGTCATCTCGTCGCTGCCTACCAGGATGTCGGCTTTTCCGGCTGGTAGAGCCAGACGTCGAAGAAGTGCTGCAGGTTCATCCCGCTGTCGCGCTCGGCGAGGGCGATGAACTCCGGTGTGGTGACGTTCCCGTACCGGTGCTCGGCGGCCCAGTCACGCAGGATGCCGAAGAACACCGGGTCGCCCACCTTCTCACGCAGCGCCTGCAGGGTCATGCCGCCACGGTTGTAGATCGTCCCGTTGAACAGGTACACCGGCGTTCCCGGGTCGCCCGGCGGTGGCGTCCAGAACGCGGTGTCCTGGGCCGGCGTGTTGTACAGAGTCTTGAACCAGTTGTGCGCCGACTTCCGGCCCTTGTGTTCGCTCCAGATCCACTCCGACCAGGTCGCGAATCCCTCGTGCAGCCACATGTCCGGCCACAGGGTCAGCGTCACCGAGTCGCCGTACCACATGTGCGACAGCTCGTGTGCGAGTGTTGTCTCGTCCGGCGGGCGGTCGAACACCGGCTTCGTCTGCGTCTCCAGCGAGTAGCCGACGTTCTTCGCGTCGTCCACGATCGCGCCGACCGCATCGAACGGATACGGCCCGTAGATCGAGCTGTAGAAGTCGACGATCTCCGGGAGCTTCCGGAGCACCGAGCTGGTGGACAGCGTCGGGTCGACGGCGATGTAGGTCGGGATGCCGCTGGCCAGCCGGTACTGGGTGAGGTCGAAGCGGCCGAGCGTCGCGGTCGCCAGGTACGGCGCCATCGGCAGGCTCTCCCGCCAGACCCAGGTCGTGGCGCCGCCGCTGGAGGTCTGGGAGACCAGCACGCCGTTCGCCATCACGGTCAGACCCTCCGGCACGGTCACCGTGAAGTCGAAGGTCGCCTTGTCCCGCGGGTTGTCGTTGACCGGGTACCAGGCGGGCGATCCCTGCGGCTCTCCTACCACGAACGCCCCGTCGTCGGTGGGCACCCAGCCCTCGATCGACTGGTCCGGGTCGGTGACGACCGACGGCTCGCCGGCGTAGTCGACGGTGACGGTGAACGCCGCGCCGGCTGGCAGGCCGGACTGCGGGGTGATCACCAGCTCCTGCCCGTCCCGGGTGAACGCCGCCGCCACACCGTTGACCTCCAGCCGGGAGATGTCGAAGCCGCGCAGGTCCAGGTCGAAGCGGGAGAGGTCCTGCGTGGCGGTCGCCCGGATGGTCGCGGTGCCGTCCAGGCGGCGGGTGGTGGGGTTGTAGCCGAAGTCGAGTGAGTAGTGCGCGACGTCGTAGCCGCCGTTTCCAGCCAGCGGGAAGAACGGATCGCCGAGCCCGGCCGAGCCGGCCGTGAAGCCGTCCACCGCCCAGCTCGGGCCGGGCAGCGCAACGGCGGCCGCCACTGCCACGGTCCCGCCGAGCGTGAGCACTGCGTGCCGGAAGCGCCTCGGGTCCACGTCGACCTCCCCGGGTTCGGCTGAGCTAGCGGGGACACTACCGCGCCGTGGTCGTGACGGGAGGTCCAGCGTTGATGTGACGGGAGACCCGGCGTTGATGTGACGGGAGGTCCGGCGTTGACATGGTAGGCGCGGTGGGAGTGAGGTGTTTGTCGGGTCCTGGCGCCTCACCGTCGAGCGCCGGCCGACGAGGGGAGAGCCACGTGCGCCGCGCCACCTCGCTCGCTGCCGCCGTTGTCACCGTTGCCGCCTGCGTGCCGGCTCTGCTTGGCGGCACCGCCGAGGCGGCCACCCCGTCCTGCGGGCCGTTCGAGGCCGAGCCGAGCTTCCGCGGCGAGGTCCCGCCCGCCCAGGACGTGATCGGTTTCCCGCTCGGGGAACGGGATGTCACCACCGCGGAGTCGGACGCGTACCTGCAGGCGGTGTCCGAGGTCAGCCCTCGGGTCGTCGACGGTGTGCTCGCCGAGTCGGTGCAGGGCCGCGAGTTGCGGTACGCGATCGTCGGCAAGCCGGGAAACGTGACGCCGCAGGGGTTGGCGGGCATCCGGGCAGCGGCGGCTCGGCTGCGCGATCCGAGCACGCCGCCGGCCGAGGCGGCGACGCTGGCGCAGACGACGCCCGCGATCCTGTGGGTGGCCGGGAACGTGCACGGCGGCGAGGAGTCCGGCACCGACGCGTCGCTGCGGGTGCTCTACGAGCTGGCCGACCGGGACGACTGCGCCGCCCGGCGGGTCCTGGACAACGCGATCGTGGTGATCCTGCCCACCCAGAACCCGGACGGGCGGGAGGCCGACACCCGGCGTAATGCCTACGGCTTCGACATGAACCGCGACTGGTTCGCCCGCACCCAACCGGAGACAGACGGCAAGCTGGCGGCGCTGCAGGACTACCCGCCGGTCCTGTTCATCGATTCCCACGAGATGGGCGGCACCAGCTATTTCATCCCGCCCAACGCGGACCCGATCTACCACGAGATCACCGACGAGTCGGTGGGCTGGATCAACAACCTGTACGGCGCCTCGATGGCGGCCGAGTTCACTCGGCAGGGCATCGACTTCTTCAATCGCGACGTGTACGACCTGTTCTACATGGGGTACGGCGACACGGTGCCCTCGACCGGGTTCATCGCCGCCGGGATGACGTTCGAGAAGGGCGGCAACGACCCGACATCGGTGCGCACCTACGAACAGTACGTCGCGATGTGGACCTCGCTCGGCGCCGCCGTGCGGGACAAGCCCGGCCTGCTGGCCGACTGGCACGGCGCCTACGCCGAGGCCTACCAGCAGGGACTGGCCGGAAAGCTGGAGCCGAACGAGATCGTCAACCCGGGCAACGAAGTGATCACCGACGTGCCGGAGGAGCCGCTGCGGCATTACTTCCTGCGCGCCGACGACCCCGGTAAGGCCCGCGAGGTGCAGGCGCTGGTCCGTCGGCTGCAGCGGATGGGGGTGCGGGTCTACACGCTCACCGCGCCGCTGCAGGTGCCGGACTTCACCCCGTACGGCCGCGCCGCCCGCGCCGCGACCCTGCCCGCGGGCACCTACTGGGTGCCGATGGCCCAGGCCCAGAAGCACTGGGTGCAGGCGATGCTGCACGAGGACACCTACACGCCATTCCCGTACTTCTACGACGTGACCGCGTGGAGCCAGCCGCTGCTGTTCAACGTCGCCGGCGGCCGCTCCGGCGCGGTCCTGGACCCGGTCGCGGCGCCGACCCCGCCGCTGCCGGCATCCGCACCTGAACCGGTGGTCGACCAGCCGCGAATCGGCGTTCTGCAACTGTCGCAAACCTCCACGGCGGCGATCGAGTCGACCGGTTGGCTGCGCTGGCTGCTGGAGCAGCAGTGGCGGCTGCCCTACCGGCTGCTCACACCGGCCGACGTCGCGGCCGGCGCGATCGACGACGTCGAGGTCCTGGTGGTGCCGGACGGACCGGTGTCCTCCGGGCTGGCCGCGCTCGGCGCCGCCGGCCAGGCGGCGTTGCAGGACTGGGTCGCGGGCGGCGGGCGGTACATCGGGTTCCGCGGTGGCACCGAGATCGCGGTCCGGCTCGGGCTGTCCACGGCGACGCTCGCCGCACCGACGTCCGACGTGCCCGGCAGCCTGTTCCGGGTGCTCCTCGACCAGGGCAGCCCGCTCGAGGCCGGCGTCGGCGGCACGGCGTACTCCTTCTACGCCTACGACCGGGTGCTGCGTGCCTCGGATCCGGCGTACGCCCCGGTGCGTTTCCCGGCCGCCGGCAGCGATGACTGGTTCGTCTCCGGGTTCGCCAGTGGCGCGGAGGAACTCGCCGGCACCGCGGCCGTCGTCGACGAGCCGAGCGGGGACGGGCGGGTCGTGCTGTTCGCCTCCGACCCGAACTTCCGGGCCTTCACCGACGGCACGCAGAAGATCCTGCGCAATGCACTGCTCGGCGCCGACCCGGCAGCCGTGCCCGCGTCCACCGCGGCCCGGCAGGCCGTTCCGGCGGCGACGGTGCTCGACGCGACCGACGATCTCGTGCTGAGCGTACGGCCCGCCGCGGCGGGCAGGCTCGCCGCGCTGCTCCAGCGGTACGGAGTCGACGCGTCCGTCGTTCGCGCCGCCGGCAAGGTCTCCTACCGGATCGACGTCGGCGGGAAGTCGGCCGAAGACCTGCCATGGCTGCGCGACCTCGTCGCAGATGTGCACGGGCTCGGCGACCAGGTGGTGGCTGTCCGGGTGCCCTGAGCGTTCTCGCTGCGGTCAGGCGGCGGCCGGCGCCCGGCAGCCTGGTCGGCCGGCCAGCAACCCTCGCGTGCGGCCGCAGCCGTCGTTGATCGTCGCCGAGAAACTCCGGTAACGGCCGCCAGAACGCGGCGACGATCACACGATCCGGCCGCGGACTGGCAAACCCTGCCACCCCGGCGGTGATCGTCGCCGAGGTCGTACGGTCAGAACCGCCACAACTCGGCGTGGATCACCCCGGGTCAGCCCGACGTGCCACCGCAGCAGTGCTCCCGCCCATCGGTCACCGGCGTGCACCCCAGGGGCCTCAGCCGCCGTGATACGGCTTCCGCGCCGTTCGTCGGCGGGCGAGCGCCGCGTCCTACCAGGTGGTGCGCCAGACCCGCCAGAGAGCGGTCGGGTCGGACAGCGGGTCGCCATGTACCAGCGCGAAGTCGGCCGGGCCGTCGGCGCGCAGCACGCCGGCGTCGGGCTCGCCGAGTAGCCGGCCGCCGTTGACCGTCGCCGCGGCCAGTGCGTCGGCCGGTGGCAGGCCGGCGTCGACCAGGGTCTGCACCTCCCAGGCGAGGTGGTTGGCGCGCAGCGACCCGCCACCGAAGTCGGTGCCGGCCGCGATCAGCACCCCGGCCGCGTGCGCCAGCCGGACCGACTCGTGCGCCCGTTCCCGGCGGGCGGCGATCGCGCGCCGGCCGTCCTCGCTGACGAACCGCGGGATGCGGGTGGTCGCGCCGAACGTCCGCCACGACTCCAGCACCGCCAGCGTCGAGACCAGCGCGACGCCGCCGGCCGCCATGTCCGTGGCGAGATCCGCATCGAGCTGGAAGCCGTGCTCGATACAGTCCACGCCGGCCTCGACCCCCACCCGCGCGCCGGGCAGCAGGCCGCTGTGCGCGGTCACCGTCGCGCCGCGGGCGTGCACCGCCTCGACCACCCGGCGCACCTCGCCCGCGGTGAACGGAGCCACCTCCCGGTCCGGCCCGTCGAGGTAGAGCTTGACCAGGTCGGCGCCGTCGTCGAGTTGACCGAGGGCGGCCGCGAGCAGGCCGTCGCCGTCGGCCGCCTCGACCGACAGGTCGCCCGGCAGGGTGCCGGCCCGGCTCAGCCAGCACCCGGCGGCGCGGACGTACGGGTACTCCCGCCGGCCCCGCCACCGGTCCCGCACGGTCAGCGAGACCGCCCGGCCGTCGCGGACCGGCGCGCCGACGTCCCGGGCCCACCGCACCCCGGCCTGGCGCAGCAGCCGGGCGTTGTCCTCCGCGACGTCGACCAGCCGTTCGGCCGGGTCGAAGCCGCGGTCGATCCAGTGCGAGCCGCCCGGCAGGGTGAGGTGTGCGTGCGCGTCCACCATGCCGGGCACGGCGGTCGTCCCGCCCGCATCGACGATGTCGGTCCCGCTGCCCGGCTCAGGCTCGTCCGCGCTGGGCCGGATCCAGCGGATCCGGTGGTCCTCCACGAGGATGCTCATCTCCGGCAGCAGCACACCCGCGTCCTGATCGACGAGCGCGCAGCCGCGGTACAGGGTCGGCGGCATGGCTCACCGTAGACCCGGGGGCTGGGGTGCCCGGCTCCAGGTGACGCAGCAGCTCATGCACCCCCGGCGGCGCGATCAGGTGTTGCGCAGGGCTGCGGAGGGTGACAGTCGGGCCGCTCGCAGGGCGGGGTAGACGTCTGCCGCCAGGCCGACGAGCAGGGAGCCGGCGAAGGCGGCCAGGATCGGCGATGCGGGCAGCACCGGCGGGATGTGCTGTAACGCCGCGTAGCCCAGCGTGACGGAGACGCCGAGCGCCGCCCCGACGGCTGCGCCGAGTACGCACAGCAGCGTCGATTCGACCAGAAACAGCAGGCTCACCGTGGTGCGGGTCGCGCCGAGCGCCCGGCGCAGTCCTATCTCGCCGCGCCGCCGGCCGTTCGCTGCGCCCGGTCCGCACGATCACCGACGCGGCCCGCCTTGTGTCGGCGAACCAGCTCTCCGAACGACTCGCCCTCACCGGCCCGAAGGACGAGATCACCCAACTGGCCGACACCTTCGACGCGATGATGGACCGCCTCGAGCATGCGTTCGACGCCCAGCGGCGCTTCATCGCGAACGCCTCCCACGAACTGCGCACCCCGCTCGCCGCAGCGGCGGTCGCCGAGGCGCACGGCGCGGCGCCGTCGTTCGCCGCACAGCCATCGGGAGGCCTCACCGTGGCACTGCACCTACCCGTGCCCGCCGAGTCCGGCTGGGCCGTATCCAGCCAGACAGCCTTACCGACCCACCGAATGAGGTAGCGGTAAATGCGCTTGAGATGCGGATACGGTGCCGTGCGGCAAAACGCACCGTAGTGTGCCCAATGGGGCAGCCTGAGCGATCCGTTTGGTCGCCCGCCCATCCAGGGCCGATACCCCGGGGGCACCGTTACGATGCCCTGAGCGCCGTCGCACGGCGCGGGGGCGAATGGGGACACATGGCAGGCCGGGACCGGACAGGATGGTTGCATCCCAGGCGCCGGCAGCGCCGGTGGGCCTCGGTGCGCTCGTGGTTGCTGGTCCTCGCCGGCGTCACCGCGCTACTGGTTCCGGTGCAACTCGGGGGAACCGCCAGCGCGCAGGGCGGTGTGCCGGGCACCCTCGATCCGACCTTCGACGCCGACGGCATTGCCATCAACGAGTTGGTGAGCAACCTCTCCAGGGTGGACGACGCCGCCCGGCTGCCCGACGGACGGGTGCTCGTGCTGGCCGACGGGCGTGTGTGGCGGTTCTTCGCCGACGGGACCCTCGACACCACCTTCGACCTCGACGGCGTGCTCCTGCCGGACCCGTCCGGCACGCTCCGCCCCACCAAGCTCGCGCTCCGGCCCGGCGGCGGTTTCGTGCTCGCCAGCGGCGGCGGCGGCTTCGATCCCACTTGCCCGGCGGGACGTGTTGCCGAGTTCGACGCGGACGGAAAGATCGTCACAACGTTCGGCGTGAACGGGGTCGCCTGTGTCGACTTCCCCAACTACAGCGGAGCCGCCGACCTCGCCGTTCAGGCCGACGGGCGGATTCTGGTGCTCGGGAACAACCAGGTCCCGACCCAGGCCGCCCACGTCGCGCTGGCTCGCCTGTCCACCGCGGGGGCCACCGTGGACAGGATCATCCAGCCGCTCCACAGCAGCTTCGAGATCGGCGACGAGATGGCCATCCAGGCCGACGGCAACATCGTGGTGGCCGGCAACACGAACACGTTCCCCAATTTCCTCTCGATCGGCGTCGTCCTCTCCCGCTACCTGGGCGGCACGCTGGCGCTGGACACCAGCTTCGGCGGCGGTGACGGCTTCAACGTCGAGTCCGTCTTCCTCGACCGGTCACGGCAGCCGCTGCGACTCGCCCTCCAGCCCGACGGCCAGGGGATGTCGGTCATCGCCGGCGGGGACAACCCCACGAACAGCGCCGCAGGTGCGCCGAGGGTCGCCGCGATCGAGCAACTGCTCTTCGACGAGGACGGCATCCTCAGCGACAGCCCGGTCGACATGGAGCTGACCGGTCATTCGTCCGTGACCGTGGACGACCTCACCGCGACGGCGACCGGGTACGTGGCGAACGGCCACTTCGAGGACTTCACGCCCAGTCCCCCGACCGTGCGGGACGGGTTGGTGGTCGCCGCGCTCGGCCAGGAGTTCATCGAGCCCGTCCCCCTGCTCGTCTCGCCTCCGAATGTGAACCTGCCACTGGCGGGTGGCAGTTCGCTGCTGCTACCGGACGGCAAGGTGCTCCTCGCCAGCGTGCTCCAAGGGCCGGCCGGCGGGCAGATGCTGTTCAACCGGCTGATCGAGGACACCGCGGCCGACCCGCGGACGGTCAGCCTCGACCCCGCCATCGGGACGAGCTTCGGGCTGCCGGGCTTCCGCACCCTCAACGCCCTGACCAACGACACCGGCCAGGCGGTTGCCGTGCAGCCGGACAGCAAGGTGGTGGTCGGCGGCCTCACCACGACCGCCTCCGCCGGCCCGGCCGGCCCGATCGGCGGCCGCGGGTTCGTGCTGCGCCACAACGACGACGGCGCCCTCGACGCCACCTTCGGCGGCCCGCGGCGCCCCGGGGTCGCCTTCGTCGACTTCAAGGTGAACGGCGTGGCGCTGGCGCCGGACGGCCGCGTCGTCGCCGTCGGCTCGCGGTTCTTCCCGGTCAACGGAACCGGGCCGCACGAGCCGGGAGCCGTCCAGAGGCTGCTGGCCAACGGCAGCCCTGACCCGACCTGGAACGACGGCCGGCCGGCCCTCGTCGCCCCTCCGGGTATCAACATCCCTGGCACGTTCTTCCGCGACGTCGTCGTGCAGCCGGACGGCAAGGTCGTCGTGGTCGGTGACTACCACCTCTGCGTGACGCAGGGCTGCGCCGACAACGCCAACTCGATCGTCGTCGCCCGCTTCCTGGCCGGCGGCACGCTCGACGACGCCTTCGGCTCCGGCGGGTTCGTGCTCATCGGGCCGGTGACGGGAGCGAGCGTGGACCTGGCCCAGGGTCGGGGAGTCGCGCGCCTGCCCGACGGGCGGATCGTCGTCACCGGCAGCCTGGGAAGCCGACTGGTGGTCGCCCGCCTGGAAGCCGATGGCGACCCCGACCCGACGTTTGCCGCGCCCGCCGGTCCGTTCGGGCCCGGCGTGCTCGCCGACGACCTCATCGCCGTCAACAACACCGATCAAGGGCTCGGCCGGGACATCGCCCTCCGGCCCGACGGCCGTATCGTCGTGTCCGGCGATCTGGTCCTCAGCGAGTGCGGCAGCTTCGACGCCTGCTTCACCACTCGCGTCGCGATCGCCGTCCAGTACCTGCCGAACGGCATCCGCGACGGCTCGTTCGGCACGGGCGGGCTGACGCGGATCACCGACAACGCGAGTGAAGGGCACGGGGTCGCGGTCGATGCCGCCGGGAACGTGGTCGTGGGTGGGAGCGCCTACGTCTTCGGCATGGGTTCGGACGTGCTGCTCGCCCGCCTGTCGCCGACGGGTGTGCTCGACCCCGCCTTCGGCACCAACGGGCTCGTCCTCACCAACGTCGACCAGACCGAGGCGGGCAACGCGTTGGCCATCGCGCCCGATGGCAAGATCGTCATTGCCGGCGTGAACAGCGACACGCGCGGCAACAGGGTGCTCACGGCCCGCTTCGAGCCGGGAGGCGCTCTCCAATGTGGGCCGTCACCGCTCGACTTCGGTGCCGTCGTACTGGGAACGGGCGCCGCCAACCGGACGGTCACCTGCACAAACACCGGCCCGAGCAGGCTGACCATCACGGCGATCACCAGGTCGGGGGCCAACGCGGCTGACTTCGTGCCTTCGACCGGCCCCTGCCTGGTCACGCTGGTCCCCCGCCAGTCCTGCCAGATACCGGTGGCCTTCACTCCGAGCGCCGTCGGCGCCCGGGCGGCGGCGCTCAGCGTTGCCCACACCGGACAGGGCGCGGCGAATCCGACTCCTGTCGAGCTGAGAGGGACGGGTATCGCCCGCAACACCACGCTCAGCTTCGCTCCGACACCGCTCACCTTCCCCGAACAGCTCGGGCTGACCAGGAGTCCTGCCCGGACCGTCACGGTGACGAACATCGGGACGGTGCCGGTCACCATCAACGGGGTCAGCATCGAGAACGGCCCGGCTGGTGACTTCGCCATCTCGGCATCGACCTGCACCGGCGTGACCCTGCCGCCCGGCGGCCGCTGCCAGGTATCGGTGACCTTCACGCCCAGGGCTCCTGGTGCGCGGGCGGCGACGCTGCGCTTCGACGACACCGGGGTGGGCACGCCGCACAGGTTGTCGCTGCGCGGTACGGGAGCGACGCCAACCGTGATCGTCAACCCCGGCGTAGGCCGACCGGGAACGGTCACGGCCACGACCGGAACGAAGTTCCCCCCGAACCGGGCCATCACCCTGGTGTGGGTGGAGCCAGGTAGCCTGCTCCCCGGCGGCTTCCCTGAGCCCGCCTTCTCCGTCACCAGCAACGCCGATGGCACGCTCACCGCCAGCGTGATCGCCTTCCCGAAGTCCCGTATCGGCGGGCGGACTCTGCTCGCGACGATCGGAGCCTTCACCGCGAATACCCCGTTCCTGGTGACGCCGGGGACCGTGCAGGGACCCGACTTCGTCTACCGCAGATGACCCCGGTCGCTCGGCGCTGGACTACGCAGGCAGGCCGCCCTCGTTCGTGCAGGCGAGGTGCCGGCTGCCCCGTGCCGGGCTCGCCCGGCAGGTGCTCAGATCGTCGAATCGACCCCGATCCTGATTGTGCTTTCGGTCAGATCGGCGGCGGAGGGGAGAGGTGGTCGAGATCGAGCTGTTCACTGCGTCGGTAGCGATACAGGTCGAATCCGGACTCGTCCACAACATCTGCGTCAATCCCGTCGACGGCCGCTTGGATCTCGGCTGCTTCCTCAGGCGAGTACTTGTGGAGATCCGGTGTGCATCGGGCCGCCCATGCTTCGGCTAATGAGAGCCACAGCCAGTAGACTGTCGCCGAGGACGGGTCACCTCGTCGTTCGGCAGCCAACCTATCCGCGATTGCAGTAGAAGTCTGGCGAAGATTGCCGTTATCAGATCGAAGCCACACGGCGAGGTCATGCGGGCATGGTGGCTCATCGTCTGTGGGAAAACTTGGGATCACACCCCGCTCGACTATGACGCAGAGCGTGAGCGCGTATGGCGGATTCTGCCAGCCGCCGACCGCCTCGACCCGTAGCTCAACGACATCACGCATAGCCGCCCCTTCGGGGCTATCCTTGTTATGTCTGCCCTGAACTACCACCTCCAGCGGTCGCAGCCAAGGCACCACCTCATTGGGAAACGGGAATCGGCCGAAGCGTCTGCCGACGGCTCTACCGAACCTGCGAACCTCGTCGTCATCAGTCTGGTCGATGCCAGCGGTACGAGAAGCGGCTAAGAATCGTGCTTTGTCGACGGTCACAATCACCGACATATCTGCGAAAACGTCGGAACCGGCGGAAGGTACATGAACGTACCGTAGGAGCTTGCCGTTCCTCGCATTACGAGCTATGTCGCCCTCCAAGCGAACGATGGGAGAGAGCCCGACCGTCAGCTTTTCGCGACGAACTGCGTCGCATGTCTGGGTAAGCAGAACAGCCCCGTGCGGGGTCGAATGAAAGCGGACCGAATCGCATGTCAAGATTGGCAGGCTGTCAATTTTGACAATGTCACCTTGGCGGAGCGAGGCGATGATCTCCAGATCATCTTCGCTCAGCGGCGCTGGCCCGACCGATCCTAGGCTTCCGGCGTTTGAGAGCGTTCGCTCCGCGCCCCGACCAGACTTGGTGCGCACAAGCGCGTATACCATCCGGAAGAAGCGTTGCAGCACGGATCTATTCGCTTTCAGCCTCGTCGTATCTTGCACCAAAGAGCTGGTCGGGAGTGAACGGTGTTCCGGTCACCACGCCTTCGTCGCTTGCATGCAGCCGAAGAAACACATCGAAGATGCTGGGCTGAGACTGCCGCGTTTCGAACAGCAGCATGCGGCGCTGTGAGGCGTCCGCCGCAGGCAGGCTCTCAACAATGCCGCGCAATCTGGTAAGAAGTTCAAGGTGACGAGCATTGATGCGTCCGCCTGCTGCCCATAGATGGACGGCGCGGCGACTGACGCCGAGCAGCCTTCCGAGCTGATCCCAGGTCAAACCTGATTTCTCGCGAAGGTCGCGCACGATGGTGGCAGTGCTCTGCATGGGGCGATCATGTGGCGGCCGTATCGCCGGAGCGGAGAGCATCGCGGGCCGGGTCAGCGGTGGGACCGTTCGCTCCAAGATCGATCGAGCACCTACTGTGGGAGCCGTTAGCAACGTGGCCGTAACCGCGACACCGGACAAGGTGGCTATGAGGCTTGACGTCCAAGTCTGCGCGAGAGCTCCGGAGTCCGGGATCGCAGAAGTGCCGCATCGTGGGACAAGCCCAACGAATGATATCTGCGTGTTCATTGCGGTGCCTCGAACGCCCTAAGGAAATCATAGGATACCGCATAACGGAAGAACCTGTATGCGCGGGCGGCCAGATCCTCTGAGAGTTCTTCGATACTGTCGATGGGTATCGCGCTGGCTTCATTCATAGCTGAGTCAATGTCGAGGATCCAACTTTTCATGTCCGCCGGGGAGACCGTCGGGTCGATTGTCACTCCCGCAGGTAGGATGCCGGAGCGGACCAGAATCGAGTATGCACCTTGAGTGAGTTGAACCTCCACGAGGCTGTGATGAAGCGTCGCGCTATCGGGAAGCTCCAGCGTTGCGGCGCCCATGATCTCCGGCCGGACCAACTCGGGTATGATCGCCACGATGCTTGCGTCTGTGACGCGATTGACATACCTGATGCCGAACCGGTCGAAGCGGGGAGGCTCCGCTATGCGAACGAAGACGCTCGCGAGTCGTGCCAATCGCCCACAGAAGTCGCGGCGTCGAGAGTATGCCAGGGTCTCCAGCGACAACGAACCATGGCCGAGTGTCACCCGCCAGTTGCCGTCAGTAGTCTGAAGACGCCACACTGGACTAGTCACATGCTCCTGCGGGCTGATCGCGGCGCCGGCGATGACCAGGCTTAGCTCTCGGGCCTCCTCAAACAACGGATAGTCTCCGCTGACCTCCTTCGCGAAGGCATGCGCGACGGCATCATCGGCCATCGACGCAAGCCGCGGGAAGCGTAGCTGAGCAATAACACGGACGAGCGGAGCTGAACCTAGGTGGATCTCCTCCACCGGCTCATCGCCCAGAGGCGTCGCGAGCATAAGTTTCCCCACACTTCACACTGTACTTCACACTACCTTTGCCGCTCCATCACCTGTGTGGCCGGTTCCCAGAGACGAGGGTTGACCCGGACGGACGACCGGCCGCGCCAAGGGCCGCCTTCGGCGTCTGTTCCAGTCACGCGAAGATGCGCCCGGACCGCCCGCCGCCGCCCTGAAGGGTGCAAAGCGGGTCGTTCGCCGCTGGACCATTGAACCGTCGCTGCGGCGGTCTCGTGTGTTCTACCCGGGAGCCCACGCTCCTGGGCTCCGCCTCATGCCAGGAGGCGATCATGGGTAGGGAGAATCCTGCATCGACCAGGCGCACCGCGCGCCTGCTGGGCGCGGCGCTGCTCGTCGTTCCGCTCGCGTTGCCGGTGCTCACCGCGCCGGCCGCCGCCGCCACGGCACCGACCACGTTCGCCGAGACCGACCTGGTCTCCAACATCCCGGGCCGCGCCGCCCTCACCGACCCGGCGGTGGTGAACGCCTGGGGGCTGGCCCTGTCCCCGACCAGCCCGCTGTGGGTGGCCAACAACGGCACCAACACCGCGACGCTGTACGCGGGCGGGGCCAACGGCGGGCCGGTCACCAAAGTGCCGCTGACGGTGGCCATCCCCGGTGGCGCGCCGACCGGCCAGGCCTTCAACGACACCACCGCGTTCGTGGTCACCGGACCCGGCGGCTCGGGGCCGGCGCGGTTCCTGTTCGTCAGCGAGGGCGGCGACCTCACCGGCTGGAACCCCACGGCCGCACCCACCACCGCGATCCTCGCGGCGCACGTAGACGGCGCCGTGTACAAGGGACTCACCCTGCTACACACCGACTTCGGGCCGTTCCTGCTCGCCGCGGACTTCCACAACGCCCGCATCGACGTGTTCGACGGGCAGTTCCGGCGGGTCACGCTGCCGGCGCCGTTCTTCACCGACCCGAGGCTGCCGAGCGGCTACGCGCCGTTCAACGTGGCGGTGCTGGGGGACGCGGTCTACGTCACGTACGCCAAGCAGGACGCGGAGGGTGAGGACGAGGTCAGCGGGCCCGGACTGGGGTTCGTCGACCGGTTCACCACCTTCGGGCTGTTCGCGCGCCGGGTGGCCAGCCACGGCGTGCTGAACGCGCCGTGGGGCCTGGCCATCGCGCCGGCCAGCTTCGGGCGGTTCGCCGGGGACCTGCTGGTGGGCAACTTCGGCGACGGGCGGATCAGCGTCTTCGACCGTTCCGGCGGGTTCGACGGCCAGTTGCGGGACAGCGCCGGCCGACCGATCGCGATCGACGGCCTGTGGGCACTGCTGCCCGGCACCGCGAACACCGGCGGCACGGACGCGGTCTGGTTCAGCGCCGGGCCGAACGACGAGGCCGACGGGCTGGTCGGCCTGATCCGGCCGGCGTAACGACGAGGCCGACGGGCTGGTCGGCCTGATCCGCCCGGCGTCCTGACCACGTCCTGACCCAATCCACGTCCTGACCCGACGTCAGAGCGCCGGATCAGCTCACGAGTCGGGAGACCGCCTGGCGTTCGGTGTCCAGCTGGATCTTCGCGTCACGCACGTCGTGGAGGACCGCCAGGAACTGCTCGCGAGGCATCTCGAACGCGCCCATGCTCCGCATGTGCGGCGTGGCGAACTGGGTGTCGACCAGGACCGCGTCTGAATGCCGGAGTCGGAACGCCAGATCGGCCAGCGCGATCTTGGACGCATCGCTGCGACGGTGGAACATGGACTCACCAACGAATATGCGGCCGACGAGCACGCCGTACAGGCCACCAACGAGTTCTTCGCTGTCCCAGACCTCGACGCTGTGCGCGAGGCCCAAGCCGTTCAATCCGACGTACGCGTCAGCCACCGGCTGGGTGATCCAGGCGCTCGCCCTGCCCTGTCCGCACTGGCTCACCACCTCAGCGAACCTCTGGTTGAGGGTCGTTGTCCATCCGCATGAACGGAGCGTCGCTCGCAAGGAGCGGGACAGGTGCACGTTGCCGACCGGGATCACGCCGCGCGGGTCGGGGCTCCACCACGGCAGGTCCAGGCTTGCCGGGCGATCCGGGCTGAGGTTCGGTATCGCGCCGCTTGCCACCGCGTGACCGAAACGTTCGTGCACCTCGGCCCTCTCCTGGGCGTTGCCGGGCGGCCACGGGAAGATCCCCCGCCGGTAGGCGGCGGCCAGCGTGGCCGCGTCGAGGTCTCCACCGACCGCTACCGGCCGGTCGGGCTCGGATGCGGCGTCGGCCACGGCGTCCCATGCGGAGCTTGTGGCGGCATCCGCCAGCCAGGTCGGCGTCAAGGTCGGCCCGGACCGGTGTCGGGGTTCGCCGCTGCGGGCAGCAGATCCAGTGCGCCGCGGTGTTCGAGCAGCCACCCGGTCAGCGCTCCGGCCGGCTTTGGTGGGGTGATGTGGTATCCCTGGGCAAGATCGCATCCGTAGACAATCAGCTGCCGAAGCGCCTTCTCCGTCTCGACGCCTTCGACCACGATCAGCAGGCCGAGGGCGTGGGCGAGGTCGATGGTGGACTGGACGATGGCGGCTGCCGTCGGGTCCTCGTCGAGGTGAACCACGAAGGACCTGTCCAGTTTGAGCTCGTCGACGGGGAACTCCCGGAGGTAGGCGAGGGAGGAGTAGCCGGTGCCGTAGTCGTCCACGGCGATGCGGACACCGAGCCGGCGCAGCGCGCCGAGGACCTCGGCCGAGCGGATGTGGTCGAGCATCAGGGTCGTCTCGGTGATTTCCAGATACAGCGCCCGTGATGGCAGACACGCGTCCCTGAGCAATGTGCTGACCTGGGCCGGGAGCTGACTGTCGAGCAGGTTGGAGGCGGACAGGTTCACGGCGACGGCAACCTCCAACCCCATATCCCACCAGAGCCGGCACTGCCGCAACGACAGTTCGAGAACTTCGAGGGTGAGCGGGCGGATGAGTCCGGACTGCTCGGCCACCGGAATGAACTCGTCGGGGTAGAGCAGACCTCTGGTCGGGTGCTGCCAACGCGCCAGCGCCTCCACGGAGGTTACCTCCCCGCTCCGCAGGTCGAGCTTCGGCTGGTAGTGGAGGACCAGTTGGTGCTGCCGAATGCCGTCGCGAAGCGCGTCAACGGTGTCCAGGCGCTCTGAGGCGTCCTGGTCGACCGCTGACTCGTAGTGTGCGATGCCGCAGCCGCGGGCCTTGGCGGTGTACATGGCCAGGTCCGCGCAGTGCAGGATTTCGGGGCCGTCAGGCGCATGATCCGGGTACACCGCGATACCGATACTCGTGTCCACGTGCAGCGTCATCCCGCCGATGTCGAACGGCGCGGCGAGCGAGGCTGCAACCCGTTCGGCGACCGCTGTCGCATCCGCGGTGCCAAGACCGTCCAGGAGCACGGCGAACTCGTCCCCGCCGAGCCGGGCGAGTAGGCCATCGGCTGGGAGCTGATCAGCGATGCGGGCACCGACCGTACGCAACAGATCGTCGCCGACCTGGTGGCCGAGGGAGTCGTTGATCTCCTTGAAGCGATCGAGATCGAGGATCAGCACCGCGAACTGATCCGTGTCGCCTTCCGCGTGGGCCAGACGCTCGGTGAAGCCGCGCCGGTTGGTCAGACCGGTCAGATCGTCGGTGCGCGCCTGCAGTCGGCTCTCGGCCAACTGCTGCACCTCGGTGAACGTGAGCCCGCCGCGCAGCAGAGCGGCTACGACGGTGGCGGTAGCGAGCGCGACGGCCGCCGGCCGCAGATGCATGCTCGACTGGAGCGCGAGCAGGGCAAGAGAGGTGCAGGTGAACAGGGTCGGGACGATCATCACGGCCCAGCCGCCCATGCGCAGCGACTGCCGTTTCGCGGCCGCCTCCGGGGGCGGCCGCCAGGCGGCGACCGCCGGCATCAACAAGGCCAGGCACCACAGCACGTCCCGGGCGGAACTGGGCACAAAAGGCCCTTGGGTGACCTCGATGAGGAACAGCGTGTCGGCGACGGCGAAACCGGCCAGGGCGAACCCGAGCAGCCACCACACCGGTCCGGCGCGCACACCGAGCACGCCGAAGGCGCTCACCACGAGGATCAGCAGGAGCGTGTCGGCGACCGGGTAGGCGAGGTTGACCAGCGCGGTCGCTGACCCTGTGACGTCGACGACGAGCCGGTCGAAGACCAGCCCGCCGGACAGCGCGGCCACGCCGAGCCCGCCGACCAGCCCGTCCAGCCACATGCTGCGATGAAAGGTCGACACCCTGGCCCGGAGCAGCAGGATGACGCAGACGTACGCCGCGGGATAGAACCCCAGCCAGCCCGCGTCGGCCAGCGAGGGATACGGCTGAGGGTCCGCATGCGTCACGACTGTGTAGAAGTAGATTGTGCCTGCGCCGTAAAGGGCCAGGCCGAGGCCGAGCACCCCCCAGGCCGCACGTTCCGCCCGGACCAGCACGGCGCGCAGCAGGCACAGCGAGCCGGCTGCCAGGCTGAAGCTGTTGATCAGCCAGCCGTCGACCCCGCCGACCGCGGGCACCTCCGCTCGCACGCCCGACAGTGTCGTGACCACGAAGAAGCCCGCAGCGGCGAACGGCACGATCAGCACCCAGCGGACCAACCTGGCCCAGCGAGTGAACTCTGCTGCTGAACTCGCCATCGGCTCTGCCTCGTCCCAGCTGATCTGTGCGGATGTGGCTCCCACGCACCATCGGCCGAGGGCGCTCGAAGGTGAGCCGAATGGTGAGTCCGTTCTCGTCAACCCGACCGGCCTGAGGAGGCTCCCGTTCCACGGGTGTCCTTGGTGGTTCACCCCAGCCCTGCCACCAGGCAGGTCTCGGTGCGGAGCGCCGCCCTTCCACCAGACCCGGGACAACCCGGAACCGGGCCGGAGAGCCGAATTCCTCATCGCGAGGCCGGTACGGCCGACGTTCGAGAGACCAGAGGGGGGCCCGCTCTCAACGACGCGGCTCGGGTACCTCTTCATCGGCGGGCACAACCGGGATACGCCGAAACGTACGGAAAGGAAGCGCATGGCCGAGGTGGATGTGAGCGGGCAGGGATACCTGCGCCGCGACCAGCGGTGGAGCGAGCTGGAGCGGCTGCGCACGAGCAGCCCGATGTGCGACGCGGTCATCGAGGAGATCCGCGGCCGGCGTATCCGCATCGGCCAGCACTGGCTGGCCGACTTCGCCTCCTGCAACTATCTCGGCTTCGACCTCGACCCCGAGATCATCGCCTCGATCGGCGAGGCGGTCCGGCGCTGGGGCACCCACCCGAGCTGGTCGCGGCTGCTGGGCAACCCCCGGCTGTACCCGCAGATCGAGGAGCAGCTGA
>WNFU01002793.1_pt1 | contig 45172 bp, 58 predicted proteins | sample 5400121 | NCBI WGS metagenome assembly WNFU01 (sample SAMN13153360, study PRJNA577476) | soil metagenome | isolation source: 100 cm soil or saprolite under grassland replicate 1 | place: USA:California | collected 2016-06-15 | reverse complement strand
AGGCGGCGCCCGTGCCGCCGGGCACCGAGGAGGGACAGCCACCCCCCGAGGAACACCTGCCGCGCCTTCCCACGCCGCCGCCTGCGCCCCCGCCCCCGCCGCCTCCGCCTGCGCCACCCCCGCCCGAGGGCGTCCCGGCAGCCGGAGAGGCCGCGCCCAGCGCACGGCCGCCCCCCCTCCCCCCGCCTCCACGACCGAGCGGCGAGCCGGCTGCGCGCAAGGAGGAGACGTGGCTCGACGTGGGCCACGCGTTCCTCGAGCACCGGATCTTCGCGCCGGTGCTGCGCGTCGACCGGTTCTTCTCCGACGAGCGCGATCTCGAGGCGGAGCGCTCGCAGTCGTTCGTCCGCTGGCGAAACGAGCTTCGCCTCACGGAGGGCTCGTCCACCCCCTCGTACGCGGCGACCTTCTCCGCGAACCTGCGCCTCCCCGCGCTGAACAAGCAGCTCCGACGCCTGCGGATCGAGATCGCGGGCCAGACGCGCGAGGCCATCTCCGCGCTGCTCCCGGGACAGACCCCCGCGTCGGTCGACGGCACCTCGGGAGAGACGACCCTCCGGAAGGCGGATGCCGGGTTTCGCTTCCAGCTGTGGGAGACGCTCCGGAGCCATGGCGACCTCGGCACCGGCATCATCGCCGACCTCCCGCCGGGCGTGTACGGGCGGGTCCGCGTCCGCTTCGTAGAGGCACTCGGCAGGCGCGTCCTCGCGCGCCAAGCGGTCACCGGCTTCTGGCGCACGGACACCCGCTTCGGCACCACGGTGTCGGCCGAGCTGGAGCGGCCGCTCGCGCGAACGTTCCTCGGCCGGCTGTCGGGGTCGAGCACCCTCTCCGAGGTGAGCCACGGCGCGGAGTGGATCGGCGATCTCTCGTTCCTCGCCACGTTCCGGGAGCGGATCGGTGCGCAGCTCGGAGTCGCGGCGAACGGCGCAACAGCCTCGCCGGTCACGGTCGATCGCTACCGCGTCTACACGCGCGTGCGGCGGGACTTCTATCGCCGCTGGATCTTCGTCGAGCTCGAGCCGGAGTACGCCTGGCCCTGGACGCACGATCACGGGCGCGAGGCGCTGTGGGCCGTCGCCGTTCGCCTCGAGTTTCAGTTCCAGGGCACCGAGCCGCCGCCGGCCGAGCCGCCGCAGCCTCCCGAGCCGGCCGACCCACCTCCCCTCGACTGAGTCCCCCCCCGAACGCGCCGGGGATGGCGTCAGGTCCAAGTCCAGGTCCAGGTCCAGGAGACCGCGGTCTCAATGGCCCCGCAACACCTTCAGCGCACTCCGGAAGTCCTGCGGGAGCGGCGCCTCGAACGTCACCCGGCGGCCGGTGCGCGGGTGATCGAAGGCGAGCCGCGCGGCGTGGAGCGCCTGCCTGCCGATGGCCGCGGCGGCGCGCGATGCGATCGAGTCCGGCGCGCGCGCCTCGCGCCGGGTTCCCCCGTAGACCGGGTCGGCGAGGAGCGGGTGGCCCGCCTCGGCGAGGTGCACGCGGATCTGGTGCGTGCGGCCGGTGTGGAGCGTGATCTCGGCGAGGGTGGCGTCGCGCGCGAACCGCTCGACGGTGCGCCACTCGGTCACCGCCCTGCGCGATGCCTGCCCCCGCCCGGTGAAGCGCGTCCGGTCCCGCCGGTGGCGTCCGTAGGGGGTGTCGAGCCGCCCCGCGTCGGCGAGCGCGCCGTGGCAGAGCGCGAGGTAGATCTTCTCGACGGTCCGCCCCTTCCACTGCGCCTGCAGCCCCCGCAGCGCGCTCTCGGTCCGCGCCACGACGAGGCAGCCGGACGTGTCCTTGTCGAGGCGATGGACGAGCCCGAGCCGGGGGAGCTCCGACGTTGCGAGGGGCGGGGCCGCCTTCCTGGCCCGTCCGCTCAGACGTCCGAGGAGCGCGTTCACCACCGTCGAGTGGGGCGTCCCGCGCGCGGGATGGACCACCATCCCCGCCGCCTTGTCGAGGACGACGACCTCCTCGTCCTCGAAGAGGAGCGCGAGCGGCAGGTCCTGGGGGACGAGGCCCGACGGCTCCGGAAGCTCCAGCTCCAGCTCCACCGGCTCGCCGCCCCGGAGCCGTGCCGCGGGCTTCGCGACCCGCCCGGCGAGCCTCACCCGACCTGCGTCGACGAGCCGCTGGACGCGAGAGCGGGTGAGGTCCGGCGCGAGCCGCGCGAGCGCCACGTCGAGCCGCGTGCCGGCGAGGGCCTGGGGGATGACGAAGGAACGGACTTCTGGCCCGCTCACCGGGTGCCCGCGGCGCGAGCTACCAGATCCTCGACTTCACGTGTCCCTTCGACTTCAGGATCACGTCGATGATCGCCCGATCGTAGAAGTTCGTGCGCGAGTACAGATCGGGCGAGACGCGCGAGCGGTACAGGTCGCGGCCCTCCTCGAGCTCGTCGCTCAGCGCGTCGAAGAAGTCGTCCTGCTCGATCCCGCGGACGATCTTCTCCTCGTTGTAGAGCGAGACGTCGGAGCAGATCGCCCGGGCGAGGCGCATCGCGGCCTCGGGTGCTTCGATGAGCGGCATGACCGGATGCTAGTTGACCACACGAATGGGGTCAACGAACGGCCCCCGTCAGCGCGCTCCGCCACCCTGCCCCGGCGAGCCCACGCCCGCGCGCTCCAGGTACGCGCGCGCGACCTTCTGCCCATCGAGCCGGAGCTCCCGCGCGAGGGACAAGAGGATGCCGCGGAGGTAGACCGGGGCGGGCAGCGCCGAGAAGCGCTCCGCCTCGATGTTCTCGACGTGGTGGCGGGTCACCTTCGTGCGCTCCGCGATCTGCCGCACCGTGAATCCGCGCGCCTCGCGGACCCTGCGGAGCGCTTCGCCCGTCCAGAGGGAGCCCTCCGGGATCGGGATCTCGGCCGGCGCGGCTGCGACCGGCGCCGCCGCCGGCAGCGGCGTCGCGGCGGGCGCGGCGGAAGCGACCTCACGGTCGAGGCGGATCGGCAGGGCCCGGGCGGGCGCCACGAGCGGGCTCGGAGGGGCGGAGGCAAGGGCCGCGTCGGCTGCTTCGGCCGGTCGCGCGGGCGGCTCCGGTGTGGCCGCCTGCCGTGGCTCGGGCGCTGGAGCGGCCGCCTGGACGGCGCGGATCACGGCCGGGATGACGGGCGGGACGGCGGCGAACGGAGGCGCGACCGAGCCGTTGGCGCCGTGCGCCCCGGCCTCGGGCGCGGCGAGCGACGCGTCGTAGCGGCTCCGCGCGCCGGCGTCGAGCAGGGTCTGCTTCGCCTCCTCGATCCGGCTCGTCAGCAAAGCAGCCTCCTCCGGCGTCATGAGCGTGTAGGTCGCGAGCGAGCCGGGGCCGAAGAGCGAGCGGGCGCGATCGTAGGCGGCGAGGATGTCCGGCGGCGCCGCGTCGTGCGGCACCTCCAGGATCTCGTAGAACGTCTGGTCGTCGAGGCGCTTCACGAGGCGACCCCCGGACGGCGCGCGGCGGTGTCGAGCGCGAGCAGCGCGTCGGCGATCGTCGCGAACGCACGCGCGCTCGCGACGTCGGGGCGATCGACGAGCAGCGGCCGCCGCTCGCGCACTGCGCGCCACATCTCCTCGTCGTAGGAGATGGTCCCGAGGAGGTCCATCTCGAGCCCGAAGTACTTCCGCCACGCGGCCACGACCCCGCGCCCGATCTCGGCGTCCTGCGGCGTCCGCGCCTGGTTGACGACGAGCCGCGGGCGGAAGGCCGCGAGGTGGCGGGCGAGGTTCCTCCCCGCGTCGGGATCGCGCTCGGAGAACGAGGCGACGAGCTCCACGGGACTCTTGAAGGTGCCGCTCTCCATCACGCTGCGCAGCAGGGGATCGTAGCCGTACACCTGGGCCACGTTCCGCATCCGCCGCCAGAACGCAGCCTTCACGAAGCGGTAGGCGTTCTCGACTGCCGTGGGCTCGGGCACGAGGACGAGGACGCCGTGGTCGGAGACGAGGAAGAAGTCGAGGACGTTCGAGTGGGTGCCCGCGCCGAGATCGAGGATCGCGTAGTCCACGTCCATCTGCTGGACGTGGCGCAGGAAGCGCATCTTCTGGGCGTAGCGCGGGTTCGCCGCGTCGAGGTGGTCGAGGGCGCCCGACACGAGGCCGAGGTTCTCGATCCCGGTCGGCGTGACCACGTCCTCGATCCGCGCAATCTTCCGCTCGATGAAGTCGGAGAGCGTACGGCGCGGCAGGTCGATCCCGAGCGTCGTGTGCAGGTTCGCGCCGCCGAGGTCCGCGTCGACGAGCACGACGCTCTTGCCGCGGCGCGCGAGCTCGATCCCGAGGTTCGCCGAGATGAGGCTCTTGCCGATCCCGCCCTTCCCGCCGCCGATCGAGACGAGGCGACGCGCCCGCCGCCTGGGCGGAGGCGTGGGCCGCCGCACGGGCTCTTCCGGGATCGTTCGTACGAGCTTGAGAGTCGGGGCGTCGCCCACGGGATCGCATCCTAGACCGAACGAGTGGGCGCTCCAAAACCGGGGCCGCCCGGCATGTCCCACCTCCGGCGGGCGGCGATATCGCTCGCCCTGCCGGACCGCGCTAGTCGAGCAGCTCTGCGTTCCAGTACGCTGCGTCCGCGAGCGACAGGAACGGCCGCCATTCCTGGTAGAACGCGCGCCGGGTCGCGCTCCGGAACATGGGCGTCCAGCGCGGGCGCCCCGGCTGTCGGAGGAGTCGCATCCTCGCCTCATCCGGCGTCCGCCCACCCTTGCGCAAGTTGCACGGAACGCAGGAGCAGACCACGTTGTCCCAGTTCGTCGAGCCGCCACGCGAGCGCGGGATGACGTGATCGAGGTTCAGGTCCGCGCGCCGGAACTTCCGGCCGCAGTACTGGCAGGTCGAGTCGTCCCGCGCGTAGATGTTGAAGCGCGAGAAGCGGACGCGCGCCTTCGGGAGATGCTCGTAGGCGAGGAGCACGATGACGCGCGGGACGCGGATCCGGCGGCCCACCGTGCCCACCGCGTCGTGATGGGCGGCCGCCGCGAGGGCGGCCCAGCTCTCGAAGTCGAAGAGCTTGAACTCCTCGTCGATGGCGCGGGCAGCGCCCTGGTACAGCAGAGCGAACGCTCGCCTCACCGACGTGATGTGGACCGGCTGATAGACCCGGTTGAGTACGAGGACCCCTGTGTCGAGCATGTGGCAAGGAAATCCTAACACCGCGCGTCCCCTCCCCGCACGAGGACCGTCCCCTCGCCCGCTCTCCCAGCCGCCGCCCCGGCCGCGCTACCGCCTTCCGGCGACGCGTGCCTGCGGCACTGCCTGCTCCGGCACCGTCCCGTAGAGCAGCCGGTACGCAGCGTACGAGCGCAGGACGCGCTTCACGTAGCCCCGCGTCTCCTCCACCGGGATCTCCTCGACGAACTCGTCGAGCTCCAGGCCGCGCCGCTGCTCGAGCCAGCGGCCCACCGCGCCGCCGCCGGCGTTGTAGGCTGCGAGCGCGAGCGCCACCGAGCCGTCGAAGCGACGGACCAGCTCGCCGAGGTACCGGGCGCCGAGCCGGATGTTGAGCGACGCGTCGGTGAGTGACGCACGGGAGACCTTCCCGAGCTTCAGCTCCCGCGCCACGGACTGGGCGGTGGGGAGCATGAGCTGCGTCAGACCGATCGCCCCCGCAGGCGAGAGGGCGCGCGGATCGAGCGCGCTCTCCTCGCGCATGAGCGCCTGCACGAGGTCCACCGGGACGCCGGCCGGGGGCGCCCAGCGCTTCACCTCGTCGCGGAAGGCGGGCGGGTACGCGATGCGCCAGGCGCGGAGGTTCTCGCCGTCCGGCGGCCGGCGGAACGCGGCGCGGGCCCGGGTGCGGAGCAGGCCGTGCGCCGCGCGATGATCGCCTGCGCGGTCGAGGAGGTCGGCGACGAGCAGGACCGCGTCGGGCGAGACGGCGGCCGCCTCGCGGAGCCGGCGCGGGTCGATCGCGCCGAGCTCGTCCGCTGCGTCGCGGACGAGCCCGAGGCGGAGGAGCAGGACGCCCGCCCGGAAGCGGGGGTCGCTCCTGAGCGGACCCGGCTCCCAGGTGACGTCGGCTGCCGCCGCGAGCTTCGGGGTCAGCGCCGGCGCAGGGAGCGCCGGCTCGCGCCCGCTTCCGCCCGCGAGGCGGGCACGGGCGAGGAGGCCGTAGTAGTCGGCGGGCCCCTGCGCCACGAGCTCGGCCCAGATCGCGCGCGCCGCCGCCCGCCCCTCCTCCCCGCGCTCGGCGAGGACGCGCGCTCGCCAGTAGGCGGCGCGCGCGTGCTCGTAGGCGTCGTCGCGCAGCTCCTCCTCGATGGCGAGGAGCTGGGCCGCCGCCGCGTCCCGGTCCCCGGCGCGGCGGGCGAGCCAGGCGAGGCGGAAGCGTGCCTCGTCCCGGTAGTCGCCGGCGGGGTGCTCCTTGACCAGCGCGGCGAGGACGTCGCGCGCCTCCGCGATCCGGCCGAGGCGCGCGAGGAGGTCCGCCGCGAAGAAGAGGGCGTCGTCCGCGAACGGGTGATCCGGGAAGTCGCGCGCGAGCCGGCGGTAGAGCCGGACGGACTCCTCGCGGTCGCCCGCGATCGAGGCGGCGCTCGCGAGGACGTAGAGCGCCCGCACCCGGACCTCCGGGTCAGCGCACGCCTCTGCCACGGGGCGGAGCACCTCGATGGCGCGCTGGTAGCTCCGCTCCTTGCGGAGCCCGCGTCCCGCGGCGGCGCGCACGCGGCACGCGAACGTCTCGGCGGGCGCGGCGGCGGGGACGTTCGACAGGAGCGGCGTGAGGAGCACGAGCGCGCTCTCGTTCCGGTTCGCGTCGAGGAGCGCCTCGGCGCGGCGGAGCACGTCCTCGGGGGCAGGCGCGGCGCCGTGCGGCGCCGGCAGCGCGCCGAGCGCGGAACGGCATTCGGTCGCTTCGGGCGCGAGCGGGTGTTCCGCCCAGCAGTCGAGGAGGGCCTTGCGCGCGGAGGCGGGATCGCCTTCCTCGGCGGCGACTCGCGCGGCGAGGCGGAGCGCCGACGCGCCGAAGTCGGACTTCGCGAGATCGGCGGGCGGCCGGAGCGCGAGGAGGGGCGCGAGCGACGTGAGCGCCCCCGGGCGATCCCCGAGCGACGCGGCGAGCTTCGCGCGTGCGAGGCGAGCCTCGGCGGCTCGGAGGGACCCGTCGGGTACCGCGCTCCAGGCGGAGAGGGCGTCCCGCTGCCGCCCCGACGCCCCGAGGGCCTCCGCCCGGAGGTAGGCGATCCGGTCAGCCACCTCGGGGAGCTTCGCGTCGAGCCCCTCCGCGGCGCGCAGCGCGTCGGTGGGGCGCCCCGCCTGGAGGAGGGCGAGGGCGCGGACGAAAGCGGCGCCCGGCTGCGGGCTCGTGGCGAGCTTCTGGGCGGCCTCCCCGTAGCGGCCGGCCTCGTACGCTGCCACCCCCCCGGCGGCGGCCCCCTCGGCGAGGAGGGGCGAGAGGTCTGCGGCGGTGAGGGGTGCGGCGGCGAGGAGGACGGCCAGCAGGGGGAGCGGCATCGGCGTCGGCAACAGTGCGGCGGAGGGGCTGGAGCGGTCAAGTGACCGCCCGGGCGGTAACCCGTGGGTGGGGCGGTCGATTCCCGGGGGCGCCCCGTCCGCGCGACCCCCTGGGCCTGCGCGGGCCGCGGGAGGAGCGGCGGCTCCTGAAACCGTCTAGGATCCGGGGCCGTGGACATCCGCACCCAGGCCGCCCTGCTCGCCGCGATCGTGACGCTCGCGCTCGCGGTGGCGACCCTCCTCCGCGACAACCGCTCGCGCGTCTTCACGCTGTTCTCGCTCTTCTCCCTCGACCTCTTCCTCTTCTCGGCGGCGGTCTTCCTGCTGCGCTGGTCGCAGGGATTCGGGAAGGTCTGGTGGGATCGCCTCGCCGTCGCGTCCGGCGCGCTCATCCCGGCAGCGGCGCTCGCCTTCTTCCTCGAGTTCCTCGGCGTCGCGCGCCGCCCCGCGCGCCGGGCGCGCAACACGATGCTCGCCGGGTCGCTCACCGGGATCGTCGTCGCGGCGACGCCGCTCGTGAACGTGAAGCCGGCGAAGCTCGTCGTCGCCGCCTACGTCGTGGGCGGGCTCGCCGCGGTGCTCTCCGTGCTCTGGGGCAAGATGGTCGGATCCCAGACCCGCGTCGAGCGCGCGCGCCTCCTCTACCTGTTCATCGGCGCGCTCATCGCGGTCGTCCTCTCGACGCTCGACATGATGCCGCGGTTCGGCCTGCCCTACCTGCTCGAGGGGCTCGGCTCGATCTCGCTCACGATCTTCATGTTCTTCCTGTCGCAGACGCTGCTGCGACACCGGCTGCTCGACCTGCACGAGTTCCTCGGGAAGATCGTCGTCGTCACCGCGCTCGGCCTCGTGCTCGTCATGATCTACGGCGGGCTCGTGTCCTGGGTCGGCGACCGGACCGAGCTCTTCTACTTCAACACCATCGTGGCCTCGTTCGTGATCCTCTCGCTGTTCGAGCCGCTGCGCGAGAAGGTCGAGGAGTGGGTGGTCGCGACCCTCTTCCACGAGCGCTACGAGCTGGTCCGCGGGCTCGAGGAGCTCCGCGACCGGACCGGAAACGTCATCGACCCCGCCGGGCTCGCGGCGGTGGTGCTCGACGGCCTCGTCGACACCCGCCGCGTGACGCACTGCTCGCTCTGGCTGCTCGCGGACGACCGGCCCGGCTATCGCCTCCTCGACTTCCGCGGCCCGCCACCGGCACCGTTCCTCGAGCCGGCCACCGCGCGCGCGCTGCTCGCCGCGTCGACCTCGGGGCAGAAGGCGATCCTCCTCGAGAACATCGACCGGCGCATCGCGGAGCTGCGCGCGCTCCTGCCGCCCGGTCCCGCCGAGCACGAGAGCCGGAGCGGCCGCGGGGCGCCGGCCGCCATCGCGGAGGACCTGAAGCGGCTCTCCGACGCGCGCGCGGTGATGGCGACCATGAAGGCCGGCATCTGCATGCCGCTCCTCGCCGGCGACCGTCCGGTCGGCTTCCTCGCCTGCTGGGACGAGCGGCTCGCCGAGGCGTTCGCCTCCGACGAGATCGCGGCGCTCCTCGCGGTCGCGGACCGCTGCGCGCTCGTCATCGAGAACTCGAAGCTCTACCACCAGATGAAGGAGAAGGACCGGCTCGCCGCGCTCGGCGAGATGTCGGCCGGCCTCGCCCACGAGATCCGCAACCCGCTCGCCGCCATCAAGGGCGCGGTGCAGTACCTCGATCCGAAGAAGCTGCCGGAGGAGGACCGCCAGTTCGTCGAGATCGTCATCGAGGAGGTGAACCGGCTGAACGGGGTCGTGACCCAGTTCCTCGACTACTCGCGGCCGCTGAAGCCGTCGATGGCGCCGACGGCCGTGAACGAGGTGCTCGAGAAGACCTTCAAGCTGCTCCAGCCGGGATTTCCGCCGAACGTGGCGGTGGAGATCGACCTCGCCGACTGGCTGCCACGCGTGCAGGCCGACGCCGAGCAGCTCAAGCAGGTGTTCCTGAACCTCGCCCTGAACGCGTTCCAGGCGATGCCGGGCGGGGGACGGCTCCACGTCTCGACGCGCGTCGCCCGCGACGAGCTCGCCTTCTGGCGCGAGGGATCCCGCCGCGCGGACGTGGTCGAGGTCCGCTTCCGCGACAGCGGCCCGGGGGTCCCGGAGGCGGCGCGCGACAGCATCTTCGTCCCCTTCTACACGACGAAGGAGAAGGGCACCGGCCTCGGCCTCGCCATCTGCCAGCGCATCGTGAAGGCGCACCAGGGATCGATCGGCGTCCGTTCGCCGCCGGACGCGGGGGCGGAGTTCCTCGTGGCGCTGCCGGGGCTCCGCGAGGAGCGCCCGCCGGACGCGAAGCCGCCGCTCAGCCCGGATGAGAAGGCGAAGCAGCGCGAGCGGCGAAGGGCGCGCGCCGAGGCGAGGCTGCGCCGGCGGAGGAAGAGGAAGAAGCAGCAGGCGTAGCCCGCCGGCATGAGAGTGCAGCGCACCCGCCGCCGTTCGTGTTAACAAACCCGCCGTGGCTCACGTCCTCATCGTCGACGACGAGGTGAACATCCGGCGCGTCCTCGCCGCGATGCTGAAGCGCGAGGGGTACGAGGTCACCACCGCCGCCGACGGGGAGCAGGCGCTCGGCGTCCTGCAGAAGACGCCGGTCGACGTGGTGGTGACGGACCTCGTGATGCCGCGGCTCGGCGGGATGGAGCTGCTCCGGCGGGCGGTGGGCGACTTCCCCGACGTGCCCGTCATCGTCATCACCGCCCACGCCTCGGTGGACAGCGCCGTCGCGGCGCTCAAGGCGGGGGCGTTCGACTACATCACGAAGCCGTTCGAGCAGGACGACCTGAAGAACGTCATCGCCAAGGCGGCGCGCGCCCACGATCTCGAGCGCCAGAACGTCCACGCCAACTTCACCGACGGCGAGCGCCCTCCCCTCGTGGGCGAGTCCCCCGCGATCAAGACGATCTACGAGATCGTCGGGAAGGTGGCCGACTCGCCCTCGACCGTGCTCATCACCGGCGAGAGCGGCACCGGCAAGGAGCTCATCGCGAAGGCGCTCCACCGCGGCTCGTCCAGGCGGGACAAGCCGCTCATCAAGGTGAACTGCGCCGCCATCCCGAAGGACCTCGTCGAGAGCGAGCTGTTCGGGTACGAGCGCGGCGCGTTCACCGGCGCGGTCGGCTCGAAGCCGGGCCGCTTCGAGCTCGCCGACGGGGGGACGCTCTTCCTCGACGAGATCGGCGAGGTGCCGGTCGAGATGCAGGTGAAGCTCCTCCGCGCGATCCAGGAGTCGGAGTTCGAGCGGGTGGGCGGCATCAAGACCATCCGGGTGGACGTCCGCCTCATCGCCGCGACGAACCGCGACCTGAAGCAGCTCATCGCGGAGGGGAAGTTCCGCGAGGATCTCTACTACCGGCTCGCGGTCGTGCCGATCGAGCTGCCGGCGCTCCGCGAGCGGCGCGAGGACGTCCCCCTCCTCGTCCGGCACTTCATCCAGAAGTACGACGAGCGGCTCTCGAAGCGGGTCGAGGGCATCGAGGACGAGGCGCTGCAGCTCCTCCTCGGGTACTCCTGGCCCGGGAACATCCGCGAGCTCGAGAACCTCATGGAGCGATCCGTGCTGTTCGCCGACGGGCCGCTCATCCTCGCCTCGGCGCTCCCCGACTCGCTCCGCGAGAAGGGGGCGCAGCCGCCGGTCCCGATCGCCGCGGTCGGCCCGCTCGGCGCGATCGCCGCGCCGAGCGGCGCGTCGATGAAGGAGATCGTCCGCCACGCGCAGGCGGAGCTCGAGAAGGAGCTCATCGGCCGCGCGCTCGAGGAGACCGGCGGAAACGTCACGCGGGCCGCGAAGCGGCTGCAGATCAGCCGCAAGTCACTCCAGGTGAAGATGAAGGAGCTCGGGCTGCGCGGGACGCCCGACGGCGAGGAGTAGGAGCGCGCTTTCCCTGCGTGCGGATCGCGCGCCGCGCGCGGCTCCTCTCCTTGACCCGCCGGGGGGCCGCTGCTAGCGTCGGCCGAGTCGTTTCTCCGCGCGTTTCGCGCGCTTCCGGCTCGGGAGGAAGATGATGCGGCGGCTCCAGGGCGCCCTCACCGCGTTCGCGATCGCCCTTTCCGGGCAGGCCGCAGCCGCCGAGATCACGCACGTCGCGACGAGCGGCGAGCCCGGCCACGCGTTCGACCTCGACATCTCCGCGGGCTGGCAGCGCTTCCAGGAGGGCGCCACCATCACCCGCGAGGCGGCGAGCGGCGCGGCCCCCGGCACCGTCGTCGAGGAGAAGCTCCTGCGATACGTGCGCTCGCGCAACGCGGTCGTACCGCGCATCGCCATCGGCCTGTGGAACGACCTCGAGCTGCACGCCGAGATGCCCTACGTCCTGAACGACGACCAGAGCTGGCGATTCGGCGTCCACAACGACAAGCCGACCGGCGGGATCCCCGGCTCGCCGTCGTCCATCGACGACGATCCCGTCAAGAACGCGAACGGCGACCCGTGCAGCACGACGCCCCCGGCGACGCCCTGCCCGCTCTTCGCGGTCGGGACGACCGTCTACCACGGCGGCCTGGTCGGCGACCTCAAGGTCGGGCTCGCCTGGGGGATCTTCAACGACCGGAAGGACGACACGAAGCCGTTCTGGCTCGTGGGCATGGACGCCACCTTCCCCACCGCGAAGGCCTACGACCCCGTGACGGGACGCAACGACCCGACCCCGGCCGCCCCGTGGCAGTCGCCCTACCTCAAGGCAAACCCGGGGCCGTTCGGCGAGAAGATCTGGAAGTGGGACGTCTACACCGCCCTCTCGCGGCGCCTGGGCCCCATCGAGCCGTACGTGAAGGCGCACGGGACGGCGATGTTCAAGTCGTCGAAGACGTATTCGAACTGTGACAACGCGGCGACGCTCCAGCGGCTCGGGTTCATGAACTCGAACGCGGTGGCGAACTGCGCGGCGTGGGGCTCCGACGCCGGCGCGAAGCTCCCCTGGCTCGCCGGGCTCACCCTCGGCACGGAGATCGTGCCGTACGAGGACGTCCGCGAAGGCCAGCGGGTCTCGCTCGATATCCGCCTCTTCTCCGACTACACGTCGTCGCAGCGCTTCTTCAACGAGCTGACCGACGCGACCGGGAAGATCCTCCAGACCGAGGGCTACCTCACGATGGGAGGCCTCGTCGGCCTCTATCTGCACGCGTCGAAGTACGTCTCGCTCCAGGCGACCGCGTCGCTCTCGACCCGCAGCGCGCACTACCTCACCGGCGAGTCGCTCGGCAGGACGACGGGCTCCGTGCCCGCGGGGGATCTCTCCGGCGCGACCCCCAATCCCGACATGAACCCGAACTTCGACTGGCGCTACGACGCGCCGGGCCGCCGCTTCCGCATCGACGAGGTGAGCCTGTTCGAGCTCGGCTTCGCCGGCGTGCTGCAGTTCTAAACGACCGGTCGCGATTCGGAAACACCGGAAAGATTCCGTTCGCCCTGAGCGTAGGGGCGCGGAGCGCCCCGGAGTCGAAGGGCGCCATGCGTCCCGAGGCGCGTGCTTCGACTTCGCGCCCGCTACGCGGGCGCTACGCTCAGCACGAACGGTTTCTGGTGATCGCGAATCGTGCTCGCCCGTTTAGCCGCTATCCCCGCTTCAGCCGCTCGATCGCCGCGTACACGTCCGCGCGCTTGAGGCCGCGCGCCCGCGCGACCTCGCGCGCGAGCGCCGAGGGAGGCTCGCCGCCGGCGAGGCGGCGGGCCAGCTCCGCCTCGAGCGGCTCCGCAGGCTCCTCCACGGTGGACCGCGCGCCCTCGCCCGGGCCGACGCCGGAGGCGACGCCAGACACGACGATGGTCACCTCGCCGAGGACCTGGCCCGAGAACCGCTCGGCCAGCACCGACAGCGGCCCGCGCGCCAGCTCCTCGTGGAGCTTCGTCAGCTCCCGCGCCACGAGCGCGTCGCGGTCGCCGAGCGCGTCGCGCAGGTCCTCGAGCGTCGCGCGGGTGCGGTTTCCCGCCTCGTAGAGGACGAGCGTCGCCGCCTCGGAAGCGAGCGCGCGCAGGGCCTCGGCGCGCGCGCCGCCCTTCCGCGGCAGGAACCCCGCGAAGAAGAACCGGTCGGCCGCGAACCCCGATGCCGCGAGGGCGGCGACGGCCGCGTTCGGTCCGGGGACGGGAACGACGCGCGCCCCTGCCTCCCAAGCGGCGGCGACGAGCGCCGCGCCGGGGTCGGAGACGCCCGGGGTGCCGGCGTCGGTGCACAGGGCGACGTCCTCGCCTGCCACCAGCCGCGCGAGGATCGGCCCGAGCCGGGCGCGCTCGTCGAACGCCGGCAGCGACAGGAGCGTCGGGGGCGCGACGTCGAGGTGACCGAACAGCTTCAGGGTGCGGCGCGTGTCCTCCGCCGCGACGGCCCGGACCGAGCGGAGGACCTCTGCCGCCCGCGGCGAGAGATCGGAGAGGTTGCCGATGGGGGTCGCGACGACATAGAGCGTTCCCGGTCCACTCATCGTGCGCCTCCTCGTGGTCGTGGACGTGGTCGTGGTCGTGGACCTCGACCTCGACCTCGACCTCGACCAGGTTCGCGTCCGGCAGCATCCACGGTCAAAAGATTCCCGCCGCGCCGTCGGCGTCGAAGGCGCCCGGGAAGTGCACGACGTGCGGCGCGCCGTCACCGAAAGTCACCGCCACGACGTCGAAGCGGATCTCCCGCTCGAGGCCGCCGTTCCGGAGCGCCCAGTCGGTCGCGGCGAGCACGACCCTGCGCGCCTTGCGCCTGTCGACCGTCTCCTCCGGTCCGCCGTGCGCCGCATCGCAGCGGCTCCGCACCTCGACGAAGCACAGGATGCCCGCCGCCTCGCAGACGAGGTCCACCTCGCCGCCCCGGTGCGCGTGGTTCCGCGCGACGACCCGGTAGCCTCGCTCCACCAGCCAGGCGGCGGCGAGCTCCTCCGCCTCGCGCCCCCGCGCGCGCCGGCTCACATCGGCCCGTGGAGAAGGGGACGCCGGGGGGACCTTACCTCCTCCCCCTCCACCGCCCGGTGGAGAGGGAGGCGTCGGGGGGTGAGGCACGGCTCACGCGGCGTGGTCCGCCGCCTCCTTGAAGGACGGATCCGTCGTCGCGTGCAGGAGCTGGCCCGGCTTCGCGATCTGCTTCATGAGCCGCGCCGCGAAGCGGCGCGCCCCCTCGGAGAGGCCGCCGAACGCGTCCTCGGCGACGGCGACGAGCTTGCCCGATGCGAGCGCGTGCTCGACGAACGAGAGCTTGAGCGCGAGCCAGACGAGGTCGCGGTCCGCCGGGGCGAGCGTCATCGCCGGCACGGTCCGGCCGCCGGTCTGGATCTGCATGTTGCCGCGGTCGTCGACCTGGATCGTCTGGAGCCGCTGGAACGAGAGGCCGGACAGCGCCTGCGAGGCCCTCTGGGCGACGCTGCGGACGGCCGCCGTCGGGCTCCCGCCCAGCTCGACGGCGGCGCGCTCGACGAGCGTCCGGAGCGGCTCCCCCGCGGTGTGGGGCGGCGGGATCGCGGGAGCGGCGGACACCGGGGGACGCGGCGCGGCCGCCTGCGCCTCGAGCCGCTTTAGCTCGGCCTCGACCGAGCGCACGTCGCGGACGAATCCACCCGCCTCGGCGGAGAGGCGCTCCTCGACCACGCGCACGGCCTCGTCCACCTTCGCCTTCTCGGCGAGAGCGCCCCGCGCGGCGGGCGCCGCCTGCCAGTCCGCGAGGCGCTTGCGCCACTCGGCGACGACCGCGTCCGCGTCGGCGGCGCGCCCGAGCGCCTCCTTCAGCTCGGACGGCTTCGACACCCCGAGCGTCTTCGCCGCCTCGTGCACGTCCGCGGCGTCCTTCGCGTACTGGGCCTCGACCTTCTTCTCCCACTCGTCGATGATCCGGCGCCGCCGCGCGTTCCGTTCCGCGCCCTCGAGCGCGCCCACCCAGCGCAGCGCGACCCAGGCGGCCCAGCCGAAGGCGGGGATGTCGAGAATGGCGAGATAGCGGAGATCGGAGGAGAGCGAGGCGCCGAGGAGCCCGACGAGGGCGATCGCCGCGCCACCTCCGGCGCCCGCCCAGAAGAGCGGGTCGAGCCAGAACGGCCGCGGCGCCCCGGCGGCATCGGCCGCCGCGAGCACCTCGCGCTCCGCCGCGACCTTGGCCGCCGCCTCCTCGCGCCGGGCGGTCGCCTTCTCGTAGGCCGCGAGCTTCGCCTCCGCGTCCCCGAGCCTGGCCGCGACGTCCGCCACCGCGCCGACCTCGGCGCGCGCGGCCTCCGCCTTCTCGAGCCCCTCGCGGATCTTCGCGCCGCCCTTCAGGGCCTCCTCGACCTTGAACAGCTTCGACTGGAGCCCGTCGAGCTGGTACTGGAGCTTCTCGGCCACCTTGGCCTTCTCGAGCTCGATCTTGAGCGCCTCGATCCGCTTCCGCGCCTGCTCGGGCGTGAGCGCGGCGCGCTGCGGCGCGGCGAGGTTGGTGGTGGCGGCCCCGCCGACCTGCTTCGAGGGCAGGTCCGCGGCCGCGACGGCGAGGAGCGTCCCGAGCCGGTCGCGAGGCGGGACGCCGATCGTCTTCAGCATCACGCCTGCGATCTCGGCGAGATCCTGCGACACGAGCGCGAAGGAGCGCTTCTCGGGGTCGAAGCGGTGGAGCTGGGCGCCCGCCGCGAAGTCGCGGACGAGCCGATAGGTGAGCCGGTCGTTGCCGATGACGCTGAGCCCGGCGCGGACCGGCGCGTTGACCGGGCCGCCGGTCGCGCGCGGCAGGGCGTCGCCGTCCCGGGGGTCCGGGTAGAAGAGCGCCTCGAGCAGGCGGCGCAGCGTGGCGCCGTCCGCCGCGACGACGTTGTACCCGGGACGGAGCGTCGCGCGCCCGCCGGCCGGCGTGACGCCGCGGACGCCCTGGGCTGCGAACTCGAGGAGGATCACGGCGCACCAGACTACCGCCGGGGCCGGCGAGCGGGAAGTATCGCGGTGCTCGCCGCACCGGCGGTGGTTGCCGCCGGACTAGGGCTGCACGGGAGGTGGCGCGGGGGCCACCGCCTGCGCGCTCTCGCCACCGCCCTCCTCCTGGTGGAGGCGGGCGGCCTTCCCCTGCAGGTCGCGCAGGTAGTAGAGGCGCGAGCGTCGGACCTCGCCGTGACCCACCACCTCGATCTTGTCGAGGCGCGGGCTGTGGACCGGGAACATGCGCTCGACGCCCACGCCGTAGCTCACCTTACGGACCGTGAACATCGAGCTGCCCGGCGCGCCCTTGCGGTAGGCGATCACCACGCCCTCGAAGACCTGGATGCGTTCCTTGTCGCCTTCCTTGATCTTCGTGTGGACGCGGACCGAGTCGCCCGCCCGCATCTCCGGGACGTCCTTGCGGACGTACTTCGCCTGGATGTCGGCAATCGCCTTGCGCAGCATGACTTTGTCTCTCCTTTTACAGCTCGTCGTCTCCGGCATCGATGAGCCGGAGGTCGCTCTCAGGGAGGTGGAGCCTCGCGAAGAGGTCCGGCCTCCGCTCGCGTGTGGCGCGCAGCGACTCGCGCCGCCGCCACCGCTCGATTCGCCGGTGGTCTCCCGAGAGGAGGACCTCCGGAACCTTCATCCCCCGGAACTCGGGGGGCCGTGTGTAGTGCGGGTGCTCGAGGAGCCCGTCCTCGCCCGCGAAGCTCTCTGCGCCGGCGGACGCCTCGTTCCCGAGCACGCCCGGGACGAGCCGCGCGGACGCGTCCGCGATGCAGAGCGCCGCGAGCTCGCCGCCCGTCATGACGAAGTCTCCGACCGAGACCTCCATGTCCACCGCCGACATCACGCGCTCGTCCACTCCTTCGTACCGACCGCACACGAGGATCAGCCTGCCCTGCCCGGTGAAGCGGCGCGCCAGCGCCTGGTCGAACCGCACGCCCCGTGGGCTCGTCAGGATCACCGCCGCGCCCGGGAGCCGTCCCCGCGCCGCCTCGATTGCGCCGACGAGCGGCTCGGGCTTCATCACCATCCCGGCGCCGCCGCCGTACGGGGCGTCATCCGTGACGTGGTGCTTGCCCGGAGCGTGATCGCGGACGTCGGTCACCCGCACCGCGAGCAGCCCGCTCTCGCGCGCCTTCCCGAGGATGCTCTCGGCGAGGTAGCCCTCGCACATCCGCGGGAACAGCGTCAGGATCTCGACCTCCAGCTTCACGTCCTCGTCTCCTCGCGGCCTCCTTCCTGTATCCGTTCGCCCTGAGCTTGTCGAAGGGTCCGCTCGCCCTGAGCCTGTCGAAGGGTCAGTCCAGAAGCCCTTCCGGCGGGTCCACCACGATCCGGCGCGTCTCCCGGTCCACCGTCACGTACGGCGCGAGCGGCACCAGCTTCTCGCCCCGATCCCCGTTCACGACGAGCACGTCGACGCCACCGGTCGCGTACAGCCCCGTCACCCGCCCCACCGCCTCGCCTGCCGCCGTCACCACCTCGAGCCCCTCGAGGTCGGCCCACAGGTGCCGTCCCTCGCCTGCCTCTTCCAGCTCCTCGCGAGGCGCCAGCACCTCGGCGCCGACGAGTCCCTCCGCCGCCGTCCGGTCGGAGATGCCCTCCACCTTGAGCGCCCAGACGCGCCCCTGCGGCCGCGCCTCCTCTATCCGCCTCGTCTCCTCGGCGTCTCCCCGCCGGAGGACGACCTGCTCGAGCTCGCCGAGCGCACCCTCGGATCCGCCCACGCCGAGGAACCCCTTCAGCCCGACCGCGCGGACGACCTTCCCGATGCGGACGAGGGCCAACGGATCCTCAATCCAGGATGTCGAGGACGGCATGCCGGCCCTCGCGCCGCGCCGCGACGTCGAGGACGGTCCGGAACGCCTTCGCCGTGCGGCCGCCGCGTCCGATGACCCGGCCGAGATCGTCGGGATCGACCGTCAGCTCGAACACGGTCGAGCGGTCGCGCTCGATCGCCTCGACGCGGACGGCGTCCTTCCTCTCGACGAGCTCGCGGGCGAGCCAGAGGACGAGGTCGCGCACCGGGATCCCTACGCCTTCTTCTCGGCGGGCGTGCGTGCCTTCGCACGCTTCAGGATCATCGCGACGGTCTGGCTCGGCTTCGCCCCCGCCTTGATCCAGTGCTCGATGCGATCGACCTTGAGCTCGATCTGCTCGGGCGTCCTCGTCGGATCGTAGACGCCGACGTCCTCGATGTAGCGGCCGTCGCGCGGCTTGCGCGAGTCGGTCGCCACCACGTGATAGAAGGGCGCCTTGTGCGTGCCCGCACGCGAAAGCCGAAGAACCACCGCCATCGTGTTGCCTCCTAAATGCACGGAACGCGGGCGCTTTTCCGCCGCATGCGCGGCGTGCAAGCCCACGAAAAGTGGGTTTCTTTACGCCACCTTAGCTCGGGAGTCAAGGGGAACCGGGTTCCGCTCGGGCGGCCGCCCCCTCGCGGCCGGCGCGCAGGCGCGCCACGTGCCCCTCGGGGAGGAGCCGCACCGTCATCGCGTACGCCGCGACGCCGACCAGGATCCCGGCGAGCCCGCCGCCGGCGAGGTCCGCCGCCCAGTGCGCGCCGCCGACGGCGTGCCCGATGCCCACGGCCACCGCCACCAGCACCGCCCGCACCGCACGCCGCCGGTAGACGAACGCGGTGTAGGTCGCGAACACCACCACCGCGGCCACCTGGTGCGACGGGAACGCGCGCCGGAGCAGCGGCCCGAGGGAGTGGCCGCCGCCCTCGAGCGGTCGCGGCATGCCGCCGACGGCTCGCGCGGCGAGCGCGAGCGCGCCCGCCGCCGCGAGGGCGAGCGCGAGGGGGAGGAACGACTTCAGGATGTCCTTCACGTCCCGCTCGAGGAACGAGTAGACCGCGAGCGCGACGAGCGCGAGCACCCACGCCTGCGACGAGACATCGACGAGAGAGCGCGCCACGTCGAGCCAGCGCCACCCCGCGCCCGGGACGGCGGAGAGCGGATCCTGGTAGAGAGGCGGCACCGGAGCGGCGCGGGCGAACGCTACTTCTTCGCCTTCTTCTCGGGCTTCTCCGCCTTGGCCTTCTTCTCCGTCTTGGCGGCCTTCGGCTCCTTCGCCTTGGCGGGCGCCTTCGGCGCCTTCTTCTCGCCCTTCGTCGCGGGGCCCTCCTCGCCCTCGGACGCCTCGGCGGGCGCGCGGTCGAGGAGCTCGATCATCGCGAGGTCGGCGTTGTCGCCGGCGCGGCGTCCGACGCGGACTAGGCGCGTGTAGCCGCCCGGGCGCGTCTTGAACCGCTCGGCGAGCGCGCCGAATAGCTTGTTCAGCACCTCGACGTCGCGGACGTCGCGGTGCGCGATCCGCCGCGCGTGCGGCGTGGCGCGCTTGGCGAGGGTGACCATCTTGTCGGCGAAGCGCTTCAGCTCCTTCGCCTTCGGGGTGGTGGTCGTGATCCGCTCGTGGCGGAACAGCGAGGTCACCATGTTCCTGAACATGGCCGTGCGGTGCTCGGTGGTGCGATCGAGCCGGCGGCCGACGACGCGGTGCTTCATCTCGTTATCTCCTCAAAGGCCCGCGGCCTAGACCTTGGGCGCGCCCTGGGGCGCCGTCTTGGGCGGCCAGCTCTCGAGCTTCATCCCGAGCGCGAGGCCCATCTCCGCCAGGATCTCCTTGATCTCCTTCAGCGACTTGCGGCCGAAGTTCTTCGTCTTCAGCATCTCGGCCTCGGTCTTCTGCACGAGGTCGCCGATGCTCTTGATGTTCGCGTTCTGCAGGCAGTTCGCGCTGCGAACGGAGAGCTCGAGCTCGTCCACCGACCGGAACAGGTTCTCATTGAGCTTCTGCTCCTCGACCGGCTTCACCTCCTCGGCGGGCTCCTCCGCCTCGTCGAAGTTGATGAAGATCGAGAGCTGCTCCTTCACGATCTTCGCCGCGTAGGCGACCGCGTCGTTCGGCGCGACGGAGCCGTCGGTCCAGACCTCGAGCGTGAGCTTGTCGTAGTCCGTCTGCTGCCCGACGCGGGCGTTCGTGACCTGGTAGTTCACCTTGCGGATCGGGCTGAAGAGCGCGTCGATGGGGATCGCGCCGATCGGCTGGCCCGGGACCTTGTTCTTCTCCGCCGGGACGTACCCGCGGCCGCGCCGCGCGCTCATCTCCAGGCGAACCCGCCCACCCTCGCTGATGGTGAGGACGTGGTGACCGGGGTTCAGGACCTCGACCTGCGGGTCGGCGATGATGTCGCCGGCCTTGATCTCGCGGGGTCCGTCCGCCTCGATCCGGATCGTCTTCACCTCGTTGGTGTGGATCTGGAGGAGGACCTCCTTGAGGTTCAGGATGATGTCGGTGACGTCCTCGGCCACCTCGGGGATCGTCATGAACTCGTGCTCCACGCCCTCGATCTTCACCGAGGTGATGGCGGCGCCCTGCAGCGACGAGAGCAGCACGCGCCGCAACGAGTTCCCGAGGGTGATGCCGAACCCGCGCTCCAGCGGCTCGGCGACGAACTTCCCGTAGGTGTTGGAGAGGGACTCCTGGTCGACCGTCAGCCCGCGGGGCTTAATGAGGTCGCGCCAGTTCTTCGTGACGATCGAATCCACCATGGCTGTCTCCTGGTGCCGCCGTCCCCTCCCCGCGTCCGATCAGCCTTGCGGCGCGGGGAACCGTGAGACGCGCGGCTCTGAAAAGGACCGGGCCCGGAGCCCGGGCCGGTCTCGAAAAGCTCCTGCGGCCCCTACTTCGAGTAGAGCTCGACGATGAGCTGCTCCTGGATCGGCATCGTGAGGTCCTCGCGCGCCGGCGTGGTCTTCACGGTCCCCTTGAAGCCGCCCTTGTCGAGCTCGAGCCAGTTCGGGACGCCGCGGCGGTCCACCGCCTCGAGCGCCTCGTTGATCCGGACGACCTTCTTCGAGCGCTCCTTGATCTCGACGACGTCGCCCGGGCGAGCGAGGTAGCTCGGGATGTTCACCTTGCGGCCGTTGACGCGGAAGTGGCCGTGGCGGACGAGCTGGCGCGCCTCGTTGCGGGTGTCCGCGAAGCCGAGCCGGAACACGACGTTGTCGAGCCTGAGCTCGAGCGTCTGGAGGAGGTTCTCGCCGGTCTTGCCCTTGGCGGCCGCCGCGTTCTGGTACGCGTGGCGGAACCCGGCCTCGAGCAGCCCGTACATCCGCTTCACCTTCTGCTTCTCGCGGAGCTGCACGCCGTACTCGGAGAACTTGGTGCGCCCCTGGCCATGCTGGCCGGGAGGATACGGACGGCGTTCGATGGCGCACTTGTCCGTGTAGCAGCGATCCCCCTTGAGGTACATCTTGAGGTTCTCGCGGCGGCAGAGCCGGCAAACACTTTCGCTATAACGAGCCACTGTTCGCTCCTAAGAGGTGATCAGACCCGGCGACGCTTCGGAGGCCGGCAGCCGTTGTGCGGGATCGGCGTGACGTCGCGGATCAGGGAGATCTTGAGGCCGGCAGCGTAGAGGGCGCGGAGCGCCGACTCGCGGCCGGCGCCGGGGCCCTTCACGACCACGCTGACGGACTTCAGGCCGTGCTCCATCGCCTTCGCTGCGGCGTCGCCGGCGGCCACCTGCGCGGCGAACGGCGTCGACTTGCGCGAGCCCTTGAACCCGCGCGCGCCGGCGCTGGACCACGCGATCACGTTCCCGGTGACGTCGGTGATCGTGATCATCGTGTTGTTGAACGTCGAGGCGATATGGACGATCCCCGCCGCCACGTTCTTCTTCACCCGCTTCTTCCCCTTCTTCGGGGTGACGGGCGAGGCGGTGATCGGCTCGATGCCGGTGAGGTTGGGCGCCGCGGGGGCGGTGCTCTCCTCCACCTTCGGCTTCGCCGGCTCCTTCGCCGGTTCCTTCGCTGGCTGCTGCTCCTTCGTCTGCTTCTCGTCGGCCACTCGTGCGTCTCCGGTGTCGAATTACGTTCGGATCAAGCCTTCGGCGCGGGCGCAGCGGCGGCCGGCTTGCGGACGAGCCCCTTCTTCGGGCCCTTCCGCGTGCGCGCGTTGGTGTGGGTGCGCTGCCCGCGGGCGGGCAGCCCCTTGCGGTGGCGCAGGCCCCGGTAGCAGCCGAGGTCCATGAGCCGCTTGATGTTCATCGACACCTCGCGGCGCAGGTCGCCTTCGACCTTCACGTGCTGCTCGATGGTGTCGCGGATGCGCTTGACCTCGTCATCGGTGAGGTCCTTCGTGCGCGTCTCGACCTTGACGTTGGCCCTGTCGCAGATGGCCCGCGCCGTCGTCTTGCCGATTCCGTAGATGTACTGGAGCGAGACCTCGATCCGCTTCTCACGGGGAAGGTCGACGCCTGCGATGCGAGCCATTCGTTCTCCGAAGCGAGGGGGTTAGCCCTGGCGCTGCTTGTGGCGGGGGTTCGCCGGACAGATGATCCGCACCGTACCCTTGCGGCGTATGACCTTGCACTTGTCGCAAATCTTCTTGACCGACGCGCGGACCTTCATGGCGCCTCCGTTGCTGCTGCTGAGACGAAAAACCCCGCCTCCTGCTTCCGGCGGGATGGCGGCGAGAACGCGCGTTGCCCCGTTCCAGCCGCTCGAAATTCCGAGCTTTCCCCGAGGAGGTACCCCCGCCCTCGCGGCGTTGCGAAGCGGGGCCTATAACACACGGTTTTTTCCCGTGCAAGGCGGAACGGTTGCCGCAGCCGGCGCCGGCCGATCGCGCCGACTCCGCACGCGACGAGCGTGCTGCCCCGGCGAGTCGGCGCCCGGCACGTTCCCCACCCGGGTCATGGCCGGCCCGCCGCCAACGTCAGGATCTCCGGGCCGTTTTCGGTGACCGCCACCGTGTGCTCGAAATGGGCGGAGAGGCTCCCGTCCGCGGTCACCGCCGTCCAGCCGTCGTCGAGCTGCGACACCTCCGCGCCCCCGGCGTTCACCATCGGCTCGATGGCGATCACCATCCCGGGGACGAGCTTCGCCCCCGCGCCGGGGGTCCCGAAGTTCGGGAGGTGGGGCAGCTCGTGCAGGCGCCTCCCGATGCCATGCCCGACGAAGTCGCGGACGACCGAGCAGCCTTCGCTCTCCACGTACCGCTGAACCGCCGCGCCGAGGTCGCCGGTCGTGGCGCCGGGACGCACCGCGGCGACCGCGCGAGCGAGCGCCTCGCGGCCGACGTCGAGCAGCCTCGCGGCCGCCGCGGAGACGGAGCCGACCGCCACGGTGCGCGCCGCGTCGCCGTACCAGCCGTCGAGCACGACCCCGTAGTCGAGCCCCACGACGTCCCCCTCGGCGAGCCGCCGCGCCGGCGACGGGATGGTCCGCGCGGCGCTCGCGGGTGCGCGCGCGGGCGAGACGGTCGAGCTCGGCGGTACTGACGCCCGGCACGGCCGCGCGCACGAGATCGTCGAGCACCTCGCGCACGACGTCGCACGCCGCCCGCATGCGGGCGATCTCCGCCGGCGTCTTGAGGACGATGCGATCGCGCGCGGAGGCGTCCACGCGATCAGCGCCCGAGCGCCTTCTTCGTGGCCGCGAGGATGCCCTCCGGGGTGCCGACGCCCTCGATCTCGGTGAGGAGGTGCCGATCGCGGTAGAAGCGGAGCAGCGGCTCGGTCTTCGCGGCGTACTCGTGCAGCCGCCTGCGGACGGTCTCCGGCTTGTCGTCCTCGCGCTGCACGAGCCCGGCGTCGTCGCGGTCGCAGAAGCCGTCGACCTTGGGCGGGTTCTGCGTCACGTGGTAGACCGCGCCGCACTTCGGGCAGGAGCGCCGGCCGCTCATCCGCGCCACCAGCACCTCCTCCACGGCCACGTACGACAGGCAGCGCGTGATGGAGCGCCCGAGCGAGTGGAGGAGCAGGTCGAGATACTGCGCCTGCGCCGCCGTCCGCGGATAGCCGTCGAGGACGAACCCCTTCGCGACGTCCGCGCTCCCGAGCCGGTCCTTCACCATCTCGTTCGTGATCTCGTCGGTCACGAGCCCGCCGGCGTCCATGATCGACTGGACCTTCTTGCCGATCCGGGTCCCGCGCGCCTTGTGGTCGCGGAACATGTCGCCCGTCGACACGTGCGGGATGTGGAACTCGTGCGAGAGCAGCTTCGCCTGCGTGCCCTTGCCCGCGCCGGGCGGGCCGAGGAGGATGAGGATCATCGGGACCTCCGATCGCGCGGGGCCCGCCGCCGGCGAGCCCCCGCGTCAGGCGTTGGCGACCTGTCCGGTGGCGAGGCGTCGGCCGCGGATGCGCGGCCCGCGCGGCCCGGTGAAGCCCTCGTAGTGGCGGGTGATGAGGTGCCCCTCGATCTGCTGGACGGTGTCGAGGGCGACGCCCACCACGATGAGCAGGGACGTCCCGCCGAAGTAGAACTGGACGTTGAACTCGTTCGTGATGATCGTCGGCAGCACGCAGATGGCCGAGAGGTAGATGGCCCCGCCGAACGTGATGCGCGAGAGGACGTGGTCGATGTAGTCGGCCGTCGTCTTGCCCGGGCGGATCCCCGGGATGTACCCGCCGTACTTCTTCAGGTTGTCCGCGACGTCCACCGGGTTGAACGTCACCGCCGTGTAGAAGTAGGCGAAGAAGATGATGAGGACGACGTACAGCACGTTGTAGATCCACGAGCCCGGACGGACCGCGTTGTTCACGCGATCGAGGAACGGGAACCAGCCCGCGAGCGTCGCCGGGATGAGCAGGAGCGACGAGGCGAAGATGGGCGGGATGACGCCCGAGGTGTTCACCTTGAGCGGCAGGTGGGTGGACTGGCCGCCGTAGAGCTTCCGGCCGACCACCCGCTTCGCGTACTGGATCGGGATGCGGCGCTGGCCGCGCTCGACGAAGACGATGAGCCCCACGACCACGAACATCACGGCGCCGAGCACGAGGAGCGCGATGCCGCTGACCTGCGAGCCCGGGGCGCGGAAGGTGAGGAAGGTGTTGTAGGCGGCGGCCGGGGCGCGCGCGACGATGCCCGCGAAGATGACGAGCGAGATGCCGTTGCCGATGCCGCGCTCGGTGATCTGCTCGCCCATCCACATGATGAAGGCGGTGCCGGACGCGAGGGAGAGCATCGTGATGAGGCGGAAGCCCCAGCCCGGCTCCGCGACGACGGAGAGGCCGGAGGGGTCGCGCAGCGACGAGAGGTAGGTCGCGATGCCGTAGCCCTGCAGCGCCGAGAGGACGATCGTGCCGTAGCGCGTGTACTGGGTGATCTTGCGCCGGCCGATCTCCCCCTCCTTGTTCATCTTCTCGAGCGCCGGAACGACGACGGTCAGGAGCTGGAGGATGATCGAGGCGGAGACGTACGGCATGATGCCGAGCGCGAAGATGGAGAGCTGCTCGAACGCGCCGCCGGAGAAGAAGTTGAGGAGCCCGAGCAGGTTTCCCGACTGCACGACCCGACGCATGGCGAAGCGATCGACGCCCGGGGTCGTGACGTAGATCCCGAGCCGGTACACCGCCAGCATCCCCAGCGAGAACACGAGCCGCTTCCGCAGCTCGGGGATCCGGAAGATGTTGAACACCCCGCTCGCCGCCATTGCTCGCCTTTCCGCCGTGCCGGCCGGCCCCCGTCGGGCCGCGATCCAGTCCTACTTCGCCGCGGCGGCGCGCTTCGCCGCCTTCGCCTTCTGGTGCATCGTGACGGGCGGCGGGATGAGCTCCACCTTCCCGCCAGCCTTCTCGACCGCGGCGCGGGCGCCGGCGGTGATGCGGTGCACCTTCACGGTCACGGCGCCCTTCAGCGCGCCGTTCCCGAGCACCACGATGCCGTCGCGGTTGCCGCGCACGAGCCCTGCCTGCTTCAGCGCGGCGGGATCGACGACCCCCGAGAGCCCCTCGAGGTCGGCCACCTGGACCTCCTCGAGCTCGCGCCGGTGGATGTTGTTGAACCCGAACTTCGGGAGGCGGCGCTGGAGCGGCATCTGACCGCCCTCGAAGCCCTCGAAGTGCATGTTGCCGCTACGGGCCTTCTGGCCCTTGCCGCCGCGCCCGGCGGTCTTGCCCAGTCCGGAGGCCTGGCCACGGCCCACGCGCGTCTTCGGGCGGCTCGCGCCCTTGGGCGCCTTCAAGTTCGACAGGGACATGAAAGGTCTCCTTTTATCACGCGGCTCGCGCGTGTCACGCCTGCGCGGCGCCCGCCTTCGCCTTGCGCGCCTTCCGCCCGACGGGCGGGGGAGCGTCCACCCGCTTCCACGAGACGAGGTGGGAGACCTTCGCGATCATCCCCATCGTCTGCGGCGTGTCGGGCAGGATCTTCGTCGAGTCGTGCTTCTTCAGTCCGAGCCCGGTCACCACGGCCCGGTGCTTCGCGGGGACTCCCGCGAGTCCGCTGACGAGCTTCACCTCGATGGCAGCCATCTATCGTTCTCCTGTCACGCGCCGGTGATCTCGGCGACCTGCTTGCCGCGCAGCCGGGCGGAGTCCTCTGCGGAGCGCAGCCGCTTCAGGCCGGCGACGGTCGCCTTGAGGACGTTGTGCGGGTTGCGCGAGCCCTGGCACTTGGTGAGCACGTTGCGGATGCCGGCGGCCTCGAGGACCGCGCGCACGGTGCCGCCCGCGATGACGCCGGTGCCCTCGCCGGCGGGCTTGAGGAGCACCCATCCCGCGCCGAAGTGCCCGAGGACCTCGTGCGGGATCGTCGTCCCGACGAGCGGCACCTTGAAGAGCGACTTCTTCGCCTGGTCGCCGCCCTTGCGGATCGCCTCCGGCACCTCGTTCGCCTTGCCGAGGCCGACGCCGACGTAGCCGTTGCCGTCGCCGACGACGACGAGCGCCGAGAAGCTGAACCGGCGGCCGCCCTTCACGACCTTGGCGACACGGTTGATGTGGACGACCTTGTCCGAGAGATCGAGATCGTTCGCGTTGATGGGAGTAGCCATTCTATAGATCCTTCCGTTCACCCTGAGCGTAGGCCCGCGAAGCGGGCCGTAGTCGAAGGGCTAGAACTTGAGTCCGGCTTCGCGCGCCGCGGCGGCCACCGCCTGGACGCGCCCGTGGTAGTCGAACCCGTTGCGGTCGAACACGACCGCCTCGATCCCCTTCGCCTTTGCGGCCTTGGCGATCGCCTCGCCGACCTTCTTCGCCGCGGCGGTCTTGTCGTCGTCCTTGACCTCGCCCTTGAGCGCCTTCGAGACGGTCGCGATCGACACGAGCGTCCGGCCCGTCGTGTCGTCGACGAGCTGCGCGTACATGTGCTTCAGGCTCTTGTAGACGGTGAGCCGCGGGCGCGCGGCGGTGCCGGAGAGCTTCCTGCGGATGCGGGCCTTGCGCTTGTCGCGCGCGGTCACGTGCTTCGCCATGGCGTTTCCTCCTTGCGGCGGCGGCGGTGCAGCCGCCGCATGAGCGTGGGGGCTCGGCCGGCCTACGCGGCGCCGGTCTTGCCCTCCTTGCGACGGATGATCTCCTCCGCGTACTTGATCCCCTTCCCCTTGTACGGCTCGGGGGGGCGCAGCGCGCGGATCTTCGCGGCGGTCAGGCCGAGGAGGTGCTTGTCCACCCCGCGCACCGCGAGCTTCGTCTGCTTCGCGTCCACCTCGGCGGTGACGCCGTCGGGGAGCCTGAAGACGACCGGGTGCGAGAAGCCCAGGGTGAAGTGGACGTCCTTCCCCTTCACCTCGGCCTTGAAGCCGACGCCGTTGATCTCGAGGTTGCGCTCGTAGCCCTTCACGACGCCCTCGACCGCGTTCTTAACGAGCGTGCGCGTGAGGCCGTGGAGCCCCTTCGAGAGGCGGGACTCGTCCGGGCGGGTCACCTGCACCTCGCCCTTGTTCACCGCGATCGCGACCTGTGGGTTGAACGGGAAGGACATCTTGCCCTTCGGGCCCTCGATCTTCACGAGGGTGCCGTCCACGGAGACCTTCACCTTCTCCGGGATCTTGACGGGCATCTTTCCGACTCGGGACATGGTCGCTCCGTTACCAGACGGTGCAGATCAGCTCGCCGCCGACCTTCTGCTTGCGGGCCTCGCGATCCACCAGGACGCCCTTCGACGTCGAGAGGATCGCGATCCCCATTCCGTTGAGAATCCGCGGGATCGAGTCGTTCGGGACGTAGCGGCGCAGCCCGGGCTTCGAAACGCGCTTGATGTCGCTGATCGCCGGCTCGCGGTCGGCGCTGTACTTGAGGAGGATGCTGATCGCCCCCTGAACGGCGTCCTGGTGGACGACGTAGTCCTTGATGAACCCCTCCTCCTTCAGGACCTCTGCGATCCGGATCTTGAGGTTCGACTTCGGCACGAGGACCTTCTCGTGGCGCGCCGAGGAGGCGTTCCGGATGCGCGTCAGCATGTCGCCAATGGGATCGGTGAAGCTCATGGAAAGGTCTCCTACCAGCTCGACTTGATGACGCCGACGATCTCGCCCTGCAGCGCGCGCTTGCGGAAGCAGAGTCGGCACATCTGGAACTTCCGCAGGAAAGCGCGCGGGCGGCCGCACAGCGGACAGCGGTTGTACTGGCGCACCGGGAACTTCAGCTTGCGCTTGGCCTGCGCCATCTTCGAAAGCTTCGCCATGGTTCTCTCCTTACTGGCGGAACGGCATGCCGAGGTGGCGCAGGAGCGCTCGGCCTTCCTCGTCGTTCCGGGCGGTGGTCACCACCGTGATGTTGAGGCCTTTGATCTTGTCGACCTTGTCGTAGTTGATCTCCGGGAAGATGATCTGCTCGCGCACCCCGAGCGTGTAGTTGCCCTTCCCGTCGAAAGCCTTCGGAGACACGCCCTTGAAGTCGCGCACGCGCGGCAGCGCGATCGATACGAGCCGGTCGAAGAACTCGTACATCCGGTCGCCGCGCAGCGTCACCATGGCGCCGATCGACTGGCCCTGGCGCAGCTTGAAGTTCGCGATCGACTTGCGGGCCTTCGTGACCACCGGCCGCTGGCCGGTGATCTGGCCGAGCTGCTCGACCGAGGCGTCGATGATCTTGCCGTTATTGATCGCCTCGCCGAGCCCCATGTTGACGATGATCTTGTCGAGCTTCGGGGCCTGCATCGGGTTGCCGAACCCGAGCTCCTTCATGAGCTCGGGACGGACTTCCTTCTCGAATCGCTCCCTCAAACGCGCTGCCATGTCGCCTCTCCTTGCCTTCGGCCGGCCCCAGCTCGTGCCGGGCGATGCGTGTGGAACCTCAGCTAGCCCGCCTTGCGCTTCGCCTGGCGCGCCTGCTCCTTCGCGCCCAGCTCGTGCTCGATCTTCTCGCGGCGGACCGGCTCGCCGTCCTTGCCCACCACCATGACGTTCGAGATGGCGATGGTGCCGGTCTTCTCGACGATGCCGCCCTCCGGGTTGGCCTGGCTGCGGCCCTTCCGGACGTGGCGCTTCACCGTCATGAGCTTCTCGACCCGGACGCGCCCCTTCGCACGGAGGACCTCGAGCACCTTGCCGGACTTCCCCTTCTCCTTGCCGGCGATCACCTTGACGGTGTCGCCCTTGCGGATCTCCGCCATGACTAGAGGACCTCCGGCGCGAGGCTGATGATCTTCATGAACTTGCGGGCGCGGAGCTCTCGCGCGACCGGCCCGAAGATGCGGGTGCCGATCGGCTCGAGGTCCTTGTTGATGAGGACGGCCGAGTTCCCGTCGAACCGGATGTAGCTGCCGTCGGGCCGCTTCACCTCGCGGCTCGTCCGGACGATCACGGCGCGGGCGACCTCGCCCTTCTTCACCTTCGCCTGCGGGATCGCCTCCTTGATCGACACCACGATGATGTCGCCGATGGAGGCGTACCTGCGCCGCGAGCCGCCCAGCACCTTGATGCACTGGACGCGCTTCGCGCCGCTGTTGTCCGCGACGTCGAGCATCGTCTGCTGCTGGACCATGGCTAGACCTCGACCGACTTCTGGAGAACCTCGGCGACGCGCCAGCGCTTGTCCTTCGACATCGGACGCGTCTCGACCATGCGAACCCGGTCGCCGATCTGGCACTCCTGCTTTTCGTCGTGGGCCTTGTACTTTTCGGCCTTCATCACGATCTTCCCGTACTTCCGGTTGGCGACGCGGCGCTCGACCTTCACGACGACCGTCTTCGTCATCTTGTTCGAGACCACCACGCCGACGCGGGACTTGCGGTTGCCGCGCTCCATGTCGCTACTCCTTCGCATTCCTGGCCGCCGCGATCTCCTTCGCGCGTGCCACGGTCAGGATCCGCGCGATCTCGCGCTTGGTCTTCGAGAGGTCCGCCGTCGAGTCGAGCACGCCGGTCGAGTGCTTGTTCCGGAGCTCGAACATCGTCTGCTCGAGCTCCACCGCGCGCGCCCGCAGCTCCTTCGGGTCGAGCTCGCGCAGCTCATTCACGGTCGCCATCGCTCGTCCTCCTACAGGGTCGCGCCGCGCTTCACCATCTTGGTGGAGACGGGCAGCTTGTGGGCCGCGAGGTGGAATGCCTTCTTCGCGGATTCGTCGTCGACGCCGGCGAGCTCGTAGAGCACGCGCCCCGGCTTCACCACCGCGACGTAGTACTCGACGTTGCCCTTGCCGGTGCCCATGCGCGTCTCGGCGGGCTTCTTCGTGATGGGCTTGTCGGGGAACACCCGGATCCAGAGCTTCCCGCCGCGCTTCACGTAGCGGGTGATGGCGACGCGGGCGGCCTCGATCTGCCGCGCCGTGAGCCAGCCGCACTCGGTGGCCTGGAGCCCGTACTCGCCCTGGTTGAGGTCGGAGCCGCGGTACGCCTTCCCGCGCATCCGGCCCTTCATCATCTTGCGATACTTCGTTCGCGCCGGCTGAAGCATGTGGCGATCTCCTCGTTCTCTCTCTGCGCCCGGCCTACGGCCGGCCGCCCGCGGGACGCGGCGCGCGCGCGCCGGCCGACTGCGGCAGCACCTCGCCGCGCATGATCCACACCTTGCAGCCGATCTTCCCGTACGTCGTCTTCGCCTCGGCGAAGCCGTAGTCGATGTCCGCGCGCAGCGTGTGCAGCGGGACGCGGCCCTCGCGGTACCACTCGTAGCGCGCCATCTCGGATCCGCCGAGCCGGCCGGAGCAGGCGACGCGGATCCCCTTCGCGCCGAACTTCTGCGCGGTCTGGACCGCCTTCTTCATCGCCCGCCGGAACGCGATGCGCCGCTCGAGCTGGGTCGCGATGTTCTCCGCGACGAGCTGCGCGTCGACCTCCGCCTTACGCACCTCGACGACGTTCAGGTAGACCTCGTTGGCCGTGAGGGACTGGAGGTCCTTCTTGATCGTCTCGATCCCCGCGCCGCGCTTGCCGATCACGATCCCGGGGCGCGCGGTGTGGACGTTGATCTTGACCTTGCTCGCCGCCCGCTCGATCTCGATGCGTGAGATGCCGGCCTGGCCGAGCTTCTCCTTCACGAACTCGCGGAGCTTGATGTCCTCGTGGAGCCACTTCGCGTAGTTCCGCTCCTCGTACCACTTCGAGTCCCAGGAGCGGATGACCCCGAGCCGGAAGCCGATCGGATGGACCTTCTGTCCCATTGCGTTCTCCTCGTTCCCGGATTCCGCTACGCGGTCCCGAGCTCCACGTAGACGTGGCTCGTCTTCTTCTCCACGCGGTAGGCCCGGCCCATCGCGCGCGCCATGAACCGGCGCAACTTCGGCCCCTGATCGACCGTGAGCGTCTTCACGAACAGCGCGTCGACGTCCACCCGGCCGCCCTTCTGCTCCGCGTTCGCCACCGCCGAGCGGAGCAGCTTCGCGAGCGGCTCGGCCGCGGCCTGCGACGTGTACTTGAGCATCGCGAGCGCGTCGCCGACCTTGCGGCCTCGCACCTCGTCGGCGACGAGCCGCACCTTGCGCGGCGCGACGCGGAGGAAGCGCAGGGAGGCGTGCGGTCCCGAGACCGGACGCGCGGGCGGGGCCTTGCGGGCCGGCGCCTTCTTCTCCGCCTGCGTCGCGTCGGCCTGCGGCGCCGCCGCCTTCTCGGCCTTGGCGGTCCCCGCCTCGGCCTTCGGCGCCGCCTTCTTCTCGGCGGCCTTCTTCTTCGTCTTGGTGTCGGCCATGTGTCTTCCTCGCTACTTCTTCGCCGCCGGGGCGGGGGCCGCCGCGCTCGCGACCTTCTTCTCGGCCGAGTGGCCGTGGAAGGTCCGCGTCGGAGCGAACTCGCCGAGCTTGTGGCCGACCATGTTCTCGGTGACGAACACCGGGACGAACTTCCGCCCGTTGTGCACCGCCAGGGTGTGGCCGACGAAGTCGGGGAGGATGGTGCTCCGCCGCGACCAGGTCTTGATGACCGACTTCTTATTGCCCTTGTTCGCGTCCTCGACCTTCTTGGTGAGGTGCTTGTCCGCGAACGGGCCCTTCTTGATCGAACGCGCCATGGCTCGCTCTCTCCGACGCTACTGCGGGGTGTTGCGCACGCCCGGCCGGCGCCGCGTGACGATGAACTTGTCGGTGCGGCGGTTGTTGCGGGTCTTGAGGCCCTTCGTCTTCTGGCCCCACGGGCTCACCGGGTGCGGGTTGCCCTGCCCCGACTTGCCCTCGCCGCCGCCGTGCGGGTGGTCCACCGGGTTCATGGCGAGGCCGCGCACCGTCGGGCGGATGCCGAGCCACCGGCTCTTTCCCGCCTTGCCGACGCGGACGCTGGAGCTCTCGACGTTCGAGAGCTGGCCGATCGTCGCCTTGCACCCCTCGGCGATCTGCCGGACCTCGCCGGACGGCATGCGAAGCTGGGCGTACCCGCCCTCCTTCGCCATGAGCTGGCCGAAGGAGCCGGCGGACCGGATCATCTTGCCGCCGGAGCCCGGCTGCGACTCGACGTTGTGGACGACCGTGCCGAGCGGGATCGAGCGGATCGGCAGGGTGTTCCCGGGCCGGATGTCGACCGACTCGCCCGAGAGGAGCATGTCGCCGACGGCGACGCCCACCGGCGCGAGGATGTAGCGCTTCTCGCCGTCCAGATAGTGGAGGAGCGCGATGCGCGCGGTGCGGTTCGGGTCGTACTCGATCGCGGCGACCTTCGCCGGGACCCCGTCCTTGTCGCGCCGCCAGTCGATGACGCGGTAGCGCCGCTTGTGCCCGCCGCCGACGTGCCGAGTGGTGATGTGGCCGTGGCTGTTGCGGCCGCCGCTCTTCTTCATCGGCCGCGTCAGCTTCTTCTCGGGCTTCGTCTTCGTGATCTCGGCGAAGTCCGCCACCGTCATGTGCCGGCGGGCCGGGCTCGTGGGCCTATATTCCTTGAGTCCCATGGTGTTCTCCCGTGCCTCGGGCTACGTCCCCTCGAAGAGGGCGATCGTCTCGCCCTCCTTCAAGGTGACGAAGGCCTTCTTCCAGTTCGCTCGGCGGCCGATGCTGCGGCCGACGCGCTTGGTCTTGCCGCGGGCGATGGCGGTGCGGACCGCGAGCACGTGCACGCTGAAGAGCTTCTCCACCGCCTGCTTCACCTGGATCTTCGTCGCGTCGCGGTGCACCTCGAAGGCGTAGTGCCGCGCGAGCTCTCGCGCGCGCTCGTTCTTCTCGGTGATGAGCGGACGCTTCACCACGTCCTGGATGGCGAGGATCATGACAGGCTGACCTCCAGCTGCTTCGCCGTGTCGGCCGTCAGCACGAGCGCGTCGTGCCTCAGGATGTCGTAGACGTTGAGCCCCTCGACCGGCAGGAAATCCGAGCCGGCGAGGTTGCGGACGCTCTTCGCGAGCGCCACGTTCGCGGCGGCGTCCACGACGAGCGCCTTCCGCGCGCCGAGCTTCGCGAGCACCTTCGCCGCCGTCCCCGTCTTCGCGGCGGCGGGCCGCCACTCCTGGACGATGACGAGCTTCTGGTCGCGGCTGCGCAGCGCGAGCGCCGCACGGAGCGCGGCCTTCCGCACCTTCCGCGGCACGTCGTAAGAGTAGTCGCGCGGCTTCGGGCCCATCGCCTTGCCGCCGCCCACGAAGTGCGAGGCGCGGGTCGAGCCGGCGCGGGCGCGGCCGGTGTGCTTCTGCTTCCACGGCTTCTTGCCGCCGCCGGAGACGAGGGAGCGGTTCTTCACCGCGTGGGTGCCGGAGCGGTCGGAGGCGAGCTTCGCCTTCACCACCTCGTAGAAGAGGTGCTCGTTCACCTCGCCGGCGAAGACGGCGTCGGCGAGGTCGAGCTCGCCCACCTTCTTCTTTTCGAGATCGTAGACGTCGAACTTGGCCATGGTCGCCTCGACTACTTGATCTCCACGTCCACGCCGGCCGAGAGGTCCAGCTTCATCAGCGCGTCGAGGGTCTGTGGCGTCGGCTCGAGGATGTCGAGGAGCCGCTTGTGCGTGCGGATCTCGAACTGCTCGCGCGACTTCTTGTCGACGTGCGGGCTGCGGAGCACGGTGAACTTGTTGATCCGCGTCGGGAGCGGGATGGGACCGGCCACCTTCGCGCCGGTCCGCTTCGCCGTCTCGACGATCTCGCCGGCCGACTGGTCGAGCAGCTTGTAGTCGTAGGCCTTGAGCCGGATCCGAATCTTCTGAGTCGCCATTGAAAAGCCTTCTCTTCGTCACTCGGCGCTGCGCGGAGCCCTCGTCTCGCCTCGGTGCCGAGAGCGTGGGCCCCGCCGTTCGCCGGGGAGTACGACCTACTCGATCACCTCGGCCACCACGCCCGCGCCCACCGTCCGACCGCCCTCACGGATGGCGAACCGGAGCTCCTTCTCCATCGCGATGGGGGTGATGAGCGTCACCTCCATGTTCGTGTTGTCGCCGGGCATCACCATCTCGATGCCCGCCGGCAGCTGCACGGACCCGGTCACGTCCGTCGTGCGGAAGTAGAACTGCGGCCGGTACCCGTTGAAGAACGGCGTGTGGCGCCCGCCCTCCTCCTTCGTGAGGACGTAGACCTCCGCCTTGAACTTGGTGTGCGGCGTGATCGAGCCCGGCTTCGCGAGCACCTGGCCGCGCTCCACCTCCTCGCGCTTCAGGCCGCGGAGGAGCGCGCCGATGTTGTCGCCCGCCTGCCCCTCGTCGAGGAGCTTGCGGAACATCTCGACGCCGGTGACCACCGTCTTCTGCGTGGGCTTGAGGCCGATGATCTCGACCTCCTCGCCGACCTTGACGATGCCGCGCTCGACGCGGCCGGTCGCGACCGTGCCGCGCCCGGAGATCGAGAACACGTCCTCGACCGGCATGAGGAACGGCTTGTCGGTGGCCCGCTTCGGGGTCGGGATGTAGGCGTCGACGGCGTCGAGGAGCCGCTGGAGCGACTGCTCGCCGAGATCGCCCTTGTCGCCCTCGAGCGCCTTCAGCGCCGAGCCCTTCACGATGGGGATCTCGTTGCCGGGGAACTTGTAGGCGGTGAGGAGCTCGCGGACCTCGAGCTCGACGAGCTCGAGGAGCTCCTTGTCGTCGACCATGTCGACCTTGTTCAGGTAGACCACGATGTACGGCACGCCGACCTGGCGGGCGAGGAGGATGTGCTCGCGGGTCTGCGGCATCGGGCCGTCGGCCGCGGAGACCACCAGGATCGCGCCGTCCATCTGGGCGGCGCCGGTGATCATGTTCTTCACGTAGTCGGCGTGGCCCGGGCAGTCGACGTGCGCGTAGTGCCGCTTCTCCGTCGCGTACTCTACGTGCGCGGTCGCGATGGTGATGCCGCGCTCCCGCTCCTCGGGCGCCTTGTCGATCTGGTCGTAGGCCATGAACTGCGCGAGGCCCTTCGACGCGCAGTACTTGGTGATCGCCGCGGTGAGCGTGGTCTTCCCGTGGTCGACGTGACCGATGGTCCCGACGTTCACGTGCGGCTTGTTCCGCTCGAACTTTTCCTTGGCCATGATCTCTCTCTCTTCCTTGGACGGCGGCTACCGGGTGCCGGTGGCGGCGCCCTTCGCCTTCGTGACGATGGTCTCCGCGATGCTGCCCGGGACCTGGGCGTAGTGAGCGAACTGCATGGTGTACGTCGCACGACCCTGCGTCTTGGAGCGGAGGTCGGTCGAGTACCCGAACATCTCCGCGAGCGGCACGAGGGCCTCGATCATCTGCACGCCCGAGCGCGGGTTCATCGCGTGGACCTTGCCGCGGCGGCTGTTCAGGTCGCCGATGACGTCGCCCATGTAGTCGTCGGGCGTCACCACCTCGACCGCCATGACAGGCTCGAGAAGGACCGGGTGCGCCTTCGCGGCGCCGTCCTTGAAGCCGATCGAGCCGGCGATCTTGAACGCCATCTCGGAGGAGTCGACGTCGTGGAAGCTGCCGTCGAAGACCTCGACCTTGATGTCGACCATCGGATAGCCCGCGAGCACGCCGCCCTGCATGGCCTCCTCGATGCCCTTGTGGATCGGGTTGATGAACTCCTTCGGGATCGAGCCGCCGACCGTCTCGTTCTCGAACACGAAGCCCGTGCCCGGCTCCTGCGGGATGAGGCGCAGCCAGCAGTGGCCATACTGGCCGCGGCCGCCGGTCTGGCGGATGTAGCGCCCCTCGGACTCCACCTGCTTCGTGATGGTCTCGCGGTAGGCGACCTGGGGCTTGCCCACGTTCGCCTCGACCTTGAACTCGCGGAACATCCGGTCGACGAGGATCTCGAGGTGCAGCTCGCCCATGCCGCCGATGATCGTCTGACCGGTCTCCTCGTCGGTGTGGACGCGGAAGGAGGGGTCCTCCATCTGCAGGCGGTTGAGCGCCATGCCCATCTTGTCCTGGTCGGCCTTCGTCTTCGGCTCGACCGCGACGTGGATCACGGGCTCGGGGAACACCATCCGCTCGAGGACGACCGGGTCGTCCTCGCCGGTGAGCGTGTCGCCCGTCGTCGTCGCGCGGAGACCGACCGCCGCGGCGATGTCGCCGGCCCAGACCTCCTTGATCTCCTCGCGCTTGTTCGCGTGCATCTGGAGGAGGCGGCCGATGCGCTCCTTCTTGTCCTTCGTCGCGTTCTGGACGTAGGAGCCGGCCTCGAGCTTGCCCGAGTAGACCCGGAAGAACGTGAGGTTCCCCACGTACGGGTCGTTCATGATCTTGAACGCGAGCGCGCTGAACGGCTCGTCGTCGGCGGTGCGGCGGGTGATCTCCTCGCCCTTCGGGTTCACGCCGACCACCGGGGGCTTGTCGAGCGGGCTCGGCAGGAAGTCGACGACCGCGTCGAGGATCTGCTGGACCCCCTTGTTCTTGAAGGCCGTCCCGCAGATGACCGGGAAGAACTGCATCGCGAGCGTGCCCTTGCGGATGCCGACGACGAGCTCCTCGTTCCCGAGCGGATGGCCGTCGAGGTACTTGTGCATGAGGACGTCGTCGACCTCCGCGACGGTCTCCTCGAGCTTGGCGCGGTACTCCTTCGCCTGCTCGACCAGCTCGGCGGGGATGGGGATCTCCTGGTACTTCGCCCCCATCGTCTCGTCGTCGAAGGTGATCCCCTTCATCTTGATGAGGTCCACCATCCCGCGGAACCGGTCCTCGGCGCCGATGGGGATCTGGATGGGGAGCGGCTTCGCGCCCAGCTTCTCCTTGATCGTGGCGACGGAGTGGAAGTAGTCCGCCCCGACCCGGTCCATCTTGTTGATGAAGCAGATGCGGGGAACCTTGTACTTGTCCGCCTGCCGCCACACCGTCTCGGACTGCGGCTGCACCCCCTGGACGGCGTCGAACACCGCGCAGGCGCCGTCGAGGACGCGGAGCGACCGCTCGACCTCGATCGTGAAGTCGACGTGGCCGGGGGTGTCGATGATGTTCAGCCGGTGTTCGCGCCAGAACGCGGTGGTCGCGGCCGACGTGATGGTGATGCCGCGCTCGCGCTCCTGCTCCATCCAGTCCATGACGGTGGTGCCCTCATGGACCTCGCCGATCTTGTGGGTGACGCCGGTGTAGAAGAGGATCCGCTCGGTCGTGGTCGTCTTGCCGGCATCGATGTGCGCCATGATGCCGAAGTTCCGGTAGCGATCGAGAGGATTGGTGCGGGGCATCGTTCGTTTCCTTCGATTCCTTCGTGCATGCGCAAGATCGGGCCGCGCGTTCGCGGCTCCGTTCACAACGACCGAGCTGTCAAAGAGCGAAGCGGGTCCTCTCCCAACGACCCGGGCCGACCGAGTCGGCCCCTGCTCTCCCTCGATCTCCTCAGGCTCCGTCCGTGAGCCTGTCGAACCCTCTCACCATCGGTAGTGGGCGAAGGCCTTGTTGGCCTCGGCCATCTTGTGCGTGTCCTCGCGCTTCTTCACCGCGTTCCCGCGGTTGTTCGCCGCGTCGATGATCTCGCCGGCGAGCTTCTCTACCATGGTCTTCTCGCCACGGCCCTTCGCATAATCGATGAGCCAGCGCATGGCCAGCGCGGTGCGGCGGTCCTGACGGACCTCGACCGGCACCTGGTACGTGGCGCCGCCGACCCGGCGGCTCTTCACCTCGACCATCGGCTTCACGTTGTCGAGGGCCTTCTTGAAGATCTTGAGCGGATCGTCCTTCAGCTTCTGCTCGACCTGGTCGAACGCGCCGTAGATGATCCGCTCGCCGGTCGACTTCTTGCCCTTGCGCATCAGGTTGTTGACGAACTTCGCCACGATCCGATCCTGGAACTTCGGATCGGGCAGGATCTTCCGCTTCTCGACTTCACGACGACGAGGCATCGAACTCTTTCCTTAGCTCGGGCGCTTGGCGCCGTACTTCGAGCGGCTCTGCTTGCGCCCCTGGACGCCGACCGCGTCGAGGGTGCCGCGAACGATGTGGTAGCGGACGCCTGGGAGGTCCTTCACGCGTCCGCCGCGGATGAGGACGACCGAGTGCTCCTGGAGGTTGTGCCCGACGCCCGGGATGTAGCTCGTCACCTCGAAGCCGTTGGTGAGCCGGACGCGCGCCACCTTGCGGAGCGCGGAGTTCGGCTTCTTCGGCGTCGTCGTGTAGACGCGCGTGCACACGCCGCGCTTCTGCGGCGACTCCTTGAGCGCGGGCGCCTTCTTCTTCACCGCGAGCTTCTCGCGCCCGTTGCGCACCAGCTGGCTGATCGTCGGCATCTGCTCTTTTCCGAACAAAAACGCCCCGGCACTGCGATGGGGCGAACGCGAAGGACAATCCGTCGTAAGGGCGGCGGATTATACGGACGAGACCTCGCCTGTCAAGCCGAATCGCGAGGTTATCTGCCGGGCGCCATGGCGGCCGCCCGCAGGGCCCCCGGTGCATCCGCCCGCTCGCCGACCACCCACCTGCGGCGGCGCTTCATCCCCAGGATGCGGCAGCGGTCGTGACGGGTCCCGCTGGCCTACGCGCGCGCCCTGATTACACCACCTGCTCCTCCTCGTCTACGCGGTCTACGCGCGCGAGGAGCGCGCGCACCGCGGCGGGGATTCCGAGCTGAGCGAGCCCGGCCCGCGTGACGAGCCGCAGGCGGGGGCCCGCCCGGATCCGACCGCGCACGCTGCAGCGAAACGCGCGCAGCGTGAGGAGGCGGTGCGTGAGCGTCCGCTCGCAGCGGGCCACCTCCTCGCCGACCTCCACGCGGAGGCCGTGCTCGCGGGCGAGCGCCCGCGCGAGCGCGCCCGGCGGAGCCCCTCCGGGCGCGAGGTCCACCGCGGGCGGAGCCCAGAGCCCGCCGAAGAGGCCGCCTGCGCTTCGCCGCGCCAGGAGGATCGCGCCGCCACGACGCACGACCGCGCACGCGAGAACGAGCGCCCGGCGCTCCGGGCGCCGACGTGCCGCCGGAACGGCGCGCTCGCGCCCGGCGGACCGCGCCCGGCACAGCGATCCGACCGGGCATCGACCGCAGCGGGGGTCGGCCTTTCCGCAGACGCCTGCGCCGAGCTCCATCAGCGCCTGGTTGAGATCGCCCGGCCGCGCAGGGTGGACGAGCGCCTGCGCGAGCGCCGTGAGCCGTGCCCGCACGCGCGCGCCGCCGGGATCGCCCGGTACGAGGAAGAGGCGCGCGAGCACGCGCGCGACGTTCCCGTCCACCGCCGCGGCGGGCAGCGCGAAGGCGATCGAGGCGACCGCGCCAGCGGTGTACGGCCCGAACCCGGGCAGCGTGCGCAGCGCCTCGAGGGACGCCGGCAGGCCGCCGTGCGCGCGCAGCGCCTCCCGCGCCGCCGCATGGAGGTTTCGCGCCCGCGCGTAGTAGCCGAGGCCGCCGAAGAGCGCGATCACCTCGTCCTCGTGCGCCGCGGCGAGCGCCTCGAGCGTCGGGAGGCGCGCGACGAACCGCTCGTAGTACGGGATCGCCGTCCGGACCTGGGTCTGCTGCAGCATCACCTCGGCGATCCAGACGCGGTAGGGGTCGGCCGCGCGCTGCGGGAACCGCCACGGCAGGTCGCGGTGGCCGGCGTCGTACCAGGCGAGCAGACGACGCCGGAGCGCCGCCCGGCGGGAGGACGGGATCACGCAGACAGTGTAGTCCCCGGCAACCTGGTCCTGGACTTGGACCTGGTCCTAGACCTCGACCTCGTCTTGGTCGAGGCCAGGTCGAAGTCGAAGTCCACGTCCACGTCCACGTCCACGTCCACGTCCACGTCCACGTCCACGACCACGACCACGTGAACAGCGAGCCTACTTCACCCGCTTGTCCAGCTCTTCCCACTTCACGTTCTTGAAGAATGCGTCCACGTACTTCGCGCGCTCGGTGGCGAGATAGTCGCGCATGAACGCGTGCTCCCAGCCGTCCATCACGAGGATCGGGCGGAAGCCCACGGGCGCGTTGTCCTGGTGGAGCGAGATCCAGTGGTTCGAGAGCCAGCCGTTGGACGGGTCCTGGAACGTCATCGCCCACCCGACGCCGGGCATCGTCGCGACCGCCCGGAAGTCGGCGAGCCACGTCTCGTACTTGCCGAAGGAGGACTCGACGGCCTTGCGGAACTTCGAGCCGGCCGGCGGCTCGGCCTGCGCGCCGCCGGTGAGGTTCTCGAAGTAGTACTCGTGGTTCGCCATCCCGCTGTACTCGAACCCGAGCCGGCGGGTGAGCTCCGCGTAGACGGGGTCGGCGCCGGACGCCTTCCCGTCGTTGCAGAGCGTGAAGAGCTTCTCCGTGAGCGCGTTCGTCCGCTTCACGTACCCTTCGTACAGCTTGAGGTGCTCCTCGATCTGCTTGTCCGAGAGGCCGGTGAGGCCCCGAACCTTGGAGTAGTCGCGCGGGCTGTACTTCTTCACGTCGGCCATGGAATCCCTCCGGGGGCCTCGCGGCCCCGATGCGCTGGTGGTGCGAGTCCCCGGGAGGTACTCACCGGCTCCCGGGAGCGTCAAGCACCGAACGGGGCCCACGGGGCGTTGGTTCACGGACAGGAAATGGACCAACCGTGGTCGTGGACCACGACCACGTCCACGTCCACGTCCGCGACCACGTCCAGGTCACGTTCGCCAGAGCCCGCCCGTTCGCGTGCCCCCCTTTCACGCGTCCCCCGCCCTGGTGCTAAGTTCCGCGCGTGGCAGCGCGCACGCTCCCGCTCTCCCGGCTCATCGGCCGCACCTCCGTCGCCGCGCTCGCCGCCGCGCTCGTCGCCGGCGGAGCGTTCACCGCGCTCTGGCTCACGCTCCCGGACCCCGCGCCGCTCGCGAAGGAGAACCCGCGCACGACGGCGCTCATCGAGCAGCGGCGCGCCGAGGCGCGCGAGAGGCGGAGACCGTTCCACCCCCGCCAGGCCTGGGTCGGGCTCGATCGGATGTCGTCGCGGCTCGTGCAGGCGGTGCTCCTCTCGGAGGACGCGAACTTCTTCGGCCACGACGGGATCGACTGGGAGGCGCTGCGGGGCGCGGCCGAGCACGACCTGCGCGCCGGGCGGTTCGCGCGCGGCGCGTCGACGCTGACGCAGCAGCTCGCGAAGAACCTGTGGCTCGGGACGGAGAAGAGCCTGTGGCGCAAGGTGAAGGAGGCGGTGCTCGCGTCGAAGCTCGAGCGCGCCGCGTCGAAGAAGCGGATCCTCGCGATCTACCTGAACGTGGTCGAGCTGGCGGACGGGGTCTTCGGCGTCGAGGCGGGCGCGCGGAATCGCTTCGGGACGAGCGCCGCCGACCTGTCCGCCGCGCAGGCGGTGGTGCTCGCGTCGATGCTCCCCGCGCCGCGCCGGGTGGACCTCGCCCGCCCCTCGAAGTGGCTGTGCGTCAGGGCCAGGCGCCTCCTCGACCGCATGCGTGAGGCAGGGCGGATCGCGCCCGACGAGCACCTGCGCGCGAGCGCCGAGCTCGAGCGGATCCTGGCCGGTCCGGCGCCTGCGGACGACGGCGAGGAGCCGCCGGAGGACGAGGTGGCGGAGGTGGCCCCCGCGCCCCGCCATCCCGTGAACGTGAACGTGAACGCGCCCGCGCCAGCGCCCGCGCCCGAATCGGCGACCCCGACCCCGACCGCGACCTCGATCTCGACCCCGACCGCGGAAACGGTCGCGCGCGAGGCCGTTCACCCTGAGCGTAGCGCCGCCGACGAGGCGGCGCGGAGTCGAAGGGCCCCGACCTCGACCGCGACCGCCGATCCGCCTCGCTAGGGTGGCGGGAACGGGGGCACGGGGACCGCGACGCAGGTGACGAAGAAGCCCCTCGAGCACGACGTGTGGGCTGGACACGTGAAGCTCGACGGATCGTCCACGTATGTCAGGCACGCGTCGAGGCTCCAGCACTCGCGGAAGCTCCCGATCGCGCCGCCCGACGCGACGTACGCCACCTCCGCGCGGCCGGCGCCCGTGGCGTCGTACGACGTTTCCACGGTGAGGACGTCGCCGTCGGCGTTGCGGAAGCGGTAGTCGAACGCCCCGGTCCCGTTCGCGTATCCGGCGAACCCGTAGCCGAACTGGACGACGCCGAACCCCTCCTGCGTGAGCTGCAGCTCGATCGTGACTGGATCGCCCGTGCGGTCGTAGACGATCTGCATCGTCCCGTGCGGTGTCGTGTCGTCGTTCATCCGCAGTGCCCAGATCGTGTCGAAGCTCAGCACGACGTTCCCGTGCCCCCGCGCCGAGGACGCCCCCGTGAACGTGCCGGCGATGATGTCCTGGAACTCGCCGACACCCGTCTCGCGGGCCTGGAACGCGTACGCGTGCACCGGTGAGCCGTCGGATCCATACGACCGCTGCATCACGATCTGGATCTCGTGCCCCGGGTGCTTGTCGTCGGGGAACGGCCCCCACCGTCGAAGGTTCTCCTCGCGCGCGGTCGGCGGGTTGTGGCGCACCACGTCGATGAGCGAGATCACGAACCCGACGCCGCGGTTGAGGCCGTCCGACGTCGGCTTCGCCCACAGCCACACGTCGGCCCTACCGAGCGGGCAGTACGTGAGGGCCCCAGGATTCCCCTCGGACGGCACCGCCACCTGCAGGTCCTCCCGGACCGGCAGCGCCGCGAGGAACCGGAGGTCCTCCGTCGAGTAGTTGCCGCACGCGCCGAGCGCGAGCGCCAGCGCGACGACGGCCGACCTAGTCACCGAGCGCATACTCCACCCCGAGGAGCCCCTCGAAGAAGCCGAGGCTCCGGTTCTCGTCCACGTTGTAGAACAGGTACGACAGCCGGACGCGCGCGAGCGCCGACAGGCGCTCCGTGAGCCGCCACGACGCCCCGCCGGTGAGCCCCGGCGCGACGGTGAAGAAGTACTGGTTCGGAAGATCTTCCTCGGCCGCGAAGCTGCGCGTGAGCCAGGTGAACGCGACGCGAACGCCGAGCGACGCGGTCAGCGGTCCGCGCCGGAAGTCGCGCCACAAGGACGCGCCGCCCGCCGCCTCCTGGAAGCGGACGGGGATGGGATCGACGCCCGGGAGGCGCAGCTCGCCGTTGCCGCCGCCGAAGGCGAGGTCGACGCCCCACGCCAGGTCGTGTCCGAGATCGTCGCGGATCGCGAGCTCGACCCCGGCGAGCGTCGCCGGCGGAAAGAGCCCGTCCCGCGCCGCGCGGGAGAAGAACCACTGCGGCCCCGCGCCCGCGAGCAGCGCGACGCGCCGGCCGGCGAAGCCCTTCTGCGGGTCGCGCTCCAGCGCGACGCGGTCCATCCGCGCGTCGTCGACGGCGACCGGCGCCGCGTCCACGTCGATGCGTGCGACGAGCAGGGCGGAGTCGTCCGGGAGCCGCTTCTTCACGGTGTACCGCCCGCTCGCGAGCGCGATGCGCCGCTCGGCGCCCGCGACCTTCGCGATCTCGGCAACCGCGCGCCCGGCGCGGTCGAGCACGACGTAGAGCCCCTCCGCGGCGGAGGGGAACACGAGGCCGCCCGCCGCGGGTGGGAGCTCCGCGAGCACCACGTCGCCCGCGCCGCCGAGGTCGTAGAGGAAGACCGGGTGCTGGACGCCACCGGCGCTCGACGCCGTCGACCCGACCGTCCGCGCATAGGCGTACGCGTACGCCTCGGCGAGCGTCACGCGCCCGTCGCCGGACGCGTCCGCCCCGCCGAGCAGGCCGGAGGCGAGGTGGTGCGTGAACCAGCTCGCGCCGATCGCGTCCGACTCCTGCGAGTCCTCGTCCGCCGCCGACGACGCGATGAGCACGAGGCCGCTCGGGCCCGCGTCCTCGCCGGTCTTCACGTCGAAGGCGGGCGCGGGGCGCACCCCCTTCGCGCGCGCGATCGCGCCGGATCGGCAGGAGTCGAGGAGGCCGATCCGGACGTCGGCCGGCGCCTTCTCGAGCGTGGCCCGCAGCTCCTCGAGCGGGAGCCGCCCGGCCCCGAGCCGCAGCGCTCCGTCCTTCGCGTGGCCCGAGTAGTAGACGACGAGGAGCGTCCGGTCGCCCGCGGCGCGCGCCGCCGCCGCCGCCTTCGACAGCTCCGCGAGCGCCGCGCGGAACGCGCCCGCTCCCTGCGAGAGCAGCAGGCGCGCGTCCTCGGGACGGACGCCCCCGACGCGGGTGAGGATCTCGTGGATGCGGCGGGCGTCGCGCTCCGCGTAGCGCAGCCGGACGGTCCCCGCGCCGCCGTCCGGCTCGCCCGCGATGACCGCGAACCGCCGCATCGCGGCGGACGCGGACGCGGGCGCGGCGAGCAGCAGCGCGGCGGCCGCGAGCGCGAGCTGAGCACGCCTCACCGCGCTCCTCTCCGGAGCGGCCTGACGAGGACGTCCGCGCCGTCCCCCGGCGCCGCGGTGTCCGGCCCGCCGTGCGCGAGCCGGTGCGCGAGCGCCGCCGCGTCGATGGGCGTGTCGTCGAGGACGAGGACGAGCGTCCCCTCCTCCCCGCTCCCGGTCCACTCGAACGCGCCGGGGAG
>WNFU01000731.1_pt1 | contig 45206 bp, 41 predicted proteins | sample 5400121 | NCBI WGS metagenome assembly WNFU01 (sample SAMN13153360, study PRJNA577476) | soil metagenome | isolation source: 100 cm soil or saprolite under grassland replicate 1 | place: USA:California | collected 2016-06-15 | reverse complement strand
GCTTCTCGCGCGTCCGCCGCGCGTACACCGCCGGCGAGGCCATCGGCCCGGAGATCTTCCTCTTCTTCCGCGGCCTGGGCGTCAACGTCAAGCAGCTCTACGGCATGACCGAGGCCAGCGTGTTTGTCACCATCCAGCGCGACGGTGACGTGCGACTGGACACCGTGGGCACGCCGATCACGGACGTCGAAATCCGCATCTCGGGCGAGGGAGAGGTGCTGTTTCGGAGCCCCGGCGTCTTTCAAGGCTACGCGAAGAACCCGGAGGCGACGCGACAGACCCTGGAAGACGGCTGGATCCGATCCGGAGACGCCGGCTTCCTGGACCACGACGGCCACCTGAAGATCATCGATCGGGCGAAGGACGTGAGCCGCTTGGCCGACGGGACGATCTTCGCCCCCAAGTTCCTCGAGAACAAGCTCAAGTTCTCGCCCTACGTCCGCGAGGCCGTCTGCATAGGTCAGGGGCGGTCCTGCGTGACGGCGTTCATCAACATCGATCTCACGGCCGTGGGGAACTGGGCGGAGCGCCGGAACATTGCATACACGAGCTACGCCGACCTGGCCCAGAAGGCGGGGGTCTACGAGCTGATCCACCGGGAGGTGGAGCGCGTGAACCGAAGCCTCGCCGAGGACGAGGTCCTGCGCGGCGCCCAGGTGAGGCGGTTCCTGATCCTGCACAAGGAGCTGGATCCGGACGACGAGGAGATCACGCGGACGCGCAAGGTGCGTCGGGGCTACATCGCGCAGAAGTACGCGCCGCTCATCGAGGCGCTCTACTCCGGGCAGGACCGTGTCCAGGTCGAGGCGAAGGTGACGTACGAAGACGGCCGTACCGGCACCATGCGCGCGGACGTGTTGATCCGCGACATCGACGTCTTCTCCGCCGAGGCGGCGCGGTGAGCCACCCCGCGCCCGCGGGGCCGGTGCTCGAGGTGAACGGCGTGAGCGTGCGGTTCGGCGCGCTGATCGCGGTCAACCAGGTGAGCCTGAGCGTCGCGCGTGGCCAGATCGTGGCCATCATCGGCCCCAACGGCGCGGGCAAAACGACGCTGCTCAACGCCGTCAGCGGGTTCTACCACCCGTACGAGGGACGGATCGCGTTCGAGGGCAAGGACCGTACGCGCCTGCAGCCGCCCGACGTCGCCGCCCTCGGCATCGCCCGCACGTTTCAGAACGTCGCCCTCTTCAAGGGCATGAGCGTGCTCGACAACATCATGACCGGGCGCTTGCTGAAAATGCGGGGGAGCTTCCTGCTCGAGGCGCTCTATTGGGGACCGGCCAAGCGCCAGGAGCTCGAGCACCGGGCCTTCGTGGAGCGGATCATCGACTTCCTCGAGATCCAGGCGATCCGCAAGACGCCGGCGGGCCGACTGCCCTACGGGCTGCAGAAGCGCGTCGAGCTCGCCCGCGCGCTCGCCGCCGAGCCGAAGCTCCTGCTGCTCGACGAGCCCATGGCGGGCATGAACGTCGAGGAGAAAGAGGACATGTGCCGCTTCATCCTCGACGTCAACCACGAGTTCGGGACCACCATCGCGCTCATCGAACACGACATGGGCGTGGTCATGGACATCTCCGACCGGGTGGTGGTGCTCGACTACGGCCGCAAGATCGCCGACGGCCCGCCGGCCGAGGTCCGGAAGGACCAGGCCGTCCGCGACGCGTACCTGGGCGTGGCGCATGAGTGATCTTCTCTACATGGTGCTGGTCGCGCCGTTCAAGGACATGGCGGGCGCGCCGGCGTTTCTCGTCGAGGTGCTGATCGGTGGTGTCTTCGCCGGCCTCATGTACTCGCTGGTCGCGCTCGGGTTCGTGCTGATCTACAAGGCCTCGGGCGTGTTCAACTTCGCCCAGGGCGTGATGGTGCTGTTCGCGGCCCTCACGCTGGTCGGGCTGCTCGAGCGCGGCGCGCCCGTCGTCGTGGCCCTCGCCCTGACGACCGCGGTGATGGTGGGGCTGGCCTACGCGATCGAACGGGTCGTGCTGCGCCCGCTCGTCAATCAGCCGCAGATCATCCTGTTCATGGCGACCATCGGCTTGAATTTCTTCCTCGAGGGGTTCGGGGAGATGGCATGGGGCGCCAACGTGAAGAAGCTCGACATCGGCATTCCCGATCGATCGTTCATCGTGCGCGGGGTCCAGATCAACGAGCTCGAGCTGACGGCGGCGGTGACGGCCGCGGTCCTGGTCACGCTGCTGGCGCTCTTCTTCCAGACGACCCGCATCGGCCGGGCCCTGCGCGCGGTCGCCGACGACCACGAGGCGGCGCTCTCCATCGGCATCCCGCTCAAGACGATCTGGGTCGTCGTGTGGTCGGTGGCGGGGGTCGTCGCGATCGTCGCCGGGCTGATGTGGGGCGCCAAGAGCGGCGTGCAGTTCAGCCTCTCACTGATCGCACTCAAGGCGTTGCCGGTGCTCATCCTCGGCGGCTTCGAGTCCGTGCCAGGCGCCATCGTGGGCGGGCTCATCATCGGCGTCGGCGAGAAGCTGGGCGAGGTGTACTGGGGGCCGCTCGTCGGGGGTGCCATCGAGAACTGGTTCGCCTACGTCCTGGCCCTCGCCTTCCTGCTGGTGCGACCACAGGGCCTCTTCGGCGAGAAGATCATCGAGCGCGTGTGATGCGGTGATCTACCGAGAGGCCGGGCAGTTCAAGACGAGCTACGCGAGCGATCAAGCGGTTTTCCCGATCGTCCAGGACCGGGTGTTCGTTCTGGCGGCGGTGGTGGCGGCGTTCGTGGTGCCGCCGCTGGTCGCCGGCGACTACTGGCTCCAGGCGATCCTGATCCCGTTTCTGATCTACGCGCTCGCCGCCATCGGGCTCAATCTGCTGACCGGCTACGCCGGCCAGCTCTCGCTCGGCACCGGAGGCTTCATGGCGGTCGGCGCCTACTCGGCGTTCAAGCTGACCACCGCGTTCGCCCAGCTCAACATCGTCGTCGTGTTCCTGATCTCGGGCATCGTCGCGGCTGCCGTCGGCCTCCTGTTCGGCATCCCGAGTCTCCGGATCAAGGGCTTTTACCTCGCCGTTGCGACACTCGCCGCGCAGTTCTTCCTCGTCTGGCTCTTCAACAAGGTCGCGTGGTTCTCCAACTACGCTTCGTCGGGCACCATCACCGCTCCGAACCGCACGTTCCTCGGGGTCCTCGTCACCGGCCCGAACTCGAGCCCGGCGGCGCGGTACCTCACTGCGCTGGGTCTGGTGGTCGTCTTCGCCGTCGTCGCCAAGAACCTCGTGCGCGGTCGTGTCGGTCGATCCTGGATGGCGATCCGCGACCGCGACATCGCCGCCGAGATCATCGGCGTTCGACCGCTTCGGACGAAGCTGCTCGCCTTCGGCATCAGCTCGTTCTATTGCGGTGTGGCCGGCGCCGAGTTCGTGTTCCTCTATCTCGGCAGCGCCGAGACGCTGGCGTTCGACATCACCATCTCGTTCCTGGTCCTATTCATGGTGATCATCGGCGGCCTCGGCAGCATCTTGGGGTCGTTCCTCGGGGCCGCGTTCATCGTGCTGATCCCGATCTTCCTGACCAACGCGCCTCACGCGGTCGGGCTCAGACTGCCCGTCGCGCTCCAGAAACAGATCGAGCTGATGGCATTCGGCGGGCTCATCCTGTTCTTCCTGATCGTCGAGCCGCACGGCCTGGCCCGGCTCTGGAGGATCACGAAGGAAAAGCTGCGACTCTGGCCCTTTCCCCACTAACCCAGGAGGAGACACCGATGAAGAAGGCGCGAATACTATTGACCGTCGTACTGGCCGTGGCGGTGGGCGCCGGGCCCCTGGCGACGACCGCCCTGGCGGCGGGCGAGATGTTCGTCCCGCTCCTGGTGTATCGCACCGGGCCGTACGCGCCGAACGGGATCCCGTCCGCCAACGGCTTCAACGACTATTTCAACCTGCTCAACGAGCGGGACGGCGGCGTCAACGGCGTCCGAATCGCCTTCGAGGAATGCGAGACGCAGTACGACACCAAGCAGGGAGTCGAGTGCTACGAGCGCCTCAAGTCCAAGAATCCGGTGCTCGTCAATCCCTTCAGCACCGGCATCACCTATCAGCTCATCCCCAAGGCCCCGGTCGACAAGATCGTCATCCACTCCTCCGGGTACGGCATGACGGCGTCCGCCGACGGGCGGTGGTTCCCGTGGGTGTTCAACTTCCCCATGACCTACTGGAGCCAGGCCTCGGCGTTCGTCAAGTACGTCGCTCAGCAGGAGGGCGGGACGGACAAGCTCAAGGGGAAGAAGATCGCCCACGTCCACCACAACAGCCCCTATGGCAAAGAAGCCAACCCGACCCTCGAGACCCTGGCGCGGCAACTCGGCTTCGAGCTCACGTTGCTCGCCGTCGATCATCCCGGCCAGGAGCAGAAATCCACGTGGCTACAGATCCGCCGGCTGAACCCCGACTGGATCTACATCTCCGGCTGGGGCGTCATGAACCAGGTCGCGATCAGGGAGGCGGCCGCCATCGGCCTCAAGATGGATCACGTCATCGGCAACTGGTGGACGGGGACCGAGGCTGACGTCGTGCCCGCTGGCGATGGGGCGAAGGGCTACAAGTCGATGACGTTCCACGCCCCCGGCAGCACCTTCAAGGTGCACGAGGACATCATCAAGCACGTCTACGACAAGGGAAAGGGCGCCGCGAAGAAGGAAAACGTCGGCGAAGTTCTCTACAACCGCACGATCATCAACGCCATGCTCGACACCGAAGCGATGCGTCTGGCGATGACCCGATTCGGCAACAAGCCCTTGACCGGTGAGCAGGTGCGGTGGGGCATGGAGAACCTGAACGTCACCGAGAAACGCCTGGAGGAGCTGGGGTTCAAGGGTCTCGTGCGCCCGCTCCGCGTGACCTGCGAGAACCACGAGGGCAACGGGCTCGCGGCGGTCCAGCAATGGGACGGCAAGAAGTGGACGATCGTCTCGGACTGGATCGAGCCCATGCGCGACGTCGTGCGGCCGAAGCTCGAGGCGGCGGCCGTCGACGAGGCCAAGAAGCTCAACTACACGATGCGCGACTGCGCGAAGGAGAAGTAGAGGCGCGCCGGTGGCGAGCGCCGCGCCGAGGCCGCTCTTGTCGGTCAGCAACATCGAGGTGATCTACGAGCACGTGATCCTCGTGTTGAAGGGCGTGTCGCTCGCGGTCCCCGAGGGGGGCATCGTCGCCCTCCTCGGGGCCAACGGCGCCGGCAAGAGCACGACCCTCAAGGCGATCTCGGGGCTGCTCCGGACGGAGCGCGGCGAGGTGACCAAGGGGGCGATCGAGTTCCAGGGACGGGCGATCCACCGGCAGAACCCCTCCGAGGTGGTGAAGCACGGCATCGTGCAGGTGATGGAGGGGCGGCACGTGTTCGAGCACCTGACCGTCGAGGAGAATCTATTGACGGGTGCCTACACGCGCCGCAACGGCCAGTCCACGAAGAAGGATCTCGAGGTCGTCTATCACTACTTTCCGCGGCTGATCGAGCGCCGAGGGTTCAGGGCGGGCTACATCTCGGGCGGCGAGCAGCAGATGGTGGCCATCGGCCGCGCGCTGATGGCGCGTCCGAGGCTGATGCTGCTCGACGAGCCGTCCATGGGCCTGGCGCCGATGCTCGTGAAGGAGATCTTCGACATCGTCGGTCGCCTCAACCGCGAGGAACGGGTGGCGGTGCTCCTGGCAGAGCAGAACGCGACCGTCGCTTTACAGGTTGCGCAGCATGGCTACGTTATGGAGAATGGCCGGATCGTGCTCGACGGCGACGCGAAGACGATCAGTGAGAACGAGGACATCAAGGAGTTCTACCTGGGTCTGACCGGGGTGGGCCAGCGCAAGAGCTATCGAGACGTGAAGCACTACCGCCGGCGCAAGCGATGGCTGTCATGACGTCGGGGACGACTCAGCTCGAGATCCGAGGGGTCTCCAAGTCCTTCGGCGGCGTCCAGGCCGTGAGTCGCGTCAGCGTCGACGTCCAGAAGGGCCAGATCCTGTCCATCATCGGCCCCAACGGCGCGGGCAAGACCACCTTGCTCAACTGCATCAGCAGCGTCTTTCACCCGGAGACCGGCACCATCGTCCTCGAGGGCCAGGACCTCACCCGGCTCTCGCCGGCCCGCGTCGCCGGCCGGGGCATCGCCCGCACCTTCCAGAACATCGCGCTCTTCCGCGGCATGACCGTCGTCGACAACCTGATGCTCGGCCGCCACATCCACATGAAGAACGGCGTGTTTCGCTCCATGCTCTACTGGGGCCCCGGACGTCGGGAGGAAGTCGAGCACCGCCGGGTTGTCGAGGACATCATCGACTTCCTCGAGATCGAGGCCATCCGCAAGCGGCCGGTCGGCTCGCTCCCGTATGGGCTCCAGAAACGGGTGGAGCTGGGACGAGCCCTGGCGCTCCAACCCAAGGTGCTGCTGCTCGACGAGCCGATGGGCGGGACGAATCACGAAGAGAAAGAGGACATGGCCCGTTTCATCCTCGACGTCAACGACGAGTGGGGGACCACCATCATCCTCATCGAGCACGACATGGGCGTGGTCATGGACATCTCCCAGCGTGTGATCGTGCTCGACCTCGGCGAGAAGATCGCCGAGGGCACGCCGGCCGAGGTCAAGGCGCACCCCCAGGTGATCAAGGCGTACCTCGGCACCAAGGCGAGTGTGTAGGAGGCGAGCCCATGCCGGAGATGACGCTTCCCCAGTTCCTGCTCAAGAACGCCCGGGAGCATCCAGCCGCCCCGGCGCTTCGGGAGAAGGAGAAGGGTATCTGGCAGGAGTGGAGCTGGGCGGATTACCTCGGGCACGTCCGTGCCTTCGCCCTCGGCCTCGTGAGCCTGGGGTTCGGGCGCGACGACAAGCTCGCCATTCTGAGCGACAACCGACCTCAAGTGTACGCCGCCATGGTCGCGGCGCAGGTCCTGGGCGGGATCCCGGTGCCCGTGTTCCAGGACGCCATCGCGCGGGAGATCCAGTACGTCATCGACCACGCCGACGCGACGATCGTCTTCGCCGAGGACCAGGAACAGGTGGACAAGATCCTCGAGCTCAAGGGGAGCCTCCCCAAGGTCGCGAGGCTGATCTACGAGGATCCCAAGGGGCTTCGCCACTACGCCGATCCGCTCCTCATGAGCCTCGAGAAGCTGGAGGAGCTGGGCCGGAAGCTCGACGGCGAGCGGCCCGGGCTGTTCGAGGAGCTGGTGAGGTCGACGAAATCCCACGATGTGGCGCTGATCTGCTACACCTCCGGCACCACCGGCGCTCCGAAGGGCGCCATGATCTCGCACGCCAACCTCGTCAGCGCGATCCAGGGGATCCTCGAGGTCGAGCACTACGGCAGGACAGACCAGATGCTCGCCTATCTGCCCCCGGCCTGGATCGGCGACACGTTCTGGTCGCTCGCCGGCTCCCTCATCGTCGGCTGCACGGTCAACTGCCCGGAGCGTCCGGAAACGGTGCTCGAGAATCTGAGAGAGATCGGCCCGCACTTCATGATCGCGCCGCCGAGGATCTGGGAGAACCTGGTCTCCACGGTCCAGATCAAGATGGCGGACGCGTCCTGGGCGAAGCGCCGTCTGTACATGTGGCTCATGCCGGCCGGGGAGGAGGCGGCACGACGCGCGATGGAGAAGCAGCCGCTCTCGCTCCGGCTGCGCATCCTCCGCGCCCTCGGCGAATTTCTCGTCTTCGCCCCGCTGCGCGACCAGCTGGGCTTTCGGCGCACCCGCTACGCGTACACGGGCGGGGCCCCGCTCGGCCCGGAGATCTTCCTCTTCTTCCGCTCCCTCGGGATCAACCTCAAACAGGTGTACGGTCAGACGGAGGCGGGCGGTGTGTCCTGCGTCCAGCGCGACGGCGACATCAAGCTCGGCACGGTGGGCAAGCCCTTCCCCAACACCGAGGTCAGGCTCACCGAGACGGGCGAGGTCATCAGCCGGAGCCCGTGCGTGTTCGTCGGGTACTACAAGAACCCGGAGGCGACGATCGCGACGCTTCGGGACGGGTGGCTCTACTCCGGCGACGCCGCGCTGTTCGACCAGGACGGCCACCTGATCGTCATCGACCGCGCGAAGGACGTCACCGCTCTCGCCGACAGCACCAAGTTCGCGCCACAGTACATCGAGAACAAGCTCAAGTTCAGCCCCTACATCAAGGAGGCGGTGGCGGTCGGCCAGGACCGGCCCTACGTCGGCGCCATGGTCAACATCGACATGGAGAACGTCGGCAAGTGGGCCGAGCGTCGACAGATCGCCTACACGACGTACACGGACCTCGCCCAGAAGCCGGAGGTCTATGACCTGATCGCCGAGGAGGTCGAGCGGGTGAACCGGGACCTGCCGGACGGCACGCGCATCAACAAGTACGTGCTCCTGCACAAGGAGCTCGACCCGGACGACGAAGAGGTCACACGCACGCGCAAGGTGCGTCGCGGCTTCGTGGCCAAGAAGTACGCGGACATCATCGAGGCGCTCTACTCGGAGGCCCGGTCGGTCGGGGTCACCTCGGTGATCACCTACCAGGATGGGCGGCAGGCCACCGTGCGCACGGAGCTCGCCATCCGCCGGGTCGGCGCGGCGCGCGAGCTGGCGGGGGTATAGCCATGGCCTTCTTCTTCGACCTCTTCGTGAACGGGCTGATGATCGGGTCGATGTACGCGCTGGTCGCCCTCGGATTCGTCCTGATCTACAAGGCCACCAGCGTGGTCAACTTCGCCCAGGGTGATCTGGTGATGTTCGGCGGCTACATCGCGGCCGCGCTCGTGGTCCTGTACAAGCTTCCGCTGGCCGTCGCGCTGCCGGTCTTGCTGGGGTCGATGATCGCGCTCGGCTTCATCGTCGAGCGAGGCGTGTTGCGGCCGATGGTGGGGCAGAACGTGATCTCGGTGGTCATGGTCACCATCGGGCTGTCCCAGGTCTTCCAGGGATCGGCCGCCATGCTCTGGGGCGCCCAGACCAAGAGCATTCCGCTCCCCATCCCCCTCGAGCCGTACGTGATCTGGGAGATCTACATCTCTCCCGTCAACCTCGTCGCGGCCCTCGTGTCAGGCGTCTTCCTGGTCGCCTTCGTCTGGTTCTTCAGAAAAAGTCGAATGGGTATCGCCATGCGCGCGACCGCTAACGACCAGCAGGCGGCGATGGCGGTGGGCATCAACGTGCGCTTCATCTTCGCGCTCTCGTGGGCCATCGCCGGGCTGGCGGCCGCTCTCGGTGGCGTCCTGTGGGGCAACCTCATCGGCGTGGACACCCAGCTCGCGCTGGTCGGCCTCAAGGTCTTCCCGGCCGTCATCCTCGGTGGCCTCGACAGCGTCCCGGGCGCCGTGGTCGGGGGCCTCATCATCGGCGCGGTCGAGAGTGTGGCCGCCGGCTACGTCGATCCCTACGTGGGCGGGGGCACCAAGGACTTCCTGCCCTACGTCCTCATGATCCTCGCTTTGATGGTCAGGCCGTACGGGTTCTTCGGGCGCGAGATCATCGAGCGGGTCTGAGGGTGATAGCCAGATGATCAACCGCGAGTGCGGCGTGTACCAGACGACCTACGAGGGCGACATGGCCCTCTACCCGCTGCCGCTCGCCCGCTACTCCACTCTGGGCGCGGTCGCGATCCTGGTTCTGCTCCCGCTCGCCCTCGACAGCCACGCCATGTCGCTCGCCAACCTCATGCTGCTGGCCAGCATCGGTGCCATCGGGCTCAATATCCTCGTCGGCTACACCGGTCAGGTCTCGCTCGGCCACGGCGCCTTCATGATGGTGGGCTCCTACACGGCCGCCCTGGTCACCCTGAGGCTCGGTCTGCCCTTCTGGGTGGGTTTGCCGGCGGGAGGGGCGGTGGCGGCTCTGGTCGGAGCGTTCTTCGGCATCCCCTCGCTCCGCATCAAGGGCCTCTACCTTGCCATCGCCACGTTAGCCGGCCAGTTCATCATCGAGTGGACGATCAACCACAGCACCTGGATCAGCGGCGGCGTGCAATCGACCCTCTACGTGCCGACGCCCACGTTCCTCGGCTGGGAGATCAACAGCGAGTATCGGCGCTACTTCATGGTGCTGCCCGTCGCGATCGTCGCCTACGTGGCGGCCCTGAACCTCGTGCGGAGCCGGGTCGGTCGCGCTTTCATCGCCGTCCGCGACCGCGACGTCGCGGCCGAGATCATCGGCGTGGACATCTTCCGCTACAAGCTCCTCGCGTTCGCCGTCAGCTCCTTCTACGCGGGGGTGGCGGGCGCGCTGTGGACTTACTATCTCAAGATCGCCAACTACGAGCACTTCACGCTCGCCACCTCGGTGTCGTACCTGGCGATGATCATCATCGGCGGACTGGGCAGCGTGCTGGGCTCGGTCTTCGGCGCCGTCTTCATCACCCTGCTGCCGATCGTGCTCGTGTACGTGGTCGAGGGCGGAGCCGCCCTCTTCGGCTTCAAGTACGCGGCGATCGCCGACTTCCTGGCGAACCTCAGACTGATCATCTTCGGCGGGCTGATCATCCTGTTCCTGGCCATCGAGCCGGAGGGGCTCTTCCGGATGTGGGGCAACGTGAAGCGGTATTTCCGCCTGTGGCCGTATTCGTATTGAGGGGGACTTCGCCCCCCTCAAGACTCCCCCCAGGAAGGGGATTGCGCCGGCAAAGCCGGCGCTCGAACGCGCAACAGGCTCACGACGACGGGCGTACTCGTGACAAGGAGGGGTGACATGAAAATCAGAGGATGGTTGACAGCGGCTCTCGCCATCGCGCTGGTGGTGGGTCTGGTGGTGCCGGCGATGGCCAGTCACGTCATCAAGTTCGGTGGGCAGTGCGACCGCACCGGCGCGACCAAGGTCGTCGGGGTGGAGATCTGCCCCGGCCTGACCGACTACGTGGCCCTCGTCAACAAGAAGGGCGGCGTGCTCGGCCACAAGCTCGAGTACACGGAGATCGAGCACGGGTACACGGTGGACCGCGGCGTGGAGGCCTACGAGCGGCTCAAGCGCGACGGCGCGGTGGCCACGTTCGACTACGGGACGCCGATCGTGTACGCGTTGACGCCGCGGCACATGGACGACAAGATCCCGGGCATCACGCCGGGGTTCGGCCGAGCGGACTCCACGGACGGCACCGCCTGGCCCTTCATCTTCCCGATGGCCGCGACCTACTGGTCTCAGGCGGGCGCCGGCATGCAGTTCATCAAGGACAACGGGGCCAAGAAGGGCACGAAGATCGCTCACATCTACTACGACAACCCGGCCGGGCGCGAGGGCATCCCGATCGTGGAGGCCGTGGCCAAGAAGGAGGGTTACCAGCTCCGGCTGTTCGCGGTGCCGCCGCCCGGAGTCGAGATGGGACCTCAAGTGATCGACATCACGCGGCGCTTCAAGGCCGACTGGGTGCTCGGTCACCTGTTCGGCCAGGCGCCGGCAGTGTCCATCAAGGAGTTCAAGCGGGCCGGCTTCCCCATGAACCGCTTCGTCAGCTTCGTGTGGGGCGCAGGGGAGGCGAACATCGAGGGCGCCGGGTGGGACGTGGCCCAGGGCTACATCGGCATGCAGTACAGCTCCACCGGCCGCGACCTGCCCGTGATCCGGGAGATCGCACAGAAGGTCTACAAGGACGAAGGCAAGGAGGTGCCCAAGTACGTCGGCAGCGTTTACTACAGCCGGGGCGTGCTGAACGGCGCCATCCTCGCCGAGGGCGTCCGGCTCGCCGTCCAGAATCACGGCCTGCCAGTGACCGGCGACAAGGTGCGGCTCGGGTTCGAGGCGATCAAGAACTTCGACCTCCAGGGGTTCTTGCCGCCCATGACCGTGACCGCGAAGGACCACGAGGGCGGCGGGTGGGTGCGGATGTACCAGGTCAAGGGCACGGAGTGGGTGGCCATCACCGACTGGATCCGAGGCTACCGCGATGAAGTCATGGCGCTGGTGAAGCAGGCCAACAAGAAGTAACGGTGGCCATGCTCCGGCTCAACAACGTCGAGGTGGTCTACGACCGGGTCATCCTGGTCCTCAAGGGGATGTCGCTCGAGGTGCCGGAGCAGCGGATCATCACCTTGCTCGGGTCGAACGGGGCCGGCAAGAGCACGACGCTCAAGGCCATCTCCGGCCTCCTCAAACCCGAGCGGGGTGAGATCACCACGGGCTCGGTCGAGTTTGCCGGCGAGCGGATCGATCACCGCGGGCCGGAAGAGATCGTCAAGCGGGGTATCACGCAGGTCATGGAGGGCCGCCGCGTGTTCGACGACCTGACGACGGAGGAGAACCTCCTGTCGGGCGCCCACACGCGCCGCGGCCTGGCCGAGATCCGCACCGACCTGGCCGCCGTCTACGAGTATTTTCCGCGGCTGGCCGAGCGAAGAACGCTCAAGGCCGGTTACCTGTCGGGGGGCGAGCAGCAGATGCTGGCGATCGGCCGGGCCCTGATGGCTCGGCCGCGCCTCATGCTTCTCGACGAGCCGTCGCTGGGGCTCGCTCCGCTCCTGGTCGAGGAGATCTTCCAGATCATCCAGCGGCTCAACCGTCAAGAGAAGCTCACCGTGCTGCTGGTCGAGCAGAATGCGGCGATGGCGCTCACCATCGCCGAGCACGGGTACGTCATGGAGAACGGACGGATCGTGCTGGACGGCCCCGTGGCAGCGCTGCGCGAGAATCCCGACGTGAAGGAGTTCTACCTCGGCCTGACCGAGGTCGGGACACGCAAGTCGTACCGCGACGTCAAGCACTACAAGCGGCGCAAACGGTGGCTCAGCTAGAGGAGGGCTGCGTCATGCGACGGAACGGCGTGAGGAGAGGCGTGCTGATGCTGGTGGGAGCTGTGGGCCTGGCGGCCTGCGCGACGATGCAGCCCGAGCCGACTCTCTACGAGCGGTTCCGCGCCATCGACGGCGTGGGCACCCCACGTCAGGGGCGAGATGCGATCGGAGTCGTTGTCGAGAGCTTTGTGGCCAACATGGTCGCCGACAGCCGGGTCAATGCGCGATTCAAGGACATGCCGCCGGCCGCGAGGGGGAAGCTGACGTCCAACCTCGCCGACCAGATCTGCGAGGCGACCGGCGGGCCCTGCTCCTACTACGGCAAGGACATGAAGGCGACGCACACGGGAATGAAGATCACCGAGCCGGAGTGGAACGCGACGGTCGAGAACCTGGTCAAGGCGCTCGACACGCACAAGGTGGCCGAACGCGAGAAGAAGGACCTGCTCGGCGCTATCGGCCCGATGAAGGCGGACATCGTCGGCCAGTAGGCGGATGGGCGCTCAGGCGTTCACGGTCTACGACATGCTGGCGCGGGCAGCGGCGCTCCACCGCGATGCGCCCGCGCTGATCCAGGGACCGCACCAGTGGTCCTTCCGCCAGCTCCAGGAGCGGGCGAATTCGCTGGCGGCCGGGCTCGCCGGGCTGGGCGTTTCGCGGGGCGATCGCGTCTGCATTCTCGCCCAGAACGACGCGGCCTATGTGGACCTGTACGGGGCGTGCGCTCGCCAGGGCATCATCGCGTACCCCATCAACTGGCGGCTCACCGCGCCAGAGGTCGAGCGGGTGGTCGAGCGGGCCGCGCCCAAGATGATGGTCGCGGACGCCTCCACCCTGCCGGTGGTGGGCGAGTGGCCCCGCACACAGCGCGCCATCGCTCACTGGTATCAGCTCGGCGAGGCTCCCGCAGCGGGCTTTCAGGCGCTGTCCAGCCTCTACCCCGAGGGCGTGGCGCCGGCCGCCGCGGATGTCACCGGCGACGATCCCTTCGCGGTGATCTCCACGGCGGCGGTTGACGTGATTCCGCGGGGCGCCGTGCTCACGCACACGAACGTCCTCACCGCATCCTTGGTGATCATCGCCACTCTCGGCTTCACCGCGGCGGACCGGTATCTCCTGGCGCTACCGTTGTTCCACGTCACGGCGCTGGGCAATCTGGTGGCGCACCTGCACGCGGGCGGTGCCGGCGTCGTGATGACCCGCTTCGACGCCGAGGAGGCGGTGCGGCTGATCGATGCCCACCACATCACGCACGTCTCGGACTTTCCCCCCGTGCTGGCGAACCTCCTGGACGCCGCGCAGAAGCTCGGCAGCAAGCTATCGAGCCTCATGCACGTCTCGGGTCTCGACGCGCCGCCGACCATCGAGCGCCTGCACCGAGAGACGCAGGCCCAGTTCTGGACGGGCTTCGGCCAGTCCGAGACCAGCGGATTCGTCAGCATTCAGCGCGCGCGCGACAGGCCCGGCGCCGCTGGCAAGCCCATTCCGGTATGCCGGGTGCGTCTGGTCGACGACTACGACCGTGACGTGCCCGTGGGGACGCCCGGGGAGATCGTGGTGCGCGGGCCGGTGGTATTCCAGGGTTACTTCGGCCAGCCGGAGGCGACCGCCTACACGCTGCGCAACGGCTGGCACCACACGGGCGACGTGGGCCGCTTCGACGATGACGGCTGGCTCTACTACGTCAAGCGCAAGCCGGAGAAGGAACTGATCAAACCCGGGGGCGAGAACGTCTATCCCGCCGAGGTGGAATCGGTGATCGTCCAGATGGACGGCGTCAGCGGCGTGTGCGTCTACGGGGTGCCCGACGTCAAGTGGGGCGAAGCGGTCAAGGCGGTCGTGGAAGTTCGGCCCGCGGACCGCTATACCGCTCAGCAGATCGGCGACTTCGTCGTCTCGAAGATCGCTCGCTTCAAGCGCCCGAGTCGCGTGGTGTTCACCGAGGCCCTGCCTCGGACGGCCGAGGGCGGCGTGGACCGTGACGCCGTGAAGGCTCGCTGGGGCGACGAGTGATCCGGACCGCGTGAGACCACGGCACCAGCGAGATCATGAAGGAGATCATCGCCAAGGAGCTCGACCTCTAACACCCGCGTGAGCGCGCCTGACTTCGTCGCCATCGGGCACGTCACTCTCGACCGCATCGGCGAAGCCACGCGCCCGGGCGGCGCGGCGCTCTTCGCCGCTGTCACCGCCCATCGGCTCGGGCTCTCCGTCGGACTCCTCACGAGTCACGGGGACGACTTCCCGCTCGACCTGATTCCGTCCAAGATCGAGGTCGTCAGCATCCCGGCGGCCGACACGACCCGGTTCGAGCACCGGCAGGGCGCCGGCGGGCGCGTGTCCCACGTGCGCGCCGTCGCCGACCCCCTGACCGTGGCCGACGTTCCGGACGACTGGCGGGGAGCGGCGCTGACCTTGCTCGCCCCGGTGCTCGACGAGGTCGACCCGATGATCGCGACCCTGTTCACCGACGGCGCCGTGGGTGCGGCGGCCCAGGGGTGGCTGCGTCACACGGCGCCCGACGGGCTGGTCGTGCCCCGCACCTGGCGCTCCCCCGATCGCCTGCTGCAGTCGGTCCAGGCCCTGTTCCTGAGCCGCGAGGACATCCTGGGTCAGGAGGACGAGGTGGTCGAGTGGTTCCAGCGCATGCCGGTCGGCGTCCTCACCGCCGACCGCGACGGCGCGCTCCTGTTCGTCAACGGCGAGCGGTACGAGGTTCACCCGCGCGCGGCGCGAGAGGTCGACCCGACCGGCGCCGGCGACGTCTTCGCGGCGACCTTCCTCATCCAGTATCAGCGCGCCGGCGACCCGTGGGAGGCCGCGACCGCTGCCGCGTGCGCGGGCTCGCTCGCCGTCGAGGGGGAGGGCTGGTCGGCCGTCGCGGATCGCGCAACGCTCGATGCCGCGCTCGCCGACTACGCGCGCAACGGGTGACGGCGGCTGGCGGCGGGTCAGGGCGAGGGGGGCGATGGGCGACGGTGGCGATGGGGGTCGAGAGGACCACGCGGCAAGCGTCCGCTGCTCCGATGCGGCTGGGCTCCATCCAGGAGCTCCACTCCCGTCGCCGCGTGCCGGGAACGGGTCCCTTCGACCCCCATCGCCACCGTCGCCCATCGCCCCCCTCGCCCTGACCCGCCGCCAGCCGGGCGCGCTGCTTGACACGTGTCGGAACCGCGGCCTAGGCTGAGCGTGATGGATCGCGCGATCCGGATCACGGCGGGATCGGTCTCCGCGAAAGCGTGGCTCAACGACTCGCAGACAGCGCGCGCGATCTGGGATGCGCTTCCGCTCGAGGCCAAGGGCGAGACGTGGGGCGACGAGATCTACTTCGGCATCGGCCTCACGGCGGCCGCCGAGGCGCCCCGCGAGGTCGTCGACGCGGGCGACCTCGGCTACTGGCCCCCGGGCCGCGCCTTCTGCATTTTCTTCGGCCCGACGCCGGTGAGCCACGCCGACGAGTGCCGCCCGGCGAGCCCCGTGAACGTCGTGGGCAAGGTCGTGGGCGACGCCCGGGTCTTCAAGAAGGTGCGCGCGGGAACGCGTGTGACGATCGAGCGGCAATGACCCGACTCCGGAGGAGGGCGCGATGAAGATCTTTCTCGACACGGCGAACCTGGGCGAGATCAAGGAGGGCGTGGCGCTCGGCGTGGTCGACGGGGTGACGACCAACCCGTCGCTGATCGCCAAGGAGAAGCGTCCGTTCCGTCCGCTCGTCGAGGAGATCTGCGCGATCGTCCCGGGCGACGTGAGCCTCGAGGTGGTCGCCACGGACTTCGAGGGCATGGTGAAGGAGGGCGAGGAGCTGGCGCAGGTCGCACCGAACGCCGTCGTGAAGTGCCCCCTCACGAAGGACGGCCTCAAGGCCGTGAAGTATCTCTCCGGCAAGGGGATCCGCGTCAACCAGACGCTCTGCTTCTCGGCGACCCAGGCGCTCCTCTCGGCGAAGGCGGGCGCCGTCTACATCAGTCCTTTCCTCGGACGCCTCGACGACATCGCCCACGTCGGCATGGACCTCGTCCGGGACATCTGCGAGATCTACCGCGTCCAGGGCTTCAAGACGCAAGTGCTGGCGGCGTCGATCCGCAGCCCGCTCCACGTGGTGGACGCGGCGAAGGCCGGCGCCCACGTCGCGACGATGCCGTTCGCGGTGCTCGAGCAGCTCATGAAGCACCCGCTGACCGACATCGGCCTCAAGAAGTTCCTCGACGACTGGGCGAAGCTCGGCGAGAAGATCTGACGCTCAGCGAGCTAGCGCCCCCGGAAGGCCGGCTGGCGCTTTTCGCGCCAGGCCTTGTGACCCTCGGCCTTGTCCTCGGTCAGCTCGAGCGTCGCGAAGCGATAGAGATCGACCAGTGACGCGTCCGATATATTGGGGATGTCCAGACCCGCGAGCAGCGATTCCTTCGTGAGCCGTGCCGCGAGCGGCGGCAACGACGCGACGTGGCGCGCCACCTCGAGCGTCTTGTCCATCAGCCGCGCGTGCGGCACCAGCCACTGCGTGAGCCCGATGCGATAGGCTTCCTCCGCGGTGAGCGGGAAGCCGAGGGCGAGGCGCATCGCGTGGCCCTTGCCGACCCAGCGGGCGAGCCGCGCACTGCCGCCGTACGCGGGAAGAATGCCGAGGGCAACTTGCGGCAGCCGCCACTCCGCCCGCTTCGACGCGATCAGGAGATCGCAGCAGAAGGTCACGATGCAGCCGATGCCGACGGCGTAGCCGTTGACGGCGCCGATGATCGGCTTGGGGAAGTTCGCGAGGACCTCGAACGGCCGGGCCCTGCGCTTGGCGATGCTCTTGATGAACTCCGCGGCCGACTTCATCGTGTGCGTTCGCGGGTCCTTCAGGTTCGCGCCGGCCGAGAAGGCGCCACCCGCCTCGTCGCCCGTCAGGACGGCGCAGCGGATCGTGTCGTCGTCCTCCATGGCGGCGAAGCAGCGGGTGATGCCCTCGTTGAAGTCGGTGCCCCACGCGTTGCGCGCCTCGGGGCGACTCAGGGTGACGATCCCGATCTCGTCGCGACGCTCGAATGAAACGGGCATGGTGGGCTCCTGCGGGTGAGATGGCCGCCGAATTTCACGTCAGGTATCGTCGCCGTACACGACCCGCTCGCCGAGCTCGTCGTCCTGGATCATCTGGGCGAGCCGCGAGTGCTGGATCTTGCCGCTGGAGGTCTTCGGAATCGTGCTCGACCGGACGAGGATGACGCGCGCTGGCCGGTGGCCAAGCGCCTTGTGGACGCGGCTCGTGATCTCCCGGACGATTTCGTGGTAGTCGTGGGGTGACGCGCTCTCGCTCCGCACCTCGACCACGACGTGGAGCCGCTGCGTGCCCGTCCGCTCGCTGTCGATGCCGACCGCGGCGGAATAGCGCACACCGTCCACGCGATCGACCACCTCCTCGATGTCGGCCGGGATCACGTTCACGCCGCCGAGGATGATGAGATCCTTGAGACGGCCCGTCACGTAGAGAAAGCCTTCGGTGTCGATGAACCCGAGGTCACCGGTCCTGAGCCAGCCGCCGGGCATGAGCACCTTCGCGGTCTCGCCGGGATTGTTGTAGTAACCCTGCATGACCCCGGCGCTCTTGACGCAGACCTCACCCTCCACGCCCACCGGACGCTCCGTGGCAGGTGCCTCCTCGCGTGGCGCCAGGATCCGCACCGAGACGCCCCGGCACGGCTGGCCGACCGAGAGGAACCGCCCGCTCGTATCGAGCCTGAGCGGTGCGCCCCGCGGCCAGATGGCGACCGCCAGCGTCGCCTCGGCGAGACCGTAGCAGGGCGAGATGACGCGCTTGAGAGCGAAGTGCGACTCGAACGCCTCGATCGTGGAGGGGCGCACGGGCTCGGCGCCGGAAAGCGCGGCCTTGAGGCTGCTGAGGTCGAGTCCGGTGGTGTCGCGGACGTTGCGAACGCAATTCCGGTAGCCGAAGTCGGGCGAGACGGTGAACGTCGCGCGGATCTCCGTGATGAGCGCGAGCCACTGTCTCGGGTTCCGGAGATCGGGCGGCAAGAGCCAGAGCGGCGTCCCCAGGAGCGGTGGCGTGAAGGCGCAGCCGATGAGGCCCATGTCGTGGTAGAGCGGCAGCCACGACACGACGCGGTCCTCCACGGTGATGCCGGCCGCCTCGGCCATGAAGTGGATGGTCGACACGACATTCTTGTGGGTGAGCATGACGCCCCGCGGATGGCCGGTGCTTCCCGAGGTGTACTGCAGGAAGGCCAGGTCCTCCTCCGTCGCCGCGGCGAGCGTTGGTAGCGGCGCATCCACGTCGAGATCGGGCGGTTCCAGGACGGTGCCCACGTTTGGCGCGAGTGCCCGACTCTGGTCGACGCCCGTGCGGAACCAGCCGATGGTCGCGACCGCGACCGCCTCGGAGTCGCGGAAGATGTTGGCCGTTGTCTCCACGCCGAGCGTGGGGTAGAGCGGCACCGGAACCGCGCCGATCCGCAGCGCGCCGAAGAACGTGTAGAAGAACTCCGCGCACGTCGGGTAGATGAGGCAGACCTTGTCGCCCGCGCCCACGCCCGCCCGCGCGAGCCCGGCCGCGTACCGCGCGCTTTGCGCCCATAGCCGCCCGTACGTCACGGTCTCGTCGAAGAGCTGGAAGTACTGCTGGTCGGGCGAGAGCGCTGCGCGCCGCCGCATCATCTCGGTGAGAGTCGGGGCACCTCTCACGTCATCGTGGACCATTCGCGACTCCTCCAGAGTCGTGGGGGGCCCCGACATGGCCCCCCACACCCCCCAACGAGCGGTGCGGGCTAATCAATCGGGGTGCCGAGCGTCGCGAGTGTCGCGTGCGCTTCGCCGTCTCTCAGATAGAGCACCGAGACGATGTCCCCGGGCCGGCGGGCGCGGACCACGCTTCGAAGATCCTCGAACCCGTCGACGGGAGTCCCGCCGAGGCGGACGATCACGTCGCCATCGCGCAGTCCCGCCTGCGCTGCCGCCGTTCCGGGGAGAACGCTCGCGAGCCGAAGACCATCGGCCCCCGGGCGGGGCTGGGCGACGATGCCGAGGAACGCGCCGCCGGGAGTGCCGCCCTGGCGCCGGCTCGGCGGCGGAACCTTCGCGTAGACCGGACGGGCATCCGTCGCGAGACGCTCGATGACGCGTACGGCGACGGCCGCGACGCGGGCCATGCCGGCCGCGTCGATCTTGTCCGCGGTATCGGTCGGACGGTGGTAGTCCTCGTGGCCCCCGGTGTGGAAGAACAGGACCGGGACACCGGCGTCGTAGAACCGGGTATGGTCGGAGGGCCCGTGGGGCGAGCCCTGGAGGTCGGCCGTGATCCCTTCCTTCTGCGCCGCCTCGCTCACGAGCGCCCGTAGCCCGCTGCCGCTGTCGCCGCCGCCCACGTTGAGGCGGCGGGTCTGGAGCCGGCCGACCATGTCGAAGTTCATCATCGCGACGGTCCGCCTGAGCGGCACCACCGGCCGGCCCACGTAGTGACGCGACCCGATCAGGCCTAGCTCTTCGGCACCGAACAGCGCGACGACGAGCGTGCGGCGCATCCCGCCGGCCGCCGCGAACGCGCGCGCCAGGCCGAGGGCCACGGCTGTGCCGGAGGCGTTGTCATCCGCGCCGGGGTGGACGACGCCATCGACGCGACCGAGATGATCGTAGTGCGCGCCGATGACGACGGCTTCGTCGGCGAGCGCCGGGTCGGCGCCGGGCAGGATGCCCACAACGTTCATGCCGCGGACTTCGTCGGACACGATGTCGACCCGAATGCGCGCGCGCGCGCCCGTCGCGAATGGCCCGGGCGCGTGCGCCGCGACGAGGGCGTTCGCCGCCTCGGTCGTCGTGCGGCCCGCGGCGGCCAGTACGGCGTCGGCCGCCTCGCGCGTGAGCGCCCCGGACACGAGACCGACTCGGACCGACGTCGTGTCCGGTGACGGCAGCTCGGTGCCCGCGAGCAGCAGCGCGAGGGCTCCGCGGCGCTTCGCCGCGATCAGCTTGTCGAGGCGACTCACGCGACCTCCAGCCAGGTGGAGCGGCGCCCCGTCCAGTGCGAGCGCGACCTTGCCGCGGACGTCCACTCCCGCATAGTCGTCGTAGCCACTGTCGGGGAGGTCGGCGCCGTAGCCCACGAAGACGACGTCAGCGGTGACCTCGCCGCCGAGCGAGCCGCCGTGCGGGATCCAGTCGCGTCCGCGCTCGAGCCGCCGCGGGGCCGGACCGGACACCTCGAGTGTGCTCGCCGGACCGCCGTGCGGCGAGGTCTCGAGAACGAACGTCTGGAGGAACGATCCCTGGTCGCCGCCCGGACGGAGCCCGGCGGCGGCCAGCGCGTCGGCGATCTGCCGCGCGGCACGATCGCCGCCGGCGGTGCCCGATCGCCGGCCCTCCATCTCGGGCGCGGTCAGCGCGCTCACGGCCTCGGCCAGCTGCTCCGCGGACGGCGGGATGACAGCGGCCCGCGCGAATACACCGGTCGCCCCGAGCAGCAGGGACACCGCCAAGAAGAAAAGCACGCGACGGCGAGTCACACACGCATTTTACTCCAGCTTTAGCGGGGTTTATGCCTCGCCAGGCAAGGAGGAAGTGCGCGACTTGACGGACGCCACCCGGCCACCGGTCATCTGCACGAGGTCGGCGGGCGTCAGCTTGAAGACCGTGTTCGGGTGACCGGCCGCCGCCCAGATCTCCGGCCACTGCATCAGATCTTCGTCGATCAGGATCGTCAGCGCCTCGGCATGCGCGACGGGAGCGACGCCCCCGATCGCGAAGCCCGTCCGGGCCCGCACGAAGTCGGCGTCAGCCCGCGCCACGGGTTCGGCGACCAGCCCGGCCACCCTGCGCTCGTCGACGCGGTTCGCGCCGCTCGTGATGACCAGGACCGCACCCTGGGTGTTCTCGCCGCGGAAGACCAGCGACTTCGCGATCTGGTCGACGCGGCAGCCGACCGCACGTGCGGCGTCGGCCGAGGTCCGCGCGGACTGCTCGAGGGCGACCACGGTGTGGCCGCCGCCAGCGGCGGCGAGGACGTCCTGAACCCGCCGGACGCTCGGGCCTAGCACCGGGTCCGTCCCTTCATCCGCCATCAGAGACCGCGCACGGCTCGCGAAACCTCGCCGGGCTCTGGCCTCACCTGAATGTTGTCGGCGAGCGAGAGCCAGCGGACGATACCCTGCCGGTCGATGACGACCGTCGTCGGTCTCGGGACATCCTGCCCTTTATTCCCGCCGCGGGCGTGGACGAGACCGTAGCGCCGCGTCACCGTCAGGTCGGGGTCCGTGAGGAAGCGGTAGCGCGCCCGGAGCCGCTCGGCGAGCGCCTGGCTCCGCTCGTTCGAGTCGGGACTGATGGCCAGAATTTGCACGCCGGCGTCGCCAAGCTCCGTGAGGACAGCTCCAAGCCCTTGGAGCTCCGAGACGCAGAAGGGTCACCAGTAGCCGCGGTAGAAGACCAGGACGACCGGCGTCCGGTTGCGAAAGGACGCGAGGGTGACCGGGGCTCCCGCCGCGTCCGGCAGCGTGAAGTCGGGCGCCGGTTCGCCGACGTGAAGGGCGGGCGCCGTCGTCGCGATCCCCGCGAGAGCGAAGTTGAAGTAGCCGCCGAGCACGAGCAGGGCCGCCGAGAACACGAGGGCCGCGAGGTTTGGCCAGCGCGGGGCCCGCCAGGAGGCAAGAGCCGCGATCGCTGTCGCCAGGGCGAAGGCCATGAGGTAGAGCGCTGGATGGTTGCGGATGACGGGCACCCGCAACAGGGAGACGTAGCCGGCGACGGCGCCGAGCGAGAGGGCGACGCTCAGAAGCGCCAGCCAGTACCTGGTCATCGCGCGAGGACGACCCGGTCGAACGTCTCCGCGTACGCGTAGCCCTTCGACTTGCCGAGCTCGGCCGAGCGCTCGCGCACGCGCTTCTCGACGGCCGGGAAGTCGGCGAACTGACTCGCGTGGCAGGCCAGAGCCTTGAGCTTCAGATCCATGACGTCGGAGATATCGACCACGAGGTGCGGGTTCTCCCACTGCATGAGATGGATCTCGAGCACTTTGTGGGGCTCGTAGTCGGGCATGAGCTCCGGAAACGCCAGGTGGTCGCGGGCGAGCGGGTACACGCAGTCGAGGGCGACCCCCGCGGTGATCCGGTGGTCGCGGTGGGAACCGCCGAGGTTGTAGCTACGGTGCGGGTTCATGGCGATGACGAGGTCCGGGCGCCACCGGCGGATCTGTCGGGTGACATCACACCGCAGCTCGCGCGTGTCCTCGACCTCGCAGTCGGGATAGCCGAGGAACTCGACTCGCGCGACGCCGAGCGTGCGGGCGGCGTTTCGCTGCTCCGCCTCGCGGATCAGGGCCAGGCGCTCCGATGTCATCGTGCGATCGCCCGAGCCCTTGTTGCCGTTGGTCACGATCACGTACGTGACCTCGCAGCCCTCCTTGACCAGCTTGGCGATGGTCCCGCCGGCCCCGAACTCGGAATCGTCAGGGTGCGCCGTCACCACCATGACGCGCTCGATCTTCTCGGTCAAAGAATTCTCCTTTGTAGCGGGGGCCGTGAGGCCGCCTCGGATCGGGGGTGGCCTGAGATAGGCGCGACCCGGCTCCGCGGCGCCCGCTCAACCGTTAGAGGTAGATAGGCGCGATCCGGCTCCGCGGCGCCCGCTCCACCGTTAGAGGTCGATAGGCGCGACCCGGCTCCGCGGCGCCCGCTCAACCCTTAGACGTCCTGTCTCCAGGATACCGATTCTGGGCGTGACGGCTATAATTGCGTGATGTCGATCGCCGCCCCGCGCCGGGTGGGGATCGCGGGCTTGCTCGGGCTCCTCGCCGGCGCGATCGTCCTGATGCCGGCACCCGGGAATCCAGGGGCTCTCAGGCTTGCCGGAGTAGGCCTGCTCTGGTGGTACGCGGCTCTCGCCGCGCCGCTCGCCGCAGTCCTTCTGGTGATCGTCGTTCGGTGTGCGTCTCCCGAGGCTGAAACCGGTGCAGGCGGCTCGGCCGCCCTTGCGGCGTGGACGTCGCCGGTGGTTCTCGCCCTCGTGGCCGCACGCGTTTTCTCGGGCGCGCCGGAGGCGCCGACGATCGCGCTCGCCATTCTCGTGGCACCGCTGATCGCGCTACTCTGTCCGGCCTCGGACACAGCGCAGCGACCGAACCGTGTCGCGGCGCTGGGGATCAGCGCCGGCGTCGGATTGGTCCTTTGGGCGAATCTCCTCCTGCTCGCGGACGTCGCCGGCTTGCTGGGTCTCCCTCGCTGGGCGACGAGCATCGTAGCGGCATCCGTGGCCCTTCTGGCCGTCGCACTGCTGCGTGGCGACACGGCCGTCGAAACTGGTCCACGCCTCGTTCAGGCCGGCCTCAGGAGTTCCGGCCTCTGGCTCCTATACGTGAGCGGCCTGGGGTTCGTGGCGTTGGTCACGGTCGTCGCCGTCGCTCTCGCCGCCTCTCCCTGGGACGCCTGGAAGGACGTCGCATCGCGGCCCGCGCTCACGTTCGGAGCGCGCAATCCGTGGGTGACCGAGGGCCGGACGCTCGCCGCGCCGACGACGCTCGAGTTCACGGAGGCTCATCGCGTTACGGCGCTGAGCCCCGCCACTTACCGCGTCCTCGAGCCCGGCCGGTTCCGCGAGTGGCGGCTTCGCGCGGGCGAATCGCTGTGGCTCCGGGCGGGCGATCATCTGGTGATCGGCGCCGGTGCGCGTTTGATGTTCGAGGCCGGAAAGCGGGTCCCGGGAGCAGCCGCCTCGGGTGCCACGTGGGCCGACCCGCCGGAGCGGAGCGGGCTTTCGACGGTCGTGCATGCGCTGGGCGCCGCGCTCACGCTGGTCGGTGGCGCAGTCGCCCTCGTTGTACCCGAGCGGGCGCTGACGATCCGGGCTGTCTCCACGGGGTCAGTGCTCATGCTGGCGTTCGTGCTCGGGGCCCTCTGCCTCGGCGTTTACGGGGCCTACTCGGCGCCCGGGCTCTCGATCGGCGCGCCTGCGCTCGCGGCCGTCTTCGGCCTTCCGGATGCTGTCGTCCCCGGACGGGCTGGCAGCGCCGTGGTGGTGGTGAGCGCCGTCGTGCTGCTCCTTCTCCTCTCGGCAACTGTGCTGGCGCTGCGGGGTGTCCTCGGCCGAGCGTGGGGCGAAGCGAGCACTGCGCTGACGGAGCCCACCGTAGCATTCCTCGTCGTCGCCGCATCCATCGGCAGCCTGTGGCCGGGCGACGCATCGCGAGCCCTCCTGGCCGGACTCGGGCTGACCGCGTCGGCCGCCGTCGCGCCCCGTGTCGCAGGCGACAGCCCGGAGGCCCGGCATGCGGGTTCCCTGGTCGGCGTGATCGCGTTCGCCGGTCTCTCCGTGCTCGGCTCGCGCCTGCCGGCATGGGCCGACATTGTCTGGACATACCCCGCGCTGGCCGCGGCGCCCCTCGCATGGGTGGTAGTGCGAGCGGAGACCGTGCGACGGGCGAGGCGAGCGCTCCAATGATAGGTGGCCAGCGAGCACGGAATGTTGCCGCGGCCTCGCGACGCTGACACAATAGGTCCCCATGGCGAGTGATCGGATCGTCATCCGGGGCGCCCGCGAGCACAATCTCAAGAACATCGATCTCGAGATCCCCCGCGACCAACTGGTCGTGATCACCGGACTCTCCGGCTCGGGCAAGTCCTCGCTCGCCTTCGACACCATCTATGCCGAGGGCCAGCGCCGCTACGTCGAGTCGCTGTCGGCGTACGCCCGGCAGTTCCTGGAGCAGATGGAGAAGCCGGAAGTGGACTCGATCGAGGGGCTCTCGCCCGCGATCTCGATCGAGCAGAGAACCACGTCGAAGAATCCGCGCTCGACCGTCGGCACCGTCACCGAGATCTACGATTACCTCCGTGTGCTCTTCGCGCGCGTGGGCGTGCCCCACTGCCCGACCTGCGGCCGGGTGATCTCGGCCCAGACCGTGCAGCAGATGGTCGATCGGGTCCTCGCCCAGGCGCCCGGCACGCGGCTCCTCGTCCTGGCGCCGGTCGTGCGCGGGCGCAAGGGCGAGTACAAGAAGCTCTTCTTCGATCTGCAGCGTCAAGGCTATTCCCGGGTCCGTGTTAACGGCACGATCCGCGAGGTCGGCGACGACATCGAGCTGGACAGGAAGCGCAAGCACACGATCGAGGTCGTCGTGGATCGGCTGGTCGTGCGCGAGAACCTCGGCTCGCGCCTGGCGGACTCGCTCGAGACCGCCCTCCGCCTCGCCGACGGCATAGTAACCGTCGAGCCCCAAGACAGCGGAACCGGAGCCGCGAGCGCCTCCAGCAGGCCACCCTCGGCCCGAGCCGGCCTCACGGACCCCGCTACAATCACCTTTTCGGAGAAGCTGGCCTGCGCGGAGTGCGGCATCTCCTTTCCGGAGGTCTCGCCGCGGATGTTCTCGTTCAACAACCCGTACGGCGCGTGCCCGGAGTGCGGAGGGCTCGGTTCGCGTGACGAGATCGACCCGGTCCGGCTCGTACCGAACTCCGCTCGCTCCCTCAAGGACGGCGCGCTGGCGCCCTGGGCGGGCCACGAGACGACGTACTTCCGGCAGACGTTGCAGGTGCTGGCGAAGCGACACAGGTTTTCTCTCGAGACACCGTGGTCCGAGCTGCGCAAGCCCGTACGCGACGTGATCCTCCACGGCGAGCGCGACGGCGGCTTCGAGGGCGTCATCAAGACGCTCGAGCGCCGGTACCGCGAGACCTCGTCCGAGGAGGCCCGAGCTGAGATCGAGCAGTTCATGACCGAGCGGCCGTGCCCGGCGTGCCGGGGTTCGCGCCTGCGGCCCGAGTCGCTCGGCGTCAAGATCGCGGGTCACTCGATCGCGGAGGTCGTGCGGCAGACCATCAAGGAGGCGACCGTATTCTTCGACGGTCTCACGCTGACGGAGCGCGAGGCCGCGATCGCCCGGCGCGTCCTCAAGGAGATCCGTGAGCGCCTCGGCTTCCTGATCAATGTCGGCCTCGACTACCTGACGCTCGACCGTCCGGCCGGCACGCTCTCGGGGGGAGAAGGGCAACGAATTCGTTTGGCGACCCAGATTGGGTCGAGCCTGGTCGGAGTGCTGTACATCCTCGACGAACCGTCCATCGGACTGCACCAGCGCGACAACCGGAGGCTGCTGGAGACCCTCAGGCGCTTGCGGGACCTCGGCAACACCGTGCTGGTCGTCGAGCACGACGAGGAGACGATCCGGTCGGCCGATTATGTCATCGACCTCGGTCCGGGCGCCGGCGAGCTGGGCGGACATCTCGTCGCGGTCGGGACGCCCGACGAGATCATGGCGAACGCCGGCTCGCTCACCGGGCGCTACCTCGCGCGGGCGCTCACGATCCCGGTGCCCACGGGCCGCCGGAAGGGCAGCGGCCACTTCATCACGATCCACAATCCGCGCGAGCACAACCTGAAGGGCATGGCGGTGAAGATCCCGCTCGGGACGTTCACCTGCGTCACCGGGGTGTCGGGGTCCGGCAAGTCGACGCTCGTCAACGACATCCTCTACCGCGCCCTCGCGCAGATGCTGCACCGGGCGCAGGACCGCCCGGGCGCGCACGACCGCGTCGAAGGCGCGCAGCGGATCGACAAGGTGGTGGACATCGACCAGTCGCCGATCGGCCGCACGCCGCGCTCGAACCCCGCGACGTACACCGGCGTGTTTACGTTCATCCGCACGCTGTTCGCGCGGACGCCGGAGGCGCGGATGCGCGGCTACCAGCCCGGCCGCTTCTCCTTCAACGTGAAGGGCGGCCGGTGCGAGGCGTGCCAGGGCGATGGGCTCGTCAAGATCGAGATGCACTTCCTGCCCGACGTGTACGTGACGTGCGACGTGTGCAAGGGGCGCCGCTACAACCGCGAGACGCTCGACGTCCACTACAAAGCGATGAGCATCGCCGCGGTCCTCGAGATGACGGTGCGCGAGGCGCTCGGGTTCTTCGAGGCGGTGCCCGTGATCAAGTCCAAGCTCGCAACCCTCGACGACGTCGGGCTCGACTACATCCGGCTGGGCCAGTCGGCGACGACCTTGTCGGGGGGAGAAGCTCAACGAGTGAAGTTGGCGACCGAACTGTCGCGTCGCGCGACGGGACGCACCCTGTACATCCTCGACGAGCCGACCACCGGGTTGCACTTCGCCGACATCCAGCGTTTGCTCGACGTGCTGAACAAGCTCGTGGATCAAGGCAACACGGTCGTGATCATCGAGCACAACCTCGACGTGGTCAAAACCGCCGACTGGGTCATCGATCTCGGGCCCGAGGGCGGCGACGAGGGCGGACGCGTGGTGGCCATCGGCACGCCGGAAGAGCTCGTTCGCCATCCGGAACGCACGTATACCGGGCAGTTCTTGAGACCGCTGCTCTCAGGGGCCTGACGCATGCGCCGGACCAAGATCGTCTGCACGATCGGTCCCGCGAGCCGCAGCGTCGCCGAGCTCGATCGCTTGGTCGGAGCTGGCCTGGATGTCGCCCGCCTCAACTTTTCGCATGGCACGCACGACGAGCATGCGGAGGTTCTCCGGCGGCTCCGTGAGGGCGAGGCGCGATGGGGCCGCCCGGTCGCCATCCTTCAGGACTTGCAGGGGCCGAAGATCAGACTGGGAACGTTCGGCCCCGGTGGGGGCGCCCGCGTCGACCTCGAGCCGGGCCGGACGTTCACCCTCTATGCCCGTCCGGTCGAGGGCACCGCGGAGCGGGCGTCGCTCACCCATCCGGAGTATTTGAAAGACCTGCGGCCCGACGACGAGATCTGGATGGACGACGGGATGATCCAGCTCCGCGTCGAAGCGGTGTCATCGGACGACGTGCGGTGCCGCGTGGTCGTCGGCGGACGCATCAGCGATCACAAAGGGCTCTCGCTGCCGCGGGTCACGCTGCCGGTGTCCTGCCTGACGCCGAAGGACCGCGACGACCTGCGCTTCGGTCTCCGCCAGGGGGTGGACTTCGTCGCGGTCTCGTTCGTCCGGTCGGCCGACGACATTGAAGAGGTGCGGAGCTTTCTGCGGGCCGAGGCCGCCGGGGACCTGCCGATCGTCGCGAAGCTCGAGCGTCACGAGATCCTCGGCAATCTCCCGGGCATCTTGAACAAGGTGGACGCGGTCATGGTCGCGCGCGGCGACCTCGGTGTCGACGTGCCGATCGAGGACGTGCCCCATATCCAGAAGGAGATCATTCGCCAGGCGCGCGACGCGAAGGTCCCGGTGATCGTCGCGACCCAGATGCTGGAGTCGATGGTCACGCATCTACGGCCCACGCGCGCCGAGGTCTCGGACGTCTCGACGGCGATCTTCGACGGCGCCGACGCGATCATGCTGTCCGCCGAGACCGCCACCGGGCGGTATCCCGGCGAGGCGGTCTCCGTCATGGCGCGGATCGCCGAGCGCGCCGACGGCGCGATGCTGGCCGTCGAACGGGAGCGGCGGCGGCGGCCGGGCGGGAGCTTCCAGGAGGCCATCTCCGACGCGGCGGCGACGGCGGCGCACATGCTCGGCGCGCGCGCCATCGTGGCGTTCACCGAGTCGGGCTTCTCGGCCCGCCTCATCTCGCAGGCTCGGCCGGGCGTGCCGATCATTGCGCTGACGCCGTTCGTCGAGGTCCAGCGGCGGCTGGCGCTTTCGTGGGGCGTCTCCTCCCGTCTGATCCGAAAGGTCGAGACGACCGACGAGATGATCGAGGAGGTCGAAGCGACGCTGCTGAGCAACGGCTCGGTGCGCCCCAACGACGTGATCGTCATCATCTCCGGATCGCCCATGTGGGTCCGGGGAACGACGAATCTATTGAAGCTCCACCGGGTGGGCGAGCGCCGCGCGTGAGGGTCGCGCTCGGGCGCCCGGCCGTCCGCCGCGTGGTCCCGGTGCTGATCGGCCTCGTCGTGCTCTGGTTCGTCGCGGGCATCTTCCTGGCGCGCGCGCTCGCCGCGCGCCACGACACCGCCGCCACTGCCACGCTCGCGTCCGTTCGAACGATCGTCGCGGCGGCGCTCGAGGAGGTGCGTCGCGAAGCGTCGCTCCTGGCCCAGGATCCGGCCGTCGTCGAGGGTGCGACTCGGAGCGACTGGGCCACCCTCGTGCGCGGCGCGTGGCCGCGGATTCTGGCGCTGACGCACGAGCGCCGCGCCGACCTACTGCTGATCGTGGACGCGAGCGGCGTTCCGCTCGTCCAGGTGCCGGCCGCACGGCACGTCGTCGCGGCGGCGGTCGCTCGACCTCCCGAGGCCGTCGCGCGGCTTGCCGTCATCGACGAGCGGCCCTACGTGCTCGGGATCGCGCCGATGCCCGCCGGTCTGGTGATCGTCGGGCGGCGCTTCGAGTCGCTCGCCGGAGCGGTCGCGCGCCTGCCATCGCGCCCTGCGCTCGTGGTGGTGGCGGGCGATCGAGCCCTCGGCTCCACGTTGCCCGGCGCGCCCCCGCTCGGCTGGGACACCGCGGTGCGGGCCGGGCAGATCACGATCAGCGGGGAGCTCTGGTTCGCACGTCAGCTCGGCGAGGCCGGCGGCGGTCTCTGGGCGCTCGTCTCGGCGCGGGAGCAGCGCCGGGAGAGCAGCCAGCTCTGGTTCTGGTGGGCGGTCTCGCTGTCGGCGGCCGGCGCCACCGCCGTTGGGATCGCAGCGGTTTCTGTATCGGAGCGTGGCGACGGCGCAACGGAGGGTGGCCCGAGACCGACGCGACCGCGAGAGCCGGCCCCGGCCGGACGCGAGGCGTCCGCGGCCGGACGCGAGGCGTCCGACAACCGTCGGAGTCGGGAGCTCGAAGCGCTGCACGCGGTCGTGGTGGCGACTGGCAGCGGCGACGATCTGGCCCTCACCGCCGAGCGGACGCTCGAGGTCGTGTGCGGCGTCGCGCGGATCCCCTTCGGAGCCGTGTTCCGGTTCGACCGGGCAACCCAGACGCTTGTCCTCACCGCCCACCGTGGTCTGCTGCCCGACGACGTCGAGCGCTTGCGTGTCCGCTCGCTCGACCAGAGCCACGTCGGCGAAGTGATCCGCAGCGGCCGGCCGGTCGTGACCGATCTCACGGCCTCCCGCGTGCTGGCGCCCGACGTCGTCGAGCGCGTGCAGGCCGGCGGCTACCGAACTCAGCTCGGGCTGCCGATTCCGGTGAACGGCGAGACATGGGGCGTCATGGCTCTCATCACGCGAGAGGCCAGGACCTTCGATGCCGATGAGCTGACGCTGCTTCAGGCGGTCGCGCACCAGGTGGGACAGGCCGTGGCGCGCGCCGCGCTCCTGGCGGAAGGCCGGGAGAAGAGTCGTCGGCTCGAGACACTCGCGCGTCTGGCGCAGACGTTGACCGCGACGCTGTCGCTCGACGAGGTGTTCCGCCGCGTGGTCGATGCGGCGGTCGAGCTGTTCGGGTCGAGCGCAGCGCAGCTCTGGCTCGTGGACGACGACGACCGCCACGTCTCGCTGCGGGCGGCCGCGGGGACCCAGTCGTCGGAAGGCGTCGAGCGCCTGCGCGTCGGCGAAGGACTCGTCGGGATGGTCGTGGCGACCCGCGAGCCGCTGACGGCGGTCGACGCGCTTCGGGACCCGCGGGCGCGCAACGTCGAGCGGGTCCGCGCCGAAGGCGTGGTCAGCGTCGGCATCGTGCCACTTCAGCTGGGCGAGCGGGTGCTGGGCGTTCTGGCCATCGGCGTACGGGCCCGGCACGAGTACACCGCCGAGGAGCTGCGGCTCCTCGGCTTCCTCGCCTCGCACGCAGCGAACGCGATCAACAACGCCCAGCTCTATCGCGAATCGACCCGGCAAGCGCAGCGCATGAGCGCGCTGACCGACCTGGTGCGTCTGGTGTCCGAGACCCTCGACTTCGACCCCGCCGCGCAACGCGTCGCCGACAGCGTGTGCTCGTTGCTCGGGGCCCGGGCCTCGTGCCTCTACCGGGTCGACCCGGCCTCCGACGCTCTCGTCGCGTTCGCGACCTCGAGGGACGCCGACCAGCTCTTCCAGTGGCAGCCGGTACTGCCGAGCGGAACCGGGATCGCCGGGCTCGCCGTCAGCCAGCGCTGTTCGGTCGCTTCGTCCGACGTGCTGGCCGATTCGCGCATCACGTACACCGACGACACGCGTGCCCGTGTCGCGCAAGAGGCGCACCGCTCCCTGCTCGCCGTTCCGCTGCTGGTGCAGGGACGGATGTTTGGCGCGCTCGCCGTCAGTGATCGCGTCGGGCGTGTCTTCGATGAGTCCGAGATCCGTCTCGCGCAGGCTTTCGCCGACCAGGCCGCGCTGGCGCTGGAGAACGCGCGGCTCTACACGGAGGCGACGCGCCGCCGGCTCGAAGCGGAAGAGCTGGCCCGGCTGGCGCGGACGCTGACCGAGAGCCTCGATCCGCAGGCGGTCGGCGACCAGATCGCCGAGAGCGTGCTCGTGCTCTTCCGGGTGAGATCGTCCGTGCTGCGACTGCTGCAGCCCGACGGGTCGCTGGTGACCCTCGCGCACGGGGGTCATCTTCGCGATGCCTCGCCGCTCGGGGCCGTGCTGCCCGCGGGCGTCGGGGCGTCCGGGCGAGCGGCCGTCGAGGGCCGAGCCGTGACGTCGCCCGACGTCTTCAACGACCCGTCGATCGTTCTGAGCGAAGAGGTCGCGGAGACGATGCGGCGCGACGGCGACGGCGCGCTGCTCGCGGTGCCGCTCCGGGCGAAAGGGCGGATCATCGGCACGCTGTCGCTGGGAGACGCCTCGGGCCGGATCTTTTCGGATGCGGAGGTCGGGCTGCTCCAGGCCTTCGGCGACCAGGCGGCGCTCGCGCTCGAGAACGCGCACCTCTTCTCGCTCGAGACGGCCCGTCGGGGGCAGATCGCAGCCCTCGCCGAGGCCGAGCGCGAGTTCGCACCCGAGCTCGACCCCGACCGTCTTCTCACGCTGGTCGTCGAACGCGCCACACGGCTCTTCGACGCCCACGGCGTCATGTACCTCGTGGACGCGGACGGCGGGCTGGCGCCGCGCGCCTGGACGCGGGACGGCGGGTTCGAGGACCTCGCCGTCGGGCACGGCGTGATCGGCGCCTGCGCCGAGCAGCGCCGCGGACTCATCGTCAACGACTACGCGGCGTCGCGCTTCGCCCTGCGCAAGTGGGTCGACATGGGCGTGCGCCGCGCGATGGCGTTCCCGCTCAGCGTGCAGGAACGGCTGCTCGGCGTCATCGCGATGAATCGAATCGGCCCCGCCGCCGCGCCATTTCTCGACGAAGACCTGGCGGTGCTAGAGAGCTTCGCCGCCCGCGCGGCCATCGCCCTCGAGAACGCGCGACTCTACGCGCAGAACCGGCGGCAGGTCGAGGAGCTCTCGGTGCTCTACGAGCTATCGCGGGCGGTCACCGGCCAGCTCGATCGCGCAACGCTGCTCGAGGCCATCCGGGCCCAGGTTGCCCGCATCCTCGACGCCGCCAACATGGCCATCGTGCTCCTTGACGACGAGCGGCGGGATCTCGAGGTGGTGCTTCGTACCGTGGACGGTGCGCGCGACATGCGGACGCCCCTCAGATACCCGAGCCACGCGGTGGGACTGATGTCGGTCGTGCTCGTGACGGGCGAGGCGGTCCTGACGGAGGACTACATCGCCGAGTGTTCGCGTCGCGGCGTCGAACCCGTGGCGACCTTCGCACATCCGCGACACTGGCTCGGTGTCCCGATGAAGGCCGGGGACACGGTGATCGGCGTTCTGACGTTGCGGAGCGCGGAGAGGGCATTCACCGAAGCCGACGAGCGGCTGTTGACGAACATCGCCGACCTCGCCGCGCTGTCGCTGCGCAACGCGCGCCTCTTCGAGGAGCGCACACGCGCCTATGGCGAGCTGGCCGCAGCGCAGGATCAGCTCGTGCGCACGGAGAAGCTCCGCGCGCTCGGCGAGATGGCCTCGGGGGTGGCTCACGACTTCAACAACCTGCTCGCGTCGATCCTGGGACGGGCCCAGCTCACGCTCCAGCGTTTGCAAGATCCGCAGCTTCGCAAGTGGATCCAGGTCATCGAGCGCGCCGCCCTGGACGGCGCGCAGACCGTCCGTCGACTGCAGGAGTTTACGCGGATCCGCCGCGATCAGCAGCGCTTCGTCGCGGTCGACCTCAACGAGGTCGTGCGCGGCGCCCTCGAGATCACCCAGTCGCGCTGGCGGGAGGAGACGCGCAGCCGGGGCGTCGCGGTCGACGTGCAGACCTCGTTCGCGAGCCTGCCGCCGGTGGCGGGCGATCCCGCCGAGCTGCGCGAGGCGATGACCAATCTCATCCTGAACGCGGTGGACGCCATGCCGACGGGTGGCACCCTGACGCTGACCACGGCCGTCGAGAACAACGAGGTCGTGGTGACGGTGGCCGACTCCGGCGTCGGCATCCCCGAGGCCATCCGGGGCAAGATCTTCGACCCGTTCTTCACCACGAAGGGACCCCAGGGCACCGGGCTCGGGCTCTCGATGACGTACGGGATCCTCTCCCGTCACGGCGGGCGCATCACGGTCGAGAGCCACGTCGGGCGCGGCACCGCGTTCCGTCTGACCTTCGCGCCGGGCGAAGCCTCCGACCTGGACGGGCCAGCCCCGGCACCCGAGCCCGCCCCGCTTGGCGTCTCGCTGCGGTGCCTGGTCGTCGACGACGAAGAAGAGGTCGGTACGGTGCTCGGCGATGTCCTGACGACGGGAGGCCATCGGGTCGTGGTGCTCACCGACGGAGGCGAGGCGATCGCGCGATTCCGCGCGGAGCCCTTCGATCTGGTGTTCACCGACCTGGCGATGCCGCGGGTCTCGGGCTGGCAGGTGGCGCAGTCGGTCAAGGAGATCGCGCCCGCGGTGCCGGTCGTCCTGGTCACCGGCTTCGGCGTCGAGCTGTCCGCGGAGGAGCGCCAGATCCACGGCGTAGACCTGGTGGTGGTGAAGCCGTTGAAGATCAAAGACGTCCTGGACGTCGTTGCGCGCGTGGCCCGCCGGCGCGCTCGGCAGACCTGAAACGGAGGAGGACACCGCCATGGACTTCCAGTTCTTGACCCTCGAGCGCCGCGATGGGGTCGCCACGATCACGCTCAACCGCCCCGACGCGTTCAACGCGTTGAGTCTCGGCCTCGGCCGGGAGCTCTTCCACGCGGCGCTCGAGGTCGACGAGGACCCGGCGATCCGCTGCGTCGTGGTGACGGGTGCGGGTCGAGCCTTCTGCGCCGGCGGCGACGTCAAGGACTTCCTCGAGAACCTCGAGCGCATCGGCGTGCTCGTCAAGGAGCTGACGACCTATCTGCACGGGACCGTGTCCCGATTCTGTCGGAGCGACAAGCCCGTCATCATGGCGGTGAACGGCGTCGCGGCCGGCGGCGGGCTCAGCTTCGCCCTCTCCGGCGACCTGGTGATCGCCGCCGAGTCCGCGCGGTTCACGATGGCCTACTCGAAGATCGCCGCCACGCCCGACGGGTCGTCGTCGTACTTTCTCCCGCGATTGGTCGGTCTCCGGCGCGCGATGGAGCTCTACTTCACTAACCGCGTGCTCTCGGCGCGCGAAGCCCTGGAGTGGGGGCTGGTGACCCGCGTGGTGCCCGACGCCGAGCTCGCCACGGCGGTCGCGGCGCTCGCCCGCGAGATGGCCCAGGGACCGTCGAAGGCGTTCGGCGGCGCCAAGCGGCTCTTCCACCAGTCGACGTGGGAGAGCCTCGAGACGCAGATGGAGCTCGAAGCGCAGGCGATCGCCGCGAGCGGCCACACCGAAGACTTCCGCAACGGCGTGAGCGCGTTCGCCCGCAAGCAGGCGCCGACCTTCCGCGGACGGTGACGCTGATGGGCGCAGGAGGGGCTATGCTGAACCCAACGGCCTTCGCCAACTCACTCGCGATACTGTCGGGCGGGTTCTACATCCTTTTCTATGTCTTGGCGGTCGTGTGGCGAGACGCGTTCCGGTTCGTGTTCAACGCGCAGTTCTTCGGAGCCGACGTCGCCGCGCTCCTGCCCCAGCAACTGACCTACGGCGGATTCGTCGGGACCTTCGTCGTCCTGGTCGTGTTCACGTGGCTCGCCGCCTTCGGCTGGGCGTGGCTCTACAATCGGCTCGCCGCCTGAGGGCGTCGACGGACCCGTGGCCCTCGGGTACAATCTTGATCGCGATTCCGCGAGGAGACTCACATGACGAGTAAGGAAGCGGCTCGAGGTTCCGGAACGGTGGTCAAGCTCTTCTACCGGCCGGGCTGATCGTCCTGCGCCAAGACGAAGGAGCTCCTCTCGTCTTGGGGGGTCGAGTTCGACCCGGTCGACGTGCAGGCGAACCCGGCGGGCTACGCCGAGCTGGCCCGGCTGGGGATAGGCCGCGTGCCGGCGGTGACCGTCGGTGACCGCGCCGCGCACGGGTGGAACCCATCGGCATACGCCGCGCTGCTCGGCATCCCGTACTCGGCGGCCACCAGGCTCGCTCCGACCGAGCTGGCCAAGCGGCTCGACATCATCCTCGATGCGGCGCAGGGGCTCATTCGCGGCGTGCCGGATCAACACATGGACTGGCGGCCGCCGGAGCGCGATCGGACCCTGCGCAACCTCGGCTATCACGTGTTCCGGCTCTCGCTGGCATTCGTGGACGGCATGGACCTCGGCGAGTTCCCGGCGTCCTGGCTGCTGGATCAGGCGCCCGCCGATCTTCGCGACGGGCCGGCCATCGCGCGCTACGGCGCGCTCGTGCGCGGACGCATCACCGGGTGGTTCGAGGGGGCATCGCCCCGCGAGTTCGAGCGCGTGATCAAGGTCTACTATGGCCCCCAGTCGGGCCACGACCTGCTCGAGCGCACGACGTGGCACGCCGCGCAGCACCTGCGCCAGCTCTACGCCCTGGCCGAGCGCCTTGCGATCACGCCGCCGGGACCGATGCCGACCGACGCGTTCGTGGGACTGCCCCTTCCTGACGCTCTCTGGTGACGAGGGTCGACTACGACCGGAGTCTCTGGCGCGCGTATCGCGCCGGCCGTGCGCTCTCCGAGGACACCGGCCGGCTCTGGATGGACGCGATCGCCCGCCACCTCGGTGGCATGCGCTCAGGCCTGACGGTCCTCGATCTCGGGGCCGGCACGGGGCGCTTCGCGGTCCTGCTGGCGGATGCGTTCGACGCCCGCGTCGTCGCCGTCGAGCCGTCGGAGAAGATGCGCGTGGAGGCGGAGCGCTACAGCGCGCATCCGCGAGTGGACCACCGCGCCGGCGCCGCGGAGACGATCCCCGCCGCCGACACCGAGTTCGATTTCGCGTTCCTGTCGATGATCATCCATCACGTCGGGGACGTCGTCGCCTGCGCGCGTGAGCTCTACCGGGTGGTCAAGCCGGGCGGGCTCGTGTTCATCCGCAACGTCTTTAGCGGGCGTCTGGACGGTGTGCCGCACTACGCATTCTTTCCCTCGGCCCGCGCCGTCGACGAGGCGCGCCTACCGACGCTCGAGGCCGTGCGGCAGGCCTTCGTCGCGCAGGGGTTCGAGCTCACGGCCCTCGATACGCTGGTGCAGGAGATCGACCCGAGCCTCACCGCCCACTACGAGCGAATCAAGCGGCGAGCGCTGTCGACGTTCGAGTTGATCACCGACGCCGAGTTCGAGGAAGGGCTCACCCGGATGCGCCACGCCGCCGCCCGCGAGACCACGCCGACTCCAGTCCTCGAAGCCATCGACCTGCTCGTCCTCCGCCGCCGAACGACCTGACCGCTAGTCGTCTTCAGCCCAGGCTGTGGTGAGCCGACGAGCGAGGGCGCGGTGGCCCCTGATGAAGTAGGCAAGCATGGCACCGGTCGCGAGGAGGTTGCCGACGAAGACGGTCCACCCCGCCAGCTCGTCCAGGACCCACTTCGCCGCGATCAATACGCCGCCGATGAACAACACCTCGAACGCCGTGAAGAAGATCACCAGGGCGAAGACGAAGAGGGGCTGGCGCTCCGCGCCCGCGATCAGCACGGCGCCGATAATTCCGAACAACGCGAACGCGATCCCGTGGACGACGGTGTAGGAGGCGATCGCGGCGAGCGAGTCGGTCTGGCGGAGGATCCCCGTGCCCAGGAGCCTCGGCGTCCGGAGCGGCTCGCCCTGGATCCAGTCGATCGCCAGGAACCAGAGCGCGACGGCGGCGGCGCCGAGCAGGCCGGCCACGACGCCCTCGCGCAACACGCTGCCCCAGGAGCCGATCAGCGTGCGCGACAGGACGCGGTGGGCGCGGAAGAAGTACCAGAGCATCGCGAGGGAGGCGAGGAGGTTGCCGCCGAGGATCGCCCACCAGACCAGGGCGCCCAGCATCGACTTCCCGAGCGCCCCGACGATGCCGAAGACGAACACCTCGAAGCTGGCGAAGAGGATCACGAAGGCGACGAACAGCGTGGGCTCGCGCTCGCTGACGGCCATGAGGCTCGCGGCGACGACGCCGAACGCGATGAACGCCAGGCCGTGGATGATCGTGTAGCCGAGGACGTTGCCCACGGTGGGCCGAAGTCCAATCGGGTTGGTCACGCCCTGGAAGACCGCGGCGCCCAGGAGCCCCGGGGTCAGGAACGGCTGGCCGCGCCAGATGTCGAAGAGGAGGAACCAGACGGCGACGACAGCCGCGCCGATCAAGCCGGCCACGACCCCTTCCTTCAGGATCGACCGCTGCACGGACGGTATTGTATCGGAGCGCCCTGGTTGTTGTAGCGGGTGCCGTGAGCCCGGCTCAGACCGAGGGTGGCCCGAAAGAGAAGCGACCCGGCTCCGACACGCCCGGTCTACCCTGGGCCGCCGGCCTCCGCTCCTCCTTTCTCGGCGTCGCGGGCGAATCTGACGCCGTAGTCGGAGTAACGAAGGTGCGGCGGCAGAGACGAGCGATGGGCGACCGGGCTCCACGGGTCTGCGTGACGCCACGCGCCGCCGCGGCTCACGCGCCGCGTGCCGGTTGCCGGGCCGCGCGGATTCCGGTCAGGCGAGCGGCGGTAATAGTCCTCGGCGAACCAGTCGCCGCACCATTCATGGCAGACGCCGGAGAGATCGGTGAGCCCCAGCGTGTTGCCCGGCGTCTCGCCGACACGGGGCGGACGGTCGAACGTGACGCCAGGCTTCGCGTCGTCGCCCCACGGGTAGCGCCGACCGTCGAGGCCGCCGCGCGCGGCCTTTTCCCACTCGGCCTCCGTCGGCAGCCGCGCGCCCGACCACTCGGCGAACGCGTCGGCTTCGGTCCACGAGAGACCGACGACGGGCTGGCTCGGGTCGGCGAACGCCGGGTCGGACCAGAACGGCGGTGATGAGGCGCCGGTGGCCGCCATGTACGCGGCGAAGTCTCCGTTCGTCGCGGGTGTGCGGGCGATGAGGAAGGTGTCGACCCAGACGACATGGGGCGGGCGCTCGGACGGGTGACCGTGAGCCCAGCCCATGCTGAACGGCCCCGCTGGAACGCGCGCGAAGTCCACGCCTTATAATAGAGACCTTCCGAGAAGTAGTGCGAGCCGTAGCACGTCGCGGGGCTGGGGCCCCGCCGTGCGAGGCGAGCCTATAAAAGGAGACGCCCATGAACGTCGCCCCGCGGATGGCCCGGCTCGGAACCGAGTCCGCGTTCGAGGTGCTGGCCCGCGCGCGGCAGCTCGAGCGCGCCGGCCGCGAAATCATTCACCTGGAAATCGGCGAGCCGGACTTCGATACGCCGGTGCACATCAAGGAGGCCGCAAAGCAGGCGCTCGACGCGGGGGCGACGCACTACGGCCCGTCGGCGGGGCTGCCGGAGCTTCGCGAGGCGATCGCCAAGCACGTCGCCGAGACGCGGGGCGTTCCCGTCTCGCCCGAGGAAGTCGTCGTCACGCCGGGCGCCAAGCCGATCATGTTCTTCACGATCATGGCCCTGATCGGCGATGGCGATGAGGTGATCCACCCGAATCCCGGATTTCCGATCTACGAGTCCGTCATCAATTTCGTCGGCGGCGTCCCGGTGCCGATTCCGCTCCGCGAGGACAGCGGCTTTGGATTCGATCTCGAGCTGTTCGAGCGCCGCGTCTCGTCGAAGACGAAGCTGATCGTCATCAACTCGCCGGAGAACCCCACCGGCGGCGTGCTCGACCGTGACCAGCTCGAACGCATCGCGGCGATCGCCGTCAGGCGGAAGATCCCGGTGCTGACCGACGAGATCTACCGGCAGTTCCTCTACGAGGGTGAGTTCGCCTCGATCATGGGCTTGCCGGGGATGCGAGAGCAGACAATCCTGCTCGACGGCTTCTCGAAGTCGTATGCGATGACCGGCTGGCGCCTTGGCTATGGCGTGATGCCGCCGCCCCTCGCCGAGCACGTGGCGCGGCTCATGGTGAACTCGAACTCCTGCACGGCCTCGTTCGTGCAGCTCGCCGGCATCGCGGCGCTCCAGGGCGATCAGGCGCCCGTCGCCCGCATGGTGGCCGAGTTCAAGCGCCGGCGCGACCTGCTCGTGGACGGTCTCAACCGCCTGCCCGGCGTTCGATGCGCGCGGCCGCGCGGCGCCTTTTACGTGTTCCCGAACATCACGGGGACCCGCCGGCCGTCAGCCGAGGTCGCCGAGCGGCTCCTGACCGAGGCCGGCGTGGCCGCGCTGTCGGGCGCGGCGTTCGGCGCTCACGGTGAGGGATATCTCCGGTTCTCGTACGCAAACTCGGAGGCTAATTTGCGCCTGGCGCTCGAGCGCATGCGGCCGGTGTTCGAGAGCTTCGCCGGGAAATGACGGCGGCCGAATCCCTGTCGGCGTGAGCCGGAGCACCGTCGCCGACGTCGTCGTCGACGGCTTGAAGCGGGCCGGCACGCCGCGGCTGTTCGGCGTGGCAGGTCTCGATACGAACCTCCCGCTGCTCGAGGCGGCGCGCGCGGGCGGGCTGCCACTGACGCTCGCCTCCAGAGCGACCACGGCGGGCATCATGGCCGTGGTCTCCGGCGATCTGGTCGAAGCGCCGGGCGCGGCGCTCGTCGGTTCCGGCCGCGGCGTCGCGACCGCGATCGACGGCGTCGCGGACGCCCTCGTGGACGGCGCGGCGATGGTCTTGCTGACCGAGCGTCTGTCCGGGGAGCTGCCCGGCTGCAAGGCGAGCCTCAGCGTGGCGGCCGAGTCCGCGGCGCACCGGATCGCTCACGCAACGCGGCTGGCCGCCACCGAGCCACGGGGGCCGGTCCATCTGGAAATCCCTGCCGAGGTCGCGCGGCAGCCGGCGCTGCCTCTCGCAACGTCGTGCCGACCGGATCCGCTGCCGCCGCCCGATCGCGACGCTCTCGACGGGGCAGCCCGACTGCTCGCGCGGGTGTCCCGCCCGCTGCTCGTCGCGGGACTGCACTGCCGCTCGACGAGCGTGCAGCAGTGGGTCCGCGCGCTGGCGGAAGCGCTGCCCGCGCCCGTGCTGGTGACGTGCAGAGCCAAGGGCGCGCTGCCGGACCCGCACCCGCTGATGCTGGGCGTTCTCGGTGTCGACGGCGTCGACGAGCGATTGCTGAAACGCGCCGATCTCGTCGTGGGGCTGGGGCTCGACGCGCTCGAGCTTGTTCAGTCACCCTGGTGGTCGACGGTCCCCGTGCTCGGGGTCGGTCCACCGCAGGCGCTTGGCGATCGAATTCCCGCGATCGCGGTGGTCGGCGACGTTGCGGTCGTCCTCGAGGAGCTCGCGCCGAGGCTGCGTGACCGGGAACTGGCCGACTGGGACGTCGCCGAGCTCGACCGGCTCAAGCGTGAGCGCGTCGCGGCCGGGGCCGGCCCGGCGCTCGCCAGGAGAGGGATCGTCCGCGTCGCCCGCGAGGCGACGCCGGCCGGCACGATCGCCACGGTCGATGCCGGGCCTCACCTGGTGGACGTCGCCATCGCCTGGCACGCTGTCGCTCCGCGCGAGTTCCTGGCGTCCAACGGACCTGCTACCGCGGGTTTCGCCCTGCCGGCCGCGATCGCGGCGCACCTCGTCCATCCCGATCGGCGCATCGTCTGCTTCACCGGTACCGATGGCCTGGCCGCGGCGGCGACCGAGCTCGAGACCGCGACGCGGCTCGGCGCCCCGATCGTCGTGATCGTCTTCGGCGGCAGCACCTCGGCCACGCCCGACCTCATGCAACAGGCGCAGGGCTTCGGGGTGACGGCGTTCGCAGCCGACAGCGAGGCCCGGTTCGGCGAGGCGCTGAGTCGAGCGTTGCGAGCCGCGGGGCCGTCGCTGGTCGCCGTGTGGCCCTGACGACAGTAAGCCCGAGTGGTTCCTCGACTACTACGCCCGCGGGGGACGACGCCGCCACGATCGCCGGGTCGATGCGCGCCGGGTATCGCCAGGTATAATGACGCCATGTCGATCCTGACCGCGCGCGACCAGGCCGCTGTTCGCAAGGAGTTCGAGCGCATCACCGGGCCCGTGAAGCTCGTCGTCTTCTCGCAGGAGCTCGCCGCCGCCGAGCTCTGCCAGCAGAACGAGCAGCTCGTGCGCGAGGTCGCCGAGCTTTCCGATCAGATCACGGTGGAGGTGCTCAACCTCGCCATCGACCGCGAGCGCGCCGAGGCGTACGGCGTGGACCAGGTGCCGGCCATCGTCGTCGAAGGCAGCCGCGACTACGGCATCCGCTTCTACGGGGTCCCCCTGGGCTACGAGTTCAGCAACCTCATCGACTCGATCATCGTGGTGTCCTCCGGCGCGCCGGCGCTGGCGGAGGACACCCTGGCCTCGCTGCGGGCGCTCGCCGCCGACGTCGACATCAAGGTTTTCTCGACGCCCACCTGACCTCACTGTCCCCGGGCCGTGCGCCTGGCACAGCACATGTCGGTCGCGTCGGACCGCGTGCGCTCGACCGTCATCGAGGCGACGGAGTTTCCCGAGCTGTCGCGGGCCTATCAAGTGATCGGCGTGCCGAAGGTCGTGATCAACGATCGCGTGCAGTTCGAGGGCGCCGTCCCCGAGCAGGAGTTCCTCGGCGCGGTGCTCCAGGCAGTGGAGACGTCCTGAAACAGCTTGCCCAAACCAGGTGACTCCCGCGCGGCGCTCGTGTTCGTGTACGGGACGCTGATGCGGGGGTACGCGCTGCATCTCCTGCTGGCGCGCGCGTCGAAGTTCCTCGGCGAGGGCCGTGTCCACGGGCGCCTGCTCGATCTCGGCCGCTACCCGGGGATGGTCGATGGAGCTGGCAGCGTCCGCGGAGAGATCTACCGCCTGGACGACCCCGAACTTCTCGCGGTGCTCGACCGCGCGGAGGGGTACAATTTCGGTCGTCGTCGAACAACCGTCACCCTCGCGAGCGGCCGGCGCGCGCGTGCGTGGGTCTACCGGTATCGCGGACGTCGGGAGAAAGCCGTCCTCATCCCGGACGGGGACTACCGGCGGGCGCGCCCGCGCCCCGCCACTCGCTGAACTGGGGTGGTAGCGCGCGCCGCAGGCCGTCGCGGGGCTGGGGCCCCGCCGGCCGAGGCGTGCCTCTGAACGGAGGAAGCTAATGGCGCTGACCGCCGCCGAGCTCGTCAAGGCCGATCAGGACCACCTGATCCATCCGCTGCACCACCCCGTCGACAACGCGGAGCCGGTCATCTATGTCCGCGGACGGGGCGCGACCATCCAGGAGATCGGGGGCCACGAATACATCGACGGGCTCTCCGGGCTCTGGAACGTGAACGTGGGCCACGGCCGCACCGAGCTGGCCGACGCCGCGGCGGCGCAGATGAAGGATCTCGCGTACTTCTCCGGCTACGTGGGCTCCTCGAGCGTGCCGGCGATCACGCTGGCGAACCGGCTCATGGAGATCACGTACGACAACATGCAGGCCGTGTTCTTCACGTGCGGCGGCGCCGAGTCGAACGAGTCGGCGTTCAAGACGGCGCGCTTCTACTGGAAGGCGCAGGGCAAGCCCGACAAGATCAAAATCATCTCCCGCCAGCAGGGCTATCACGGCGTCACGCTCCAGGCGATGAGCGCCACCGGGATGGGCGCCTACTGGAAGATGTTCGAGCCGCGCGTTCCCGGGTTCGTCCACGTCCAGACCTGCTACCCGTACCGGTTCCAGGGGGCGAAGCCCGGCGAGAGCATCGGACAGGCGGCGGCGCGGGAGATCGAGGAGGCGATCCTGCGGGAGGGGCCTGACACGGTCGCCGCGATGATCGGCGAGCCGATCCACGGCGGGGGCGGAGTCATCTACCCCACCGACGACTACTGGCCGCGGGTGCGGGAGATTTGCACGCGCCACCATGTGCTCCTGATCGCCGACGAGGTCATCACCGGCTTCTGCCGGACCGGGCGCTGGTTTGCGCTCGGCCACTGGAACGTCAAGCCCGACATCGTCTCGTTCGCGAAGGGCGTGACTTCCGGGTACCTTCCGCTCGGCGGGATCATGATCACCAAGGCGATCAAGGACGCCATGGACTCGGTCAAGCCCGAGGATCGCTGGATGCACGCCTACACATACTCCGGCCATCCCACGTGCTGCGCGGTCGGGCTGAAGAACGTCGAGATCATGGAGCGCGAGCGCCTTTGGGAGAACGCGGCGAAGATGGGCACCCGGCTCCACCAGGGACTCCAGCAGGCGTTCGGCGGCCACCCGAACGCGGGCGACATCCGGGGCGGCAAGGGCCTGCTGGCGGCTGTCGAGCTGGTGGAAGACCGTGCGACCAAGAAGAACTTCGCCGGCGATCGCAAGGTCGCCCCGCGCATCCAGGCCGAGATGATGAAGCTCGGCGTCGTCACGCGGACGCGCCCGGTGGCCGGCGCGCATCCGGCGCCCGGCGACTCGGTCTACTTCGCGCCGCCTCTCGTCGTGACCGAGGCGGAGATCGACCGGCTCGTCAGCGTGACGCGGGACGCCGTCAAGGTCGTGCTCGGCGCCTAGGATCTCAGAGCCGTGAAGCTGATCACCGCCCACCGGATCCTCATCGGTGCGGGGATCGCGTTCTTCCTCTTCTACGCGGCGCTTCTCCTCGCGCGCGACCGGACGACGGCGGCGTTCGTGCAGGCGGTGGTCTCGTTGGCGGTGGCCGCAGGCCTTGTCCTCTATTACCGCACGCTCAAGGGATGGGGCCAGCGCCCGCCGTCCTGATCTACGACGGCGAGTGCGCGATGTGCCGGGCGAGTGCGCTCTGGCTCATGCGCCTGGCGATCTCGGGTGGCGAGCTCGAGATCCTCCCGTGCCGGTCAGCACCGCGGCGCGCCCGCTTCCCCCAGATCTCGGACGAGGCGTGCATGACGGCGATGCAGCTCGTGCTGCCCGACGGGCGTACGCTCACGGGCGCCGATGCGGTGCCCGAGCTACTGCGTCGCATCGGCTGGCTCAGCTGGCTCGCGACGCTCTTCGCGCTCCCAGGGGCGCGTCTCCTCGCCCGGCGCGTATACGCCTGGATCGCGAAGAATCGCATGCGCCTGTCGTGCGATCGGTAACCCGGCTGCTCACCGCGTCAGCAGGACGCCCGCGCGTGTGACGGATTAGCGCCCCTACTCGAGCGGGATCGTGTGGAAGTCTCCCAAGCGGTTCCCGCCACCCGGCAACAGGGCTGGTAGCGCCGTAGGGCGAAGGGCGGGGTCGAGGGCGTGAAACCTCAGCGTATCCGCGCTGTAGAGACGCTTGTCGGCCAGGACGCGAAAGGCAAGCGAGGGGTCAAAGTCGATCTGGAAGGTGGTCGGCAGAATTCCTTCTTCCCGCGGCACATAGATCGACGTCGTCGACGCGTGGAACCAGGCGGCGTCG
>WNFU01002096.1_pt1 | contig 45262 bp, 47 predicted proteins | sample 5400121 | NCBI WGS metagenome assembly WNFU01 (sample SAMN13153360, study PRJNA577476) | soil metagenome | isolation source: 100 cm soil or saprolite under grassland replicate 1 | place: USA:California | collected 2016-06-15 | reverse complement strand
TGGCGTCGTCCGGCTGCACGCGCACACGCTTACCGGCCACTCCGCTCTCCCAGGAGTCGTTGGCCGTGGCGGGCGCGCCATCCCTATAGACTTCGGGGGATTCGCGACCGTACGGCGTCTGAGCATAAGCGGTCTCGGCTGTCATAAGGGTCGCGAGCAGCGCGCAGCTCACCATCATCTTGGCTGCCAGCCTCTTCATATTTCGTTCTCCACGGCGGTGCAGATTTGCCCTGCTGAAATAACATCTGGATACAGAGATGCTTGGTGCGGCATGCCGTGTTTTGTTTGAAATTGCGGGAATCGCCGACTCGCCGATCGGATGACGTACTGAAATCAGATCCAGGCGTCTTTTAGAAAACGAGAGCCACCGTGCTCGCGTAGCGAGCCCCTGCATCCGGTGATAGCGCCGCTGCCGCGAAGCGCGGTGCGATCTAAGCGGCAGAACTCCTGCCTTGTCATCAGTGCATTCGTGCGTTGCTCTACCGATACTTGCAGTTGCTGAATTTTTCAATCAAACTTTCAACCGAGGGCGATCGTTTGCTTTTCAGGGGAGGAGCCATTGGCACGAACTCCGCGCGACCGCCGCGCATCCGGCGACGGCAGGGCGGTTGCGGCGCGGGCGTACACCTCGCCCACGCTCGTCCTGCTGGCGATGGATTGGCCCGCCGGCAAACGATTTGCCGACTTCCTGGGATTCGCCATCCTTCGCAGCCCGGGATTCAATCCCCGAGAGAAGGACGGCTATCTGTTCAACAAGATCGGGTTTAACCCGCCGGGACCCAACTCACAGCCGCTCCCCAGCAATGTCGCACCGTTGCAAAAATTTCTGTGGTGGGATGGCGGGATCAACGACGCCGATCGCGGCAAGACCTTCAAATACACGATCACGCCGGTGCGCGGTACCGGCCCCAAGGATCTCGTTCTGCAGCACGACGCGGAAACGACGATTTCCGTGACGCTTCCGCGCGTGGAGGAAGACGGGATCGCGACCTGGTTCAACCGCGCCGTCGTCAGTTCGCAGGCCTTCTCGCGGCAATTTCCCCATCCGCAATCAAAAATCCCGGAGGTGATGGACTGGCTGGCCAACGGCCTGGAGGATTCGTTCGCGCGCATCTTGTCAGGCGCCAAGGAGATCGACGGCGCCATTTACCATCTGACCGACAAGCGCTGGGTCGTTCCCGCGTTCAAGGGCTTCAAGGGCGATTTGTCCTTGGTCTTCGAAGACAGCAGCAACGACACCACCGACCGCCCGGCAATCAAACTGCTCAAGTCCAAGCGCTTCGAGGGCAAGCCTCGTACGAAAACCAACATCATGCACGACAAGTTCCTGGTCGACGTGAAGGCGGGGCGGGTGCTGATGGGCTCGGCCAACTTCACGCCGGAAGGACTGACCAGCCAAGCCAATCTGGTTCACATTTTCAATTCGCCGCAGCTTGCAAAATTGTACGTCGAGAGGCAGCAGCTGATCGCGGACGATCCGACTGTCGGCGAAACCGCCAAAGAGGCGGGCTGGTCTCGACCGATCAGAATCGGAAGGACGACGGTGCGGGTGTTCTTTTCACCGGAGCCGAAGGACGAGCGGGTGTCGATCGACACCGTGATCGCTTCCGTCAAGCGCGCAAAGAGCTCGGTGATTTTCTGCATGTTCGATCCGACCGACCCGCAACTCATCACGTCGCTGCTCGCCACCAGCGATCGCAAGAAGCTCCTCTACGGATTGCTCAACAAGATCTCGGACCCGACCACGAAAAAAAACGATCGATCCGATTCGGGCGAGGCCCCGCGCCAGCCGAGCGCAGCCACGCAGATCAAGGTGACGCTGTTCAATCGCTCGAGGAAGGATAAGAAGGTGTTGGCGTACTCGTTCTTCCGTCCCGGTGCGACGCCCGCCGAATTCCTGCCGGAGCTGAGCTCCGTGGATTTGAGCAGCATGAGCACGCTGCCGCCGCCGAAGCCGGGGCAGAAGAAAGGCGGCCCGCCGGCGGTGCACATCCATCACAAGTTCATCGTCATCGACGGCAATACCGACAATCCCACGATCTATACCGGCTCCGCAAACCTCAGCAACAACTCGACGCATCGCAATGACGAGAACTTGCTCGAGATCAAGGGCAATCCGGACTTGGCGCGGATTTATCTCGCGGAATTCATGCGTCTCTACGAGCACTATCGCGCGCGAGCGCTCTGGAACTTGGCGCATGGCGGACGAAAAAAGAAGGATCGCGGTGCAGAGGCATTTACCCTCAAACGAAGCAGAGATGCGTGGGTGAAGGGCGCCTACACTCCCGGCACGGCGGAGTTCAGAGCGCGCACCGAGCTCGCGGGCGGATGAGCCGGGCCGGGAGGCGACGGATTCGCGAACGCCAGCGCCTTGCGCCAAACGTCTCGGTTTGCGTTCCGCGGCGACCAGTCGAACGAGGAGGCATGCAATGAGCGACCGTGATCAGATCAATCGACGCGACTTCATCGTCACAACGGCAGGGGTCGCCGGCAGCGCAAGCGCGCTGGCAGGAGCCACGCTCACGAGCGCCGAGGCGCAGACGTCGCCGCCTCCGGGCTTCGATGCGCAGGAGCCGTTCGCCAAAAATTGGGGAAAGCCGCTGCGCGAGGTGGTGCAGGTGGACCCCATCGTAGCCGCGCCCGAATTGGCAAACGAGGCGGTGAAGGAGCGGCATCGCATCTACTGCCACCTGCTCACGAAGTTGATGGTCCGCTTCTGGAACGGCAACAAGCGCGGGCCGCTCGGCTCCTACCCGCGGCGCGTCAAGCAGATGGAGGCGGTGCAGCCGGTGCAGCCGACGCAACGTTATCGTGGCGACATGATCGAGAATCCGGATCGGCTGCGGGTCAACTGGGACCGATACGTCGGCCACAACATCGCCTGCGTCGCGGTGGACGGCAACGGCGAGATCATCGACTTCGATTTCAATCACAACGATTTCTTTCGAAGCTCGGCCGAACACGCCGAATCGCGCATGGTCCGGCGTCTGTTCAGTCTCACCGACATCTTCGACAGCTGGAAAACCGGCGACCGAATCGGCGACAGGTCGCGCGCCTTCTCGCTGCAGAACGTCACGCTGTACACGTCGCTGGAATCCTGCGCCCAGTGCTCCGGGGTGATGTCCTTGGGCGGGGTCAAGCAGGTCGTCTATCTGCAGAACGACTTCACCGCGTACATGATCGGCAACATCATGTTCAATCTGGCCAACCCGGTGTCAGGATTGCCGGGCGCGCCCAAGCCGATTCCGGCGTCTGCGGTCGGCCTGCAACAGTTCCAAGTACTCAACGACGCGAATCTGGCTTTCGTGAAAGATATTCAGGATGCGAAGGCGCGCAATGATTCAACCCGCGCCTTCTTCATCTCGCCGGACAAGACCTTCGTCGACTTTGATCCCTCGATCACCTCATTTCTATGCACCGATGTAGCCCGCGACATTTTCGAGGCAGGCGGCAAGCAGCTCGATGCCATGACGCTTAAATTTCCCAACGAGAAGCATCCGGATGAACGCGACGTGTTGACCAACCAGGAATGTCTCGAAGAGGCGCGCAGCTTCTTCAAATACGCCGATCTCGAGGGCTATCGCGGCTCCCCGCATAAGCTGTAGCCGGCCATATGCCTGTCGTCCCCACGAGGGGCACCTTGCGACGCTCGCGTCGCGGGGACCCCGTTGTGGGGATCCATAACCACGATCCAGACAGCATCTACGACGCAGGCGCTCCCTCCCGTCCCGACCGGCTGAGGGATCCGGGCGGGACCGGAGGCGTCAATCGCTGATGCGGCGGGCCGGAGTAGGCACACCTATAATGTGAGCGCCTCGACGCGTTCCGGCGTTTGCCGCGATGTTCGGACCGGCGCTTTGGGCCTGCACACGTCCTGGTAGGTAATTTTCATTGATCGGATCAATGCGGAACAATGGGCGCTCTTTTTTCTGCAACCACCGGTTTGCATCGGCTACATCCCTGGGCGAGGCCCAGAAGGCGGCGAGCGAAGCAATTGAGGACATCGGCGCCGCCGGCAAGATCGCGACGGCCTCGCGCCCCGCCGATTTCAGCAAGCTCATCGCCGACGAAACCGAGAAGTGGGGTAAGGTGATCCGGGCGGCCAACATCAAGCCGGAATGACGCTCGCGTCGACGTTCCATAAGATCCCTTCGACGAATCCCTCGCGCCCCAAGTCTACTGTGGGTCAGTGACCCCGATTACCGGCATGCCGGCTGTTGCGCGTGTTAACCCGGCTTAGTTGCTGGTCGAACCCAGATTAGCTAACAATTTGTTCGGCAATGGCCTCTTTGAGGCCGGTTTCGGCTTGAACGGCGAGCCCGCGCGCCACCTCTTGGGAATCCTCAAATACGTCGAGCGAATAGACTTTGCCCCATCGCATAGTAATAGCATGAAAACCGCGGTTGAAGTACGAGGAGTCGCCATTCAACAGTGTAGCCGTCGCATCCCACTGCACAAACACCTTGGTGTGCCACGGCCCGCCCTTCACCCAGATATCGTTGACCTTGATGTGAAGGTTCGGCAAGACGCGGCCGACGCGCTCTAGCCAACGGCGCATCGCCTCTTTGTCGTGACGCTCGCCACCAATGGAGTGGGCGCCGGCAAAGCGGTGATGAACATTTGGTGCAACCGCCTTGAGCAACTCATCATAGTTGTGATTGTTGACATGCTCAAAGCTTTGTCGAACTAATTTTTTGACTAAGTAGCTGTATATCATACGCGTTCTCCGTTTAACCGCGATTGTTCGGCAAGGCGGGGTTCTTTGTTGGGGGACAATTCAGGCCACGGACGCGGCTTCCGACCCGATCAGACCGAGATCACCTAAGGCCGCATAGTCACGCCTCGGGCGTTTTCTGTTGCTGCTTGCGGTACGATGGCTGCGAGCGTCTCGGCGCATCTTCTCATGCAGGACGCGCTCGCGACAGTGCTTAGAGCAGAAGCGCTGCCAGTCGCGGTGGACGCGAAACTGCTTGCCGCATCTCGGATCGGCACAGGTCCGGAACAGGGTCCCCCGAGGCTTAGCTCACACGAACAAATTTCTGGCGTCATCGAACAAATCCCCGGACGCGGTCAGGGCGACTAAGCAGTATCGGCCCGATGATGTGGGAGAGAGAATATGTGTCTCCTCCAAGTTCTCCCACATGCAGAGAGCGAAGAGGCCGATGTTTAATCCGCTCTGCCAACTTGCCCCTGGCCAGGCTCGCCCCCCAGCCCCTGGCCGGGGCTTATTCCTTCGGTGAGTTCGTGTCCACCGCCGACAGTTGCGCCTGCACCGCAGATCGCAGGCTGGCAGGGAGCCGCATCGCCATTGGCCATGGCAGCGACGAACAAATGTTTGGCGCAAGTGAACAAGTCCCGTACGGCGGCCAAAGCGACTAAGAAACAGGACCTCAAAAGTTCGTCATCGACGATGAAACCGGCATCCTTGGTTTTAATCATGGTTTGAATGGGAGGATGAAGATGCCCAATTTGAAAAAGACCCTTCTTGCGACGGCGATTTCTGTCGCGACAATCACCCCGGCTGCTGCGGCTGAGATGAAGTACCCTAATTGGTTCGCTTATGATCAAGCCTCTAGAGCAGATTGGGATGCGCGCTACGGAGACAAGTATCCGGGAGAACGCAGCCGACCTTTTTTTAGTTGTGATTATACCCCGCGCACTTGTCTTGACGGAAAGATAAGCATTAGCGCTGGCGATACGCATTTCATCGGTGTGGTGGTTGATGGAACCGATCGCAAAACTGTTCTCGCTCATGTCGCGTGCGATTGGTCGCCTCGAAGGGCTATGTCTTGCGCGGACTTCGATCGTGGAATTGATCGTAATGGCAAAATGGTAACCATGCCAGATATGCCAAGCTCCTGCGTCGAAGAAATGCGCAAATCCGGCATCGAGTGTGAGGGTTATTCGTCTTCACTTGGTCAGGCAGCTAGCGGAAACCGAGCGAAGAGTGCTGAGCGTCAAGCTCCGCCAAACTACATCAAATTGCCGAGCGGCTACATCACGCCAAAACACGAGTGTTCGGTCGATGACGTTGTCTGCGTCGATTGCACATTTCTTAGCGATCAAGTCTGCTACGAGCAAGCCGACAAAGTCGGTCTTATTAATCACAACATCGGCTTCGGTCCCGGGCAAAAACCTCCGGCGCGAATTGATCCACTCACGATGAAGAACACGACCAAGCCGCTCGAAGAAGAATGCGGAATGGATCGTAACAATACTAAAAGCATCTCGATCCCTCTCACAGGCAACAGCAAATCTGGTACAATGGGTAAGTATGGAAAGTTGATTTGCCCCGTTGCTGGAGCCGTAGCAATCGACGGCGCTGCTGCAAGAGCCGAAATCGCTCGCGCCAAATCTGACGCAGAGGAGAAGAAAAAACTAAAGGTAAGGGACATCCTTACTTTTAATCAACCCCAGATCGCTTGCACAAACATCAAAGATACTTACGAGGTAGCAAAAGCAGCTGGCGGGTCCATCTATGAGGCGCTAGAAGTTGCAAACCAAAACAAGTTCGATTGCGATTTGATCAACTTCAAAACCGGGAACCGTCGTTATGTGGCAGAAAAGCGTGATGACCATCCAGGATGGGCCTATTTCTGCCTTGGGTTCTTAGTTGGTTACAGCAATCAAGAAGATCATTCACGAGCGTGCCAATGGATCTACCTGCGCGATCAGCGATGACAACGAAGCCGAAATGATCTATCTCCTCGCATAATTCTGGTTCTGGTCCTAGTCGCTTGGCTAGATCGTATCGCCCGCGGCCGGCCGGTCGCGCAGACCGTGAGCTTTCTATGCCGGGACGAGGATGAGGTCCGTGAGAAGATGAAGGAGCGTGGGTTGGTCGAACAGCACGTCCGCGTCGTTCTCTAGGTCATGAACTCATAAAAGGCGGGTGGTCGCGGTGTTCGAGTGGCAACGGTCCTTTTGCTGAGACCAAATTTCGGCTCAGAATGAACTGGTGCGCAGCCGACCCTCGTAATCACGTTTACCCAGCGGCACGCCTCGCGAGCGCAGGATGTTGTATGCGGTGACGGCGTGGAATGGAAGTTTGGCAGAGAGAAAGAGAGAATGAAGGTCTCCGACGTGAAAGCAAGCCGTCGCGGGCCGATCTGGAGGTCTAGGTGCTTGCCCGCGCAGTCGTTAATCTCTTCGGGGACGAACGCCTCCAGCGCCGTTTCTGCCTTGCCGATCATCGCCTGTAGGTCAGTGAAGGGAACAGGTCCGACCAAGGCGGGAGGGGTGAACGCGCCTGTCTTGAGAGCCTCGACCCCCCACACGGAATGATGCGATGCCGCTTCGATCTGAAAATGAAATGGTGCCATGTTGTCGAAGAGGCGGGTGTTGACGAAATTATCGGGATCGACACCGGTGTTTGAAAAGTGGGTGGCCGCACGGTCGAGAAAGCCTCCGACGGATCTTACGGTTTGCAGGAAGGTCGGCACGCTGAGGTCGTAGAGTGATCTCCGCATTGCCTTCCTCTCTCGAGCAATTTGAATCATAGTGAGTATGTGGCGTGATGGCCACAACGGCAAGGCAAGCGCGGTCATAGGCTGGCGGTCTTGCCCATTGGGTGGAACCCTGATTCAGCATCGGCATGAGCCGATACGATCTGACCGACTTCGAGTGGCGCGTTATCGAGCCGCTGCTGCCCAACAAGCCGCGAGGCGTGCCGCCGACTCGCAGGGGCTCCCGATCCGGCTCGGCCTGACGGCAGGGCAGGCGCATGACGGGCAGATCGCCGACACGCTGCTCGACCATCTCGTCCCTCGAACCATCGTGCTGGCGGATGAGGGAGCTAACCGTCCTTTCCTGTGCGGAGTAAGCCTGTCACACCTGCGGCGAACAATGTGGTCATCAACCATCCAAAAAACGTGTTGAAAATTAATAGAAGGCCTGGACCCCACTCTGGCCTGCTACGCCACACAACTTTGAGCGTTTCCAGCCATCCTCTGCCCTGGCCGGCTGAGTCTATTGGCGGAGCACTCAGTCTCTTAACCGTCCAACTCTTTTTTTGATTCAAATCGACAATGGGTACCAACGTGTCAACCGCATATACAAAAGCATTGAAGGCTGTGCGCGGACGAGGGCTCGGATCGGAGGCGGTAGGAATGGCCTGGTTGTCTCTGGCTGCAATAATCTGGTTCTGGTCGTACGCCGTTTGGAAAACAACTGCACTAAACAGCGCCCAAGCAATCAAAATAAGAACAGGCCTGAAGGGAGAATAACCGTACCTCAGCAAGACATCGAGCATCCGGCGCCACAATCGAAAGAGGAACCCAATGTCGCTGTACCGGGTTCTGTTTCTTTCCAGTCGCGTAAGTACAGCTTTTGCTGAGGTCTCATATCCGGCAGCACGGAATGTCTTTGCAAGTTGAATGTAGGGCTCCGGGCTAAACTGCTTTACGAGATTGTCGAAGGGGTTCGGTGCGAGGCCCCGTAGCCGCCAGATTACGCGACTGAAGATAAGAATAAGATCGGGCCAGCGATGGCCAACATTGATCCGGGCATATTGGCGGTCGAGTATATCTAAACGCCAGTCGACGTCCGCATCGCTCAGATTATAAATAGACCTGTATTCGCATCCCGTAACGTTAAAACGATCAAGCGCCTCCCAACTCTGTTGATCGTCTTCGACAGCTGGTAATTTCGAGCACGCCAGGAAAAGCCAGAACGGATTGGGCTTCGTGGAGTTGTTCACAATCTTCTTAATTCGCTTCCAGCGAAACACTTTGCCCACTTCTGCATCCGGTGCGTAAATGCCACATGCTGGACCTCCGAGATCGAGGGCAGCAGTGCCCTTCTCACCTTGGGTCCATGACTTACATTCTTTCGATACATCAAAAGAAGTATCATCGATGAAAAGGCCTTGCTTAAGATTTGCTTGAATGAATCTCAGGGTACCATTTGCGCTGACTTCGTCGAGAAAAGTGGTTCCCGCGATGGTGATGCCGTCTGCCACTAGGGGTTCTTCGCCTGGAAAATCATACGTCGCCTTATCGCAATTAAAATCACCGCCGACGTTCGCGCTGATTAGAGAAATGGCGCCATGCACGACGAATCTATCTTGTCCCCTTTCGCTTGATGAAAATATTAGGTCCGCTCCTACCCTTAATCCGTCTGCCGCTATCGCGCGTGTCTCGATATTCTCTGAACCATCCTTTGGCTCGTGAATTTCCATAGGCAGAAAGGCAGTCGCAAAAAAAGTCCCGGCAGTACAATCAAGATCACCATCTATGGTCGTGCCTTCGAGGCGCAGGATTCCATGCGAGACGAAGGGAAAGCGTGCTGGATACGTGATCCATTCCTGTGTCTCAGAAAAGTAGGCGCTACCTTTGATGTGTGCGCCAGCCGCAGAAAGGCTATAACCCCCCGGGTTGCTTAGTGATGCTCCCGAGCAGTCAAGATTTCGATAAATGTTGCAGCCGTTGAGGCGAATTTCACCCACTGCACTAAAGCCATCACTCAATAGAACATGGCCATGGACGGTCAGCCCGTCAGCAAAGAGCGGCAATGACTGCTTGGCATCAACCAAGCTACAACCTCGCATGTCGAGATTGCCTCGAATCTCAGCCCCACAGAGTCGCAATTTGTTCAGTCTTGGTGGGGCATTAGCGCCGAGCGCATGTATTCGCATCGCTCCCTTAACAGAAAGACGGTCCGCTGCAATCTCAATAGCTGTACCGCCGACTAGGTCAAAACCGATAATTGTCGCATCCGACAAGTTGATCTTGTCGTTGAAGTCACAGTGTTTGAAACGAACTAAGAATGGAAGGTCGAGGCCCTCAAGATCTAATTCTCCTACAATCGAGACACTCTCAAGTTCGACGCGAGTTATCGGAATTTTAGCCGATGGGATCGCGTCGGAGAGAAACCACCGTAAGAATTCTCCGCGGATAGTGTTCTCCGTTACTTCGGCAACGTGTAACCGAAGTCGGCCCTTCGCTGCATTCGCTGACGAATTAAGCTCATTCCAGAGTTGCGCCTCGAGGGCGAACAATTTTCCAAATGCTTCTGGGACAGACAGCAGCGACATGATACGGCTTTTTGCGAAATAGCGCCTAAAAGCTAGAAAGTTGGCCAGTGCAGACCAAAAGCGGTCAAGCGGCATGGTCAGGCTCGGGTGTGCCGCGGCGAAGAAGCTATCTGGTCATACAGCTGAAAGCGAGATTGCGTACTGAAGGCGGCCGGCCTCTGGCGATAGCTAGGCTATGGCTGTCTCGCCGGCCATTTTTCCAACCATGCCTGAAGGTCTTCAGCCAATATCAGTGTCCTGCGGCCGCACCCGGCAAGCGGGGGAGGATTAGGGAGGGGGCGCGGGCGCGCGCGCGGAGCCTGTGCCCGGAGTCTCAGGCGGTCGGCCTAAATTGACGTGACCGCGCTTCGTCGAGCGCGCGCTCGATTAGAAATCCAGTCTGGCCAGAGGTTGTCTCACGCCCGCGCGATGAACCAATGCGCGATGCCGGCGAGAAAGCCGACCAGGCCGGAGACCGTGATCACCGCCCAGCGCACGCCGCGCGCCTGCAGCAAAATGGCATGCATCTCGTCGACCTTGGCGGCCATGCGGTCGAGCTCCTCCTCCATGTGCGAGACCTTCTGCTCGAGGATCGCCAGGCGCTCGTTGGGCGAAGTGCGGCTCATGGGCGCCTCCAGATCGTGCGCGCGATCTTCTCGAGCGAGCGGCCGCCGACGTAGGCGGTGACGATCGAGCCCGCCCACGCGGCAACGTCGCCGCCGATCGCATCGGTGGTGCCCAGCCCGAGCACGATGTCCCACACGATCACCTTCCACAGATAGATGACGACGGGCGCGGCGAGCAGCGGGCGAATGATCGCCGTGTACCAGCGGCCCTGCTCGGCGATGATGACGGCGTCCGCGCTCTTGCGCGCCTCGATCTCGGCAATGAGCGCGGCGCGCGCCAGCTCGGCCGCCTGCGCGCCCTGCGCATTGGCGGCGGCGAGCTTGGCCTTGTAGGCGTCGAGAAAGCCGTTGACGATCGGCACGGTGAGAAATTGGGCGAGCCAGCGCAGCATGGGGGTTATCCATTTGGTGTGACGAACTAGGCCGCGTGTCCCGGACGCGGTGCAGCGCGAAGCGGTGCACCGCTGATCCGGGACCGCCACGGACTGGGACGGTCCACGCAAGTCGGGCATGCCCGACTTGCGCGCATTTAAGTGCCGATCTCGGGTAAATCCGAGATCGGTGTCTGCAGCGCACCACTTCGCTTCGCTCGTGCTGCGCTGCGCCCGGGACGCGCGGGTTAATTCGCTCGGTCCCGAGTGGTAGCCCGCATGAGCGAAGCGACATGCGGGGGAATATCGATCCCGGATTGCGCTTCGCTTATCCGGGCTACGCGCCTACGGCTGGGTCTTGAAACTCACGGCGGTGCGGGTGACGAGGCGCAAGAGGATCATCACCGCGCCCATGATCGCCATGACGCGGCCGGCGCCCTCGGCGCCGATGAGCGCCGACCAGTCGAGCAGCTGCGCCTCGTCGAGCAGGCCGAGGAGCTCGGCGGCATAGGCGACGGCGAGCGTGCGCGAGTTGCCGCACAGCGCGCGCAGCCGCGCGGACGCGGCAGCAAGGGCGGCGCCCGCCTTGGCAATGACGCCGGCCCACCCGGGGCGCCGGCGCAGGCGGGGGAGGATGAGCCATATATAAAGAGTGAGGGCGACGGCGGTGATGATGAGCGTGAGGATGGCGAAGACCACAATGGTTCTCCTTGCTGGCTCGGTTGCGTATCCGCCCTCATCCTGAGGAGCGGTCCGAAGGACCGCGTCTCGAAGGATGGGGCGGCCCGTGTCCCTCATGCTTCGAGACGCGCTTCGCGCTCCTCAGCATGAGGGTTCCTGAGTGGACGGGGGCGGCCCCGATAGCGCGTCGAAGACGCGCGTAAACGCGCTGATTGCTTCGAGACGCGGCGCTCGCGCGCCGCTCCTCAGCATGAGGCCGGGATAGAGATCAGCTCCTGGCCGCGGGCGCGGCGCCCGCCCACTTGGCGAGGATGGCGGCGCGCTTGCGCACGATGAGCGCGGTGGCGACGAGCACCACCGCGACGCCGACGCCGATGAGCGAATAGGCGGCGAGCGCCGGCAGCAGCACGGCCTCGGGCTGCGCGATCACCGTCTTGGCGGTCTCGCTGCCGCCGCCGGCCGCGCCCGAGGCAAGCCCGCTCGCGCGCGCGAGGCGCTCGCGCTTGGTCGCCTGCGCGTTGACCTCTTGCGACGGCGTCGCCGCGCGCTGCGTCAGCCGCGCCGCCACCGCGGGCTCGAGCGCCGCGAGCTGCTTCAACAGCGCCACACAGCCCGGCTGCGCGTCCCAATGCCGCGGGTCGTAGACGCGGTCGGCGACGTACTTGCCGCCGTGATACTCGCTCGTCCACGACCACAGATACGGACTGTTGCCGCGCTTGAGATACCCCCAGCCGTTGTACTTCTCGCTCTCGTAGAGGATGCGCTCGACCGACCACGCTTTCACCTGGTCGAGCGCGTGCGGCGCCATGGTGAGCGCGTCGATCGCGCTCTCGTACCACTGGAACGGCGGGCTGCCCTGCTTCGGCCGGCCGGCGGGGACGTGATAGGTGCGCCGCTTGAGGCTGTCGCCGTTGTGCAGATGGGTGGAAAAATTCATGTCCGATTCGCGGCAGTGGAGCGCGCCGATCATGAACCACGGCACCCCGGTTGCGTGCTCGACCGCTTCGTAGGCGGCGCGGTTGGCGATGATCGCGCGCGCGATCTTCCGGGCCTGCGCGATCTTGTCCGGCTTGATCTGCGCGCGGTCCCATAGGCGGTGGTAGCCGAGTTCGGTCTGCTCCGGGGTCGGGGGCATTCGCTTTCTCCATGAAAAAAGCCGCCCGAAGGCGGCGGTGGCACTGATCTCTCCTCGTCATTGCCGGGCATAGCGCGTCGAAGACGCGCGTGAACGCGCTTATGACCCGGCAATCCATCTTCTGCGCAAAAACTTTTTGCGAACAAGATGGACCACCGGAAATCGGGCTTGCCCGACTTCCGGCATTTAAGTGCGCAAGTCGGATAAAATCCGACTTGCGGTGGTCAAGCCCGCGGGTGACGGCGGAGCAGCGGGACTCCGGGTTTCGCTGCGCTCAACCCGGCTACGAGCAGCGCCGCGATCGCGGCGGCCCAGATAACAATTCACATCGATGTTGCTTTAGGGCGTGTACGCATTAACGCGCTGATCGGAAGTCCGCTTTCGGTGGTAATCCGGACGTTGACCTGAGGTCATCGAAGCACCGATGCTGACCCACTCCGGTCATTCGGGAGCATTCACTCGATCTGCCTATCGGCCTTAGGTACAGACCGCGCGAGGGAAGCGTGGTATCATCCCTCCATTGCACGAATGACCCACCCTGAGGGTCACATGGCAAGCCACATTGAACGACGAAAATTCTTAGCGACGCTTGGCAGCGCGGCGGCCGCTTGGCCGCTCGCAGCGCGCGCGCAGCAGCCGAAGGTGCCGACCATCGGCGCGTTGGTCATTGGCAATATCAGTCCGGAACTGTTTTGGCGGGAGTTCCGGCAGGGATTGCGCGATCTGGGTTATGTCGAGGGGCAAAACATTCGATTTGAGTTTCGATCGGCGGAGGGACATCTCGACCGGCTTCCCGAGTTGGCCGCCGAGCTGGTCCGTCTCAAAGTCGATGTCATCGTCACTTGGTTCACGCCCACCGCTGTGGCGGCAAAGCAAGCGACGCGCGAAATCCCGATCGTCATGGCCGAGACAGGAGATCCCATCGGTACGGGGCTGGTCGCGAGCCTTCCTCGCCCGGGCGGAAATGTCACCGGCATCGCGAGCGTCACCGCTGAACTGGCCGGCAAATGCGTCCAACTGATCCGCGACATGCTCCCTTCGGCGCGCCGGGTCACCGCTCTGGCCAACGCGACCGATCCATTCTTCAAGCCTTTCCTCGAACAGATCGAGCTTGGCGGCAAAGCCACCGGAACGACGATCAACCCTGTCATGATCAGCAGCCCTGAGGAGTTCGAGACCGCTTTCGCCGCGATGGAGAAAGACCGGCCCGATGCCATAATCGTTCAGCCCAGCCTGCCGACCAAACGCGCCGCCGAGCTGGCGCTGCAACAGCGCCTGCCGGCGTTTTCCGTGCCGCGGTGGTTCGCCGAACAAGGCGGGCTGATGTCCTACTCGGCGATATATGCCGACCTTTTTCGCAAGGCTGCCGTGTACGTCGACAAGATCCTCAAAGGCGCTCAGCCCGGCGACTTGCCGGTCGAGCAGCCGACTCGTTTCCAGCTCGTCATCAATATGAGGACCGCCAAGGCGCTCGGATTGACGATACCGGCCGCCTTCCTGGCGCGCGCCGACGAGCGCGCCGACGAGGTGATCGAATGAAGCTCATCCACACTCAATCGAACTTGGGCCTGAGAAAGGAAATGCGCACATAGCAGGGAGAGAAATCATGGCAATCTACATTTTGCTTGCGAACTTCACCGACCAAGGAATCCGCAAGATCAAGGATTCACCGAAACGAGCGGACGCCTTCATAGCCATGGCAAAAAAGTGCGGAGCTACGGTGAAGGAGGTATTCTGGACATTGGGAGAGTACGACATCGTCGCAATTGTCGAGGCACCAGATGATATATCCATTACCGCGCTTGGTTTGAGCAGTGGCGCCCTTGGAAACGTTCGCACACAAACCCTGCGAGCGTTTACGCAGGCAGACATGAAGACGGTCCTTGGCAAGATGGTCAGTAGTTGACTCTCTTAGGGGTCGAAGGCGGCCGGGAGGGTTCAAAATGAAACTTCCCCGTCGCAAATTCCTGCATCTGGCTGCGGGTGCTGCCGCGCTACCGGCGGTGCCACGCATCGCGCGGGCGCAAAGCTATCCCTCGCGGCCGGTGCGCATCGTTGTCGGCTTTACCGCGGGCGGCGCAGGTGACATCACGGCGCGCCTGATCGGTCAGTGGCTGTCGGAGCGGCGCGGCCAGCAATTTGTCATCGACAACAGGCCGGGCGGAGGCACCAACATCGGCACCGAGGCGGTCGTGCGCGCATCGCCGGACGGCTACACGCTGCTCATTGTCGGTACCTCACAGGCGATCAACGCGACGCTCTACGACAAGCTGAATTTCCATTTCATCCGCGACATCGCGCCGGTCGCGGGCGTCCTCCGAGGTCCCTACGTCATGGTGGTGAACCCGTCGGTTCCGGCCAAGTCGGTTCCCGAGTTCATCGCCTACGCCAAGGCCAATCCCCGCAAACTCAACATGGCGTCGGCGGGCACCGGCACCGGAAGCCACATTGCGGGCGAGCTGTTCAAGCTGATGGCCGGGGTGAACCTCGTGCACGTACCTTATCGCGGCGCGGGACCCGCGCTCACGGACCTGCTCGGCGGGCAGGTGCAGGTCTACTTCCCCAGCACGCCCGCATCGATAGAGTATATCAGGGCTGGCAGGCTGCGCGCGCTCGCGGTGACGGCCGAGACGCGCTTGGACGTACTGCCGGACATCCCGACCGTGGCTGAGTTTGTGCCGGGCTACGAAGCGAGTTTCTGGTTCGGCGTCGGCGTGCCGAAAGACACGCCTGCTGAGATCATCGAGACGCTCAACAAGGAGATCAATGCGGGGCTCGCCGATCCTAAGCTGAAGGCACGGATGGCCGATTTGGGTGGCGTACCGATGCCGATGGCGCCTGTCGGCTTTGGAAGGTTCATCACCGAAGAAACGGAGAAGTGGGGCAAGGTGGTGAAGTTTGTGGGCATCAAAGCGGATTGACCCGGCGGTCCGCGCGCCACGTTCCATAACGTTTCGATAGGCGAAAATGTCGGTTCATGGCACTTTTGAGACATCCACCGATGTCCGCTATACGGCCGCTTTCGGGGGTAATGCGGACGTTGACCTGAGGTCGTCGAAGGACCGACGCTGACCCAAAGCAGTCATAAGCCGTCGCCCCACCCGACGCGATACTAAGCATGACGGGTCGCTCGGATCGTCGTCTGCGGACGCCCCGTTTGTCGGGCGCCTGCTTCTGTTACATCCCAGTTCCTACGGCGAGCGCGCCGGGCCGATCTGCGGCGCGCGGACCGGCTTGGCCATGCCGTGGAAAACCGTAACGCCCTGGCCGCCGCATAGCGTCGAAAGCGCTTCCGGAGGCGTGTCGAAGCAGCTGTCGATGTGTTGCCAGTTGTTCATTACCCAGACGTCCCCTGCTGGGCCGACGGCGATGTCGGTTTGCATTTGCAGGCCGCCACCGGCGTACCCGCCAGGTGGCGAAATCTGATCGCCGGTCTTCATGCCGGGCGGGCATTTCTCCGTCTGAACGCCGCACAGATGCGCGATCCGGCCTGACGCACCGGCGAAGTTGGAGATCCAAAGATTGTCGTCGCCGTCCACGATCACGGCCCAGGGGCCAGGAAGACTCCCGCCGATGAACGGAGAGCCGGGCATTTCGCTGCCGTCCGGTCGGAGGAGCGAGATGCTACCACCGTCGGGACCCCCCTGCTGCTTGAACATGGTCCGCGCCAGGTACTCGTCGTAGTCACCGCCGCTCTTCAAGAGCTTCACGAACTCTTCCAGGGCGGCCTTACCTCGCGCGGAGCTGCCAAAACTGTTCGTGATCCAGACGTTGCCCCGGCTGTCGATGGCAAGGCCGCTGCCCTGGTAGCCAGCCTTGAAGGTTTGGATCTTGGTTGGGTCGGCGGCGGGAAAGCGCGTGACGAAGTCGCCGCCTCTATTTGTCACCCAGATCCGGTCCTGTTGGTCGATGCCCAGGTGGAACGGCGCCGAAAACGATTTGCACGGTTCATCACTGGAGCCCTCGCAAACGAGCTTGCCCTTGCTCAGATCGCCCTTAGGAAAGTAAACGAGCTGGCTCTTCGAGATTCCCACGGCCCAGACGTCTCCACTGGGTGTGACAATCACCCCCTGCATCAGACCGAACTTGCCGTCGAACGTAATGCCGTCTGGGGGCGTCAATGGCTTGCCGTTCTTGTCGAACACCGCGATCGATTTGCCGCCGTAGCTGGTGAGCCAGGCATTGTCCTTCGCGTCGACGGCCGCACCGAAGGTGCCGCCTTGCATTCCACCGCCAGTGAAGCCCGTGGTCATCGGCGAAAGCGGACGACCGTTCGGCGCGAACTTGGTGGCATTGCCCTGCCATAGCGTGTCCTGCCCCTGCCAACCGACGGTGAAGTTGTCGCCGACCCAAAGGTTGCCCTCGCTGTCGAACATCGCCTTGCCGCCCGCACGATACCCCCCGCCGTCGAACTTGAGCGGCAGCACCCAGGCGCTGGGCGCGAAGCTAAGGTATGGCATGAACGGAACAGCGCGCAGGTTCTTGCCGGGCGGAACGGGATAGAAATCGTTTAGCAAGGCGAACAGCTTGTCAGGCTGATACCAAGGATAGCGGGCGATCGACCGCGCGGCCGTCAGCGTATCGGTTGGGGCACTTCCGGTCGGGGGCTTGGCCGCCGCGAAGAGCTTGCTGCACGCATCAGCCGTCACGCGAGTGACGCAACCTGCAAGCAGGTCGGCCAGCGTGGCGAAGTTGGCCATTGTGGGCGTCTGGCCGCTGTTGAGCGGACCCTGAATGGCGTCCCCCCAACCACCGGTCGCGAGATCGACGAAGTTCGGCACATTGCCTGCGGCAATACGGAGGCTAAGCGCGGGACCCTTGATCGCGGTGCCGTCAATAAACTGATTGTGGGTCCACACCGATGCGACGGTGGTCATTTCATTGATGACAACCTCCTCGCTGAGAGAGTTGGAAAACATTAGTGTCGGTCACGGCGTATCACTCCTTTGCTGGAGAAGTGGAGGCCTCGAACACCCCCACGATACGCCGCCTTATCCTTTCACGCCGTCACCAACTTTCGTCCATAGCTCGAGTCGCTGGGGTGCGAAGTTCAAATCGACCATCAGCGCGAGTTCTTGTTTGGGCCAATTGCCTGGGTTCGCCTGCACTAGTTGCCCATAGGGTGACGGTGGAACTTGCGAGCGGACCGCCCCCTGCTTGGACTTGGCCCTCGATGCGAACAGCAGCCCCTGCTGGGCTGCACAGGCAAGCGAGCCATCCTACCGTCAACAGCATTGCGGCTATGTGGGTTCTGTCCATCTTGAACATAATGTGCTCTCCACATTCAAAAACGCTCGGGCGCATCCTACCAAAATGGCATCTTGCGGTTAGGGGCCTGTGACCCACTTCGTAGCGCATCGGGAGACCCACTGAGTGGCCGCTTCTGGCGCAAAGCGGACATAGGCTTCTGCACTGCAAATGTCCGCTTTCGGGGGTCATGCGGACATCAGCCAATGGTTGCCGGACAATCGCGATTTACGAGTACGCGCCCTAGCTGCCGTCGATCAGCTTGGGCGGCTCCCCGGACTTGATCCGGGGATCGCAGCGCGCTTCCAAGCGCGCGACCCGGATCAGCGATTCAAGCGCGTCAAGGGCGACTTTGTTGACGGTCGCATTTTCGTTGCGAAACGATTCCACCGCCGCGCCGGTCTGCCGCTGCATCTGCGAATTTTCCGTGAGCAGCCAAGGCAGAAATTTGAACGAACAACCCCACTGATCGATGATCTCCTCGCCCTGCGGGTTCTTGCCCTTGAGATTCACATAGAGCTGGCAGTCATGTTTGATGCAGGGGCCGCGCCAGAACGGGCAGCCCCGGTCTTTTTTCGCTCCGAACATCGGCTAGTCTTTCGTGGCGATGATCACATCGACATAGGCGAGGCGACATTCGATCGGCGCGGCCATATTTGTGGACGTGCCACCACTCGTAACGTCACCAGTGAGGCTGACGCCGCCCGTTAGACTGATGCCGCCCGTTAGACTGACGCCGCCACTGAGAGTAATGCCCGTGGTGCTGTCACCCGTGTTGGCAGTGGCGGCCGAGACAAACTGAGTGGCGTTCGAGCCTGTTCCTTGTGGTGCCGACAGAAAATTGTAACCACGATCATGGTGATGTCCCGGATCGCTGATGCCGAGCGTGTTATTGATGCCAAGCGTACTGTTGATCCCAAGCGTGTTATTGATCCCGAGCGTGCTTGAGAGTGTAAAGCTTTGCAGAGCACTCTGCGGCACGGTGAAACCGTCAGTTGCCGAGCGGTTTAGAAAGTTACTAAATCCGGTAAAGCCAGCACTCCCGCCAGCGGTTCCTGTCGTAACGCGCAAGGCGCGATCGTTGAACGAGGTCGATTTCGTCCACCCTGTCGGCGCGCTCGTCTGCTGAAACAGCATCGCCGTGCCGGAAGGCGCCTCGAGCATCGCGCTCGCCGGGTTGTGCAGAATCCACGCGCTGACCGCGTTGTAATAAGTCAGATGATAGATGCGATGCACGCGCATCGCGCCCGCGGGCGCCAGCGTGCCGTCGGCATCGAGCCAGATCGCCTTGGCGCCGAGACCGTCCACGTTGAGCGTCGGGCTCGCGCCGCACGTCGCATGCGGCATGACGGCAATCATCTTGCTGTCCATGTTGGCGAGCGAATCGAAGCCCTGGTTGGTGGACCACGTATAGGCCGTGGACGTGCCGCCGGTGTTCTGCGAGCCGGTGCGCGCAAGATCGTCGCGCCATTTGGCGACCGCCGCCATCATGCCGCGCGCGGAATTGTTCACCGTCGAGGGCGCCTGGCCCTCGGCCCAATTGATAAAGCCGTCGGCGTTGGCGTTGGAGTCGGCGTTCTGCGACCATTTGTAGACGGTCATTGTCGAGCCTCAAAGCAAAAGCCCCGCGAGGCGGGGCGGGGAAAGATGGATGCACGAATTTGTGTTCAGCGACGCTTGCACGCGTCGGCGCGCCGAGCGCGTGGCGCTTGCGTGTCCGCTCCCGCGCCGCCGCGATAGCGCAGTGCTATCGCGAGCTTCGAATCACTGGCTGACACCTCGCGCTTGCAGCGATATCCTTGCCCGGCGGCGGCGAGTTCCGGGCGATCAACGCGAGGAGGCGACAATGGGAACAACGACCGACGATCGATTCCGTGCCATCGGAGGCGCCAGTGGGGTGTGGAACTACATGGCGCGTGGTGTGTGCGAGGTGGGCTACACCATGCTATGGCCTGTCAACACCTTCCTCGTTGGCGGCGGGTTCAACGGCGTGGATTTCGGTGTTCACGCCACGTGCGGGCCGGTCGGCGACTTCAGTCAGATGCCGCCCGCGACTGGCTACGCGGATCCGGCCGGCGTAGAGGGGGCGTCGGCGCTGTTCACGGGCACAGCGGGCCTATCGACCTTCGGCACCGGCGTGTACGGCCACAAGAGTTTGCCCGACGAGGACATCAGTTCGATCCCGGTCGCGCAGTTCGCCGGCGTTCTCGGCACCGCGATCGCCTGGCCCGGCGTTGTCGGCTGGTCGACGATCGGGCGTGGCGTCAAGGGCCTGACCTATAGCGGCGAAGCCGGCGTGCTCGGCCAGGCGGAGCAAGGCCGCGGCGTGCTCGGCATCTCGGGGCAGGGCGCGTTCTCCGGCGTCGAAGGGCGCTCCGGCGATCGCGGCCCGCCGCCGGGCATGGGCATCCCGAATGTCGCCGGTGTCCTCGGCACCGCAGGGACCCACCCCGGCGTGATGGGCACATCGAGCGGCCTCATGGGTGTGTACGGCTTCTCGACCAACAACGCCGGCGTCGTCGGCCAGACCGCCAATCCAAATTCCTTCGGCGGGTTTTTCGCGGGCAACGTCATGGTCGTCGGCAATTTTACGGTGGTGAACGGCACGAAATCCGCCGCGGTGCCGTTCCCCGACGGCAGCCAGCGCGTGCTCTACTGCATGGAGAGCCCGGAGCTTTGGTTCGAGGATTTCGGCACCGCGCGGCTCAAGCGCGGGCGCACCGTGGTCAATCTCGACGCCGACTTCGGCAAAGTGGTCAAGCGCGGCGACTATCGCGTGTTCCTCACGCCCGAGGGCGATTGCCGCGGGCTCTATATACGCCGCAAGAGCGCGGCGAGCTTCGAGGTGCGCGAGCTCATGCGCGGCACGTCGAGCATCGCGTTCTCCTATCGCATCGTCGGCCGCCGCAAGGACGTGCGGGCGCAGCGGCGCTTCGCCAAGATCGACAGCAACCTGCCGCTGCCCGCCGCAGCGCCGAGCAAGCCGACGGCGGCGGGACTGCGCAAGTTCGTCGCCCGCCTGGACAGGGAGGAGCGGCGCCGCAAGCCGAAGGGGAAAGGCAGACGATCGCGCGAGCTTCCAAGGTATTTGCGTTTGCGGCGTCAAATCGCCGCTGCGCCAGAGCCGCCAGCGGACACGCTAAACAAGTGAATCCGCACGGCTCCACCCTCTCCCCGCTTCGCGGGGCGAGGGTGTCCGTCGCTCGTGTGACTCCTTAATCTCCGATGCTGCGCTCACCCAGTGTGCCTGGCATCGATCCGCCCGCGCTCCATTGGCGCAACTTGTCCAGCGTCGCGTTCGCGCGGGGCGAGAGCAGCGCCGGCGGCGCCTTGGCGCCGCGGCGGAATTGGGCTTGCAGCTGATCGAGGCGCGCGCCGAGAAGATCGAGGGTGCGGCCCACGGCGGCCTTGAATTCGGCCGGCGAGCGTGACGATTCCAGTGTCTGCGCCAAAGCGCGTAGCTCGCCGTCGCCGATGCCGCTCGCGCGCAGCGCCTGCGCGATGCCGGCGGCGTTGTGCGTGAGCGTCGATGCCGGCGCAGGCGGCGACGCATCGCTCCAGTCATCGGCGGCGCGCATGAACTCGCCGAGGCGACCGACCGCGGTGTTGAGCGCGGCGACCGCCGCCGTCTCGGGCGCGCGGGGCGCAGCGCGCTCGGCGCCATCGGGCTCCGCGATTGGCGTTTGGCCGGGCGCATGGGCTTTTTCGCCGAAATAGCCGGGCGCGACCGCCTTCATGACGGACGGATTCAACGCCGCCGCCTGCGCCAGCGCGTCGGGAAGACCGGCCGCCGCAAGCGCGGCATACGTTTGCGCCGGCACACGCCGCTGCTCGTCGAGGCGCGTCCCCTGCATCCAGCCCTCGAGCCCGCGGCCGATCGATTGCCCGACATTACCGCCTTGGAGCGCGCCGGCGAGGTAACCGAGGATCGCGTTGTCGTTGAGCCCGCCGAGCAGCCCGCCGCGCGGCGCAGCGCCGGTCAAATCGAGAATTCCCGCCATGGTTTATTCCTGTTATGCGAATCTGGTTGATCTAGCTCGGTGTCGGCTCTACGAAAGCGTATAGGCGCTAAGTTAAGGAACGTGTCCCGGGCGCAGCGCAGCACAAGCGATAAGCGCGTTACGCGCTTATGGCTCCACTTCGTTTCGCGCTGCACCGCATCCGGGACACCTGGCTAGGGCGTCATTCATAAATCGCGATTGTCCGGCAATCACTCGCTGATGTCCGCATCACCCCCGAAAGCGGCCGTATAGCGGACATCGGTGGATGTCTCAAAAGTGCTATTAGCGGACTCATGCGCCGCAGCAAAAGGCACAAGCAGACTGTGACGCTTCGTTGAAAGTGTATCTGCTCCCTTTCAAAAGAGTCCCGGCGGCAGGATCGCGCAACGAGTGGAAAACCGGGATAGATGCAATCCCGGATGATTCGGTTGTGGCGGATAGTCGAACCTCTCTTTCCAATTCGTGACCCCGCACCAATGTCCGCCACCGGTTTCGCCGGTATCGCCGTCGAGACTGCGATATTGAATTATGTTATTGGGCACGCGGACCCACTCGTTATCGACCAACATGTCGACGCCGGCGGACGTGATCCGGTAATGCGCCGGATGGCAATCCGTTTCGTCGCAGCAGCTCGTCTCTCCAGACCGATCCATTAGTCCGGTATAGATGTCGTGGCCTTCCGCGCGTGCGGCGGCTAGGATGAGTATCGTAATCATCATCAAGGTTCGCATTAGCTTCGCCCTTTTATGGGCCATTTGACCCATTTCAAACGGTCATCGCTCAATAGAAACAAGTGCTGTCGCCGTTGCTGGGACTAAGGAGGAAGGGAAAGAGAGTCTGTGACCGCCGTCACACTTTAGTCGAATAACAAGAAGCTATAGCGCGCCAGAGCTTCCTCACTCCGGCAGAACAGCCCATAGGAGCATGCGTTCTAAATGATGATATCGTGCCGAGATAGCAGCCAACCGGTCAGCTTTGCGAATGGCGGCGAACGAGCAGGGTGTGCCAGCGACGTGCGGCGGCGTCGTATTGCTCCAGTTCGTAAAGAGCCTCACAATGAGTCGAACAAAAACGAACGTGAACCCACCAGCGGCCGTTCCACAAATTACGGAAGCGGACACGATGCCCGCACTAGACATGCAGCAAAAAGCACATTTTGTGATCGCTATCACATCGTCAATGCAACTGCGGAGCTAATCTCTTACCCGTCGATCGATACCGCATGCGCGGTTCTCACGTTCGACGTTCCTCCTAAACTCAGCCCCGCTAACGCGGGGCTTCTTTTGCGCCCTTTGTCAGCGGCCTGTGGCCGCATCCTTCAGACAACCGCTTCGTAGCGCTCATGCGCGAAAGCGGGGACCCCATGATCTCGGGCAGGTGTTCATGCGTCCCTGCTTACGCAGGGACGACAATTGAGAGGATTCGGCATCAGCGTCCGGTGAACGAACCCGGCCCCATGAAGCCGTTGCTCAGCAGGCCGAAGAGCCCGCCGCCGAGTGCGCTCGCACCCATGCCCGCCAAACTCGTGCCGCCGGTGAGCGGCGCAAACGCGAGCGGCAACAGCGAGAGCGGGTTGAACGGTGTGGACGTCGTGGTCGCGCTCGTCTCGGTGCCTGATTTCTGCCCCGACGTGCTGCCCGCCTGCGCTCCCGTCTGCGTGCCCGCCGTCGTGGCGCTATAGGAGCTGCCCAGCCCCGCGATCGGCACGCCCATCTGCACGAGCGTTTGCAAAGTCGATAACGGGATGTTGCGGCGCGCGGCCTCGGCTGCGAGTTGCGTATTGAACGGATCGCTGGCGAAAGCCTGTCCCGTCTGCGCCACGCCGAGCCCGGCCTGGCGGTTGGCGAGCCGCGTCTGATCCAGATTTGAGAGCAATCCCGCCGTCGTGCCGCCGGCGCCATACAAGCTTCCGGCCGCGCCGAGCTGCCGCTCGCGCTCGGCGTTGTAGGGATTGGCGAACATCGGCGCCGTGCCCTCGGAAATGCCGCGCGCCAGGTTGTAGCCGTAGTTGCCGGCGCCGGACGGGTCGCGGCCCGATCCGGCATACATCGCTTTGAGGCGGTTTTCGACGTCGGTGCCGATCGTGCCGGTGACCGTGTTGAACCAGGGATTCTTGGCCGGATCGAGATAGTCGCCCTGCGCCGTCGGCGCCAAACGCGCGAGATATTGGTTGTAAGCATCAAGCGCAACCGGTGAGCGATCGGCGCCGCCGCCGGCGAGCAGGTCGGTGGCGAGCGAGGTCGCGCCCGGCAAAAACTGCCTGATATAGCCTGAGCTGTCGGCCAATCCCGTGAGCGCGCTCGATTCGGTCGGCGTGAGCGACGTCGCCGGCAATTGCCCCTGCAGCTGCGCCAGGATGCCGGAAAGATAAGGCTGCGCCGCCGCCCAGGGATTCGTCGCGCCGCTCGACGCGCCGCTGGTTGCGCCGGTGCTGCCGCTCTGGAATTGCTGCAGCGAGTTCTGGTTGAACGCGCTGTTCGTGTCTTTGGTCTGTGTCGTGCCGCCCATCAATCTTTCTCCTGTAGGGTGGGTTAGGCGCGAAGCGCCGTAACCCACCGTTCCTGCCGCGGCTCGACCGCCGCTGGGCTGCGCTTCGCTTAGCCCACCCTACGAAGCGGTTTTTCCAACAGCACCCGCGTGGTGCGATAATCCGGCAACAGCTTGAGCCAGCCGCGGCGGCCGTAGATGCGCATAGCGGCGCAGCCCTCGGCCTTGCCATAAGTCTCAAGGCCGGCGAGCAGATGCACCCATTGCCCGCGATCGCTGCCGCCGCAGGCGACGATCATGCAGAACTTCTCGCCGTTTGCTTGGCCCAATTCCGTTACGGCCGCCGCCTTGATCTTCTCGCCGTTCCAGGCGATCCACAGCAGCGCCGCGCCGTTGCGCACGGAATGCTCGACGTCGGCATAGCTCGAGAGGCGCCCCTTCTCCATCGCGGCCTTGATCAGCGGCGAGACGAAAGGCCAGAACTCGTGTACTTGCGCCGGATCGACGCAGATTAGACGACATAGCGTCATGTCGGCGGGATCCGCGCATCGAGATAGATTTTCGCGTCCGATGCCGAGCCGTTCAGCTGGATCATCGTGCAATTGCCCGCCACGAGTCCGCTCGATCCGCTAAAATCAAGGCGCGTATTGGTTTTCGTTGTTCCGCTGAAAGCCACGCCTGTACAGGCGTTCGCTGCCGAGGCGGACGCATTGACGCAGGCAAAGTCGCTGCCGGCGCTGACGCTGCCCGTCGGGGCAATCCGCATCGGCACACGGAACACGAGTGCGGCCAGCGCCTGAGTGGTCGAATATGCCTGCCCGACCGACACCGAACTGTTCGTGGCAAACACGTCGTACATCTGGAACAGCCAATCACAAAGGCGCTGTTCCAAGGGAAAGGGGCGGGCCGCGATCAGCGCCGTGCCGCTCCCGATTGAGAGGCCAACGCGTCCGATGTCCAGATTGGCCGCCTCCGCGCTGTCGGCCCAGAAGAAAACCAGCAGGTTGTTGAACGATGATCCAAGCGTCGCGTTCAGTGCGATTGTCGCAAGCGTATTCGCGCCTGGCGTCACCGAACCCGTCGCCGTGATCGTCAGGCTGGTCGATTTGAAGAAATTCCCCGCCGTGAAGGTGCCGCTCGTCCAGTCGTTGACCACATCGGTGGTCGGAGCGTCCGCCGTCCCGGTCCACTCAATGACCGCGTAACGGATCGTGTGCGCGGTGTTGATGCGGACGCGCGCCGTCAGCGTAACCGTCTGCCCACGAAGATGCTTGCACAGGTCTTTCGGGATCGGCTGGATTGCGCCAAAACGGTTCGAGCCCGCCTGCGCAAACCGCATCATGAACGGTGTGCCGTTCTCGACGTCCGTTAGCTGAGACGGTGTGATGTTGCCGCCCTGCGAGAGCGCGATCCATGGCGTCCAGGTGTAATTGTTGTCGCCGACAGCGGCGAGCGGCTTGTCGATGACCTGGCCGCTCGGATTGAGGATAGGGTTTTGATCGGCCAGATATTGCTCGGCCGCGAGCGCGTTCCCGTTTACATAGAGGCCCGTCGCGTTGAGCGTCCCGGCACCCTTGTCGCCACCGGTAGGCGCGCCGATTGCCATGCCGCCGTTGCTGTAAAGCGTGGTGTGAACAGCAGCGCGGACGTTGTCATAGAACCACCAATCGATGTTGGCCTGTGATGCCCGGACCTGAATTTGCCACTTGCTCGTTCCGCTTTTCTGCCATTGCTGAACGATGTCGAAAGAAGCGTTTTTCTGATTGAAGGACTGAAATACGCCGTTGGTGAGAGCGTCTCCCTCCATGGTCAAGTCAGCGTCCACAAAGAACGCCTGACCTTTGGAAGTCGGACTCCCTACCGCATGTGTGTTGAAGGCGAAGACTGAGGCATTGTTTGACGGCCGATTGATCGTAAATTCATCGACCAGCGCTGACCCAGCGGCCCAATACGCGCCGACAGGAGCGGTGCTGTCCCATTTCTGAATGACAAATGACAGCGGGCGAAATTCGCCGCCGGCCTTCTTCCCCACCCGGACAACGTGCGCCTCGAATTGTGGACCGATGCCAGAGCTCGGGTGGTAATGGGTCTCCCACCCCATCCCGATGCCGTCGTCGAGGCCATTTCGAGAGGACCAGTTATTGCTGAGATTGTAGCCGAAGCCCCAGACTTCGTTGTTTCGGCCATCGAACTGTCCGGGGTTCGATTGGTGCGCGAGATTTGTCCAATCACCTTGCGCCGCTGCAGTGTCCGTCTTGGGCGCGGTCTGTAGGATGCCGGCTGTGCCGCTGTTGTAGAGCGTGACGATCGTCTGGAAGGACCCGGCAACCGTGGCGTTGGTCGTGTTGGTCAACTGCCAGCTTGCTTCCGGCGCGAACTCCCCGAGCGTGGTCCCGGCTTTGTCCTTCAATGTGAAGGCGAACGCGCCAGTATTGACGATGGAAAAAGGAACGCCGACCGGCACGCTGTTGACCGCGTTCATGGCCGGCAGCGTGACCGACTTGCCCGATGCCGTCATGCTGATGAGCGATGTGGCGGCAAGCGGATTGTCGAGCGCAAGATCAACCGCAGACGTGAAGCTTTTGGTCGCTTCCTGGAACCTGGTGAACGCCGCGCGGTTGAGCACGCTCGTCAGGTTTGCCATCGTGTCGATGAAGGTGGCGCCGAGCACATAGCCGCCCGTCACCGCGCTGGCCCAAGCGGAGTTCGAGCCTTGCAGGTCGATGTGCGTCCCGTCGATAACGGTGATGGGCCAGTTGCCGTCGACATTCGCCGACCCGCTGCCGGCGACGGCCCAACGCTGGCCGGTTTGCATCCGGGCCGTCGTGGTGACGGTCAAACGGATGAGGCCGCTGCCGTTGTCCGCAGCCGCGCCGATCGAGTAGCCGTCGTGGTCGCCGATCGCGATGGCGCCGGCGCGGCCGCTGAGCCAGGTCAGAAACGCAGCCGAATTGTTGGCGATCATCCCGCCCGCGGCGGAGGAATAAACCTGCGTGGTCGGGTTCGTGTCGCCGACAATCCACATCCAATCGCTGACGTTGTAGCTCATACGTACTCGCCACCGTGGCCGTCGATGATCCCGTCGGCATTGCCGGGGAAGAAGTTCGCCCCGCCGCCCTGGGTGAAGATCGTCCCGTTGCTCTCGACCTGAAACCGGCGGCCCGTCGCCGGGCCCGAGAAAACGCTGCCGTGCGCCCTGATCTGCCCCATCACCGCATAGGCGAAGGCGAAGGCGGAAAACGATGGAGTGCCTGTCAGCGTCACCAGTTGCCCGACGCATGTAACGACGCCGCCGGTCGAGGCGCCGAAGTGCCCATAGCCGGCATTACCGTTGATGACGTACCCGCCATCGCTTGCCGGGAGGGCAATGACGATGTTGCCACCCGAGGATTCCGCGAGCAGGTGGAAGCCGCCGCAGGTGCCGAAATTGACCTTGCGGTTGATGACGACCGTGCCGGCCGTCAGAACATCGATGCAATGTCCGCCGGCGCGGAACTCGACGCCGCCGATCGCGATCGTTGCGCCGTTTTGAACGACGATCCCGCTGTTGATGATAACGTTCGCCGGCGTGGCCGGGTCGCCGACGATCGTGACCGACCCGCCGATGAACGGGAAATTGAGCGAGAAGCCAGCGAATGTGCCGCTGCGCATCTGAATGGTGACGGCGAAGCCGTTGAGATCGAGCTTGAGGATCGAATCGATGGCCTTCTGGAGGGTCAGGAAGGCGCGGCTTGCGCTGTCGGCCTGTCCGTCGTTTGCATCGCTGCCGTCCGCGCGGACGTAATAGGTGCGAGTCGCGCTCAGGACCTCGCGCGTCGTGGCGTTGGATCGTCCCTCCTGCAATTGCCGGATCGCAAAGACGATGTTGTAGAGATTTTTCTCATCCGGCGAGAGCGTGCCGACGGTCATACGCCTACGCTCCTGACGGAGCTACGGCGCACAAGTCCGCCATAGCCGAACGAAGTGAGGCGACGGCGGGTCATCGCTTACCCTCTTGCGCCACCATGGGCTCGATGCCGCTGGCGAAGCTCCACACAGTGCCGGCGGGGATGCGGATTTTCCCGCGGGCGATGCGCGTCGAGACATTGGCCGGAATGAAGCCCTTCGCGTTAAGCCCATGCTCGGTGCTGTAGGTGATGGTGTCGGCGATGAGTTCACGCGTGCCGATCGAGCCCCAGCAGGCCTGCGCGTCGACGATCGGCCGGAACCCCTTCACCCGCATGCGCCGGTCGAGCGTCTGATCCGGCGTCTCGAGCGTGGCCTCGAGGTTCGAGCCGCCGGCGATCGGGCCGCCGAAGAAGCCGAGCTTGTGCGAGCTGTCGAAGATCGAAAGCTGCGACAGCGCCGAGGTGGCGACGTCGTCGAGCGAGAAGGTCAACGCGTCGATCGAGCCCGAGATGCTATCGAGGCTTTCGAGGGTGAGTCCGGGCCGCGCCAGGGTGGCGAGGTATTCCCCGCTTTGCACGATGAGCGACGCGCGCTCGAGCACGTAGTCGTAGCAGATGATCTTGTCGAACAGTCCGGCCGAACCGGCCTGCGATTTGTAGGCCCAGTAAACCCGCGGCGCGCGCGGGTCGCTGGCGCCGATGATGAGCTGCAGCTGGCCGGTATCGACGTCGGCGAAGAACGTGCGGTCGAACCGCTCCTTGCCGATGGCTGTGGGGTAGCCGCCCGGCAGGATCATATAGAAGCCGTCGTTGCCGGCGAAGAACAGCCGGTCGCCAGCGCGCACGAGCGACAGCGGCGCGAAGATGCCCTTGTCCTGCGCCACGCGATCGATCTGGAAGACGTACGGCGCGCCCGACGCGTAGACCATGCGCCGCAGCGAGGAATCCTGCGTGATGAGCCCGGTTTCGCCACCGCCGACCGCGCGCACAATGCCGCCGTCCGGCAGATCCTGGAAGTCGCTCGAATTGACGCCCGAAGTCCAGGTCGTCACCGCATTGAGGCCGGACCATTGGATGCGATAGGGCGTCGCGGAGCCAGGCCCTGACAACACGAGGAACCGGTTGACCACCGCGACGTAGCGCGCCTGCGGCGGCGAGCCGCCGAGGTCGGCGAAGGCCGACGAAGAGGTGAGATCGAACACCTGCGGCACGGTGTTGATCTGCACCGCGATGACGAAATTGTTGAACTGCGCGAACTGCCACTGTTCGCCGTTGCCGACGGCGGTATAGCTGCCGCCGCCCTTGCTCACATCGGTCCAGGCAAACGTGGTGTTGTTGAGCTCGTAAATCTTGGTCGCGGTCGCCGCGAACACCGTGACCGACCCGTCGTTGTTGCGGGCGTAGAAGAACCCGCGACAGGCGCCGGCGAGCGCTTGGCTATATTGCGAGACGCCGGCCACCGGCCCGTAGCCGTCGCCGCGCGGGAACACGTTCTGGATCAGCTGCGAGCTTTTGCCCTTGTAAGCCGAGAGGTCGGGACGCCAATCGGCAAACGGCAGAATGTCGGCCATCCTATGCTCCTCATGCTGAGGAGCCGCGCGCAGCGCGGCGTCTCGAAGCATGTCCCGAGACCGCGCGCGGCCGTCCTTCGAGACGCATCGCTGTCGCGATGCTCCTCAGGACGAGGCTCACGGCGTGACGCCCATCACCCGCACGGCGCCGGGCGCGCCGCCGCGCGTCTTGTGGTTGAGCTTGTCGAGCTCGTCGAAGATTTCGTCGCGGCGCGCCTTCCACAATGGCGCGCGCTCGTCGTTGACTCCGAACATTTCCGCTTCGACCAGCGAGCCGAACAGATAAAGGTCAGGATGCGCGGTCAGCAGCCAGTTTGTCTGCGTGCCATCGCCCGGCGCGAGCGTGGCGAGCGCGGGGATTTTCTGGAAATAGTCGAACTCGAGCGGGGTGGCGTCGAGGGGCCGCACCTTCAAGGTCGAGCCTTCGATGGTGAAGAGGCGCGGCACGTCCGCCGGCGAGGTGGGGTAAGCCGCCTGCAGGTAGGACGGATGCACGTATTCGAGCTCGACTCGGGTCGAGCCGGTCCATGTCACGCGCCGCCAGGCAAGATAGTCGGATGGAAGCGCAACCGAGCCGTTGGACGGCGTCAGATTGGTCGAGGTCTCCTGCTGGCGCACGCGCAGCCGCCGATTGGCGCAGGCCTCGAACAGCGCGATGAACTCCGGCACGCGCGCCGTGAACAGCGTGTGGTCGAGCCAATTGCCGATCGCGGTCTGCAGCTCGGCATAGGTGGTGATGGCCATGGCGCTATCCGGTCAGTTGTCTCGGTCCTCATCCTGAGGAGCGGGCGAAGCCCGCGTCTCGAAGGATGGCCACGGGCCTCATGCTTCGAGACGCGCGCTTCCTCATGGTGAGGTGCCCGCCCCCATCCCTTCGAGACGCGGTCTTCGGACCGCTCCTCAGGATGAGGGCGGGCCTCGAACCACGCGCGGCTCCTCAGCATGAGGACGAGCCAGCAGTAGCCCGCATGAGCGAAGCGATATGCGGGGCACCCCGGATGTCGCTGGCGCTCATCCGGGCTACGAGGTCTTCAAATGCGCCCAATCCGGATCGGCGAGCTTGCGGGCGACGAGCTCGTCGAACTCGCGCGTGAACAGGCGCAGGCCAATATTGCCGCGCGCGTGCTCCTCGTTGAGCCACTGGACCAGAAGCACGTTGGGGATTTGCGCGACGTGGCGGCCCCAATCGCTGCGCTGCGGCTCTGCCCGCAGCGCCTTGTTGCGCTCGAGGATCGGCTCGACGTCCTGCGTCGTGCTGGCGATGACCGTGCCGGTATGATCGAGCAGGATGTCGGTGCGCATCCGTCTTCGCCTCGCTTTGCTCAGCTTCGCCGGACTTGTCCGCCGTAGCGCGCAGCGCGAAGGCGGGTCACGACATTTCGGTGATGCTGATCTTGCCGGCGGTCCCGGCCTGCAGCACCGCCGCCTTCTGTCCCGGCGTCACGGTGAAATAATCCACCTGGTTGGCGCCGAGCAGCATGCTCGACGTCGTCGCCGTCGGCGTCCCGTCGCCGATCTCGACGAAGGCCGGCTGGCCTTCGGTCGCGACGCGGATCTGGAACGTCTCCGCACCGAAAGCGGCCGTCGCTTGCGACGTGCCGCTCATGGTGAAGGTCGTATTGGTGCCAGCCCGCGATGCGTGCTGTTTGTCGAAAGCGGCCATTAGCCCACTCCTAGGCGCGCTCGAACACGGCGTACATCTGCCCGCCGATATTCGAGCCGGATGCACCGGAAGGCGTGAACGAGACGACGTCGTCTTCGACCACATCGCGGGCCGCCGTCGGCGCCGCGCTGAAATGCTGCCCGGCGGCCGCGCCGGAGACAGTGACGGTGATCGAGCCGCCGGTGATCGCGGTGCCGTTGATGGCGGTGGCGATGGTGGCGTCGGCGGTGCTGATCGTGCCTTGCGTAACGCAGCCGACCTTAAGGACGCGGCCGCGGAACGGGGCGCGGATATAGGCCGCCTCCGGCGAGGCGCCGATCGAGCGCGAGAACGCGTGGACGGCCGCTTCGCGCAGCGGATGATTGGCGGGAAGTGCCATGATGATCTCCTATTGGAAGGGCACCGCAGGCGGCGCCCACCACGTGACAGTCTCTCCCCCTCATGCTGAGGAGGGCGCGCAGCGCCCGTCTCGAAGCATGCGGGGCACGGTGCCCGCCCTCATCCTTCGAGACGCGGTCCTACGGACCGCTCCTCAGGACGAGGGCGGAGATAGAGCGGTGGTGCTTACGACGTGGTGTTGTCGAACACGCCGCCCGAGGATTTCTCGTTTCGGGCTACGAGCGCATATTCCGACAGCATCTGCCGGCGCTCGCTGTCGCCGGTGCGCGCGAGCGGGATCGACACCATGCGGCGCCCATTGAGGTAGGCGATCGCCCACATCTCCATCTGCAGCACGAGCACGTCGCGCGCGCGCTGGAAACGGTTGGGCACGACCTTGAGCCGACCGAAGTCGGACTCATAGACGTCGACCGCGGCGACGATCTTCTTGGCTGAGGTGTCCTCGATCGGCGTGGCGCGGCCGGTAAAGGTCGAGAACGCCTGCTTGTTGAAGCCGCCGGTCATGATGATGTCGGGCTTGCCGCCGTTGTTCCAGATCGACTGCAGCACGGCCTTGAGGTTGGCCTCGATGAACGCGCGCTGCGTGCCGTCGGTGCGAGTGCCGGCGCCGTCGGCGGCCGAAGGATCGGCACCGGAGGCACCCTTCGACGTGTTGGTCTTGATCCACGACAGCACCGAGGCGGTCTTGCGCGCGGTCGTGTCGTTGCCGGTCACCTTGGCCTGGTTGGTGCCGACGAGGATCGCCTCCATGTCGCGCTTGAGCTCGAGGCCCTTGAGCATCTCCTGGTAAGCGAGCTCGTCGTCGCGGCCGGCGTGGTCGACGGCGCGTTGCGTGCCGGTGACGCGGGCGACCTTGTCGGAGATTTGGCAGATGTTGCCGAGCCGCACGGTCGGAGTCACCGCGTCGGTGGTGGCGTCGTCGCCTTCGAGCACCGCGTTGGCGGTGTCGGCGGCGGCGAGCGCTTGCGTCTGCCATTCGTGGTTCACGGCCGACGCCTTCTCGCGCTCGATGCCGGTCATGAACGGCGTGTCGGTCGGATCGATGCGGTAGATCACATCGGAGAGATCTTCGCGGTTGCCGATCGCCTCATAGGTGGCGAACGTATTGGTGGGGAGTGCCATGGCTAAAAGTCCTTTCTGATAAGCGGACGCACCGTGTCCGCCTCATGCTGAGGAGCGGCGCGTGGTTCGAGGCCCGCCCTCATCCTTAGGAGCGGTCCGAAGGACCGCGTCTCGAAGGATAAGGGCGGGCACCTCACCATGAGGATGCGCCGCGTCTCGAAGCATGAGGCGGGGCGCCCTCGCCCTTCGAGACGCGTCGCTTTCGCGACGCTCCTCAGGACGAGGGCGGACCGATCGTCCGCAGTTCGTCGTGTGTTACCGGGCCGCCCGGCGCGCGCGCAGCAAGGCCGCGGCGTCCTTCAAGCTGCCGGTTTGTTCGAGCCGTTCGGTGAGGTGTTGAACGCGCGCCTCGTCCGTGCCTGCACGGGCGGTGGCGGCGCCGGGCCGCTGAACCGGGGGAACGGGCCTAGTGGCCGCAGCCTTGGCTTTGGCCTGCGCCTCGCGCCAGAGCGTCGCGTCGCGGATCAGGAGCTGCACGCGGTGGTCGCGAAGGGAGAGGTCCTTCTGACCGTTCCACGATTGCGCCAGCTCCGCTTCGTCGAAACCCAGGTCGCTCAGCACGGCGAGCGCCTTTTTCTGCAGCTCGGCGGCTTTCGCCTCGTCCGCCATGTCGGGGACTTTCTCCTTGAAGAGATGGTCCTCGCGTTTGGCGAAGTCGGTGAACTGGGCAAGCTTCTCGACAACCTGCCGGTGCTGCGCCGCGAGCAGCTGCTGGCCGACCTCAGCGATCTTCTTTTGCTGCAGGTCCCAGAGCAAGTAGCGCGGCCAATCCTCGCGCGCCAAGCGCTCGACATCCGCCATCGACTTGATGTCGGCGAACTCGCCCGCCTGTTGGTTCTGCAGGGTTGCGAGAAGCTGCGGCAGTGCCGCTTCGTAGTGCTGCCTTGCCTGTTCCACCGTCTGCTCTTTGGCGCTGAGGCCCTTGAGCTTTTCGGCGGCTTCGTTCTGACGGCGGAGAAAATCGCTCTCGCGTGACCGCTCGCGCTCGGCAAGACGTTCCTGCGTCGCGCGGGGGAGGCTCGCAAAGAGCTCCTTGTCCTCCTTCGTCCAAGACCTCGGCGGCTCGATGGGCGGCGGCTCGTCGGCCGCCGGATCGGTGCCTTCAGTCTTCTCACCAGGATCCTGCGCGTTCGCAGGAGTGGCGGCGTCCGTTGCATCAACGGTCGATTCTGTTGCAGCACCCGGCACTGCCGTTGCGGCGCGCTCGGAAGCTGTTGCATCTGTGTCACTCGGCTTGCGATGCCGCAATTTGGTGAGCATCGCGGCCGCTTCCGATGTGCTGATGCGTGCCGGCGTATCGGCCGGCGCGGTGACTTCAACGGCGTAAGGCACTGCGCTGTCGGCGCCCGAAGCGCCAACGTCGGTGGCAACGTCCATGATGTCCTCTCAATTTGTGTCCCGGATGCGGTGCAGCGCGACAGCGGTGCACCGCTGATCCGGGACCGTTACAGATTGTGGCGGTCCCGGGTCTGCAGCGCACCACTTCGTGCTGCGCTGCGCCCGGGACACGAGAGCATTTAAGCCGCCAATTTCGCCAGCCGATCGAGCTCGGCTTGGGCAAGCTTGCCGTTATTGGCCACGATAATGAGATGATCCTTCACCAAGCCGATGACCTGCACCGCGAGCCAAAGTCGCTCGCGCGCATCGGTGTCGCGCGCAACGGTATTGCGCCAGCCGGCGATGTAATCGGCCTCGAGCCGCGTGAAGATATCCTTCATCAAGTCGCTCCCGAGCAGCTCCTTGGCGCGCACGCCGCGCGCGATCGCAGTCTCGAGCTTGTCGTCGATCATGGTCATGGCGTTTCAAAGTCTTGTACGGCGGATTGTTTCGTAGGGTGGGCTAAGGCGCGTGAGCGCCGCAGCCCACCGGCGGTATTGCCGCGCGGATGGAACGGTGGGCTGCGCTTCGCTTAGCCCACCCTACAAGCTTTGGCGTCGCGCACGATGCGCTTGGCCGCGTCGGCACGTTTGAGCTGCTCGGTCAGCTCGAGGATCGGACGCAGCATCGGATGCTCCGCAGGCACGCCCTCGCCGGAGGCACCGCCCGCGGCAGTTGATCCGCCGCCGTTCACGAGCGTCTCGGCAAAGGATTGCGCCATGTCCTGCTGATGGCGTTCGCGCGCGATCTGCAGGTCGAGCAGCTTCAACTCCTTCTCGAGCGCGAATTTTTCCCGCTCGAAGGCGAGCTGCGCCTCGAGCTTCATCTTCTGGTGCGCGGCGTCGGTCTCGATCTTGGCCTTCTCGGCCGCCGCCTTGGCCGCGATCTCCGCCTGCTTCGGGTCGGCCGGGGGCGTCAACGGCGCTGAGGCTCTATCTGTGGGGTTCACCGGCGCCCCCGGCGCCGTGAAGAAAGCGTCCACGTTCTTGTGGCCGGCGAGCTTCACCAGCTCCTTGGCCGAATGGTAGAGGTTTTTGGCGCTGACCAGACCGGCGGCGATCGCCTCCTTCTGCGCGGCGATGATCAGCTGCAGATGCGCCAGCTGCTCGCTCTTCGACCCGGTGCCGAGCCCGACATTGATGGTCATATCGGCCCGCGCTCTCCAGTCTCTCGGATCAACAGTGACCCACTGATTGCGCAGCCGCACGGTCTGCGCCTGCGAGCCGTGCTTGCGGATCGTGGCGTGCAACAGCGAGAAGAGATCGCGGATGCCCGTCTCGGCGAAGATGCGGGCGATCAGCTTCACCTTGGCCTGGCTCGCGTTGAACATCTGGTTGGCGATGGTCGCCACCTGGTTCTGCAGCGCGTTGGGATCGACCCCCTGCCCTTGCCGCGACACGCCGGTGCGCCACTCGCGCGTGGCGTCCTGATATTGCAGCAGCGGAAAGACGTCGCCGCCGATGTCGGGATGCTTGAGCACGGTGAGCCCGCCCGGCATCTTGGTGCGCACGATCCCGCCCGGGCGCGAGACGAGAAGATCATCGAGCGTGGTCTCGGTGGCGTGGCTCTCCGGCACTTCGGTGCGCGGGTTGTTGGCGAGATAGGCGTTGTCGAGCAGGGCGCGCAGCAGCGCCGTCTTGATGCGCTGGATGTCCATCACCAGATCGGCGATCGAGCGGCCGAAAAATCGGTGTGTGACGATGACCGGCGTCATCGCCGCGAACGGGATGACGTCCTCGCGCACCACGTCGGGCCGCCCATCCCGCAAGAGAACTTCGCCCTCCTCGCCGGCCGTGGTGACGCGGTAGAGCGCAGCCTCGCCGGCGCCGTCATAGTCCATGCGCACATAGTGCTCGGTGATGCGGATCAGCCGGCTCGCCTCGTTGAGCCCGTCGTCGCCTTGGCGCAGCGTCGACTCGTTGACCGTGTCGCGCGCCTGCTCCTCGATGGTGTGCGACTGCGTATAAGACGGCAGTTTTTGCACCTGCTCGCGGTCGTAGCCTTGGGCGATGAGTTGCGACTGCGTGCGGAACACGTCGTGGAAGCAATAGTCCGCGTCCTTGATCGAGCGTGCGCGCCGGCTGATGCCGAACTCCTCGGGCGTGACGCCCTCGACCCGGGCGCATTCCTTGGTGCGGCGGATTTCGATGGTGACATCGTGCAGCTTGGGGCGCGGCGCGGCCTGTTCGTGCCCGGATGAGCGCCAGCGACATCCGGGGCAGTTTCGCCGCGCGGCACGAGTCCCGGATTTCCGCCCGCTTGCGCGGGCGTCATCCGGGCTACAAGCGGAGCATCGCGCTCCGTGTGCTCTACAATCTCCACTCCCGGCTGCGCAACGATCAGCGCAAAGGCATCGTCGGGCTGGTCGAGATAGGTCTCGCGCTCGACCTCCGTCCGGCACTCCCACCACACCTTGACCACGCCGACTTTCGACAGCAGCGCATCCTTGATGAAGGAATAGAGCACCAGGAAGCCGTTGTTCTGCTGCATGAAGACGTGGTTGACGTAATCGGTCTCCTGCTCGGCGGCGGCCACGTCCTCCGGCCCGACCGGGGCAAACCGCACCACCTCGTCGCCCGAGGCGAAAATCTCCATCAGCGGCGGCATCAGGCCTTCGATGGTGTCGGCGACGTCGCTCGAGACGGCTTTGGAACGTCCGTCCGGGGCCGGCATGTCTTTCGACATGTCGCCCATGTAATAGTTGAGCGCAGACGCGCGTTCGTCGGAGAGCTTCGATGCGGCCATCGCCGAAAGCGCGTCATAGCGCTCGGCGGACAGCAGCGCCTTGAGATCGATCGCGGACATTTTCGGCATGGCTATTTCCGGCTATCGGCGCAGCCTGTCGTGCTCGAGAGTCATCGGGAGGATCGGCGCCGCAAGGAGCCGGCGGCGCAAAGCGATCCTCCCGCGCCGACGCCCGCGGGAGGAGCAGGCATCGAAAACGGTGCTTAACGCATATTTTCGGTGAATACGCTTTTCTGGAAGATTCCCGTTACACGAGTCAAGCGAAAAATGCGGGCGTATCCCGGTTCGCCTGTGGCGGAAGACGATTCGGGGGTCGCTTGTGCCAAACGCGATTGAAAAAACACGGGATTACCGGATCGCTACGGTCCACGACCAGCTCCCAGTCCGGATGCAGACGGTAGCTATGGATGGTCAGGTCGGTCCCATCGCTGGGATTTTTCCAGGCCTTGAACTGCTTGAGAAAGATGTGTCCGCGCGACAGTCGCTGAAACTCGGTGAGATAGAGATCGACCTGATCCTGGCGCATCTCCGGCAGCGTGCTGATCGATACCATGACATCGAAGTAGTTGTCCGGGAACTTGCGGATCTGGTTCGCGGTGAAGAGCGCGACGGAAGCCCGATCGATCTCGTCCTGCACATCCTCGATCCTGTCGAAGTGGCGAAAGCGAAAGACCCGTTCGCGACCAAGGGTCTGCTCCAGGTACCATTGCGCGACGGCCAAGGCCGGCGGAATGTCGAAGATAAAATATCGGCCCGGCAACGAGCTGGCGTAGGCATGGGCAACACGGCCGTATCCTGCGCCGAGTTCGCCGATGCGCGGCGCCGATACGCCCTCCGTAACATCTGCGAGCACGTTGCATTCCATGATCGAGCTCGCGAGATCCTGGCTCAAGAGCTTCCGGCCGCATCGCAGCGGAAACGGATTGCCGATCTCCGGCTCGGCAACTCTCAACCGCAGCCGATGGCGGTCAAGTCGGCGCATGATCGTCCAAACGAAGCATACGTAGAGGCGATAGGTGTGGCGCTGCCTTGCGCTCAATTCGACGCGGCCATCGACCGTATTGGTTCGCAAACGCCGGGTTTCCTCCAAGCGGGTCAGCAGCGGCAACAGGTTGGGACGGCGGCACCATTGCCGAAACACGTGACGGAAGAGATCAGACTTGCGGTCGGCGACGAGCCAATTGAAGTAGTTTTGCGATACCGTGCGCTTGAAGTTCGCCAGCCCCTCTTCCTCCAACATGCGCCGGTTCTTGTCGTTGAGATCGCGCCAAAAGGCAGACGGCAAGAACACGGGATCATCGGCTTCGAGCTCGGCCGCCATGTCGATCGCGGCGACTTCGCTCGATCTCATGCTTGCAACGTGCTGCGCGTCTGGCAATTTACGCACTCACGTGGGGCGGCAGCGCCAAGGGAGCGATCCCGGCGGCGGCGGTACGATGGTCCATGCGTATTTTCGGTGAATACGCTTTTCTGGAAGATTCTCGTTACGTGAGTCAAGTGAAAAATTCATGATTTTGATTTGTCGTGCCGCGATAACAGTTTAGCATCCGTTGTAGCCCGGATGTCGCCCGCGCAGCGGGCGGACATCCGGGAGTCTCTGCCAACGCGGTCCTGCATGTCGCCATATCAGTTTGTAGCCCGGGTTGAGCCCTGCGAAAGCGGGGGGAAACCCCGGGGCGGTCTCGCCGCACTCCATCCATTCCCGCATGCCGCTACGCTCCGTCCGGCCTACGTAGCTTGGGGCTGAATCCTCGTCCTGAGGAGGGCGCGTTAGCGCCCGTCTCGAAGGACGGCCCCGGCTCATGCTTCGAGACGCCGCGCTCCTCATGGTGAGGTGCCAGCCCTCTTCCTTCGAGACGCGGTCCTTTTGGACCGCTCCTCAGGATGAGGGCTGGTCTCGAACCACGCGCGGCTCCTCAGCATGAGCGGCCGTTAGAGCCGATGCGCAATTTCGGTGAATAATCTTTTCTGGAAGATTCTCGTTACACGAGTCAAGCGAAAAATTCGCAAGCGAGAATTCTCGTGTCATTGCTGCGGTTTGGCAGGATTCAGCCGCGCCGCTTCGACCTTTTCGTAGGTTTCGCCCGCGCAGCCGTCCTGCGGCGTCGCGCGGCGGCGGTCGGCGAGTTTTCCGCGCTCGATGATGACGATGAGCGTGATCGGCTGCGGCTGACCATTGATCGCCCCGGCGACGACCGCCTTCACGCAAACGCTTAAGCCGCGCCCGGTGATGCGCTTGGGCCGCGCGACGGCGAGCGCGCTGGGATGCGCGGTGAAAAGCGTGTCGGCGTTGGCGCGGATCAACTCTTTGACGTCGAGCTCGGGCTCGGCCGGGGGCGGCGGCGGCTCCGGTTGCCGAAAGGCCTTCGGCATAAGGCTCGCCGCCTGGTCGGCCAGTTTCGGCATGAAGCTCGCCGCCTGGTCGGTCAGGTCGCACGCCGCGAGCGCCATGGCGCAAGCAACGAGCATCGTTGCGATCTTCATCGCTGGCATGGCAGCACCGGTCGCGCGCTTGCGCGGTGATTGGCCAATCAGATCAGCTCGGGCGCGACGGGCGCAAGACCTTGCGCGTGGGCGAGCGCCACTGGCAGCCGTACGGCCACGGCTCCTGCGGACAGGCCCAGGCCGACGTGATTGGACGAGGCTCCGGCTTGTGACGGCGAATGGCGAGTCGATCGCTCTTGGCGGTGACGGGCGCGGCGTTTGCTGCGGTCATGGGCGGGGCGGCCGGCGGCCTTACCTCGGGGCTGGCGGCGAGCGCGGTCACCACGGCGGCGCCGATGGCGAGCACGATCGAACCGGCGGCAAGCCTGAAAGCGGACATTGACCCACCCACCCAGCCGCCCCCGTTGCGCCACAGGCGCGTTCGGGGGTTCTTTGGCCGTTAGTCGCGCCGGCGCAGCAAAAGGTTCACCGGCGCGGGGAAGTTTTCCCCGCCGCACCGGTCATTTCGGGGCGCGGGCAGCGCAGGCAAGTGTACGCAGCCTGCGCAAGCTTGGCTGCGTGTGCCCGCAAGCCCGGAATCCTTAAGTACTGCCGGTGGTTATGGGTTGCAGCCCTCGCCGCTATCGCGCTTCGGCCGTGCGCGACCGCGTCGGCGCCGCCGCGTGAGGGGATCGAAACAGGCCTCGCCCGTGCTGAGATCGTATCGAATGTCCAGACCAGACATCATGCCGGCGAAACGCTTGCGAGGCTGTCCAGCGAGCCCGCTACATGACACTGGAAACCATCAGCCAAATGAGCGAGAGGTGGTTTCTGGCTTGTGCTTGATGCCGTCGTAGAAGGCCTGAATGATGTCTTCCTTGAAACGGGGCATGCGGGGATAAGCCGTGACCGCAGCCTCGCGTTGCGCGTCCGTGAACTCCTCATAGGCGATGCCGAGCACATCCATCTCGACGCTGCGCGTCCCAAGCCGCGTCACGCGCTGGCCTTCAGGCTGGAATGTAGAACGACAGAAGCATGACTACGAGGACCAGGACTGAATAAAACGCGACTTCCGCGATGTTGAGACCCCACCGCCGCCGCTCCTGTGCAGCTTGCTGGTTCATGGTCGATCTCCTTCGGTCGTAAACAGACGCGCCGATCTCCGCGCCATCAGCCCGTTGCCACCAAAATCTAAAATGTTCTGAATCGCTGCCGGGGCCTCCTGTGGCGCCGGAGACCCTGCAGCAAATGTCGTCATGGCTTGGTAATCCAATGCAATCAGAGGCCGATATTGTGTTGCTTCGAGGCTGTTCACCATCACCATCGTGAGGTTATCGAGCAGCAGCCATTCCTCGTCCAAATGGACGGCAAGCACGGCGTGAATGGTCCTGCGTCGCGGGTAGCTTACGATTAGGAGGCGCAGGTCATCGGGGCTGATACCTGCTTCGCGTAGCGCCAGGTATTTCAATATTGCGTAGTCCTCACAGTCGCCCGCTCCCTTTTCAAGGGTAGCGAGTGGCGCCGACCAGAAATCGTCAACGCCGTACTGGGTCCAATCACTGGTGGCCCTGATACTCAGGTTCACCGCACGATTGATCTCTCCCAGACGGGCGCGACCCGCGCGTTGGCGACCAAGCTCAACGATCTGCAGCAACCGGCGCGCTGCTAGCGAGCACGCGTCGGGACTTGCACGACAGGCCGCGACCGTCTCCTCCTCCGAGTCAATGCGTGCCAACACGCCCCTCCATTTCGCGGAGATATCCCGCGTAAGAGCCTGGCCTGACTGAACGTCGGAATTATCGGGAGATTGGCGCGCGTGGGCCGCCGTGAGCAGAGCAATACGGACGAAACGGCGATTTTGCTCCACGCCATGGGAGCGCTCGACGGTCTGCTTGCCTGCCGCCGCGCCGGCCCGGCGTGCGATTACATCAGCCAAGGGATCCGGCTGTCCAGCCGCCTGCGCAGCATGGCACAAGAGCGCTATCAGCAACAGCATCGAGGCTATGTGTTGCAGGAGTCGCATGATGTCTCGACCAATCAGACGGGGCTATCATGAGCGCCGGATATCACTGGACAAATGGTGGTGCCGACCAGAAGTGACTTTTCGAGAATTGCTGTAAGCAATCTAATCTTGCGGAATTGCTCGTTCTCATCTTCGTGATGAACATACGGATCCCCTCCGTTAGACCCGCATTACGCCGATCTCCGCACCATCAGCCCGTTGCCACCGAAACCTGAAATGTTCTGAATCGCTGCCGGGGCCTCCTGTGGCGCCGGAGACCCTGCAGCAAATGCCGTCATGGCTTGTTAGCAGCTGTCGTCGTCGCGGGGATATCCGTGCTTCCAATCCCCGATATAAGGGTTGTAGCAATTCATGGGACGGTCACCACCGAGACTGGTGTAAGCCGGATTCGAGTCGACGGTGGCCGTTGGCTGTGCTGAGACGGTGGCCGTTTGGTGTGCTGACGCGGGCGCGAAGCTGGCGAGTGTCAGGACTGCGGAAAGAAGTAACTTATGCATTCTTCTTCTCCTAAGGTTTGATTGAGGCGTTATGTGTGCCTTAAGCCAAAGAATGCTTTGTGCCGATTGCCACCAATTGGGCGGCCTTGCCTAAAGGTGCCGTGATCTCTCTGACCAACTCGCCCGTCTCAGCGGTGTCAATGCACGCGCTAGCGTAAATCAACCGAGCCCGGTCGAGCCGCGCGCTGTCGACGCGAAGCTTCACGCTCGGGCGGGGTGATTGAGCACGCGGAGCCGCCGACGCGCGGCAGCGATGGCGCGATCTTTGCGTCTAACGCCAATGAGCTAACCCATCATTCTCTATAGTCGCGGCCGCCGACCCCAAGCGCTAAGCTTGCATGGATCATCGCTTCCGCTTGGCCCTGGGCGGCACGAATTCGGGCCCGCGGTAGTACGGGTTCGGACTGCAAAATCCGCGGTTGCCGGCGATCACCTCCTGCACGCACATTTCGTAGGTTGGCAGACTGCAATTGTAAGAAAAAACACCGCCGCCCTTATTAGTGCCCGCGCACCACGGCATTTGAGCGGCTTGGCTGACGCGAAGGTCGAGCAACATCGCCACCGCTACGGTCACTACGATGAGCATTAATCGCATGGGTCGCCTCCAGCCAGATGCCGCGCGCCGATCGGCGCCCCGGCTATAGAACTATTATCCTAGCTCACATGATACGCAAAAAGCCGTGTCAGCGCCGCGGCGTTTTCGCCCGGCAACTACCAAGGACGCCAGAGGCGAACGACAGGCCAAATTTCAGAGTAAGCAAAGCGCCAAACTTGAACGACGGTGGGGACTGCCATCAAGATCGTCAGAGCGGTCATGACCACGTTCAGCCAGCGCGTCGTGGTTGTTTGCCGTTCAGTGGCCTTTTGATGGTTCTCGATGGCGACCCGCAAGCGGTCCATGGCATCGCTGCCGGACCGCTGGCCGAGAGGGACGTTGTCTGGCATTGCGTCACCCCGTCGCTCGCATCCACGCCAAGCGCGCACAAGCCCGTTGCGCGGCGTTTCGGGTGCCGGACCGGCCAGAAGCCTTCCCGTGATCGGAATGATCACGGGCGCTGGGGGACGTAAGAAGCCCCCGGCCGGTGAGAACATTACACTCTGATGCCATTAACGAGCCGTTAACTACGGCATTTCTCCCGCCGCCAGCTCTTAGCAAAACCGGCTCAGGCTGGAGCGCGTTGCCACGCTATTCACCGTTGCCACTTTCGCCGGATGGTGCGTTCTCGATAGCGCCTGTCGCGCGCGGTGCATCGAGCTGTTTCTGAAGCCGGTCTGAGGCAAGGGGGTTTACAAAAAGCTGCCGATCACCGGAGCAGCATTTTCGTCCCCGGTTGGAATCAACCCATAAATTTGACGATAGGTCGATCTATCCTCCTCCTTGCGGCCGCCAAAGGTGTACACAGGGGACACAAGAGGCTCCGCCGCTCGCCTTACCGCGCTGGAGCTGCCGCAACTGTGCATCGGCCTGCGCCGATTATTGTTGTCGCAATGCCACCTTTCATCGTTGACCCTGCATAGGTCAGATTGCCGCTTTGGCGATCCAGCTCGTAGGACACATCGCCGCTCACAGCACTAATCCAGCGGTCATCAAAGCGGCCGACATTGAGCTTCTTCCCATCTGCGAGCGTGACAATTTTTGTCGCCTCATCAATCCAGAAGCCAAGATTCTCTTCGGTGCTGGATGAAGTAGTTCCTTTCGGCGCGTCTACTATGACGACCTTTTTGCTTACGCAGTGCAGGTAGTCGCGAGCTGCCGCGCTCTCCTCCAAGAGGGCGAACGCCGTCAGGGCGAGCACGCTCACTAGAACAGCGCTTTTCATCTTGTCTCGCGAGCTTTTCGCGGCAGATGGCCAGCATTGCCAGAGTGATGTATGACCAATAAACAGTAATGGGAGACCGCTTAGGTCTTTCGGGGGGTATGTATCGAGTGGGACGACTATCTGCGGCAACAGGCGGCCCTGTATCGATCACTCGTCGGCCGCAGAAATTATAGAGTGAGCAAAGGCGCGATATGTTCATCACGAAGACGAGAACGAGCAATTCCGCAAGATTAGATTAATTACAGCAATTCTCGAAAAGTCACTTCTGGTGGGCACCACCATCTCTCCGGAGATATCCGGCGCTCGTGATGGCCCCTTGCCACGCGAGAATATTGTACCCAAATAGGTGCATATACGCTCATAGAGGAAAAATGAGATGGGTGGTTTCATCGCTCTGTACGTGACAGCGTGCCTCAACCTCGGCACCCCTGGGTCCTGTGTGACCGAGTTCGTCACCGACTCGACGCAGAACCAGATGACCATGACAGGGTGCCTTGGTGTCGAGGGCCTGTCCTCAGCCAAAGAGTTCGTGGAGCAGCACCCGCTCTACCACACTTGGCAGTTCAAAGGTTGGAGCTGCCAGATCGGCAACAAGCCGGCCCCGAAAAGGGGGCAGGCATGAACCGTTCAGTAACGCGTATGGATCAACACAAGGGTCGGAGCAATCGTACGCAGGAACGGACAGAAGCACAGAGACTATCTACGTCGCTTGGAAAAGTCCCTAAACGGGAGGCTGTCATGACCGCGCAGATCATCAATCTCGCCGATTACCGTAAGGCGAAAGAAGCAGAGCAAGTTCGCAAGGTTGTCAACGATTACTTCGCTGCGCACAGTCAAATGATGGCGTGGTGGTTATCCGGGACTCCCGCAGGCTAATTGCCGGCACAGCCATGGGTCGACTTTTATGGTGATGCGCCCTGCTCGCGGCCGGGGCCGGTACGCGCGCGATCGTGTCGGCGCTTTGAGCAATCACACAACGCCGTTCTGCGGATAGTCGATGCGGCGATAGAAGCCTGAGTGCGTCGCCTTGCCACAACCGGACTCTCGGCTAAGTCGTTATTGCAAGGAAATCTCGCACCGCGGCTGCATTCGTCTCCGCCTCTGTTTTGTCGGCTGCTGGAAAGGCCCAACCCTTACCGTCCTTCATGATCAGCATCGTGTGACAGACTTCCAC
>WNFU01001476.1_pt1 | contig 45263 bp, 53 predicted proteins | sample 5400121 | NCBI WGS metagenome assembly WNFU01 (sample SAMN13153360, study PRJNA577476) | soil metagenome | isolation source: 100 cm soil or saprolite under grassland replicate 1 | place: USA:California | collected 2016-06-15 | reverse complement strand
TCAGGTTGGCCTCGGCGTTCGCGTCGGGGCCAACAATCTTCGTGGGGGGCGCGAGTCAGTTCCGCGCGCCGCGGCTCGAGTTGCATGACCTACACAGGACGCGCAGCGGTCCGAGCGGGGCGCCACCACGGGCGAGCGGTCTGATGTGGTCGGCGGTGAGGTCGCGCGTGCTGCCGCACTGGGCGCAGTACGGGTGGAGCGCGATCGCCTGCCGTGCGCGGCTCTGGTGTTGGCTGCCGTAGCCCCGCTCGGTTGTGCTGCCTCGCCGTCGACGATCGCAGACGCCGCAGCGGGAGCCTCGCGTGCGGGTGCCGCAGTCGAGGCAGCGTGTGGTCAGAGCCATCCGAGCGGGGGTGTGTGGCGAGGGCCATACCAAGAAACGATCGGCACGCCTTCGGGGTTCGTCGGCCCCCGAACGCGCTACCCTGTTTTCCATCAGCGCGCCGAGGAGTTTGAGGACAACGAGAACGCTGATCGCAATCATCGCAACCATTGCGGCCACGCTGGCGCTTGCGGGCGCGGCTCGGGCAGAGATGCCGCAGAACCGCGGTGGGCCCGAGGTCACCGGCCGCGCGGCCATTGGATGGGGCGTGGTCGGGCACAACGGCACGTGGCTCTATGACGACGGGACCGCCTGCGGGCCCGAATGCGAATACACGTTTGCATGGGAGCGATGCGACGCGCGCGGCTGCAACGCGATAGTCGGCGCGACGAGCCGCGTCTACAAGGTCCGTGCGGTGGACGTTGGTTACCGATTCCGCGTCATCGTCACCACGACGAAGTACGACTGCGGCAACTGGAACTACGCTGAGGGGACGCAGGAGTGCCATTGGGTGAGGCGAGCTGCGGCATCCCCGCAGACGTCAGTCGTTCCGAAGCCGAACGTCAAGACAAAGCCGAAGAAGAAGAAACGGCCCCGCGGCTAGTACGCAGCGCCCCTAGCGCGGCCCTGTGCGAGTTGCAGCTCCGGCAGGCGGTGCGGAAGTCGTTGATCGTCGCGCTAGCGAAGCCCGTGGACTTCGTACGCGCGAATCGCGCGGCGGAACCCCTTTAACTCCAGCTCGCCAACGGGAGTCGAGTCGACCGCCTCTTCTACAGCCGCGAAGACGCGTTGGCCGATCAGGATCTGACCGTCCGTCGCGCTCGTGCTCAGCCGGGAGGCGAGGTTCGTGACCGGCCCGAGCGCTCCGTAGTCATAGCGGCCTTCAAAGCCGATGCGGCCAAGCGTCGCGTAACCGGCTTCGATTCCGATCCCGAGACCGAGTTCGGTGCCGCGCTTTCGCCACCCGTGCGCCAGCTCGCCGAAACGCTCTCGGGCGGCGACGGCGAGCCGGATCGCTTGGAGCTCGTGTTCTTCGACAGCCAGCGGGTCGTTGAAGAACACCATCACGCCGTCCCCGGCGAAGTGCTCGAGTGTCCCGTCATGCGCTGGGATTAGCTCGCCGAGCGTTTTGTGGTACGCACGGAGCACGTCGAACAGCTCTTCGGGAGCAGCGGTTTCGGCGAAGGCGGTGAAGCCGCGAAGGTCGCAGAAAAGGCAGGAGATGTAGGCGCGGTGCCCCGCGAGCAGCTGCTCCCCATCCTTCGAGGAGATCAACTTCGCCACCTGCGGGGAGACAAATCGCGAAAGTTCGGTCCGCTGCCGTTCGACGGCTTCGATCAGGCGCGCATTTGCGATCGCGATCGCGGCCTGATTGGCGAATGTCTGGAGGAGCCCGATTTCATCGTCGGTGAACGGCCGCGGCTCTGCGCGCACGACGACCACGGCGCCGATCAGATCGTCTTCGACCATCACCGGCGCGCCAAGCATCGATCGAAACGGGCGTGGCCCTGGGTAGGCGTACTCTGGATCGTCCAGGATGTCGGGGATGTGAATCGTGCTCCGCGTCAAAGCGATGCGGCCGGCCATCGTCGTGCGGTCGACGGCATGCGGATGCTGGCTGTCGTACTGAGCAGCCTCGGCACCTCCTTCGTGGGCGACCGAATGGAGCAGTTCGTCCTCAAGGAGCCAGAGCGCACCCGTGTCCGCCTCGCACAGTCGCCGGCACGCCGCGACGACCTCGTCGAGAACTGCCTGTAGCCCTGCCGAGCGGGCGATTGCCCGGAGGACGCCGCTGAGCGCGCGCTGCTGCTCGCGAAGGCTCTGGACCTCCCGGGCGAATTCGGAAGCGTCGTCAGTTGCTCGCGCCACTCGCGTACTGATTCTGACGCCTAAACGTCCACCGCCTGCAGCTTTCGAGATGGACGAGCGCGTTACGGGCCCGCTGTCCCTCGCGCGCGTGTGAGCCCGCGCACACGCCTAGCGCGCGCCCGCGGGTGCGGGCGGGGCAGTTCTAGTCAGTCGGCGGCGGAGGAACTCGCGCGTCCATTTTCTCGGCGAAGCCGCGCGCGTCCTCCTCGGTCACACCCGGTCGGCTCAAATCGAGGGTAAACATCTGGACGAATTTCCCGGTTCGCTAGCACGCTGCGAACCTGATCGCATTCGCCGCGATCACCTGCTGGGCGGACAGCGACGAGATTGCGCTCACGGACGCGGTCAACGCACTTGAGCTCGCCCTCAACAAGGCGATCGAGCGGCACGCCGATTCCCCGTGACCCAGGTCGCCGTGTTGAGGTCGCGAACGACGAAGCGCCCCGAAGGGCGCCACGCCGGCTGATTTTCTCCCCGCGCATCGACCGATCGTCCGTCCGCTCATTCGCCCGCGCTCCGTGCGGCAGTCCCGCAGGCGCTCTCTCGCGAGTCGCGTCGCCGCTCGCAGTCGCTCCCCCGGCTCACGAGACGCTGACGAACCCGCGCCGCCGCTAGGGCGGCTACAGCGCTGGCTCGCGCGCCTCCTTGGGGATGCACGGTGACCGAGCCGGAACGCGTCACCCTCGACGACGTCAACACCATCGCCGCGGACCCTGGCGCCGAGGCTGTTGAATCTTCGGCGAAGGCTGGAGGGTGAACTGCCGCTCACGTGTGTTGAGTGCGGTGCGACGAGCGATGAGGGCGCCGGCTGGAAGACGTACGTGGTGGACGAGGCCGCGGGCGAGACCGCGACCTACTGCCCCGACTGCCCGCAGGAGGAGTTCAGCGATGCCTAGGGGCGCGGCGGTGGTCCCGTACGACGGTAAGCGCGGCCGCGTCTGGCGGGTGAAGTACGTCGACGCGAGCGGTCGGAAGGTGATGGAGACGGTCGGCGCCGAGCGGGACGGCGTCACGCGCAAGAAGGCGGAGGCGGAACTGCGTGAGCGGCTCGTCCGCGTCGAGCGGAAGGGCTACCGGCGTCCGAAGCGGCTGACGTTCGTGGAGTACGCGCAGACGTGGCGTGAGGAGGGCGAGCTGCGTCGCGGCTGGAAGCCCGGCACGGTGTGGAAGTACCGCTCGGCGGTCGCGCATCTGGAGGCCGTGTTCGGGTCGATGCCGCTCGGGTCGATCCGTCCGCGCGACGTTGCCGCGTACACGACCGAGGCGCTCGAGCGGTTCGCGCCGAAGACCGTGCAGGTACAGCTGAACGTTCTGCACAACGTCCTACGTGACCGCGGTGCGCGAGGAGCTCGTCGAGACGAACCCGGTGACGGGTGCTGAGCGGCCGAAGGTGCGGCGGCGGAAGTGGCGGATCCTCGAGCCGGTCGAGGTCGGTCGCGTCCTGCGGGCGTTTACGGACGAGCAGGCCCGCGTGATGTTCCTGACTCTCGTGCTGACGGGCGTGCGGCGCTTCGAGTTGCTTGCGTTGCGCTGGAGGGACGTCGACCTCGTCGAGTCGGTCCTGCGAGTTCGGGAGTCGAAGACCGAGGACGGGGAGCGCGCGATTGCGCTCTCCCCCATTCTCGTCGAGGCTGTCGTGGCGCACCCGGAGCGGTCGGCGTTCAAGGGCGCGGACGAGCTCGTCTTCTGTCACCCGAAATGCGGCTCGAGGATCGACCACGAGTGGTACGCGGGCGAGTTCCGGGCCGCGCTCAAGGCGGTGGGCATCACGGACTACGTGCGGCCGTTCCACGACCTCCGCCACGCGTCGCTGACGAACGGCGCCGCGGGCGGGGAGACGCCGATCGCGCTGATGGCCCGGGCCGGCCATCGGAGCATGGCGACCACGAACCAGTACGTGCCCTGGCCGGCGTCGTGTTCCGCGACGAGGCCGCAGCGCTCGAGCAGCGGCTATTCGGCGCTCCTCCCCACGACCGACACGCCGTTCCGGTGGACGAGTAGATGCTCGGGCGGGTCGACGTCGTCGAGGTAGGGCCTCACCGCCTCACGGGGGCTCACGGCTGCCGTCTCGCCGTTCGCATACCAGACGACGATCTTCTGCTTGCCGGGCCCTTCAAGGTGCACGTTGAAGCCGTAGGCCACGTCCGCGGCACCCGGACGTCCATCGAATCGGCTTCCTTCGCGCTCGACTGTCCATCTCGACATCCTGGACCTCCTCGCAGGGGTAGAAAGTTCTACCCGCCCGAGCCGATCTCAGCTGACCTTGCAGCACCGAACGCCGCTCAGGAAGCGGGCGTGTGACTCGACCGACTTGGAAGACCAGAAGCGCTGGCTCTAGGAGGGTTCGGCTAGGTGCCACGGAGCCGCGCGAGCAGCGCGGCGACCTCGTCGAGCGCCGGTTGCTCCAGCTTCCCGTCGAGCAGCGTCTCGCGATCTGCTTCCGCGAGGGCCGTGGTGGCGGGCAGGTCGTCCCTGCCGGCGTCAGCGACCGCAGCGCGAAGGTCGTCCTGGGCTCTCGAGAGTCCGGCCTCCGACTCGCCCGTGCCGCTCTTCGCCCGCCGGACGGCCTCGCCGATCTCCTTGATGCGCTCGGCGATCTGCTCCAGAGCCCGGTGCTCTGCGATCTGGGACATCGCCCGCTCTAGCGGACCTTGACGCTCGCAGTGCGGCTGACCCTGACGCCGTCCAGCTCGAGCGAGACGGTGAGCTTGAGCATCTTGCCCTTCGCGGCCTTGGGCGCGGTACCGATGCAGCCTGCAATGTCCTCGGGGAAGACCGCGTCGACTTTCAGCGTCTTCTTTCCGAGCTTGGCTGAGCACGTGACGATCCCCGCGCTCGTGGTCTCCTCGAGGTCGTTGCGCAGCGCCCGCATCGCCGCCGTGTAGCGCTTGCCGACCTTGACGGTCTTCGTTGCCGCGAACTGGCTGACCGTGAGCCGGAGCGGGGTCGTCGAGAGCTGGACGTCGGCGATCTGCCCGTCGGGAGCCTCGTCCTTCTTCTCCCCACTCAGTGTCTTGGCGTAGTAGGAGATCGCGCCTGCCGTCGCGCCGATGTCGCTCTGCCGCACGCCGAAGCGGAAGCCGCTGTAGATGTAGCCGTACGTCGAGCTGTTCGGGACAGCGACAAAGGATGCGCCGTCCCAGTGGAAGAGCGCAACGTCCTCACGGTCCATCTGGAGCGCGAAGTCGACGCCGATCGGCTGGGCGCCGGTCGCCCGGTTGTGGTCGGAGTCGATGAACACTTGGACGTACTCGTCGTCCCCCAGCTCGGACCGGTTCCCGATGTCGACGATGAAGGTAAGGCCGCCCGAGCCGTTGCTGCCGGCGGTGATCTTGGTGATGTCAGGATCCCCGTCGCCGACCGCGTCGGGAAGCGACACGTGGTCGGCCGTCAGACGCGCGCCGACGGGCGCGGCCGCGGCCAGCGCGACGACGGAGACGACGATGAGGCTCCTGGTCGACATTGCTGCCCTTTCGCTCGGTACCGGCTTTCTGCTTGTAGGCGGTCGTGAGGCAGCTGTCATACCCCTTTTGGTAGAAGCCACGCGTGGCCAAGCAGCTCTGGGCGCCGTGGCGGCTCGAGTACATCGAGAGCGCCGACGAGCAGGAGGGTTGCGTCTTCTGCCTGGCGGAGGAGGGCGAGGACGAGGAGCGCTTCGTCGTCCAGCGCGGTGAACGAGCGTTCGTGATGCTGAACAAGTTCCCCTACTCGGCGGGGCACCTGATGATCGCGCCCCGGAGGCACGTGGGCGAGCTCGAGGCGCTGGAGGACGCCGAAGCGCTCGAGATCCATCACCTCGCACAACAGGGTCTCGCGGCGCTGCGGGAGGTCTACGCGCCCGAGGGCTTCAACCTCGGCTGGAACCTGGGCCGGGTGGCGGGCGCCGGAGTGGTCGACCACGTCCACCTCCACGTCGTCCCACGCTGGAGCGGGGACACGAACTTCATGCCGGTGCTCGCGGACGTGAAGGTGATCCCGGAGCATCTGGTGGAGACGCGGCAGCGGCTCGCCCAGGCCTGGCGGGCCTGAACCCTCCAAAACGAACTGCTCCCCGAGCGAGCGCTCCCCAGGAGGCACGGCCCGAAGGACCTCCCGGTGCCCTGGGCGGCGCGCCCGGTCGACCGCGTCGCGCCGTCGATCGTGACGATCTTCAGCCAGACCCCGCAGGCCAGGCCGAGGGCAGCGGCGTGATCTGGGATTCCGGCGGCGCAATCGTCACGAACAACCACGTCGTCGAGGGCTCGACGCGCCTTCAGGTCGCGTTCGCGAGCGGGGCGCGTGTCGGTTGATGCCGATCACCCGGCCGCGTGCGTCGAGGAGCGCGCCGCCGGAATTTCCGGGCGAGATCGGCGCGTCGGTCTGGATGAGATCGACGAGGGCGGGCGCCAGGCCGCCTGACGGAATCGACCGGTGCAGCCCCGAGACGATGCCTGCGGTGACCGTGTTCTCGAAGGCGACCGACCCGCTCTACGACCTCGCCGTGGTCACGGTCGACCGCGACGTTGTGTACATTCCGCCCGGGGCGCGTGCCGTCTCGATCGGCTTCGCGATCCCCGCGCCGACCGTCGTCCAGGACGTGCGTCAGCTGATCGCCAAGGGCAGGGCGGTGCACGCGTTCCTCGGCGTGCAGCCGGCGGAGGTCACGCCCGAGCTTGCGCAGGAGTTCGGCCTCTCGACGACGTCAGGCGCGCTCGTGCAGAACGTCGTGCCGCGCTCGGCGGCTGCGAAGGCCGGTCTCGAGGCGGGCGACGTGATCGTCGCGCTCGGCGGCAAGCCCGTGCGGAGCGTCGAGGATCTCCTCGCGGCGCTGCGGCAGCACAAGCCCGGCGACCGCGTGAGCGTCACCGTCGTCCGGAGCGGGAAGCGCCTCACGCTGGACGTGACGCTCGACGCCCGCGCCGTCGGTTAGAGCCGCTAAAGCGCAGGGCGGCGCCAACCGATCACTCCCGCCGGGCGGGGTTGGCCCTGCAGAGAGGCCCGGGCCTTCAGGCGGCCGCAGACAAACCGCAGTACTTCCCTGATCTCGTGAATCCCGCTGAGCGCCGCCCGGATACGTGCCGTCAAGCGAGGAGGTGTTGGCCGCGTACGCCGAGCTTGGAGAGGCGCCCTTCGCGAAGCGAAGGGCGGATTCGTGTGGATAAGCGGGCGATGGGGCTCGAACCCACGACCCTCAGCTTGGGAAGCTGATGCTCTACCAACTGAGCTACGCCCGCGGGGACGATCATTGTAGCCCGGTCGTAACGAGGGGCCACCGCCGCAGCGAGGCCCCTCGGATCGAGAATCGTAAATGGTCGGGCCCCCGAAGGGAAGACCAGGTTTTCGCGAAGCGCCATACTTCGAGGCCGGAAACGACGCGATTTGGAGGGGAGATGGCTGCACCGGAGCTCGAGCTGACCGCCAGAGCCCTCGTCGCGCCGGGCAAGGGGATCCTGGCGGCGGACGAGAGCGACAGCACGATCAAGAAGCGCTTCGACTCGATCGAGGTCGAGTCGACGGAGGAGAATCGCCGCGCCTACCGCGATCTCCTCTTCACGACCGAGGGGATGGAGGAGTACATCTCCGGCGTGATCCTCTTCGATGAGACGCTTCGCCAGAAGGCCGCCGACGGGACGCCGTTCGCCCAGTTGCTCGCGTCGAAAGGTGTGATCCCGGGGATCAAGGTCGACAAGGGCGCGAAGCCGCTCGCGAATGCTCCCGGCGAGACGATCACCGAAGGTCTCGACGGCCTGCGCGAACGGGTGCAGGAGTACCGGGAGCTCGGCGCGCGCTTCGCGAAGTGGCGCGCGACGTACTCGATCGGCCCCGATCTTCCGAGCGACTACTGCGTTTGGACGAACGCGCACGCGCTCGCGCGCTACGCCGCGCTGTGCCAGGAGCAGGGGCTCGTACCGATCGTCGAGCCCGAGGTGCTGATGGACGGCGACCATGACATCCACACGTCGTACAAGGTCACATCGCGCGTTTTGTTCGCGGTCTTCACGGAGCTGCACGACCAGCGTGTGCAACTCGAGGGGATGCTGCTGAAGCCGAACATGGTTCTGTCGGGCTACGACTCTCCGGAGCAGGCGTCCGATGACGAGGTCGCGGAGCTGACGATCCGCTGCTTCCGCGAGCGCGTGCCGGCTGCGGTCCCGGGGATCGTGTTCCTGTCGGGTGGACAGTCCGACGAGGAAGCGACGCGGCGGCTCAACGCGATGAACGCGCGCGGGCCGCACCCGTGGCAGCTCTCGTTCTCGTACGGACGAGCGCTGCAAGCGCCGTCGCTGAAGGCGTGGCTCGGCAAGACGGAGAACGTTCCTGACGCGCAGAAGGCGTTCTACCGGCGCGCGAAGTTCAACAGCGCGGCACGCTCGGGTAACTATGCGCCGGAGATGGAGACGGCAGAGGTCGGCTAGAGGATCGTCCAGCTCGTGACGGTGAACGTGCCTACCCGCGATACTCGCGGCCGGTGAAGCGCTCGAGCTTCTCGTACGAGTGCTCGGCGGCAATGCGGCGCACCGTTCCTGAACGCGACCGCAACGCCAGCGACTCGGTCACCGCGCCGTCCTTCGTCGAGCGGACGCCGCGGAGGAGCGCACCGGACGTGACGCCCGTCGCAGCGACGAACACGTCGTCGCCGGCGACGAGGTCATCCATCGTCAGGATCTTGTCGACGTCGTAGCCGGCGTCGATCAGTTTCTGGCGCTCCTCGTCGTCGCGCGGCCAGAGCCGGCCCTGCAGCGCGCCGCCGAGGCACTTGATCGCCGCGGCCGAGATCACACCCTCGGGGGTGCCGCCGATCCCCATCAGCAGGTCGACGTCGACGAGCCCTCCGTGGGCGGCGGCGATCGCCGGCGCAACGTCGCCGTCGCGGATCAGGTTCACGCGCGCACCCGCCTCGCGCAGCTCCGCGATCAGGTCGTTGTGGCGATCCCGCTCGAGCACGACGACGTTCACGTCGCGCGGGCTCTTCCCCTTCGCCTCCGCGACGCGGTGCACGTTGTCCGTCGGCGTCGCGTTGATGTCGATCGCGTCCGCGGCTTCGGGCCCGGCCGCGATCTTGTCCATGTACACGGCCGCGCCGGGGAAGAACATCGTGCCGCGCTCAGCCAGTGCGATCACGGCGATTGCGTTCGGCTGACCGAGCGCGGTCAGGCGTGTGCCCTCGAGCGGGTCGACGGCGACGTCGACCTGTGGGCCGTAGCCGCTGCCGACGGATTCGCCGTTGAAGAGCATCGGGGCCTCGTCCTTCTCCCCCTCGCCGATCACGACCACGCCGTCCATCTGGACGGTGTCCAGCATCAGGCGCATCGCGTCGACCGCGGCCTGGTCGGCGGAGTTTTTGTCACCGCGGCCGACCCAGCGGGCGGCTGCCATCGCGGCCGCCTCGGTCACGCGGACCAGCTCGAGCGCGAGGTTGCGGTCAGGAGGGGTCGCCTGACCCCTTCTCCCCAGCGACTCGGCCGCCTGAGTCACGGCGCGGATCCTAACGCCGGATCAGGCACGGCCGCGTCGGCGGGCTCGAGGAAGACGACGAGCAGCCCGGCGGCGATCACGAGCGCCCCGCCGGCGACGATCTGCCAGGTCAGCGCCTCCTCGAGCAGCGCCCAGGCCAGGAGCGCCGCGGAGACCGGCTCGATGTAGGAGAGGATTCCGACCGCCTGGGCGGTCACATGGCGAAGGAGCGAGATGTACACGTAGCCAGAAAGCGCCGTGAAGACCACGCCGAGCGCAAGCAGGGCCGGTAGCTCCCGCCCGGTCGGAAGCACGCGGGGTGCGGCGGCGAGAAACGGGACGATTGCGACCGCGGCGATGGAGTAGACCCAGAACGTGACCGCGAGCACCGGCACGTGCATCGCTACCTGCTTGGTGAAGATGACCAGGAGCGCGTAGCTGACGGCGGCGGCGAGGCCGGCCGCGAGGGCGAGCGGACGGACGTGGCCGCCGCCTTCGCCGCCGAGCGCGACGAGTGCGAGACCAGACGACGCTGGCAGCAGCGCAACGAGGCCGACGCGGCTGCGCGTCTCCGGCAACACCAGCGGCGCGAGCAGCGCGATCAGGATCGGCGCGGTGTAGACCATCAACACGGCCACCGCGACCGACGAGAGCTTGATCGCGGCGAAGTACACGAACCAGTGCGCCGCCAGCAGGACCCCGAGGCCGACGACACGCAGGCGGTAGCGCAGGAGCCGCAGGACCGAGAGCCGGCGGAGCGCCGTCGCAAAGAGGATCAGCGTTAGCGCCGCGAACAGGCAACGGTAGAACGCAAGCACCTGTGCATCGAGGTCGACCTTGCGGACGATCACCGCGATCAGTCCCCACGAGGCCGCGAGCGCCGCGACGGCGAGGTTCCAGCGCACGCGGCGCTACTCGCTCGGGATCAGGATCCAGAGCAGGATGTAGATCAGCAGCTGCGGGCCGGGGAGCACCACCGAGAGCACGAAGAGCAGGCGCACGAGCCCGCGCGAGATCCCGAATCTGTCAGCGAGGCCGGCGCAGACGCCGGCGATCCACCGTCCTTGTCTCGGGCGGACGAGGCCTCCGCGAGCCATGCCCCGAGCGTACCGGCGGGGCCTGTCCCCAGATGTGGGGACAGGCCCCACTCGTGGGGACAGTCCCCCGAAATCGCCCGTCGGGACCGGTCCGCGCGGCCTACATGCGGTCGGGCGCTTCGACCCCGATCAGGTCGAGCGACCGCGCCAGCACCGACTTCGTCGCCGTCACGAGGGCCAGCCGGAACGACTCTGCCTCGGAACCGAGGACGCGATGGTGGTGGTAGAAGCGATGGAAGTCGTCCGCGACGCGGATCGCGTAGGTCGGGATCGCGTGCGCAGCGCGGCGCTCGGTCGCCTCGGCGACGAGCTCCGCGAATTCCGCAAGCCGCTTGATCAAGTCGCGCTCCTCTCGCGCGAGCTCCGCGGGCGGCTCGGCGCTCGGCTCCGCCGCTTCGGCGTTCCGCAGGATGCCGGCGATCCGCGCGTGCGCGTACTGCACGTAGTAGACGGGGTTCTTCTCGGACTTCTCGCGCGCGAGGTCGATGTCGATGTCGATCGTCTGGTCGTGGCCGCGCGAGACGAGGTACCAGCGCGCAGCGTCGACGCCGACCTCGTCCATGAAGTCGTCGAGGAAGACGACGTCGCCGCGCCGCTTCGACATCTTCGTCTGTTCACCGCCGCGTGTCAGGTGAACGAGCTGATAGAGCAGCACCTCGACGCGCGAGGGGTCGTAGCCGAGCATCTTCGCGACGACTTCGTACCAGCCCCGCACGCCGAAGTGGTCGGCGCCGAGCACGTAGACCGCGCGGTCGATATCGCGCTCGAGCTTGTCCTGCAGGTAGACGATGTCCGCGGCCTCGTACGTCGGCAACCCGCCGCGCTCAGGCGAGCGGATCAGCACGCGGTCCTTCTCGTCGCCGTACGCCGTGGAGTGGACCCAGAGCGCGCCGTCCTGCTCGTAGGTATCGAGCCGCTCGAGCACCGCCGGCAGTCGCTCCTCGAACACGGTCTGGCGCGCCCAGGAGTCGAAGTGGATCCGGAAGCGCTCGAGCGTCGCCTCGATGCGCTCGAGCATCGGCGGCACCGGATCGCCTCCGAGCGCGGAAAGCTCCTTGATGTACTCGCCGCGGTAGCCGTCCTCGGGCGGCTCCTTCCCCGCGCGCATGGCCTCGACGGAGGCCCGAAAGCGCTCCATCTGCGCACCTGCGTCGTTGTAGTAGTACTCGCGCGCGACCTGGTGGCCGGCGAACTCGAACAGGCGCGCCAGCGAGTCGCCGTACGCTGCATTCCGCGCATGGGCGACGTGGAGCGGGCCCGTCGGGTTCGCCGAGACCATCTCCACTTGAACACGTTCGGGTGTCCTCGCCGACCCGGCCCCGTAGTCCCGCCCCGCTTGCACCATCTCCCGGAGCGCCTGCGCGTACCACTCCGGCGAGACCCACAGGTTCAGGAAGCCCGGCCCGGCGACCTCCGCCCGCTCGACGAGCGGGCTGCGCACGACCTCCCCGGCCAGCTCCTCGGCCAGCTCTCTAGGCCTGCGCCCGCGGGCCGGCGCCTCGCGCAAGGCCACGTTCGTCGCATAGTCCCCGTGGGCCGAGTCGTTCGGCCGCTCGAGCACGACCGGGGTTCCGGCCGACTCGGAGACCTGCTCCGTGAGCTCGGAGACTGCGTTCGCCATACCGCTGTATCGTAGGGCCGTGGACGAAGAGCCCCGCGAGCGCCAGCTCAACATCCACCTCGACCCGGAGCACCTCGGCGGCGTCTACTCGAACTTCGCGAACGTCAGCTTCTCGAGCTACGAGTTCACTATCACGTTCGCGCGCATCGACCACGAGGTCGAGGAGGGCGACGTCCCGGGCGTCGTCGTTGCGCGCGTGAACATGTCGCCGCAGTTCATGCGCGAGCTGCTCGACGCGATGCAGGACTCCTGGTCGCGCTACACGACGGCGCAGGGGATCAAGAACCTGCCCGAGGCGCCGCCTCGCGCGGACTCCTAGCCCAGGCCTCCGTCATCGCGATCCGGTCGATCAGCGGCGGATGCGTGCCGAAGAGGAGCACGGACCAGCGCGGCGGGTCCGGATCGCGCAGCCCCGCGGCCGAGAGATCGACGAAGAACCGTTTCCCCGCTACCGGGTCGTGCGTTGTCCGCAGCGCCACCCAGTCGGCCTCGGCCTCGTAGCGGCGCGAGACGGCGTTCGTGAACGGCGTCAGCACGAAAAGGATCGCGACGCCGGCGAGCACCGCGGACGGCACCTCTTCGGGTCCGCGCAGCGGGACGAGCCGCGCAAGCAGCCACGTCGACGGCACGACGAGAAGCAGGAACCACGCGAGTCCTCTCCAGAGGTGCTTGCGCGACACGTGGCCGAGCTCGTGCGCGGTGAGGAAGCGGATCTCCGCAGGCGGCAGACGCAGCGTCGTGTCCCAGAGGATGACGCGGGTCGTCGGGCCAATCCCGAGCGCTTCTGCATTGAGCTGACGAGTCCGCTTTCGCATCTTCTGCACCTGCACGTCGACGTGGTCGAGACCCTGCTCGCGGCCAAGCGCGCGGATCTCCGCGACCAGGCGGGGCCGGTTCAACGGTGCGAGCCGCGGCGTGAGCAACGGCTGCGCGAGGATGACCGCGACCCCGAGCGCCGCGAACACGGGCGCCGCCGCGAGCCACCAACGCGCGCGTAGCCGTCGTGCGAGCGCGACGCAGACGGCAGCCGCCAGCGCGAAGAGTGCGGCACGCTCGAGCACACCGGGGAGGAGGTCGAGCAGCCACTGTGCGTAACCCACCCGGGAGATGTGGTAGCGGCGCTGCCACCACAACGCGGCGACGCCGAACGGGAGCCGCGCGAGGAAGAGTGCGAGCGCCGCGAGCGCGCCGAGCTGGGCCGCGCGCACGAGAACGTGGCCGCGGACCGGCGGGCGTCGCCGCGCGAGCGCAAGCAGCACGCCCAGTTGCGCAGCGATCGTGCCGATGCCGAGCCAGCGGAGCACCGTGTCGTGGTGCGTGCGGGTCTCGAGCTGCGCGGGCGTGAAGTACGCGGCCAGGTCGACGCGCAGGAGCTGCAGGTCGCCGGGCACGCTCGTCCGCCAGAGAACGTACGCCGCCGCGAGCCAGAGCCCGGCTAGGGTTGCGAGCCCGATGCGCGTCGCGGTCATCTCCGACATTCACGCAAATCTCCACGCGCTCGAGGCGGTCCTTCCGGAGATCGAAGCCGCTGCGCCCGAGGCCGTCTGGTGCCTCGGCGACGTCGTGGGCTACGGCCCGCGCCCGAACGAGTGCTGTGCGATCGTCGAGGAGCGCGCCGACGTCTGCCTCGTCGGCAACCACGACCTGGTCTGCCTCGGTCGGATCGGGCTCGAGGAGTTCAACCACGAGGCGGCGGCGGCCGCCGCCTGGACCCGGAAGCAGCTGGACGAGCCCTCCCGCAGCTTTCTGGATTCGTTGTCGCCCAGCGCGGGCGTCGAGCAGGCGCAGCTCTTCCACGCGAGCGCGCGCGACCCCGTCTGGGACTACGTCCTCACGGACGAGGCGGCGCTTGCGACGCTGCTCCTGACGACGGCGCCGCTCGTGCTCGTCGGCCACAGCCACGTCGCGCTCGCCGTCGAGCTGCGCGACGAAGGGCTTCTGTCGGGCGGCCTTGCACCCGACGGGTCCGAGCGCGAGCTCGACGGCGCGCGACGGCTGATGAACCCCGGCTCGGTCGGACAGCCTCGCGACGGCGACCCGCGCGCGGCGTGGCTGCTGCTCGACTTCGAGCGGAGGTTTGCCTCCTTCCGCCGCGTCGCATATCCAATCGAGCGAACACAGAACGAGATCCGGGACGCGGGGCTGCCGGAGGCGCTTGCCGCGCGTCTCGACCACGGACAGTAGAGCGAGAGAAAGGGGTTACCGAGGTGGCGGAGCTGACGAACCTGGAGGCGAAGCTCGGCGAGGTCATGGGCCTGGCGCAGGCCGGTAAGGACGCGACGCAGAAGGTGAAGACCCTCGCCCAAAGGGAAAAGAAGAGAGAGCTCGTCCAGACGCTGACGCAGATGGCCAAGGAGGCCGGCGAGACCGCGAAGCGCTGCAACCAGGTCGCCGGGCAGTTCAAGGGCAAGAAGAGCGCAATCGGCGAGAAGGCGAAGGAGACGAAGGAGAAAGCGGCCAAGATGATGGAGACCTACCTCGACGACGACGCCGACGCGGTCGACGGGTTCGAGTTCCTGACGATGGCGGAGGCCGGCGAGGTCGGGCATTGGACCGTGGTCGAGAAGCTGAACCAGGACGCGAGGAACAGAGAGCTCCGCGAGCTCGTGCGCTGGGCGAAGCCGATCCAGCAGCGGCATTTCAAGCAGGCGATCGAAGGCTCTGTGGTGCTCGCCCGCGAGGAGGACCCGAACGAGACCGAGTCGTAGCACGCTCCTCCTTCTGCTCGTCGTCCTCGTCGCCGGCTGCGGCGGCGGGGACGACGGCGCGCAGACGACCTCGAAGCCGACGCTGAACGCGGCGGTCGCGTCACGGCTTGCCGCGCAGAGCGATGACATCGCAGAGGCGCTCGAGCAGGACGATGTCTGCACAGCCGCCGGCCGCGCCGACGACCTTCACGACGCCGTCGTCCAGGCGATCCAGGCCGGCGAGATCCCGCCCGCGTTCCAGGAGGAGCTCATGGCGCGCGCGAACGAGCTCGTGAACGAGGTCAACTGCCCACCGCCGCCGACCGAGACCCAAGAAGAGGACAAAGACAAAGGCAAGGGGAAGGGGCACAAGAAGAAGGACCAGCAGGAACAGACCGCGCTTACGGACACCGTGGTCACCGACACGACGGCGACGGACACCATCGTCACCGACACCGCGCCGACGGACACCGCGGGCGGATGAGCGCCGAGACGATCGCGGCGGGCCGCTACCGCGTCGAGCGCAAGCTCGGTGACGGCGCGATGGCCAAGGTGTTCCTGGCCCGTGACGGCGAGCTCAACCGGCTCGTCGCGGTGAAAGTCCTCGACGAGCAGCTCGCCGCGGACGAGACCTTCCGCGCACGTTTCTCGCGCGAGTCGCGGGTCGCCGCAGGCCTTTCGCACCCGAACGTCGTCACGGTCTTCGACGTCGGCGAGGCGGACGGGCTGCCGTTCATCGTGATGGAGTACGTCGACGGACGAACGCTCGACGACCGGATCCGGGAGGAAGGCCCACTTCCGCCGGACGAGGTCGCACGCCTGGGCCGTCAGGTCTGCGCCGGCCTCGAACACGCCCACGAGCACGGCCTCGTGCACCGCGACCTCAAGCCCGGGAACCTGATCGAGCGCGTCGACGGCACCGTCAAGATCGGCGACTTCGGAATCGCGCGCGCGGCCGAGGAGACGGAGCTCACCGAGGCCGGAACGATTCTCGGCACCGCCGCGTACCTCGCGCCGGAGCAGGCCGAAGGCGGGCCCGTCACGCCGCAGACCGACCTGTTCGCGCTTGGGCTCGTGCTCTACGAGCTGCTGGCCGCGCGGCGGCCGTGGGAGGTCGAGCGCCTCCCCGACCTCGCGCGTCGGCGCAAGACCCCGCCGGCGCCGCTGCCGCGGGAGACCCCGCCCGGGCTCGCCGAGGCGATCTCCCGCTGTCTCGAGCCCGAGCCCGAGGACCGGCCCGCGTCGGCTGGCGACGTGGCGACCCTGCTCGACGGGCCGGAGGGGTCCGACACGGACGCGACGATGGTGCTTCCGCGAACCGAGCCGGCCCGCACGAGGACTCGGGCGCGATCGAGCCGCGGCCTGTGGCCCGTGGCGCTCGCCGCCGCGCTGGTGCTCGGGCTCGGCGCGCTCGCCGCCGCGATCGTGACGGGCGGCGACGACGGCAGGTCCGGAACGCCTGCTCCGACGACGCCCGCCCGGATCGCGCCGCCTGCAAAGGGGGCGAACTCGGCGGAGGACGCGCGGAACCTCTCGAAGTGGCTGCGCGAGAACGCTAGGTGAGCGCGGCCTCGGCCTCGTCCGCAGACGAGCCGAAATGGATGCCCTCGCGCGCGAGCGCGAGCTGTACTTCCTCGCGCGCCTTGTAGATCCGCCACTTCACCGTGGCGAGCGTGATCTCGAGCGAGTCGCCGATCTCGGTGTATGAGAGCCCGACCACGTCACGCAGTAGCAGCGCCATCTTCAGGTCGACGTTGAGGTGCTCGACGGCGCGCCAGACCGCGTCGATCGCCTCCAGCCGCTCGAACGGGGCATCCAGCACCTCGAGCGGCGCGATGTCGTCCAGTGCCACGACCGCTCTCGGCCGGCGCTCCGTGGCGCGGAGCTCGTCGAGGACGCGGTTCTTCGTCACCTGGAAGAGCCAGGTCGTGAACTTCGAGCGCAGCGAGAACTTCGGCAGACCCTGGTAGACGCGGAGGAAAACCTCCTGGGTCAGGTCCTCGGCCAGGGAGCGGTCGCCGACCAGCCGGAGGACGTAGTTGTAGACAGGCGTTTCATACGCCCGAAGAATCAGGGAGAAGGCTCGCTCGTCACCGCGCTGAGCCTTCCGCAGAACCCCCAGATCCGGCTGCTGGAGCGACACGGGACGCGGCAGTATAGCCCGCTTTACACCTCCGCCAGGGACGCGCCGGTCATCTCAGACGGCTTGTCCAAGCCCAGGAGCGCCAGGGCAGTGGGGACGAGATCGCGGAGCTCTCCGCCGTCGCGGAGGCGCAGTCCGCGGACGGTCGCGATCAGAGGGACAGGATTGGTCGTATGGGCTGTGTGCGGGCTGACCCCGTCGGGTTCCAGCATCTGTTCTGCGTTCCCGTGATCCGCGATGATCAGACAGGCACCGCCTAGGTTTTCCACAGTTTCCACAACTCTCCCCAGGCATTCGTCCACGTTTTCCACAGCCTGGACGACCGCGGGGATCACCCCGGTGTGGCCGACCATGTCCGGGCTGGCGAAGTTGACGATTGCAAAGGCGTAGCCGTTCGGCAGCTCGGCGCAGAAGCGGTCGGTGAGCTCCGGAGCCGACATCTCGGGCTTGTGGTCGTAGCTCGGCACGTCGCGCGGGCTGGGGACGAGAATCCGCGTCTCCCCCGGCCACTCGTCCTCCTTGCCCCCGTTGAAGAAGTACGTGACGTGGGCGTACTTCTCGGTCTCGGCGGCGTGGAGCTGGCGCAGGCCCTGCTTCGCGAGTACCTCGGCCATCGTCTCGCTGACACTCTGGTCCTCGAACGCCACCGGGCAGTCGAACTCCTCCTGGTACCGCCGCATGGTGGTGAGATCGACCGCGAGCTCGCGGAGCTTGATCGTCAATTGGCGCGCTCTGTCGGGCCGGAAGTTGAAGAAGATCGCGGCGTCGCGAGCCGGATCGAGCCGAGGGGCATCGTCCACCACGATCGGCAGGAGGAACTCGTCGGTGACCTCCGCGTCGTAGCTCTTTTGCACGGTTTCCAATATGCGATGCGCCTGCACATGGGTACCCACGCCCATCACGATCGCGTCGAGCGCGATCTCCGTCCGCTCCCAGCGCTGGTCGCGGTCCATCGCGTAGTAGCGGCCGACCACCGTCGCGACCCGATCAAGCGGCAGCTCGGCAAGATCGTTCACCGCCGAAGTCGGCGAGACGTCCCGTCCGTCCGTGAACGCGTGGACGTAGGTGCGCTCGGCCATGCCTTCGCGGCGCGCCAGCTCGAGCAGCGCCCGTAGATGGTCGATGTGCGAGTGGACGCCGCCGTACGAGACGAGTCCGAGCAGATGAACGTTCCCGCCACGCTCGCGTGCGCGGCGGAACGCGCCGACGAGCGCCTCGTCCTCGAAGAACGACCCATCCGCTATCGCGCGGTTCACGCGCTGGAAGTCCTGGTCGAGAATGCGCCCGCTGCCGATCGTCAGGTGGCCGACCTCCGAGTTCCCCATCTGTCCCGGCGGCAGGCCGACCGCCTCTCCCGAGGCGTCGAGCGTCGTGTGCGGGTACTCGCGCCAGAGCCGGTCGAACACCGGCGTGTTCGCGAGCTCGACGGCGTTGCCGGGCCCCGGCGGTGCGCAGCCCCAACCGTCGAGGATGACGAGCACTACGAGTGGATAGCCGCTTGGCAAATCGCCGCGAACGACTCGACTTCGAGAGACGCGCCTCCGACGAGGGCGCCGTCGACGCTGGGTTGCCCGAGGAGCTCGGCGGCGTTATCGGGCTTCACCGAGCCGCCGTAGAGAACGGGAACCTCGAGCAGTCCCTTGATCACCCGATGCGCCTCCTCGGCGAGGTCGGGCGTCGCCGTCTTGCCGGTGCCGATCGCCCACACCGGTTCGTAGGCGATCAGGAGCCGGTCGCGGTCGTCCTCGGACACGGCGTCGGCGATCGCCCTGATTTGTCGGCGCAGTACGGATTCCGTCTCGCCCGCCTCGCGCTCGCTTTCCGTCTCGCCGACGCAGGCGATCACGTCGAGGCCGGCGCCGATCGCGCCCTGTGCCCGGCGCGCCGTCGACTCGTCCGTCTCGCCGAAGTACTGGCGTCGCTCTGAGTGCCCCACGAGCGTTCCCCCCACGCCGATCTCGTGCAGCATCGCCGGCGAGATCTCGCCGGTATACGCGCCCTCGCGCTCCCAGTGCGTGTTCTGCGCGAAGACGCCGATCTCCGTCACCGCGAGCATGCCGAGCGCGTCGTGCAGCGACGTGTAGGCCGGGCAGACGACGACGTCGACGCCTTCAGTCGTGGGAAGCCGCGCCCGGAGCGCCGCACAGAACTCGCGGGTCTCCGAGGAACCCTTGTGCATCTTCCAGTTCCCGGCGATGAGCATCGCGCGGATCTTACGGGGGTACATCCGAGCGACGTGGAGAGCGAGCGGAGAACCGTGCTGGCTGCTCTCGCCGCGAACGCGGCGATCGCGATCGCGAAGGGTGTCGCCGGAGCGCTGACAGGCTCCGCCGCATTGCTCGCCGAAGCCGCCCACTCCGTCGCGGATACGACCAACCAGGTCTTCCTGCTCATCTCGCTCTCGCTCGGGGAGCGGCCGCCGGACGAAGAGCATCACTTCGGCCATGGGAAGGAACGGTTCTTCTGGGCGCTCCTCGCCGCCGTGATGATCTTCGTGGCCGGATCGGTCTTCTCGATCGTCGAGGGCGTGCTCAGGCTTTCCGAGAGCGGCGGCAGCGAGAGCTACGCGCTCGTGTACGGCGTGCTCGTCTTCTCGCTCGCGGCCGAATCGACGGCGCTCGTGCGCGCGGTCCGGCAGACGCGCCGTGCGGCCGCGGAAGCGGGACTGCCGTTGGTGCGTTTCATCCGCGAGAGCAGGGAGCCGACGACGAAAACAGTGGTCGCCGAAGACACGGTGGCCGTCACCGGCGTGCTCGTCGCGATCCTCGGGACCGCCCTGCACCAGCTGACGGGCGACGTGATCTGGGACGCGCTGGCAGCGTGGGTGATCGGCGTGCTCCTTGCCGTCGTCGCCTACGGGCTCGGGCGGAACATGAGGGACCTGCTCATCGGCGCGGCGGCCCGTCCCGACCAGCGGGAGCGCCTGCGCGAAGTGATCGAGTCGCATCCCGACGTCGACGCGCTCCTCGAGCTGTTGACCATGTACCTCGGGCCGCACTCCCTGCTCGTCGCCGCGCGGGTCGACCTGCGCGACGGGCTCGATTCGAGCGAAGTAGAGCGCGTTGCCGACGAGCTCGAAGCCAAGCTGCGGGAGGCCGTGCCCGACGTCGAGCAGGTCTTCATCGACGCTACGCCGCGGGGATCGCGCTGACTCCGGGGAGCTCCTTGCCCTCGAGGAACTCAAGCGAGGCGCCGCCGCCGGTCGAGACCCAGTCCACGCGCTCGGCAAGTCCGGCCTCGTGGAGCGCGCGCGCGGAGTCGGCGCCGCCGACGACCGTGTAGCCGTCGACCTCGCCGATCGCCGTCGCGACCGCCTTCGTGCCTTCGGCGAAGCGCGGCCACTCGAAGACGCCCATCGGTCCATTCCAGAACACGGTCTTGGCGGCGCGGACGCGGCGTCCGAAGTCCTCGCGCGTCTCGGGCCCGATGTCCAGCCCGAGCCATCCCTCGGGCAGCGCGTCGTACGGCACGACCTTGGTCTCTGCGTCCGGCTCGAAGGCGGCGGCGGCGACCACATCGCGCGGCAGCACCACGTCGAAATCGAGCGGATTCTCGTCGCGGATCTCCTCGGCCATCTTGCCCCCGATCAACACCTCTTCAGCCTTGCCGCCGAGGTTGCGGAGCACCCCGAGCTTGTCCTCGACCTTGGCGCCGCCGGAAATGAGCACGAATGGCCGCTGGATCTCCCCGAGCAGACGGCCGAGCATCTGCAGCTCGCGCTCGAGCAGCAGGCCGGCGTAGGCCGGAAGCACGTGCGCGACGGCCTCGGTCGAGGCGTGCGCACGATGGGCGGAGCCGAACGCGTCGTTCACGTACAGCTCGCTCCCGTCTGCGAGCTCACGTGCGAAGGCGGGATCGTTCGTCGTCTCGCCCGGGTTGAAGCGCGTGTTCTCGAGCACCCTCACGCGGTCGTCGGGAAGGAGCTCGCGCAGGCGCTCGCGCACGGGGCGCAGCTCGTACTTCGGATCGGGCCCCTTCGGGCGGCCGAGGTGAGAGCAGACCCGCACTTCGCTCGCGCCGCGGTCGAGCAGGAGTTGCAATGTCGGCAATGACGCGCGGATCCGCGTGTCGTCGGCAACGCGCCCGTCGTCGAGCGGCACGTTCAGGTCGGCGCGCACGAGCACACGCTTGCCGGTCACGTCGGCGTCGCGCACCGAGCGCGGCCTGCGCACGCTAGAGGCGGCCGATGAGGTCGACCAGCCGGCACGAGTACCCCCACTCGTTGTCGTACCAGCCGAGGACCTTGACCATCGTGCCGTTCGCCATCGTCAGCTCGCTGTCGAAGATGCATGAGTACGGCGAGTTGACGATGTCCGTCGAGACGAGCGCATCGTCCGAGAACTGAAGGATCCCCTCGAGCGGGCCCGTATCGGCGGCCTTGCGAAAGGTCTCGTTGACCTCCTCGGCCGTCGTCGGGCGAGACACGCGCACGACGAGGTCCACGACGGAGCCGGTCGGCACGGGAGCCCGCATTGCCATGCCGTCGACCTTCCCCTGCAGTTCGGGGAGCACGAGCCCGATTGCGCGCGCGGCACCGGTCGAGGTCGGGATCAGGTTGATCGCAGCCGCCCGCGCGCGCCGCAGGTCCTCGTGCGGGAGGTCGAGGATGCGCTGGTCGTTCGTATACGCGTGCACGGTCGTCATGAACCCCTGCTCGATCGTGAAGGCGTCGTGGAGCACCTTCGCCAGCGGCGCCACGCAGTTCGTCGTGCACGAGGCGTTCGAGACGATCTTGTGCACGTCCTTGTCGTACATGTCGTCATTGACCCCGAGCACGATCGTCACGTCGGGATTGGTCGCGGGCGCCGAAATCACGACCTTCGGCGCCCCTGCCTCGAGGTGCAGAACGGCCTGCTCCCGCTTCGTGAAGAGCCCGGTCGACTCGAGCACAACGTCGACGCCCAGATCGGCCCATGGCAGATCCTTGGGATCGCGGACCGCCAGCACCTTCAGCTCCTGCCCGGCAGCCTTGATCACCCCGTCCCCGGCCTCGACCTCGTGATCCAGCTTCCCGAGCGTCGAGTCCCACTGGAGCAAGTGCGCCATCGTCTTGGCGTCAGCGATGTCGTTGACGGCCACCACCTCGAACCCGGCGTCCTTCTTCAACATCGCCCGGAAGAAGTTCCGCCCGATCCGCCCGAACCCGTTGATCCCAACCTTGACCGCCAAGGCCCCTCCCACTCGAAGTTGCGCGCGAGTCTAGTCAGCGTGCCAGAGGCGGGCCGCCCGTTTCGGGCCGGCGTGCCAGAGGCGGGCCGCTGAGGCATCGCCTGCGATGCCGCATGAGAGGCCCGGCGGCTTTGCCGACGGGCCGGTTTCGCCCGACCGGCCCGCCGCAAATCGAAGATTTTGCGGCGGGCCGGAGGGGAAGCTCCGAGGACGACCTTCCCCTCCGACTTCGCCACACCCAGAACCGTGGTGTCGGACGGGGTCTGAATCCGACACCGGCCGAGCGAGGACCCGCCGCAAGCCAAGTATGGCCGTGACGCTGGGCCCACGCAACCGGCCTCATTTACGAATCAGAAAACATTTTCCGCAAGTTGCTGGAGACGCTTCATCCGGCGGTACACATTGGCCTTCGCCGTCGGCGGCCGGCACTTGAGTCCGAGCTCTCGCAGCGAGAGCGACGGATGCTCGAGGCGAAGCTCCGCGACCTCCCGCAGGGCGGGCTCGAGATCGCCGAGGCCCCCCGCCTCGACGAGCCTCCGGACCGCGCGCAGTTGTTCGTGCGCGGCGCGGCTCGTTCGCACGAGGTTCGCGTGGTCGGCGTTCGCGAGCCGGTTCGCGCGCGCGCGCGTGGACCCGATCACTGCGTGCTCGTCGAGCAGGAGCACGGTGTCGCTCGCGCCGGCCTCGGCGAGGACGTCGGCGATCGTCTCGGCTCCCTTGGCGTACGCGATCGCGTGGCGCCCCCGGTCGAGCGCGTGCAGCGGCGCGAGCGTCGTCAGGAACTCGGCCCCCTCGAGCGACGCCGTCCGGATCTCGAGGTGCGGCGCGCGGGGGCCCGACAGCGAGCCTCCGCCGAGCACCGCGCCGCGGAGATAGGCGGCGCGGCAGCAGGTGCGGCCGACGACGCGCTTCGGCGGTCGCTCGGCGGGCTGGAGCCGCGGCCCGAGGATCCCGGCCTCGTGCAGCACCTGCAGCGCGCGGCCGGCACCCGCGACGTGCACCTGGTAGCGGGTTGCCTTGTCGAAGGCGCGCCGCCTGTACGTCCGGATCTGGGCCTGGACGCCAAATGTGCGCAGCAAACCGAACACGCGTCGCGCGACCGCGTTGCTCGCGACGTCGAAGTGCACGGCCACCTCGCCGCGGCCGAGCAAGTGCACCCGGCCGGCCGAGTGCGCAAGGCCCGAGAGCTCGGCGAGCCGGTCGCAGTCGCTCGCCGGCGAGATCGCCGCGAGCTCGTTTCGCAGATCCTCAGAGAACGACACGCTCGAGCTCCAGCAGCCGGCGCTTGTAGGCGACGCCGCTCGATCCGTATGAGCCGAGGCCGTCCGCGGCGACCACGCGGTGGCACGGGACGACAATCGGAAAGCGGTTGTGGGCGCAGAACGACCCGGCGGCCCGCTGCGCCCGCGGATGCCCGGCGAGCGCCGCGAGCTCGCCATACGTGACGACCTCCCCGTACGGCACGGCCCGGAGCGCATCCGCGACTGCGCGCTGGAACGGCGTCGCGCCCTCGTCGTCGAGCGCCACGTCCTCGAACGACACCCGCTCGCCTGCGAAGTAGGCCCGGAACCGTTCCGCCAGCGGGTGACGTCGTGGCTCGGAGCCACGAAGTGGTTCCAGCCCGGCGCGCGGCAGCTCGTGGTGGAGGAGGACCTCGCCCTCGAGCACGAGCTCCCCCACACCCCACCCGTCCGCGGCGTAGTGGACGATCCTCACGCATACAATCGTGCCCGATGAGCGCTCCCGGGCTCTCCCGCCCTCCTGCCCCGCAGAACGAGCCCGCGAAGGAGTACGCACCGGGCTCACCGGAGCGCGAGAGCATCCGCCGGCGCCTCGAGCAGATGCGGAGCGAGCGAATCGAGATCCCGCTCGTGATCGGCGGCGAGGACGTCACGACCGGCAAGACGAGCCAGGCGGTGATGCCGCACGACAAGGAGCACGTGCTCGCGGACGTGCATCAGGGCGGCGCGCCCGAGGTCGAGCAGGCGATCGAAGCCGCCGCGGAGGCCTGGGAGGACTGGCACCGGACGCCGTGGGAGGATCGAGCCGCGGTCTTCCTCCGCGCGGCCGAGCTGCTCTCCGGCCCCTGGCGCGACACCCTGAACGCGGCCACGATGCTCGGCCAGTCGAAGACCGTGCACCAGGCGGAGATCGACGCCGCCTGCGAGCTGATCGACTTCTATCGCTGGAACGTCGAGTTCATGCTCCGCGTCTACTCGGAGCAGCCCTACTCGCCGCCCGGGATCTGGAACCGGATGGAGTACCGGCCGCTCGAGGGTTTCGTCTTCGCGGTCACGCCGTTCAACTTCACTGCGATCGCGGGCAACCTTCCAGCCTCTCCCGCGCTGATGGGGAACACGGTCGTCTGGAAGCCCGCAGGGACCGCGATGTACTCGGCTTACTGGTTGATGCGCCTGCTGCAAGAGGCGGGTCTCCCGCCGGGCGTGATCAACCTCGTCTACGGATCGGGCGCGGAGATCGGGGACGCGGCGCTCGCCTCCGAGCATCTCGCGGGGATCCACTTCACCGGCTCGACCCCGGTCTTCAACTCCATGTGGCAGACGATCGGCTCGAACATCGCCGCGGGCCGCTATCGCAACTATCCGCGGATCGTCGGCGAGACCGGCGGCAAGGACTTCATCGTCGCGCACCCGTCCGCGGACGTCGATGCGGTCGCGACCGCGATCGTGCGCGGCTCGTTCGAGTACCAGGGGCAGAAGTGCTCGGCGGCGTCGCGGATCTACGCGCCCTCCAACCTGTGGCCCGCGCTGCGCGAGCGGCTGGAGGAAAAGGTCTCGGAGTTGAAGGTCGGCGACGTGGCGGACTTCGAGAACTTCATGGGCGCCGTGATCGACCAGAAGTCGCTCGACACCCAACGCAGCGCGATCGAGGAGGCGCGAGCGAACGCCGAGACGGAGATCGTGGTCGGCGGGGGCGTCGACGACAGTCGCGGCTATTTCGTCGAGCCGACGGTGATCGCGACGAAGGATCCGAAGTTCCGGACGATGCAGGAGGAGCTCTTCGGCCCGGTCGTGACGACGTACGTCTACCCCGAGGGCCAGTGGCGGGAGACGCTCGACCTCGTCGAGTCGACGTCGCCGTACGGTCTCACCGGGGCCGTCTTCTCCGAGGACCGGAACGCGGTCGACGAGGCCGCGGAGGCGTTGCGCTACGCGGCCGGAAACTTCTACGTCAACGACAAGCCCACCGGCGCGGTCGTCGGCCAGCAGCCGTTCGGCGGCGGGCGGGCGTCCGGCACGAACGACAAGGCCGGGTCGATGTGGAACCTGATCCGCTGGGTGAGCCCGCGGACGATCAAGGAGACGTTCGTCCCGCCGCGCGACTACAGGTACCCGTTCCTCCTCCCCGACGTCGACGGGTCGGGGCCCCCGGACCGCCGCTAGCGATGCGCCTGCTCGCGCTCGGCGCCCTCCTGGGCGCTGTTCTCGTCTCCGCGGCTTCGGCTGCGACCGTCCGCGGGACCGATCGCCCCGAGATCGTGCGGGGAACGCCTCACGCAGACTTCCTCGACCCGCGTCGCGGACGGGACCGCGTGCTCGCAGGCAGCGGGCCCGACCGCATCAAGGCCTTCGATGGCACGGTCGACGACGTCCGTTGCGGCCCGGGCCCGGACATCGTCGCCGCCGACCTCGGCGACCGCGTTGCCGGGGACTGCGAGACGGTCAGCCGCCGGCTCGCCGTCGACCGCACGACCGACACCAGCACGCGGCACGCCACGATCGTCGAGCCCGACAGCTTCTCGTTCGGGTCGACGATGCTTGCGGTCTACCAGGTCGGCCGCGTCCCGCGGCCGGGCGGCGCGGCGACGGCGACCGGCTTCTCGACGACGACAGACGGCGGCCGTACGTGGCGTTCGGGGCTGCTGCCGGGGCTGACGGGCGCGCGCGGCTCGTGGGCGCGGGTCAGCGATCCCGTCGCCGGCTACGACGCGCGCCACGGAGTCTGGCTCGCCGCCTCGCTCGTGATCTCCGAAGGCGAGTCGGGTGTCGCCTTCAACCGCTCGACGAACGGCGTGACGTGGACTCCGCCGGTCGTGGCACGCCGGGTGCTTGGCGACGAGCTCGGCGTCGACAAGGAGTGGTTCGCGTGCGACAACTGGCTGTCGAGTCCGTACTACGGCAACTGCTACCTCTCGTACACGGACGTCCGCTTCGACCGGATCGCCTTGCAGACCTCGACCGACGGCGGCGTGACGTGGTCCGAGCCCATCGCCTCTCCGGACAACGCGGGCCGCGGCAACCAGGAGTCGCCGGGAGTGCAGCCCGTCGTGCGCCCGAACGGCGAGCTCCTGATCCTCTACCTCGACGATCTCCGGATGTCTCTCCTCCGCTCGACGGACGGCGGTCGCACGCTCGCGCGGCGGGAGGTGATCTCGTCGGCCGCGCCGATCGCGCCGCCTCGCTTTCGCGCTTTCTCGCTCCCGTCTGCCGACGTCGGCGCGGACGGCACCGTCTACATGTCGTGGATGGATTGCCGTCTCCACGACGGTTGCGAGGGTGCGGACTTGCTGCTGGTCCGCTCCGCCGACGGCGTGAGCTGGTCGGCGCCGACGCGCATTGCGGTCGGTCCGGCGCGCAGGGACCTGTACTACGCGCTGCCCGGCCTCGCCGCCGATCCGGCGCGCGCCGGTCGTCTCGGGCTCGCGTACTACCGCGTTCCGGCCACGGGCGGCATCGACGTGTACTACGCGGAATCGTCGAACGACGGGGCGACCTGGTCGCGCGGCCGGAGGCTCAGCCCGGATTCGCTGCAGCGTGACTGGCTCCCGGACACACAGTACGGCCCGATGACCGGCGACTACATCTCGACGTCGTTCCTCAACGGCCGTCCTGTGCCGATCGTGATCCTCGCGGGTGCCCCGCACGGCACCCGCCTGGACGAAGCGGTCTTCGCCGCCAGGCCCTGAGGCGTCGCTTGCGATGCCGCATGAAAGGCCGGACGGCTTTGCCGGCCAGGCCCTGAGGCGTCGCTTGCGATGCCGCATGAAAGGCCGGACGGCTTTGCCGGCCGGCCGCTTAACGCAGTTCTTACAGAGCCGCGACGGGTTCCTCAAAGCGTGATCGTAGGCTCGACCCATGCGTTTCCTCGCCATCGCCAGCTCGGTCTTCACGCTCCTGGTGCTGGTCGTCCCGCACCCGTAGCGCACGCGCTACCCGCGGCCGGCCTTGTGCAGCTGCGCGTAGATCGCGCGCGCGGTCTTGGCCGGAAGCTCCGGTACCCCCTCGAGCTCCTCCTGCGTCGCCGCGAGGAACGCCTCCGGCGATCCGAAGTGGCGCAGGATCGCCCGCCGCCGCGCGGGCCCGACCCCGCGGAGCGTGTCGAAGATCGATTCGAACGAGCGCGTCTCGCGCCGCTGGCGGTGGAAGCCAATCGCGAAGCGATGCGCCTCGTCGCGAATGCGCTGGAGCAGCTGCAGGCCCGGGTTGTGCTTCGAGAGCCGCACCGCCCGCGGCTGTCCGGGGACGAACACCTCCTCCTCGCGCTTGGCGAGCGCGATCACGGCGACACGCGGCAGGTCGTAATCCTGCATCGCGGCGAGCGCCGCGGAGAGCTGCCCCTTGCCGCCATCGATCACGACGAGGTTCGGCGTCGCCGCGAAGCCCTCGTCGTAGTCGTCGGCCGCCGGCCCGAGCGCGAGGCGCGCGAAGCGCCTCGAGATCACCTCGGCCATCGCGGCGAAGTCGTCCTGGCCCCCGTTCAGCGAGCGCACGCCGAACTTCCGGTAGTGCGCCTTCTTCGGCACCGCGTCCTGGAAGACGACCATCGAGCCGACGGGATCCTGGCCCTGGATGTTCGAGATGTCGAAGCACTCGATCCGGATCGGAAGCGATTCGAGGTTGAGCGCCTCGCGCAGCTCCTCGAGCGCCTCGACGCGGCGGAGCCGCTTCTGCTCGGCCTGGACGGACTCGGACGCGAGCGCGACCTGCGCGTTCTCGGTCGCGAGCTCCTGCAGGCGCCGTTTCTCACCGCGTTCCGCCTTGCGCACCTCGACGTGTGAGCCGCGACGCTCGGAGAGGAACTGCTCGAGCGCGGAGAGGTCGCCCGCCTCGCGCGGCACGACGATCTGCGGCGGGATGCTGGGCGACGAGCCGTAGTACTCGAGGCAGAACTCCTCGAGCAGCGTCGTCAGGTCCTGTCCGGCGACGTTCTCGAGGTGGAACGAGTAGCGGTCGACCATCTTTCCGTCGCGCAAGGGAAAGATCTGCACCGCCGCGCGATCCCCCTCGACTGCGATCCCGATCACGTCGACCGTACCGACCGCGCGCTTGTCGGCCGCCTGCCGCTCCGCGAGGTGGCGGACCGAGAAGAGCCGGTTCCGCAGCCGCGCGGCCTCCTCGAAGCGCTCTTCGGCTGCTGCGTCCTGCATGCGCTGCTCGAGCGCCCGCTGGATCGGGTCGGTCTCGCCGGAGAGGAACTCGATGACGCCGTCGATGATCCTCCCGTAGTCCTCCTTCGAGATGTAGTCCACGCACGGCGCGTGGCAGCGCTCGATGTGGAAGTCGAGGCACGGGATCCCAGAGTGCCGCCCCGGCTTCGGCCCCTCGCACGGGCGGAACTGGAAGACCCGGTTCAGTACGTCCAGCGTCTCCCGTACCTTCTTCGCATTCGCATAGGGCCCGAAGTAGACGACGCCGCGGCGGTGCCGCTCGCGCGTGAACATGACCCGCGGGAAGTCGTCCTCGACGGTCACGGCGATGTACGGGAACGACTTGTCGTCGCGGAGGCGGACGTTGAAGGGCGGCCGGTGCCGCTTGACGAGGTTCTGCTCGAGGTGGAGCGCCTCGACCTCGGTTCCGGTCACGATCACCTCGATGTCCTCGATCCGCTCGGGCAGCTGCTGGATCGTCGCCCGGCTGTCCTGGCTCTGCTGGAAATACGAGCGGACGCGCGGCCGGAGCGACTTCGCCTTGCCGACGTACAGGGCTTGTCCCTTTGCGTCCCGGAAGATGTAGACGCCGGGCCCTCTGGGCAGCGCCTTGAGCCGATCTTCCAACGATTTCTTCACGAATGGCTAGCGTAGCCGTGGCTATCGTGGGCAGCGGCGTGCGGAGGGGGGTCGTGATTGCGGTGGTCGGAACGCTGGCGCTCGCGTTCGGCTCGAGCGCGTACGCGGGCGGACCGGCGATGCGCGTCGGGGTCACGACCGACCTCGCGAAGCAGGCCGACCCGGCGCTGGCACAGGCCGAGATCCTCCGCGCGAAGGCGGCGGGCTTCGACGCGATCCGCATGACCTTGCACTGGCTGCCCGGCCAGACGGAGCCGCCGGGCGGGGATCTCGGCGTGCTCAAGAACGCCGTCTTCGCCGCGGACGCGAACGGCCTCAAGGTCGTGATCGTCGTCTCCAACCCCGGTAGCCGCACCACGCCGCTGACCGAGCAGCAGCGGAGCGAGTTCGCCCAGTTCTGCGCGGCACTCGCCAGAGCGCTGCCGACGGTGCGCTTCTACACGATCGGCAACGAGCCGAACCTGAACGGCTTCTGGCTCCCGCAGTTCGGGCCGAACGGCGAGGACGTCGCCGCGCCGGCCTACCTCCAACTGCTCGCCGAGACCTACGACGCGCTCAAGGCGGTCGCGCCACGGATCGTCGTCATCGGCGGCTCGCTCTCGCCGCGCGGCTCGGACAACCCGGAGCTGTCGCGGCATACGCACTCGCCCACGCAGTTCATCAAGGATCTCGGCGTCGCCTACCGCGCAAGTGGGAGGACGAAGCCGGTCATGGACGCGCTCTCGATCAACCCGTTCCCGGACAACTCGAGCGTCGCGCCGGCGACGCCGCATCCGAACAGTACGTCGATCGGCATCGCGGACTACGAGAAGCTCGTCAAGCTGCTCGGCGAGGCGTTCGACGGCACGGCCCAGACCGGCTCGAAGCTCCCGATCTACTACGGCGAGTTCGGCGTCGAGTCGCTGCCGCCCGCGGAGAAGCTCTCGCTCTACGAGGGGACGGAGCCGACGACCACGAGGCCCGTCGACGAGAAGAAGCAGGCCGAGTATTACCGGCAGGCGATCGAGCTCTCGTTCTGTCAGCCGAACGTCGGCGGGATCTTTCTCTTCCTAAGCACCGACGATGCGAGGCGCACCGGCTGGCAGTCAGGTCTCTACTACGCGGACCAGACCGCGAAGACGAGCCTGGCCGCAGTCAAGAAGGCGGCGCGGCAGTCACGCGGCGGGATCGTCGCGAAATGCGCGGGGCTGCAGCTGACGCCGGTCGTCGACCGGTTCGGCGCGTTTGGCTCGAACGGCCGCTACGGCGTCAACTTCCGCTGCTCGATCGACTGCACCGCGGAGGTCGAGCTCCAGCGGTTGTCCAACAGGAAGGTCGTCGGCAAGCTCACCGGCCGTGGGCTCGGCGGCGTCTACTCGGTCATTCGCCTGCCGAAGCTAAAGCTGACGCCGGGGGCCTACCGCTTCAGCGTCTCGTTCTCCGCCCCGGTCAACCGCGGCGCTACGGTGACTCGAACGACGCGACCCTTCGGCGTGCGCTAGACCGTCGGACCCGGGCTCAGACTCGGATAGCGGACCGTCAGCAGGAACACGTACGCACACGTCTGCGCCTGGTACCGGAGACAGTAGGCGCTGAGATCGCGCATCCCTTGGCTCATGCGCCCCGTCGCGAGCGCGTAGAACAGCCGAGGAACGCGAGCACGCGCAGCACGGACTGGAACACACCCATGATCAGCAGCGCCGGGATCGCGAGCACGATCCGGAAGCCGACGGCCCAGCGCCCCTGCTCGGCGAGCGGGTCGATCTCGACGTCGACCGGGTACCTGCCCGGGTTGCCGGTGAAGCCGGGAAACGGATCCGCGACGAGGTACATGAACGAGTCCATGTGCGTGACGAAGCGGACGTACCTGGCGAGGAAGTCGTGGAACGCGTCCGGCGAGCGGGGGGAGCTCAGCGTCGCCACCCAGTTGAGGATCGCGACGACGCAGGCGGCGATGCCCCACAGAGCCGCCCAGACGAGGTACGGGATCGCGAGCAACGGTCTGAAGAACACGGTCAGGCGCGTGCGCACGAGGTCGTCGTTCACCACGAGGCGGATCGGATGCCGCTCCGCGGCGGCGAGCGGTTGTGCGTGCTCTGACATCTGCTTCCTCCTTGGGTGGATCTCCATGATCCCTTTGCCGCCCGGTCCAGGCAACAGCCCGACTAGCATTTGCGTGGTGGAAGGCCAGTACGTCGGCTACACGTTCTTCCGTGTCGACCCAGCGTGGCGACGGCTTCCTGTCGAGGAGCGCGCAGCCGGTAAGGACGCCTTCGCCGAGGTCGTTGAGTCCTGGGCCGAGCGCATGGACGCGCTCCGGGCGTATTCCTGCTCGGGGGTGCGGCCAGACTGCGACTTCTTCCTCTGGAAGATCACGCAGCGCTACGAGGATCTCGGGGAGCTCGGCGCCGAGCTGAACGCAACGCCGCTCGCGGGGTGGCTGGAGACGCCCTATTCGTACCTGGCGACGACGAAGGCATCCGAGTACACCTCGGCGCGGCGGCCCCGCAAGGTCGTCCCTCAGGGCTCGCCCTACCTCGTCGTCTATCCCTTCGTGAAGGTGCGGCCGTGGTACGCGCTGACCCCGGAGCATCGCCAGCGCGCGATGAACGAGCACATCGAGACCGGCCGGCGCTTCCCGACGATCCACAACCACACGACGTACTCGTTCGGCATCGACGACCAGGAGTTCATGACCGCGTTCGAGTGCGACGAGCCCGCGGACTTCATGCACCTGATGCTGACGTTGCGCGACAGCGAGGCGTCGAGCTACACCGAGCGCGACACGCCGATCTTCGTCGGGCAGCACATCGAGATCCGCGCGGCCCTTGATCGCCTCGACGGCCTATCGGCCGTCGAGGCGCGAAACGGCCGTGCCAGGCACTGTTAGCTCACGGTGCCAGGCACCGTTAGCTCACGGTGCCAGGCATTGTTAGGAAAGCGTCACAGCGCATCCTCAACGCCAACGCCGCGTCTAGTAGCCGTAGGTGTGTTGGTCACGCCAGGCTCGCCACATGGCGAAGCCGGAAATCGCGAGCACTGCCAGGAATGCGATCGCGGCGAGGCCGCTCGCACCCCAGAAGCCGAAGACGAGGATGTCGAGGACGATCAGCACGGCGCCGCCGTAGAGCGCGAACTTCGATCGGGCGGGCCAGACCGAGATCTCTTCGCGCCGCTCGCGCCACAGGAGGTAGAAGAAGAACGCGATCGCGAGCAGGAAGGCGATCCGCGCGATCACGTAGAGCGACGCCAGCGCCGTGTAGAGATTCAGCACGACGATCGTCAGCGCGATCAGCCCGATGATCAGAAAGCCGCGGATCGTCGGGTTGAGGTCGTTCCAGAAGCGGCGCATCTACCCGGAAGTCATATATGCGCGAACCGCGAGCGCGGCGGCGACGAGGGACGTGCCGGAAAACCAGGCGAGCCTCCTGCGAGGGTCGGTAGGCGCGTAGAACCACGGCGCGAGCACGACGGCGAGCGCGAGCGTTCCGTAGACGTAGTGGAGGTCGTCCGCGGTGCGGCGGCCGTCGGAGACGAGCAGAAGCCCGAGCCCGACCTGTGCCACCAGGAGCGTCTGCACCAGCGCGAGCACCTGGCGCAGCGCCGGCCCGGCCTCGGCACGACGGAGATAGGTCACCCCGCCCCACACCGCCGAGAGCGCGCTACAGAGGAGGATTCATGGTCGAGGAAGGCAAGCCCGCGCCGGATTTCGAGCTCGCGACCGACGAAGGCGAGAAGGTGAAGCTGTCCGACTACCGGGGCAAGCCCGTCGTCCTCTACTTCTATCCCAAGGACGACACGCCCGGCTGTACGACGCAGGCGTGCGGGATCCGCGACGTCTACGGCGAGTTCGAGCAGCGCGGCGCCGTCGTGCTCGGGGTCAGTCCCGACGACGAAGCCACGCACGTGAAGTTCAAGGACAAGTACTCGCTCCCGTTCACGCTCCTCGCCGATCCGGAGCACAAGGTGTCCGAGGACTACGGCGTCTGGCTCGAACGGAACAGCTACGGCCAGAAGCGAATGGGCATCGAGCGCTCGACGTTCCTGATCGACTCCGAGGGCAACGTCGCGAAGGTGATGCGCCGCGTCAAGCCCGACACGCACGCCGACGACGTCCTGGCCGCGCTCCCGGGGTAGATCATGGCGACGCGGGGTTTATGCGGATGAGAGGACTTGATGATCCGCCCGAGGAAATGACCTCGATCGACTGCCTCGTTCAAAACGCCAACGCCGACAGGAATCGCTCCATCGCGAGTCGTTCGGACCCATCGCGTCGCCGGCCCCCAACCGAGCACAAGGGGACCCGACATGCCTTTCCAGTTCCGTCTCGAGCTCGCCACCGGCGAGTCTGCGGAAGCGCCGACCATCGAGAGCGCCGTGCCGAAATTGGCATCCGGGCGATCGTGTGTTCATCAACCCGACAGTGCGCTACCGGGTGCTTGAGTTGCGCGAGAGACGTCCGCGTTGACGCCTGCGGTCGGCGGGACTAGCGTGGATTGGGGCCGAGGCCTGCCGCATGGCACGAATCTTCCTCAACTACCGGCGAGGCGATGCCGCTGGTTCGGCAAGGCGGCTCTTTGATGAACTGGCGGCGCGCTACGGCGCGCACGAAATTTTCTTCGACGATGGCTCGATCGAGTCAGGCGCCCACTTCCACGAGATCGAAATAGAAGCCGTCCGCTCGGTTGACGTCTTTCTTGCGCTTATTGGGCCGGACTGGTTCCAGCGCGGCCCGACCGGGCGGCGCCGGATTGACGACCCGGACGACCACGTGCGCCTCGAGATCAAGGCCGCGCTCACCAGCGACATTCGCGTCATTCCGGTGCTCGTCGATGGCGCAACAATGCCGCGCCCCGAGGAGCTGCCGGTGGAACTCCGGCAGCTCGCCTTCCGCAAGGAACTCGTGATCAGTGGCCCGGCCTGGCAGTCGGGCGTCGCCAGGCTCCTTAGAGTGCTCGACGCATTCGACGCGCCTCCGGCTCCCACCGCCGCTCGGCCATCGCCAGGTGAACGACTCTTGGAACGCCTCCGTCGCACGAGCAAAGCCCGACCCGCTCCCTCTGGCGCGTCCGGTTCCGTCTTCCCCGAGCGACCCCTGAGCAGCATGCTTCGCGAGGCTGCGCTCGCGGGGGTTGTTCCGGGCTCTGCTGTCGCCGCGCCCTCCGCGCCTGCAGAGCCACCGGTCAAAGAGGCCTTCCCGGGCGCCCCGGCGGGCACGCGCGCACTCGGCGGTCTGCGGATCCTTGTGCCGCTGGCGCTGCTTGGCGCTGGTGTCGTCGTGGCGAAGTGGCTTCTGGGCTGGTTTGTCCAACTGGTCGAGCTGGCGGAGTCGTCAGGGGACACGGTCGAATGCACGGTCTTTGCGCCGCCGTCCGCCGCCCCGGGCGAGTCCATCCTGATCCAGGCGTTTGCGCATTTGCCCGAGCAGGCCAACGACGCGCGCGCGATCGCAATGGAGCTTGACGCCGACGCGCGCAGGCGGACATTCCAAAGCCTCGAGGCGCCCGTGCCGCAGGGCGGCAGACTCCACTTCGAGTTGCGGATGCCTGGGCTCGAGGTCGACGATCCTGTCGTCTCGCTGATCTGGCGGCGCAGGGCGGAAGCCGTGCAGTTCGGGGTGCGAGTTCCGCCGGCGGCCGCCGACGGGGCGGTGATCGGCACGCTGGAGGTCAGCCTCGATTCGGCACCAGTCGGCCACGTCAAGTTCAAACTCGCCGTCGACCGCCACGCAGCGGAGGCGCCCAGCGAGCCGCAGGGGGAACATGCGCGGCGCTACAGGGCGGCGTTCATCTCGTACGCGTCGAGGGATCGCGAGAAGGTGCTCGCGCGGGTGCAGATGCTGTCGGTCGTCGGAATCCGCTACTTCCAAGACCTGCTGAGCCTCGAGCCCGGCGACCGCTGGGAGAAGAAGCTCGAGTTGGGAATCGACGAATGCGACCTGTTCCTGCTGTTCTGGTCGAGCGAGTCAAAGCGGTCGGAATGGGTCCGCCGGGAAACGCGGTACGCGCTCGACCGCAGGGGTGAGAATGAGCTGTCGCCGCCGGAGATCCGACCGGTCCTACTCGAAGGTCCTCCGATCGTCGAGCCCTGGGAGGAGCTCGCCCACCTTCACTTCAACGATCGGCTGCTCTACTTCATGAGGCCACCGGATGCCGCGTAACGCACAGGCACCGGGCCGCGCGAGTCGTCCCGAGGGCAGCGTGAGTCGCGCGTACGGCGCTTGCAGTCGAGGCAGCGGGTGGTTAAGGGCACGGCGTCAACTTGCTTTCAATCCGACGGGGGCACGGGGGCGGTATTGCCGAGCGGGCGGGTCCCTTCCCTCACAGGGCGCAAGTGGAGGACTCAAGGTCTCCCCTCGGGTCACACTCCAGCCCGTCCCATGCCATCAGATGTGCGTCCGCATCGCAATGGTTCAGAGCCAGCCGACGAGCTGGACGGGTTCGGGCTGATCTTCGAGCGCGTCGAGTGCCATGCAGAGCGCGATGATCGAGTCGTTCAGCGTGTCGAGCGATGGTCTGTCGAGCCGCCAGCCGCGGCGTGAGTCCCAGACGGGTTCGCCGGGCGTGAACTCGGGATTGCCGACGCAGGCTTGCCACGCGCCCGGCGGGAGCCAGTGGCCGGCGGCGCGTCCCACCGGCAGCGGGTGATCGCCTGCCGCGAGGCCGTCGCGGAGTTCCTCGACCGGCTGTGGATTGAGACGGGCGCCGCACCGGGCGATGAGCCTCCTCTACGCGCTCGCGAGCGGGCACGCGATCGTCAACGGCCGCGCCCAACGCACGACCGCCGACCTTCCCCTCGTCGCACGGGCGGCGCTCGAGTCGACGCCGAACGACCGGCGCGCGGTGATGCGGCTCCTGATCCAGACCGACGGGGTCGTACTGACGACGGACGCCCGGATGTAACAGACCAAGAGAAGCGAAAGCCTCGCAGCCATGCGGCTTGCGAGGCCTATGCGGATGAGAGGACTTGAACCTCCACGGGGTTCTCCGTGGCGTGGTGGCGGTTGGCGGCGAGTGGCCGAACCCGCGCGGCTACGCGTTTCCAGCCGTCACGGCGTCAGGTTCGGGAAGGCTCCGTTCGGCTCGTTCCGGTAGGGATTCGGTACGCCGCGCTTGGGCGAGCCGCTCGTCGCGGGCCTGTCGAAGCTGCTCTCGCGTCCGCCGCGCCGCGGCCGCTTCGTCCTCGAGCGTGTAGATCTCGACGCCGGCGGCGCGGCAAGTGTTGCCGCGCACGACGAACCGCAGCCCGGATTCGTCGATGACGACGCGCCGGCCGTGAGCGTCGTGCGCGAGCTTCGAGGCCACAGTTGCCGATGGTAGACGCGTCGTCCGGTCGGACCCGTAGAAAGTGCAGCGTTGTCCGCTGATGTCTGATGCAGTCCACTGTTGACACACCCTCCGCTCCGCTCCTACTCACATTGGAGGAGTGCGCGACCATCCTTCGACTCTCAACCCGAACCGTTCGGCGGATGATCGCCCGAGGCGAGCTGAAAGCGCTCAGGCTCGGGGACGGGCCGAACCGGCAGCTCCGCGTCGTCGAGGCGAGCTTGCGCGTGTTCTTGCAGCAACGCCTGCGCGCCTAACCGCCCCTCCCTACCGGGACGCCGCGTGAGTAGTTGGCGCGAGCTGGAGGAGGAGGCGGCGGCGATGCAACGCCGCTCGCTCGTCCCGTCGTACTCCGAGGAGCCGGCCGAGAACCTCGAGGCCAGGTTGCACGCCTGGCTCTACCAATTCCTGCCGGCCACCGGTTCGTTTGTCGACGCCAGAGAGGCGGAGGGCGCGCCCCGCACGCTCATCCCCGGCGGCAAACGGAAGCCGTTCGAGTTCCGCATCGAGGGGCGCCAGAAACGCCGTGTCCTCGAGCAGCGCGACCTGAGCAAATTGTCGGGCGCCGCGGGTGGGCTCACCGTCGGTGTCGGCTTCGCGGAGCGGTTCTTCGAGCACATGGTCGAGGTCTCCGGGATCCGCCGCACCGGCGCCCAGGTGTTCACGACCGAGAAGGGCGACGACCTGCTCTGCCCGAAAAGCACCACCGGCAGCACGGCCACACTGGTCGCGGAGGCCGGCACGTTCGCCGAGTCGGACAACGCGTTCGGGCAGCAAACATTGAAGGCCTATAAGTACGGGCTGCTCGTCCAGCTCTCGAACGAACTGATCACCGACACGGGCGTCGACATTGTCGACTACGTCGCCCGCCAGGCGGGCCGCGCGGTCGGGCTCGCGAGCGGAACTCATCTCATCACAGGCACGGGCACGGCCCATCATTTTCGGGTCGTTCGCGGACGGATACGCGATCCGTGACGTGGCCGGGCTCCGCTTCGACGCGTCGCCGGGGTTCGCGTTCGGCACCGACCTCGTCACGTTGCGGATCAGCCTGCGCACCGACGGCAAACCCGTCGACCTGACCGCGCTCCGCGCTTTGCAGCAGTCGGCGACATGAGTCTGGGCGGCACGTTGGGGTGCGCGGCGCGCCCAGAGCGGTTCTCCCCGTTCCTCTCCGCCGCGCGCCCACGGCCGGAGCTCAAAACGGTTTTGAGCTCCTAAGCGCCCGACGCCGTCGCCAACTTCGCGTACACGACCGTCGCCACGGCACCGTCCCCGGCGATGTCGGGCACCTCGCTCGTCGTGGCTGCGGGTACGGGCGCGGTGTTCCCGGCGGTCCCGTTCAATGTTGTGGTGTGGCCGGCCGGTCAGCAGCCGGTGGCGACGAACGCGGAGATCGTCCGTGTCACCGCCAGGGCGACGGACACATTGACGATCACGCGCACGCAGGAGGGGACGAGCGCGCGGAGCATCATTATTGGGGACCAGATCGCGGCATCGATCACGAAGAAGATCCTGGATGACCTCGCCGCGCTGGACACGCCACCCTCCGCGCGAGCCTTCCACAACGCCACGCAGAGCTTGACTACCGGCGTGCTGACCGCTCTCGCGTTCAACAGCGAGCGGTACGACACGGACGTGATCCACGACACCGTGACCAACAACACGCGCTTGACCTGTAAGACCGCCGGCAAGTACCGGATCACGATTAACGCCGAGTTCGCCGCGTCGAGCACGGGACGCCGGATCATCGACCTCCTCGTGAACGGCACAACCGTGATCGGCCGTGTCGCAGCGACCGCGCTCGCGAGCGGCGAGGCGATGCCGATGGGCTTGTCGTGCGACTGGAGCTTGGCCGTGAACGACTACGTGGAGGCTCGCGCCTTGCAGGACACGATGGTGAAGGTCGCCTGAGCCAATGAACGTCTATCCCGGCCCTCCGAGCCCTGTCCCCGGGGTCCCCTGGCCCGCGCCCGACGGCGATGAGGACGACGAAGAGGCCGCATGAGGGCCGACGGCAGAACCGCGGCGCGAGCCGGGGGGAGTCGGCCGTGATGACCCTCGCGAGTCTCAAAACCGTTTTGAGACTCGGGAAGATCCGAGAGTTCGTCGATCGCGCGATACAGGCCCGTGTTCACGCCGCTGGGATCAGGGCCAAAACCGTTTTGGCCCTCCGAAAGCGAATCAATCGCTTCTTGCACATCGTCGGCGAACTGCCAGCGGTCGACCTCCTCGTGCTCCTCCATCTTCTTCGCCGTCGCCACCACACGATCCAGCGCAGCAGGACGGCCGCCTCCCGTAGCGTCTCGGGCTGGTCGAGGGAGCAAGCCCCGGGACAAACCAACATACCGAGGAAGAGGTCACCCCTCGGTCGCGGGGGGACCTCAAGGTCAGCGCAGTTCGATTCGCCGACCTCGCTGGTAAGGACGAGGACGACCGGCGCCGTATCAGCGCCGACCGGAACCATGGTTCCGATCTCAGCGGCGCAGGCCGCCTAGGGAAAACCCCCTGCAAAATCTGAGGGGTCGGAGTCCGGCTGAGCGGTCGCGTGACGCGTACGCGGCTCCCAGGGCCTCGGTGCCCGACCTCCGACTCGCCCGGTAGGCTCTGAGGTGGTACGCGTTCGTCGCTTCCGTACTACATGCACCCGCAGCGGTCCGCCCGGTCACGGCGGGCCGTTGCATATCCGGCTTGCTCTTGCTGTCCGGACCCTGTGCGAAAATGGCGACGCATGTAGTGACTGCATGAAAGGGAAGCGACGAAGCGAAGTGACCAGTGGCCTCAGTTGACGAACTAACGAAGCACCGCGAGGACCGCGGGCGGGCCGTTGCGGCCATGGTCCGGCACGGCAATCTGAAGGCGTGTGACGCCCTCACGATGGCCGACGCGTACCGCGTCGCCCGCAAGGACGGCATGCCGCTCCCGCGGCACGTACGACCGTTCGGACCTACGGGTCGATCCGTAGCTGGCGTTCTCCCGGTGCCGCTCCCGGTGCAGCGCCCTCGCGAACGTCGCGCCCGCCGCGTTGCTCGCACCTGCAGATCACGCGGCGACCCTGAACCACCACCACTAGCCCGACACTTCCGCCCCGCTCAGGGGCCGACCGCTGTTGCGCAGGCGTTCGCACGCGCTCAGGAGCGGACGGCGTGAACAGCAGTAACTCCGCTACCCGCACGGTGGCAGCCGCACTGACGCCGCTGCAGCGCGCCTCACTGCTACTCGCCGCGGCGATCGAAGCTGCTCGCGAAGACCCACGCGCGTACGTCGCGTTCGTAGAAATCCTCGTCATCACGACGGCGCGAGAATCGGCTCGACGGCTGGAACGGGAGCGGCGCACGGCGTGAACGAGCGGCGTCATGACCCGCAGGACCTTGCTGCTGAGGAGTGCGTGCTCGGCGCTGTGCTGTCGCCTGACGGTGGCGCCGCGACGCTTGCGCGGATCTCCGCGATCGTCTCGCCGGCGGACTTCTACCGGCCGTCGCACGGCTTGATCCTCTCCGCGGCGCACCAGCTCGCCGCAGACGGAAAGCCGACCGACGTGATCATGGTCGCCGATCGGCTCAGCCGCTTGCGCGACGGTCACGGGGTTTCTCTGCTCGAGCGCGTCGGCGGCAAAGAGCGGCTAGTCGAACTTGCCCTGATCGTCCCGGCGACCGCGAACGCGCCGCACCACGCGGAGCTCGTCGCGGACGCCGCGCGGCGGCGCGACCAGTTGAGGCTCGCGCAGGAGATCGAGCAGGCGTCGTTGAACGGCGGCGTCACCGAGGAACTGCGGGACCGCCTCGGCCGTTTCCTGGCGCTCGTCACAACGGGCGCTGAGAGGGGGCGAAGCGTCGACGGCTGGGCGTTCATCAGTGAAGCGTCCGACCGGGTGCCGGCTAACTGGGGCGACGGGGACGCCGTACTCTGGGCCGAAGGAGAGGGGCTGCTACTCGTCGGCCCTGATGGCGTCGGGAAATCCTCGCTTGCTCAGCAGCTCGTGCGCGCACGGTTGGGCCTGTGCTCCGAACTGTTGGGTCTGCCCGTGCGCCCGAGCGAAGGCCGCGTCCTCTACTGCGCGATGGACCGACCCGCTCAGGCTGCGCGCTCGTGGCGGCGCATGGTCGAGTCCGGTGACGAGGAGGTTCTGCGTGACCGCCTGATCGTCCACCGTGGCCCACTCCCGTTCGAGATCCTGACCGACCCGCCCGCGACTCTGCGCCAGTTCGCCGAGAGTCACGGCGCGACCGACCTCGTCATCGACTCGCTGAAAGACCTGGCCGTGGGTCTGGCGAAGGACGAGGTGGGCGCCGCGATCAACCGCGTGTTCCAAGAGGTGATCGCGTCCGGTATCGAGCTCGCGGCGTTGCATCACCAGCGCAAAGATCAGCAGGGGGCCACGCGACCGCCTAAGACGCTCGCAGACGTGTACGGGTCGCGCTGGCTCACGGCAGGCATGGGCAGCGTCGTCCTGCCCTGGGGCGACGCAGGAGACCTCGTGGTGTCGCTCAGACACCTCAAGCAGCCGGCCGAAGAAGTCGGGCCGTTCAACGTCCTCCACGACCACGTCCACGGGCGCACGAGCGTCCACGGCCACACCGACCTTGAGACGCTCCTCAGCCAGGCTCGGCACGGGCTGACTGTCAAGGACGCCGCGCGGCTGCTGTTCGGAAGTGAGGAGCCGAAATCGAACGAGATCGAGAAAGCGCGCCGCCGGCTGGAAGGGCTGATCGCCAAGAACCGGGCTGTCCGTAAGGACGACCCGGACGGGCTCGCCCGCTACGTGCCGCGAGAGGGACCGTGACCGCCAGAGATTGCAACGTGTGTTGCGTGACCCCCACCGTGACCCCCTCACGCTCTCTCACGCACCCTCACGAAACAACGGAAACAAGCCTCACGTTAGGGGTCACGCGGGTCACGCTCAACAGGTGGGTCACGCTTGCCTATAGAGAAAGGCAAGCGCGTGACCCCCAGAGGGAGTCAGCGTGACTGCTCGCCGCCTCCTCGAGCAAGACCCCTCCCTGCTCAGCGAACGCGACCTCGCCACCCTCGTCGCCGACACCGCGCGCCTCGCCGGCTGGAAGCGGTACCACACCTTCGACTCGCGCCGCTCAAACCATGGCTTCCCCGACGAAGTGCTCGCCCGCGGTGACCGCCTCCTGTTCGCCGAGCTCAAGAGCGAGCAAGGGAAGCTCCGCCCCGAGCAGGCCGAATGGCTCGAAGCGCTCAGCGGGATCGAGACCGTCGAAGCGCACCTGTGGAGGCCGAGCGACTGGGACGCGATCGTGCACGTGCTCACTGGCCGCGCGTTCGCGCGAGGAGACGCATGCTGAAGGCGTGCGCCGGCTGCGGCCGGCCGATCCCAAAGAACTGGAACCGCTGCGTCCGGTGCGGCGGCGGGCTCACCGACGACCAACGCCGCCACGCCCTCGCCAAGAAACACGGCACGAGCACCGGCCACTGGAAGCGACTACGCCAGCTCGCGCTCGCACGCGACAACCACGAGTGCACGCTCCGCCACGCGAGGTGCACAGGGGTCGCGACCACCGTGCACATCGACCCGCGCCTCGGTGGCAACCACCTACTCGCCACGCTCGCCGACTGCCGCTCAGCCTGTCGACGCTGCCACGGCAAAGAAGACGCGCCGCGAGCGAGCAGACGATGACGAGGGGGTATGCCGGTCGAAACTCTGAGAACGTGGACAAACCGCCCACGCCCCTTTTCGCGAGACAAACCCGGGATTGCGTGGAGGAAAGCGGGTTTCGCCGAAGGTTGCCGTCGTCGTCGTTCATTGTTTCGAGAGGCGCCCTGCGCGGGGTGCGGCGTCGATTGGGATCGCTTCGACGACCCCCCGCCCGCCCGGGGTGCCGTCGTGACCGAGCGCTTGTTGTCGGCGCGCGAGCTCGCGGGCCTGCTCGGCTTCAGTGCGGGCACGATCGTCGACTGGTTCGAGGCGGGCACGCTGCCTGGCTTCAAGATCGGCGGCCGCCTGAGGTTCCGTCAGAGCGAGGTCGAGGCGTGGCTCGAGGCGCGGCGTGGCCAGGCCCTTGTGCCGACGGCCCGGATGGGCGTAGGGTGAGTGGCGTGGGATTACGCCCCACTTCTGTTGATTCGTTACGGTCCGCGAGCCCGAGTGAGCCGGGGGGCGTAATCCCTCGTGCTCCTCGGGCATCAAGGAGGTCGTCACATGACGACGACGATTGATACGTATGAGCTGCTCCACTTGCGGCTCATCGCCGAGGGAATCTGGGTGCGGGGCGAGGAGGAGGTAACGGCGCTGACGGACGAGCAGCTCGTGCGCCGCGCCTACGCTCTCGTTCTGCACGTCGACGAACCGCTGAGCGACCAGCTGTATCGGGTGCTCGATGAGGTGTTCGAGCGGTTCGCACCGGAGGCCGCGTGGGCACACGAGGTGTGGCATCAGCACGAAGCCCAGCTGGACGCCGAGACGGCGGAGAGGGAGCTCGAGGGGACGCGCGAGGCGTTCGAGCGGAGGGCGGCTTTGCGAGCGAAGGTCGAGCGCGATGCCTAGCCTCTGGCGAGTCGCGAACCTCACGCGCCGGGCTGCTCGCCTCCAGTCGGCGACACGGAACCCCGCCGGATACGCGGAACGTCGGCTCAAGTCCCGCGCGCTCAAGAGTGTCGGCTTCTGGCGCGTCTGGCGGAGGTTCTGGCGTGCCTAGCGAACGAAGGAAGGTGGCGTAGATGCCCTCTGTTCAACGCGGCGTTGTCGACAAGCCCGGCAACCGTTGGCGCGTGCGCTGGTACGACGAGCAGGGCACGCGTAGAGCACAGGGAGGGTTCCCGACGCGCTCTGAGGCGCTCGCTTGGCTCGGACCGACTGTGGAGGAGGTGAAGGCGCGTCGCAGGGGTGACGCGCCTCACCGCCCCCTAGAGCGTCCCACGGTGGCGGTTCTCGTCGAGCGGTTCCTCGAGTTGCACGAGGTCGATCCGGCGACGACACGGAAGATGCGGGCTGAGCTCAAGCAAGCAACAGCGGCGTTTGGCGACGAACGTCCGGACGACTTGCGCACGATCGACCTGGAGGCGTGGCGCAAGCGACTGTCGCCGGGTGCGCGTCACGGTGTCTTTCGCTCGTTCCGGCAAGTGCTCGCGTGGGCGGTCGCGAAGGAGTTGGCGACGAGGAACGCGAGCCTCGGGATCAAGAATCCGAAGCGGAAGCGGCACGAGCGGCGCCCGGTGTTTCCGTTCGAGTCGTGGGAGCAGGTCGAGGCGGTGTGCGACGAGCTCAGCCCGCGGTTCCGCGCGATCCCGATCTTCGCCGTCGGCACCGGCCTGCGGCCCGAGGAATGGCTGGCCATCGAGAGGCGGGACCTCGACCGTGAGGCGGGCGTCGTTCACGTTCGCCGCCGGTACACGCAGCGCGTCCTGAAGGAGAGTGGCAAGACGGACGGGTCGGTGCGGAGCGTCCCGCTACGGAAACGCGTGCTCGTCGCGCTTGACGCGATGCCGGCGCGGATCGACTCGCCGCTCCTCTTCCCTGCTGCTCGGGGCGGCTTCATCGACCTGGAGAAGTTCCGTCACCGCGAATGGGCGCCCGCGCTTCGCGCTGCGGGTCTGCAGCATCGTCGGATCTACGACTGCCGACACACTTTCGCGACCTGGGCGATCGAGAGCAGCGTCAACCCGCTGTACCTCGCGCGCGTGATGGGCACGAGCGTCCGCGAGCTTGAGGACACGTACTTCCGTTGGCTCAACCGGACGGACGAACAGTTGCGCGGCCTGCTCGACGAGTACGACGCGGCGGCGCAACATGGTTGAGCCGCTCGAGCCAATCCCTGTCAGGCATCTCGACTGCCCGCACGGCGCGCAGACGGTGGTCGTGCTTACGCCCGAGATCATCGGCATCCTCGCCAGAGAGGGCGGGCTGACCGAGATCGAGCACCAGACTGCCACCGCTGAGAACACTCGCGGACTCGTAGATCCGGAGGGGCGGCGCTATGCGATCGCTGACCAGTTCGACCGATGGACGTGCCCCGCGTGTAATCGCACGGTCGATCCGGAGGCGGGCTAGTCGAATGAGCGACCTGCCTGAAACCGAGCGGAACCGTCTGCGCAACGAGATCCGACGGTTGCGTCTCGCCGCATCCGACATGGAACAGGTTGCAATCGCCGCTCAAACGCTTGCAGCGGTGCGCCTGAATGAAGCCGCAGAGCGTGTCATGCACACGGGCATCGTTGTGACGTACCTTCGGCCGTTCTACAACGCCGGCATCGGAGCGCTCGACGTCGACGAATGGGCGCCGACGGATCCAGACGCGGCAAGGCTTCACAACGCGCTGCTGAAGCTGCGGAACACGGTCTATGGCCACACCGATAAGAGCCCGTGGCGTGATGTCGAAGACACGTCAGAGCTGCTCGGGCTCGCCGGTGGCCCGACGTTCGCAGAGTCCTCAGTCTCGCTGAGTACCGACGGGATAGCGCAGATCGGCGCTACAGCCGAGCGTCTCGCGCGCACGTTCAGTGCCGCGGCCGACGAGCGAGAATTCGAACTTGGGCGCCAGAGACCCGATCCGTCATCGGAGCCGTAGGTGGACGAACGCCCGGCTACAGCGTGAGAAGGAACGCCATCACATCGGCGAGCGCGAACAGG
>WNFU01000728.1_pt1 | contig 45341 bp, 36 predicted proteins | sample 5400121 | NCBI WGS metagenome assembly WNFU01 (sample SAMN13153360, study PRJNA577476) | soil metagenome | isolation source: 100 cm soil or saprolite under grassland replicate 1 | place: USA:California | collected 2016-06-15 | reverse complement strand
GCGTGCGCCACGCGACCTCGAGCAGCGGCCGCCGGTCGCGGCCGCCGGCGCGCCGCGCCAGCGCCGCCAGCGGCTCGGCCAGCCGCTCGAGGAACAGCTCGGCCGCGGAGTAGCGCCGCTTGAGCGGCGCCCGGGTCGCATGCACGCCCTGGAGCGTCCACGCATAGCGGTACGACCAGCGGAGCTCCCCCGCGAGCGGCGCCGGCTTCGCCGCCTCCCCTACGGCCTGGAAGAACTCGTCGAGGCGCGACACCCGGAAGGCGCTCTGGAGATCGAGCTCGGCGAGGAGGTCGCGCAGCCGCGACACGTCGGGATGGGCGGCATGATGATCCGCGCCGACGAACACGGGGATGTGCTTCGATCCCGCACGCTCGATCAGCGCCGAGCGCACGGGGGCCCACGCGCCGAGCAGCCGCCCGGGATCCGCGGGCAGCGCGGCGCCGATCCCGTAGCCCGCGGGGGGCAGATGCCAGAGCAGCACGTCGCTCCCGTCCGGGCCGCGCCAGCGGTACAGGTCGCGCTCCTGCCCCGCCTCGCCGCCGAGGCCGCGCCACAGCACGCCGTAACGGATGCCGAACTCGCGCGCCAGCGTAGGCCAGGCGGCGGGGTGCCCGAACGCGTCCGGCGAATAGAGCACGTCGAGCCGCCCGCCCAGCCGGTCGGCATCGGCCGCGCCGCACAGCAGGTTCCGGACGAGCGCTTCACCCGACGGGATGAGCTCGTCCGCCAGCACGTACCAGGGGCCCACCTGCAGCCGCCCCGTCTTCACCAGCGCCTTCACCTCCGCTTCCCGCTCCGGGCGGGCGCGCAGGTAGTCGGCGACCAGCACCGTCTGGCCGTCGAGCAGGAAGCTCCGGTAGCCGGCGTCCGCCTGCAGCCGCTCGATCAGGTCGTCCAGAACGGGCACGAGCCGCGCCTGGAACGCGGCGCGCGGCAGGTACCACTCGCGGTCCCAGTGCGTGTGCGGAATGAGGTGGAAGATGAGTCCGGGCATGCGCGGCTAAGCCTAAGGGGCTGACGAGTGACGCGCGAGCGCCCATATTGCGCCATGCTCAAGCGCTCCCTGCTCGCCTGGCCCGCGCTCGCGGGCCTCACGCTCCTCGCCACACGGCTCACGCCGGGCCGAGAGCGGAACGGCACCACGCTGCTGCCGTCCGGGTGGCGCATCCGCCCCGCGGGCCGCCAGGTCACGGTCGGCACGCTGCCGCTCAACCTGGTGACGTTGTCCGACGGCTCGCTGCTGGTGACCAACAACGGCTACGGCGAGAACGGCCTGATGCGGGTCGACCCGGTCACCGGCAGCGTGCCGTGGCGGCTGCCGCTCCGGGCGGCGTGGCTCGGGCTCGCGCGCTCGGGGCGCGACCGGCGCGACACCGTGTGGGCCTCGGGCGGCGGCACGAACCGCGTGTACCGGCTGGCGTGGCTCGGTGGGGCCGATTGGACGACCGACACCGTCACGCTCGCCGATTCGAGCGCGAAGCTGTTCGCGGCGGGGATCGCGGTCGTCCCGGCGCGCGGCCTCGCGGCGGTGGTCGGGAACCTGAGCGACTCGGTCTATCTCGTGGACGCGGCGACGCTCGCGCGGCGCGGCGCCGTCGCCGTGGGCCACCGGCCCTACACCGTGGTCGCGGACTCGACCCGTCTTTACGTCAGCGACTGGGGCGACTCGACGGTCTCCGTCATCGATCTCACCGCCATCGATCTGACCGCCCGACCGCCTGACCGCCCGACCGCCTTGTTCGTCGGCCCCCACCCCTCCGCGCTCGCGCTGCGCGGCTCCGAGCTGTTCGTCGCCCTCGCGGGGACGAACGGGGTGGCGCGCGTCGATGTCGCGCGCGGCGTCGTCGTCGAGCAGCTCACCGTCGCCCTCGACCCCCGCGCCCCGACCGGCAGTGACCCGAACGCTCTCGCGCTGGCGCCCGATGGCCGGACGCTGTACGTCGCGATGGCGGGGAACAACGCCGTCGCCGTCGTGCGCGTGAGCCCGACGCGCATGCAGGTCGCGGGACTCATCCCCGTGGGTTGGTACCCGACCGCGGTCGCCGTATCGGCCGACGGCCGCAGGCTGTACGTCGCGAACGGTAAGGGCGGCGGCTCGGGAGCCAATCCGGACCGGAAGTACATCGGCAACGTGATCACCGGCTCGGTGTCGATCATCCCGGTGCCCGACAGCGCCGCGCTCGCGCGCCACACGCGCCAGGTGTACACTCTCAGTCCCTATTCGAACGCGCGCGCCCTGCCCTCCGTCCGCCCGTCCGGCCGTCCGCCCGTCCGTCACATCGTCTACATCATTCGCGAGAACCGCACGTACGATCAGGTCTTCGGAGACATGCCGGAAGGGAACAGCGACCGGAGCCTCGCGATCTTCAACGATTCCGTGACGCCCAACGCCCATGCGATCGCCCGTCGCTGGGTGCTGTTCGACAACTTCTACGTGGACGGCGAAGTGTCGGCCGACGGGCACGAGTGGAGCGACCGCGCGTTCGCGGGCGACTACAACGAAAAGACGTGGCCCCAGATCTACTCCAAACGGCGTGACTGGGACCTGACCGACGGCAACGACCTGACGAACCCGCGCGGCGCCTACCTGTGGGACGCCGCGCAGAAGCGGGGGCTCCGGGTAGTGAACTTCGGCGAGATGACCGAGTCGGACGACGGCGATTCGCCCGCCGCGCGCCGGACGCGGACCAACCTCCCGGGACTGAAAGACATCACCGTCCCGGAGTATCCCGGCTTCGTCATGGAGATCCCCGACTCGGTCCGGGCCGGCATCTTCGTCGACTCGGTCGCGAGCTGGGACCGCCAGGGCAGCTTCCCCGATCTCGTCATCCTCTGGCTCCCCCGGGACCACACGGTCGGCCGCCGCGCCAACCAGCCCACCCCGCGCGCCATGGTGGCCGAGAACGATCTCGCGCTCGGCCGGATCGTGGAGCGGCTCTCCCAGTCCGTAGCCTGGCCGTCGCTGGCCGTGTTCGCGCTCGAAGACGACGCGCAGGACGGCCCCGACCACGTGGACGCGCATCGCTCAGTCCTGCTCGTCGCGTCTCCGTTCGCCCGCCGTGGCGCCGTGGACAGCACCTTCTACACGACGAGCTCGGTGCTGCGATCGATCGAGTTGATCCTCGGCCTGGGGCCGCTCAGCCAGTACGACGCGGCCGCGACGCCGCTCTGGACCGCCTTTTCGCGACATCCTGACGTGACGCCGTTCACGCATGTGCGAAACACGTGGCCCCTCGATCAGCTCAACCCGCGCGCCTTCCGCTCGCGCATCCCGGACCGCGATCTCACCGGCGCGGACCAGGCGGACGAAGCCCAGCTGAACCGGGAGATCTGGGAGAGCGTGCGACCCGGCGAGCGGATGCCCCCGCCGCGGCGCGCGTGGGTCCTGGGCGAGCCTTCGGCCCAGAAGTGACGTAGCTCGCACGGGCGGCGCGCGGCCGTCGCTCGCACGGCATGTGTCTTGCCCACGGGCCGCGAGTCGCCTGTTCAGTGCAGCAGGGGGCAGAAGGGGTCGTTCCTTCAGGGCGTCCAATCAATTCACGTCGGGAGTCCTCAGGGGTTTTTAGCACCCCGCTAACGAAATCACGCACACGCGCACCCGCGGGGAGCGGGCACGGCGGATTGCACCGAGCCCCGAGAGAGAGAGAGGATGGGCCCCCTCTGCCCCGTTGTGCGCCGCTAAAGCCGCGGCTCGGCCCCTCCCCGCTGAAGCGGGGGGTGAAGAACGCCGGCCGGTTTACCGGCGAGAGGCCCGCCAGTGTAGGGGCGCAGCATGCTGCGCCCCTACTCGCGCAGCTGCCCGACATCCTCCGGGCGGGATAAATGGACGTGTGCCACCCGCCGCCCGCGCGCGAGCAGGGCCCGGATATCGCCGCGCGCCTGGGCCCGCTTCAGCCCCCCGAACGTGACGCCCAGCTCGGGAACGGCGACGTCCTCGGCGTCGTCGCACGTGATCACCAGAAACAGCCCTGTATTTGGGCCGCCCTTGTGGAGCTGGCCCGTGGAGTGGAGGTAGCGCGGGCCGAAGCCGAGCGTGGTCGCGCAGCCCAGCACCTGCGCCCATGTCGCGCGCACGTCCTGGAGCCGCCCGGCGATGTCCGGGCGCGGCGGCAGATAGGCGAGGATCGCGCAGTAGTCTCGCGGGCGCGCCGCGCGCCGCAGCTGTTCCGGGGTGAAGGTCGGTAGGGGCGCAACATGCTGCGCCCCTACGGGCCCCGCGCCCCCCTGCACGAGCTCCTCGCGCGCCAGGCGCTTCGCCTCTTCGACGTCCGGCTGGTCGAACGCGTGCACGCCCAGCCGATTGCAGAGCTCCCAAGTGGCGTACTCCCATCGCAGGAACTCGACCCCCAGGTCGAGCGGATCGCTCGAGAAGTCGCTCACCAGCTCGGAGTCGGTCCGGGTGACCGCGGCCGGGTCCTGGACGACCGGCACTACCCCGCGCCCGTCCTTCCCCGTGCTCTCCGCCACCAGCTGCTCGATCCAGTCGGCGACCCGCTCAATCGGGGCCGGCGGCCGCAGCACGAGCTTGTCGCGTCCAGCCTGCGCGGCGTCCGCGAGCCGCGCGCCGAGCGCTTTCGCCGGTTCCGGGTCCGCGCCGCGCGCCCGCTCGAGCAGCGCGCGGCCGTCCGCGCCGATCAGTGCGGCGGGGACCATGCCCACGACGGTCAGCGCCGCGTAGCGCCCGCCAACGTCTTTGGGATGGGCGAACACGGCGCGGAAGCCGCGCTCGCGCGCCAGCCCCTCGAGCGGGGTCCCCCGCTCGGTGATCGCGACGAACTGGCGCGGCTCGGCGCGCGCGGCAAAGTGGTGGTAGAAGGCCAGCGTCTCGACCGTCGTCCCGGACTTGCTGCTGATGACGAACAGCCTGTCCTCGAGCCCGGTCCGCCCGATCGCCAGCACGGCGGCCGGGTCGGTGCTGTCGAGCACCGTCACGGAAGGATTGCCGAAGCTCGCCGCGAGCACCTGCGGCGCGAGACTCGAGCCTCCCATGCCGCACACCACGGTACGGGTGAGCCCCTCCCGACGCGCCTGCTCCGCGAAGCGGCAGAGCTCTTCCCATTGCGCGAGCGAAGCGCGCGGGGCTTCGATCCAGCCCGGCCGGTCCATGCGGCGGCGACTAAGGCTTCGGCCTGAAGTAGCTCTTGGCCTTGGCAAGGGCGTCGCCGATCAGGGCCCGGAGCGGCTTCGCGCCGGCCGGCGCCGGCCGCGGCGCCACCGGCAGCTGCGGCGCGGTCCCCATCCCGTCCACGACGAGGACCGGCCCGCCCTGCCCCAGCATGATCCGGTCGCCCAGGCGGATGGGGATCGGCGCCACGACTCGCTCGCCGTTCAGGAACGTGCCGTTCGCGCTCCCCACGTCCCGGATCACGAGCGCGCCGCTGGGCCCCACCGACAGCTCGGCGTGGACGCGGGAGACGATGGTGTCGGAGGATGGGACGGCGTGGACCTCGCACTCCCGCCCCCGGCCGAGCCGGATGCGGACGCCGCGCGCCTCGTGCCGCCGCCCCGTGGCGGCGTCGAGGAGGGTCACGCCGTAAGCGCGGGCCTCGCGAGGCGTGTGGCGCTCCGGCAGCCGCTCAGGCAGCGTGTCGGTTCCCCGATGCTCCGGAATCGTCGCGGTTGGGCGCTCCGCCAACGCGGCGACGGCGATCCGCGGCCCGGTCTCGCTGAGTCCGATGACGTCCCCCGCTTTGAGCAGGGCTGCGCCCGTGACGCGCCGGCCGTTCAGGAACGTCCCATTCAGGCTCCCGAGGTCCGTGAGCAACCATCCGGCTGCGCCGTAGCGGATCTCGACGTGAAGGCTCGACACGACGCCGGCATCCTCCCCGGAGAACACGATGGCGCACTCGGGGCTGCGGCCGAGGCGCGCGCGGTCGCCGCGCACTTCGGTCGCACGCTGGGTGGCTAGATCGATCAACTTGAGGTAGGGCATGCGACGCCGTCGGGCAACGGTGCGGCTCAGAGCTCGGGCGACAACTCGCTCCGGCGGCGATCGGCAAAGAGGCGACGCAGCATCCCGGAGCGGCGCACCGCGTAGCGACGCTCGCGCTGCGCGCGCCGGTCGCGACTCGAGCGGCGCTCCGGGTCGGCGGGCAGGCTGGCGCGGCGGCGGTTCGAGCCGAAGCGGCGGTCCACGCCCGCGCGACGGTCGTCGAGTTGGCGCCGCTCGAGCCTGGTGCGGCGGTCAGGAAGCGGTTCGTAGGGCACGGGGCTGTCTCCGGATGGGCGGAGTGGGCACCAAAGCTACCCGCCCTCCGGGGACCCGGCTAGTGCTTCGCCGCAGGCGCCCCGCCAGGTTTTTCCGCCGGCACTAGCTTACGGCCGCATGGACAACCTCGCGCACACGCTCGTGGGCGCGGCGCTGGGCCGCGCGGTCGCCGACCGGAGGGTCCCGGGGGCCGCGCTGCTCGGCGCGGTCGCGGGCAACGCCCCCGACTGGATCGAGCTCCTGGTCACGCCGCGCGCCTGGGCGCCGCGATCCGGCGCCGACTATCTCGTCTACCACCGCGGCGTGACGCACTCGTTGCTCGGGGCGGGCATCGAGATCGGCGCGCTGTCGGCTCTGGTCGGACTCGCCCTGCGCTGGTGGGCGCGGCGGCGGGGCGGGAGCCCGCCTCCGTGGCGGTGGATCGGAGCTTGTGTCGCCACGACGGTCGCGAGTCATCTGTACCTCGATTGGCAGGGATCGTACGGCCTGCGCCCGTACCTGCCGTGGAGCGGGCGGTGGTACTACGCCGACTGGGTCGCGATCGTCGATCCGTTCTTCTGGATGGTCCCCCTCGTCGCCCTCGCCTGGGGCGCGCGGCGGCACTGGGCGCCCGCGCTGGCCGGCGGTGCGGCGCTGCTCGGCGTGACGGCGTTGGTCGTCTGGACGGGACGGAACGTGGTCGTCTGGTGGGTGAAACTCGCGGTCGTGAGCTTGGTCCTGGCGTGCGTGATCGGGTGGGTGCGGCACTGGTTCGGGGTCGCGGGACGGCGGCGGGCGGCGACGTACGCGATGGCGGCGCTCGCCGCGTACGCCGGCGCCAACGCGCTCGCCAGCCTGCCGGCGCGGCTCTCCGCACGGGAGAGCGCCGTGCGGCGGTTCGGCCGGCGGGCCGAGTGGGCCGTCCTCACCGAAATCGGCCACCCGTTCCGGTGGGAGCCGATCGGCGCGAGCGCGGACACCGTCGCCGGCCCCGACTGGGCGGCCCCGCGCCATCTCACTCATCCCGCCGTGGCACAGGCACTCGCCACGCCGGACGGCCACGCCATGGCTCGGTTCGCCCGCTTCCTCGCGGCGGACGTGGACTCGAGCGGCGCCGGCCTGTGGGTGTACCTGCGGGACGCGCGCTACGTGCGTGAGGCTCGGCTCGGATGGGCGGCAGTGGCAGTCAGGCTGCGGTGAGATCGGAGAAGGCTCCCCGCGCCCGCCGGCGGGTTAGACTTGTCCCCATGCCCCAGGCCACTCCACCCACCGAGCTCATGGACGGCCTGGCCCGCGCGCTTGCGCCGGCGTTCCGGCTGGACCAGCTCGTGGCGCAGTCGCCCGAGCGCGCGATGTACCGCGCATGGGACCGGCTCCTCAAGCGGTACGTCGCGCTCCGGGTGCACTTCGCACCGCAGTCGCCGGGCCGGGCGTGGTTCCTCCGCGAGACGGAGACGCTCGCGGCGCTCGACCACCCGGCGATCCGCCACGTGTACGCCGCGGGCATCGTGGGCAGCTTCGCCTATCGCACGGCGAACTGGATCGAAGGGGAGAGCCTCGCCGAGGCGCTGCGCCGGGGCCCGCGGCCGATTCCCACGGCGCACACGCTGGTGCGCGACCTGCTCGGCGCGCTCGAGCACGCGCACGCCCGCGGCGTGATCATGCGCCGCATCGTGCCGATCTCGCTGACGCTCGAGATCTCGGGGCGCGCGGTGATCACCGACTTGTTGTACGCGAGCTGGTGCCTCGCCGAAGTGCCGCCGGAGGACCGGGGGTCGGGCGGGGCGTTCGTCGCGCCGGAGGTGCGCGCGGGCGGCGTCGGGGAGCCGGCGAGCGACGTGTACGCAGTGGCGGCCATCGTCTACTACGCGCTCACCGGCCAGGAGCCGAATCCCGACCCCACGAAGATCGAGCCCCCGCGCCGCCTGCGGCCGGCAGTCCCCGCGGCGCTGGAGCGGGTGCTGTTGCGCGCGCTCCAGGTCGGGCCCGGCGACCGCTATTTCACGGCCACCGAGATGCTGGAAGACTTCGTGAGCGACGCCGGCGTGTTCCAGGGACCGGCGGCGGCGCCGCAGGTCGTCGAGGCGGGGTTTGAGAGACGCCTGCGCCGCGCGCTGGGCGACGACTACGAGCTGCTCGACGAGATCGGGTCGGGCGGCTTCGGGCGGGTGTACCGCGTGCGTGACCTCGGGCTCGAGCGCGAGGTCGCGATCAAGGTGCTGCACCCCTCGCTCACCGCGGACGCCGGCGTGACCGAGCGGTTCCGCCGCGAGGCGCAGCTCGCGGCCAAGCTCCGGCACCCCTACATCGTGAGCATTTACGACATCCGGGAGCGCGCCGGACTGCAGTGGTACACGATGGAGCTCGTGCCGGGCACGAACCTCGCGCAGCTCGTCCAGCGACAGGGGCCGCTCACCATCGAGCAGACCACCCGCCTGCTCGACCAGGCGCTCTCGGCGCTCGAGCTGGCGCACGCGCACGGTCTGGTGCACCGGGACCTGAAGCCCGAGAACATGCTGATCGAGCCCGACGGCCGGCTGCGCATCACCGACTTCGGGCTCGCGCTCGCGCTGCGCGGCGACGGGCGGTTCGGCGGCGCCACGTCGCGCAGCGGCACGCCCCAGTTCGCGGCCCCCGAGCAGCTGCTCGGCGAGAAGGTGGACCAGCGGGCGGACCTGTACTCGCTGGGCGCCGTGGCCTACTTCGCGCTGCTCGGCCGACCCCCCTTCGAGGGCGTCACGCCGGAGGCGATCCTCGCGCTCCAGACCACCGACCGGCTCCCGCCGCTGCGCGCGTCCCGGGCCGACGTGCCACGGGAGCTCGAAGAGGTCCTCCGCAAGGCCGTGACGGGCGACCCCACCGGCCGATATCCGAGCGCGCAGGCGTTCCGCGATGCGGTGCGGCGCTCGCGCGGCTTCGTGCGGAGGCTGGCCGCGTTCCTCAGCGGCTACTAGGAGGGCTGCCCGCCCCCGTGGGTGTACGAGACCGAGCTGACGCCGAACAGCATCTGATCAATGTGCGGGAAGGAGCTGCGCACGAACACGGCGTCGAGCGTGAAGGCCGTGGCCAATCCGGGCAGGTTCGTCAGGCTGATCGTGAAGTAACCGTAACCGGAGTTGGCCGGATCGCCGCTGTCCTGTGTCACGGTGACGGAGGTCGTGGCGAGGAGCTCACCGGACCCCGAGAAGACGCTCAGCACGTACGTGGCGGTGCCCTGCACTGCGGGCGCGACGCGAAGCGAAAGATCCGAGATCGGCCTCGTGAAGGTCGCCTGCACCGGACCGAGCCGAGAGTCGGCCGTGAGCGCGGCGTCGCCCTGAACGAAACCGACGAACCATGTGGCGCAGCCCGCGGAGCCGCACCGCTCGGGCGGAAAGACAATGCCGTCGGAGCGATAGAAGGCGGGCTCGAACACCTTGCCCTCGCCGTACGACGTGAAATCGATGGTCACTTCCGGTGCGCCTACGCCGACGCGGCCTGCGGCGGGCGATGCGACCCCGTTGCTGGGCCCCACACCGCGCGGACTCGTAGGCGAGGACACGTCGCGGCCATCGGCGCAGCCCGACAGTACCAGGCCGACCGCAGCCAGCGCTGACAGTGTGCTCAGCGCCGACCCTATTCCGCTGCTTCGATGCATGCATCCCTCCCGCGTCACCTGAGCCGTGAGGCACCCTCGAGGACAATGGAGACCGGGTGAATCGCCGCACAACGCCGCAAGTCTCGGACCGACGCGGTGATGCCGTCCGCAGTCGGCGAAACAGGAGCAAGTGCCTGTCCCAAAGGCGGTTGCCCCTGAGCGACTGAGGGCGTCGACCCGACTGATCCCCTCGCCTGCGGCCACACCACGACAGCTTTGCCGGCTTCGCGCGTCAGGGCACCGCCGCGGCGCCTCAGGAGCAGTTCGGGTGGTGGGAGCTAACGCCACCGGAAGATCTTGAGCGCGACGGCGAAGCTCGCGAGCCCCCAGCCCGCGACGATCGCCAGCGGGCCGCCCAGCCGCGGGAGCGACGCGCCGTCGATCATCACCGCGCGGAGCGCGTCGTTCAGCGCGGTGAGGGGCAGCGCCCGCACGAACGGCTGCATCGCGTCCGGGAAGCGCGCATAGGAGAAGAACGTCCCCGAGAGGATCCACATCGGCAGCATCACCAGGTTCATGAGGCCGGACACCGCCTCGATCGTGCGCGCGCGGCTGGCGACCAGCATGCCGAGCCCCGCGAACGACAGCGAGCCGAGGACCGTGATGAAGCCCAGCGCGGCAAACGAGCCCCGCACCCCCACGTCGAACATCCACCACCCGAACCCGACGAGCGCCGCGACCTCCACGAACAGGAAGAGGAGGCGCGACAGGACGAACGCGCTGAGGTAGTGGCTCCTCCGCATGGGGGTGGCCATGAAACGCTTGAGCAGCTTCTTGGTGCGCGCCTGCACGACGGAGAAGCCGACGCCCCACAGCCCGCTCCCCATCAGGTTCATGCCGAGGAGACCCGGGATGAGGAAGTCGATGTAGCGGGACCCGGGCTCGACGATCCGGTCGTCCCGCACGCGCGCCGGGTCGTCGCGGCCGCGCGCCCGCTGCAGCGCGTCGTCCGCCTGGAGCCGCGCCAGCTGGCTCTCGGTCCGGGTGGAGTCGTAGCGGTAGACCAGCGGATCGCCCGGCACCACGAGCAGCGCGATGCGCCCGGTGCGGAGCTGGAGGCGGGCCGTGGCCGAATCGAGCAGCACGGCCGCGAGCGTCGCCGAGCGATCGAGCGACGTGACGACCGCGCTGTCGCCCGCGCCGTGGAGCACCCCCACCTTGAGCTCACCGGGCCCGCGGTTGCGGAACGCGATGCCGAGCGCGAACGCCAGCACGATGGGAAACCCGAACACCCAGAAAATCGCTTCGGGCTCGCGATAGAACTCGCGCATCCGCGCGAGGGTGAGCTGGACCAGCGGGTGGTCACGCATCGCGCTCCTCCCATAGATTGGTCCCATGACCAACAGGCGGAATTTCTTGATCGCCGCTGTCCTGGTAGTCCCAGGCCGGCCTCTGTCCGGGCAGCACGTCGTCACGGGATTTCTCGATCGGGTCGTCGCCGTCGGAGGGCACAAGTACCCGTATCAAGTCTTCGTCCCGGCTGCCTACGGGGATTCGCTCGCCTATCGTTGGCCCGTCATCTTGTTCTTGCATGGGGCCGGAGAAAGAGGGACGGACGGCCTTCGCCAAACCCAGGTTGGCCTCGGCTCCGCAATGCGACGCGACCCCGGTCGCTTCCCCGCCATCGCCGTCTTCCCGCAAGCGCCGCCCGACTCGCTGTGGGTGGGCATCCCCGCGCAGATGGCGATGGCCGCCCTGGAGCACACTCTCAATGAGTTTCGCACTGCCGCCGACCGCGTGTACCTCACCGGCCTCTCTATGGGAGGAAACGGCGCCTGGTACCTCGCCTACCGCTATCCTGATCGTTTCGCTGCCGTCGTGCCGATCTGCGGCTGGATCACTCCACTCGCCAGCGGCTTCGACCGTGGCTTCGCCCCGGTGGTGCCGCCGGACAGCGGGCCGCCGTTGGAGTCACTCGCCCGGCGACTGCGCCGCCTCCCCATCTGGCTGATCCACGGCGAGGCGGACCCGGTGATCCCGGTTGCTGAGTCCCGCAGAGCAGCCGCGGCGCTGCAGAGTGCGGGCGCCACGGTCCGGTATACCGAGCTCCTGGGAACGGATCACAATGCCTGGGACGCCGCCTACGGGTCAGCGCAGCTGACCACCTGGCTGTTCGCGCAATCGCGGCGCCCCTAGCCGGCGGATTCTCACCGTGATCACCCATCGCGCAGCTGCCGTCCCGTGAGCGCGACGAACACGTCCTCGAGCGTGGCGTGATGCGTGGCGAGCATTGACAGCTCGGCGCGCCGCCGCTCGAGCAGGGCCAGGAGCGCCGGGACAGCGCGGTGCACCTCGGTCACCGTGAGCGCGGTGCGGTCGGCCGCGGGCCGCACCGACCGGACTCCGGGCAGCGCGGCCAGCTCGGCGGCCTCGGGCGCCGTGCCGGCGCCGTCCGCCAGCGCGAACTCGACGACGTGCTCCGCGCCGAGCGACGCGATGAGCTGCGGCGGCGTGCCGAGGGCGATCACCTTCCCGTGGTCCAGGATCGCGACCCGGTCGCACAGCCGCTCGGCTTCCTCCATGTAATGGGTCGTGAGGAGGACCGTGCCGCCGCCCCTGCGGAAGCGACTGATGACCTCCCAGAGCTGGCGGCGCGACTGCGGGTCGAGCCCCGTGGTCGGCTCGTCGAGAAACAGGAGCTCGGGGCGGCTCACCAAGGCGCACGCGACCGCGAGCCGCTGCTTCTGCCCCCCGGAGAGCTTCCCAACCCACGCCCGCCGCTTCTCTTCGAGCCCGACGAGCGCCAGCACTTCGTCCACCGCGTGCGAGTGGCGGTAAAAGCTCCTGAACAGCCGCACCGTCTCCTCGACGCTGAGCTTCTCGGCGAGCTGGGTCTCCTGCAGCTGAATACCGAGGCGCTCGCGCAGGGCGCGGTTGTCCGCGCGACGCCCGCTCCGCCCGCCCCCTCCGTTGCCTCCGCGCCAGCTCATCCCGAGCAGCTCCACGTCCCCGGCGTCGGGGACCGTCAGCCCTTCGAGAATCTCGATCGTCGTAGTCTTTCCGGCGCCGTTCGGGCCGAGCAGGCCGAAGCACTCGCCGGTTTCGACGGTGAGGTCGACCCCGGCGACCGCCACGACGTCCGCGTAGCGCTTGACGAGGTTCGTGCAGCGGATGGCGGGCACGGCTAGGGGGGCGCCTCCGGCGTCTGTTTCTCGGGCGTCGTCGCCTGCTTCAGCGCCCAATCCAGCTGCATTCGAAGGCTGCTGACGCCGTCGGTCAGGCCCCGGATCTTCATGTCGATCCCGCCGCCGCGGCCCGCCATCACCGACATCGTCCCCGCCACGTCGGCGATGGTTCCGATGTTGGTTGTCAACGCACGCTGGCGCATGTGCGACAGCTCCCGCGCGATCCTCTCGCAGATGTTCTCGATCACTTGGGACTTCGCTGCCCGGTTCGAGTCGAGCTCGGTCACGAGGCTGCCGACGTGGTCGGTCGTCTTCAGAAACGCCAGAACCTCCTCCTTGCGCCGAACCTGGTCGGCGGTGAGTTTCGGGGCCATCGCGCTCCTCAGTTCTCGGGGACCAGCGCTTCGGTCAGCGCGCGCCCATCCACGGGCTCCGCGGGCGTGAGCCCGAGCAGCCGCGCCAGGGTCGGCGCGATGTCCACGGTGTTCACGCGGTCGCGGTACGTGCCGCGCTGGATTCCCCGGCCATAGAAGATGATCGGCACGTGCGCGTCGAAGTCGTTCGGCTGGCCGTGCATGGCGATGGGCGGCAGCCCCTGCGCCGTCCAGACCGAATACGGCGTGAGCGTCACGACCAGCTCCACGCTCGCCCCCGGCGGGATGTGGTGCACCCAGCGGCGCACGACGGCGTCGGTCGTGTCCTGGCCCGCGAGGTCGGCCGGCCGGTCGACCCGCGCCACCCCGGGCAGCTCGCGCAGTCGCGCGGCGAGGTCCGCGATCACGCTGTCGACGCTCACCCCCTGCGCCGCGAGCCGCACGCGCTCCGGAACGAGCACCATGCCCGTCTCGAGCGAGAGCCAGTCGGCGCCGCCGACCCGGGCGTCCAGGGCGTCGTTCGCGCTCCGGATGATGCTGTCCGCCAGGACGCGCCTCGCCCCCGGGTGTCCCAGCGCGCGCGAGCGCTCGGGCAGCGGAGTCACCCCGTGGTCGGCGGTCAGCACGACCAGCACGTTGTCCCTCCCGTAGCGCACGAACAGCTGCGTCAGGAACCAGCCGAGCGAGCGGTCGAGCCGCACCACCTGGTCGTGGATCTCGCGCGAGTCCGGGCCATAGGCATGTCCCACCAGATCGGTGGCGGAGAGACTCACCGCCAGCAGGTCGGTCGCGCCCCGGCTGCCGAACTGGAGCACGCGCACGCCCTCGAGCGCGAAGGCGAGCGTGAGCGAGTCCATGGTCGGGGTGGCGCCGAACGCGACGGCGGCGAGCGCGCTGTCTTCGGGCAGGCGGTGGGGAAACGCGAAGTCGGCCCCGCCGTTCTCGTACGGGACGCTGTCGGGCTCGGGATAGGCACGCTCGGGCAAGAGCGGGGTCCACCACCGCCCGGCGGCGCGGAACGGAATCCGGCGGGCGTTGAACGCTCGCACCCACGCCGGCAGCGAGTCGGCGTAGTAGCGGCTGGTGGTGAAGCTGCCCGACTGGTACCAGTAGACCTGCTCACGCGCGCGCCCCAGCGGCAGAATCGCGCCGCGGTCCTTGCGCGACACCGACAACGCGCGCGCCATCGGCTCGGCGGCCTTGAGCCAATCGAAGAAGCCGGTTCCCGTGAACCGCACCGGCGAGGCGCCCAGCCCCCGCACCTCGAGCAGCGGCGTCGTCGAGTCCTGCACGCCGGTGAGGTTACTGATGATGCCCGTGTGGGCCGGCCAGCGGCCCGACAGCACGGTCGAGTGCCCCGGCGCGGTCTCCGTGACGGCATGGTCCTGATACGCGTCGGTGAAGACGGCGCCCTGCTCGAGCAGGACCTTGAGCCCGCCGCTGAGCTGGCTGCGGTAGCGGTCGAAGTAATCCGGCCGCAACTGGTCGACGGTGATGACCACGACGAGCCTGGGCCGGGACGGGGGGCCGAGCCCGAGGCCCCAGAGCAGCAGCAGGAGTGGCAGATGCATGGGTGAAAGCTAACGCCGGTCAGGCCGCTTCGGCCGCGGCCGGCGCCGGCTCGCCGCGCGGCACGCGCGTCGCCATCAGCAGCGCCAAGGCGATGATCGCCGCGCAGGCGAAGAACGGCACGCTGGGGCCGAGGTGCTGGTAGGCGAGCCCGGCCCAGATCGGCCCGAGGACGCTCGCCACCCCGCGCAACGCTTGCTGCACCCCCATCATCAGTCCGAACTCGTGTTGGTCCGCACGGTGGCTCACCAGGGCGGAGTTGGCCGGGAACAGGAGCGCCGTACCGAGAGGGAGCAGCGTCTGATAGAGCAGGAACGTGGGCACGGACGCGGCGAGCGGCAACAGGGCGTATCCCAGACCGTACAGCGCGGCGCCGAGGCGCATCGTGCGGACCTCGCCGAAGCGATCGTTGAACCAGCCGACGGCAAGCGCGCGCATCAGCACGCCCACGCCGCCGAAGATGAGGAAGAAGTAATAGATGTTTTCTTTGGTGATGCCGAAGCGCCACGACAGGTAGAGCGCGAAGACCGCCGGCGTGGCGTTGTAGGCGAGCATCGCGACCGCGTAGATCCAGATCAGGTGGGCGACCGGCCGACCGGGATGGCTGATCACTTCCCACATGGCCTCCCGAACGGGGCGCGGCTCGAGCGGCACCTGTCGACCGCTCGGCGTCGTGACGTGCGCCTGGGCCGTGCGCGACTCGGGCAGCCACTTCCACGCCACCGCGGCGTTGGTGACGCAGAGCCCGGCAGCCAGGAGCCCGGGACCCGCTTCGCCCAGGCGGGCCGCAATCGAGCCCAGGACCGGACCCACGATCACACCGAGGCTCGTGGCGGCCGACAGCCACCCGAGCGCCTTGGCGCGCTCGTTCGGCGCCATCGTGTCCGCGACGTATGCCTGCGCGACGCCCGTCGTGCCGCCGCCTAACCCTTGCACGAAGCGCGATACGAACAGGAGCCACAGGGAGCCCGCGAATCCGAAGATCACGTAGGCGATGGCCGACGCCGTCAGGCCCGCGAGCAGCGCCGGCCGGCGACCGATGCGATCGGACACCCGTCCCCAGACCGGAGAAGACGCCAGCTGCGCGACCGGGAAGGACGCCACCAGCAGGCCGATCGTGGTCGGGTCCGCGTTCATGCTCTTGGCGTAGAGCGGCAGGACCGGAACCACCATCATCAGTCCGATCATGTCCACGAACGCCACGGCCATCAGCGCGGCCAGTCGTTTCATCGGCGCGCTCCCAGCCCCAGCACCAGGGCGCTCACGACCATCAGGATCACGCCGAACGCCGCCGCCACACCCAGCTCGTTCAAGCGGAGGCTCGACATGATCTCGATCGCGATGGGCCGATTGTCGTACGTGTAGAGCACGATGGAGGTCACGAAGTCGCCGAGCGCGGCGACGAACGCGAGGCTCGCCCCCGCCGCGAGCGCGGGGCTCAGCAGCGGGAGGGTCACCCGCCGGAACGTGGCCCACCGCCCCGCCCCGAGGCTCGCCGCCGCCTCCGCGAGGGCGGGATCGAGCTGCCGGTACCCCGCCAGGACCGCCCGCCCGGTGATGGGGAGGCTCCGCACCAGATAGGCCAGCGGCAGGAGCGCGACCGTCCCCACCAGCACCCAGCGCAGCGTCGGGGGGCTGTGGACGCTGAACGCCGTCGCGAAGGCGACGGCGAAGACGGTCCCCGGGAGAGCCCAGGGGAGGGCGACCAGCCCTTCGATCGGCCCGCGGAACCGCCACGGGCGCCGGCCGTCCCGCCCGACGAGCGCCCCGGCAGCGAGCGCCAGCACGACCGCGCCGGCCGTGCTCGCCGCCGCCATCCAGACCGAGTTGCCGAGCGGGCGCAGCCGCTCGGGCTCGCCGAACAGCCGCTGATAGTTCACGAGGGAGAGCACCGGCGGCAGCGCCTCCGTCGTCCAGCTACCGTAGGGGACCAGCGAGACGAGCGCGAGCGTCAGGTGGGGGAGGAGCAGCAGGGCGGCAAACAGCCACCCAGCCGCCGTCGCGACCGCGCGCAGTCCGGCCCGCCGGATCGGCCGGCGGCGCGGCGCGGTTCCTTTGCCGAGGGCGGTGAGCGGGTCGTCGCCCGCGGTGCGGCGCAGCACGGCGAACCCCGCCACCGCGACGAGCGCGAGCGCCACGGTCTCGACCATCGCGACGGGCAGCTCGCCGTTGAGCTTCGTGGCGACAATCTGGGTGGTCATCACGCGGAACCCGCCGCCGAACACGTAGGGCGCGCTGAAGGAGCCGAGCGCCGTCATGAAGACGAGCAGCGCCGCACCCGCCAGCGCGGGACGCAGCAACGGCAGCGTCACGCGGGAGAGCGTCTCCCAGCGGCCCGCGCCGAGGGCCTGCGCCGCCTCGACGAGCGAGGCGTCGAGCTTGGCGAGCCCCGCCCGCGTGAAGAGGTAGAAGTACACGTACATCGAATACCCGTGCACCAGCAGGATCGCTCCCGCTCCCTGCAGCCGCCACGGCGCCCGCTCGAGCCCGAAGAGCGCCCGGACCGCCCGCGCCACGAATCCCGACTCGCCGTACAGGAAGAGGAACGCGATCACCCCGACGAGCGGCGGCAGCACCGCCGGCAGCGCGATGAGCGAGCCGAGCGTCTTCCGGCCCGGGAACTCGACCCACTCGAAGAGAAAGGCGAGCGGCACGCCGACGCACGCCGCCAGGGCGACGCTCGCGAGCGCGATCCAGATGCTCGCCCACAGCGCCGCCCATTCCCCGGGGCGCGACGCGAACGCCGCGAGGGCGTCGGCGTGCGCCGCCTCGGTGAGGACGATCAGGATCGGGTACAGTACGAGCCAGGCGAGCAGTACGGTGAACGCGGCTCGAGCGGCAGGACCGAGCCGCGAGCTCACTCGCGCTGCTCCGGGAACGTCATGACTCGTGCCGCTTCCAGGTGCACCCGGTCGCCCACGCGCGCCGCGTCGGGGCCCGCCTGGACCTCGAGCCGCTCGCCACGCTCCGTCTCGACCTGATAGAACGCGGCAGCGCCGGTGTAGCGCCGTTCCTTCACCACGCCGGCGACGCCGGCGCCCGCGAACCGCAGCCGCTCCGGGCGGACCACGAGCACCTGGCCGTCGGCGGCACCCACGCCCCCCCCGCCCCCCCCAGCTATTAGCGCCCGCGCGGTCGGACCCCGCAGCACGTTGGCGCGGCCGACGAACGTCGCGACGAACAGCGTCGCCGGACGCTCGTACAGGTCGTCCGGCGTCCCCACGTGCTCGAGCCGGCCCTGGTTCAGCACCGCGACCCGATCGCCCACGTCGAACGCCTCCTCCTGCTCGTGGGTGACGAACACGGTCGTGATCCCCACCCGCTTGATCAGGGCGCGCAGCTCGCGACGCGTGCGCTCCCGCAATGCCGGGTCGAGGTTGGACAGCGGCTCGTCGAGCAGCAGCACCCGTGGCTCGGGGGCCAGCGCCCGCGCGAGCGCCACCCGCTGCTGCTGGCCGCCCGAGAGCTCGTGCGGCTTACGGCGCTCGAAGCCGGCGAGATCGACGAGCTCCAAGGACTCCGCAACCTTACGGTCGCGGGCCTCCCGGTCGAGCCCGCCGAGGCCGAACGCGACGTTCTCTCTGACGTCGAGATGAGGGAACAGGGCGTAATGCTGGAACACCATCCCGCAGCGCCGCCGTGCGGGCGGCAGGGTCGTGACGTCCTCGCCGCCGATGACGATGCGCCCGGCATCCGGCGTCTCGAAGCCGGCGATGAGACGCAAGCTGGTGGTTTTCCCGCTGCCGGACGGCCCCAGCAGCGCGAGGATCTCGCCCCGGGGAATCTCGAGCGCGATCGGCCCGATGGATACCGTGTGGGACCACTGCTTCCGCACGGCAGCCAGCGTGACGAACCCCGTCACGACCCCGACCCCCCCGCTCGCCCCTTCCCTCTGCCCCGCACGGTCTCGTCCCAGTATCGCATCCACTCCGGTCCGCGCTCGGCGAGCAAGTCCCAATCCACGTCGGCGACCTTCATGACCCGGCGCACCTCCCGCGCCCAGGGCGGAAGCGAGTCGTCGGGGAGGTCGAGCCGTGCCGGAAGGCGGTATGCCTCGCGCGCCGCGAGCAGCTCCGCTTCGACGCCGCCCACGAATTCCACGAACGCCTCGGCCGGCCCCGGGTGGCGGGCGTTCCGCACCACGCCGATCGCATCCTCGATCACGGGAGTCCCACTCGCCGGGAAGAGATAGCCGAGCGGCAGCCCGTCGCGCCGGTTCAGGAGGATGTCAGGCAGGTCCCAGATCGTCACCAGCCCCTCCTGGCGCACGATCTTCTGATCGAGCAGCGGGCCGTTCAGCACGTATTCCTTGGTCTGCGCATCGAGGCGCCGCAGCCACCGAAAGCCCGCAGCCGTGTCTCCCGTCTGCTTCAGGCCGCGCTCGATGAGCATTCCCCACACGGCGCGCATGGTTCCCGAGGCGAGCGGATCGCGGATCAGCACCTTCCCTGTCCACTTCGGGTCGAGCAAGTCGTCCCAGTCCTGCGGCGCCTCCTCGGGCCGCACAGCCCGCTCCGCGTAGACGATCACGGCGGGCGTCTCGTAGGCCGCGAAGTAGCGATCGCCGGGCCCGCGCCCGTGCGGGTCGATCGCCCCGGCCCAGCCCGGCCGAAACGGCGCGAGCAGCGAGTCGCGCACGCCGCGCGCGAAGATCGTCGCGGGACCGCCGAACCAGACGTCCGCCTGCGGGTTCGCGCGCTCCGAGCGCAGCCGGTCGTACACCTCCTGGGAGCCCATGTCGAGCCAACGCACGTCGACCTCGGGGCGGAGCTGCTCGAAGCGGCGCTCGAGCAGCGTCAACAGATCGCGGCCATGGGGGCTGTACACGACCAACGGCGTCCGTCCGTCGCCCCCACAGCCTGCGAGCAGGGCGAGGAGCAGCGCGCCGACGAGCCATTGCGGATTGACGAGCCATTGCGGATTGCGGATTGCGGATTGCGGAATTGCAGGGGCGAGTCCGATCGGTGACACCGGCCGCCGGACTCGACGCCCGCGCGGTCCAATCCGCAATCCGCAATCCGCAATCCGCATTCTATCTATTTCCGACCCAGCGCCAGCAAATTCGCGAACAACCGATACGCCCCCGGGACGCCCGCGGGCAGCTGCCGGAAGAAGCTCAGCGCGGTGTACACGTAGGTCCCGGTGCCGAGGCGTGCCACCAGGAGACCGCCCTGGAGCGGCGGGTCGCCGGGGTCGTGGGTCTCGAGCAGCGGCGCGTAGGTGGAGTCCCACTCGTGGGCGAAGTACAGGCCGCGCTCCTGCACCCAGCCCCGCCAGTCGTCCGGCCCGATCTCGTTCGGCACGTGGAAGACCGGGTTCGCCGGCTCCACCGGGGTCATGGGCGCCGCTTCGTCGGCGACGCGGTCGTGCGGCCGGGCGATCGAGAGCCGATAGGGCGCGAAGGCCCCTTCCACGAACGGGTACTGCTGGTACTGGACGATCACCAGGCCGCCCGCCCGCGCGTAGTCGAGCAGTCGGCCGTTGCCGGCCGCGAGCGCCGGATCGGTCTCATACGCCCGGCTGCCGACCACGATGGCGTCGTAGCGCGACAGATCGCCGCGGGCGAGCGTGTCGGGGCCGAGCAGCTCGATCGGCACGCCGACCGCCTGGAGCGCCTCGGGCACCCGATCGGAGGCGCCGCGGACGTAGCCCACGCGCGTGAGCACCGGGAGCGACAGCCGGGCCACCCGGATCTCGGCCGCCGACGCTCGCGCCACCGCCCGGGGCCGGATGTGCGGGTAATCGATGACGCCGAGCGCGCCCTCGCTCCGCGTCACCCGCCCGTCCACTCCCTCCGCCAGCACCGCCGCGCGCAGCTCGAGCACCTCCGGCCGGATGCCCGCTGGCGCGGCGAGGGCCACCATCACGCTCTTCGACTCGTCCTCCCGCCGGAACGACAGGCTGTCGGAGGGGGTGGGCGACGACGTCCAGCCGGCGGGCGGCGTGACCACGACCCGGGCCGCCGCCGGTCCGCGGTTGCGGTTCGTTACGGTGATGGTGAAGCGTCGCGGGCCGCCGGCCGGGCCGTCGATCGGCCAGACGACGAGCGCCGGCGTGACGGCGACGTCGAACGGCTGCGTCACGAAAATGGGACGCCGGATCTCTCCGATCGCCTGATCACGGTACCGGTAGGCGACCTCGCGACGCAGCGTGACGGGCACCCCGGCGATGGTGAGGCGCGCCGTCACCTCCACCGGCGGCGGCTCGAACGGCAGCCCACGCCACGCAGCCGGCGCCCCGGTCCAGTCATACAGCGCGCCGTTGAGCGGCAGACGCAGGAAGTACGCCTGCGAGCGCGGCGCGTCCCCTCCGACGGCGAGCGCGAACCGGCGGGTTGCGACCGTCCCGGGCGCTACGGACGAGGCCGCGGCGTCGAGCCGCTCGAGCGTCCAGCCCGCGGGCGCGCGCACGTCCACGCCGTCGAGCGCCAGTCTCGAGTCCCCTGCGTTCCACACGCTCGCCTCCACTTGCAGGCGCTCTCCCGGGATGACGGTGCCGTCGTCGGCGACGCCGTCGAGCGAGACGCCCGCCGCCGCGGCGAGCGCGCCCTGCAGGATGTCCCGCTGCTCCGAGTCGGCGTCTCCGAGCTCCTCGAGCGCCCGCGCCAACAGCGGCACGACATCGGAGGGCCGTGACGCCGTGAGCCGGGCGCGCGCCGAGTTGATGAGCGCCGCGTAGCGCCCCGTGCCGCGCAGCACGGTGTCGACGCCGGCGAAGAACCCCGCGTCCGGGCCGTTGCGGCCGCGGGTCTCCAGCAGACCGACGCGCACCGGGGTCGGACCCGGGCGCTGCAGCGCCCCCATGTCCTGCGAGCGATGGCGGCTGCGCCCGGCCATCGCGAGCTGGTGGTAGGACTGTCCCGCCACGGGATCGAGCCCGCCCCCTTGCAGGACCAGAGTCGTCGCCGCGGTGTCAAATCCGGTGGAGCGGTACAGCTTCACCGGGCCCCAGCTCGAGTCCTTGAGCAGCTCGAACGCCTGCCGCGCCAGGAGGCCCGCGGCCTGGTGCTGGCCGTGCCCGTCGCGCGGCGTGCCGGAGAACACCGAGACGATGATCTGGGGCCGGAACCGGCGGATGACCTCGAGGACGTCCGCGAGCAGGGAGTCGCGCGGCCAGAATCGGAGGGTTTCCTCCAGCGTCTTCGAGTACCCGAAATCGTAGGCGCGCGTGAAGAACTGCCGGGCGCCGTCGATCTGGCGGGCGGCGAGCAGCTCCTCGGAGCGGATGATGCCGAGCTCTGGGCCGAGCTCTGGCCCGATGAGATTCTGCCCGCCTTCGCCGCGGCTGAGCGACAGGTAGGCGACCTGGGCGCCCATCCCCCGGGCGAGCAGCGCCAGCAGATCCGAGCTTTCGTCGTCGGGGTGGGCCCCGATCATCAGGACCCGCTTGGTGGCGCCGAGCTGGCGCAGCGCGCCGGCCAAAGCGCTGACGCCGCCGGTGCCGGGCGGGGCGAGCTGCTGCCCGCGCGCGGCACCGGCGGCGCCTGCGAGAAGTGCGAGTGTTAGAACGTGGAGACGGCGACGCCGCACGAAGAGCACAGGTACACGGTCCCACCCTTCATAACGAACTTCATGCGCTGGAGTTCCGCGACGTCCTTGAGGGGATCGCCCTGCACCGCCACGAGGTCGGCGTACATTCCGGGCGCGACGGCCCCGATGTCGGAGGACCCCAGCAGCTCGGCGGCGAGCGACGTTCCGGATTTGATGGCCTGCAGGGGCGTCATGCCGTACTCCACGTAATACTCGAGCTCCTTCGCCTGGTTGACCTCGGTCCAGGGAAATCCGCCGGCGTCGGTGCCGAGCACGATCTTCACGTTCTTTTTGACGGCCCGGGCGAAGGCGCGGCGTTCGTGGGCCACCATCGCGCCCCATGCGCCGCCGCGCGGGCCCGCCACGTACACCCCGACCGTCACCGTGGGCACCCAGTACACCCCTTTCGCCACCAGCACGTCCATGAGCGAGTCCGTGATCCCGTCGCCGTGCTCGATCGTGTTCACGCCGGCGCGCAGCGCCGCCGCGATCCCGTCCGAGCCGATGGCGTGCGCCGCCACTCTGCGGCCCAGGCGGTGCGCCTCGTCCACGATCGCCTTCGCCTCGTCGTCCGTGAAATTGACCCAGCTGTGAAGGACCGAGTCCGGGCCGAAGTAGTAGCGCCGGTCGGAGTAGTACTTGATCCAGTCGGCGCCGTGCGCGATCTGCTCGCGGACCGCGAGGCGCGCGGCGTCCACGCCGTCCACCGGCTGGACGCCGTGCGGCAGCTCGAGCTCCCAGTTGTCCGATACGATCGGGTACATGCCGGTCGGCGCCATGGCGCGGGTCGAGGCGAAGATGCGCGGACCGGGGACCTCACCCCGGCTCACCGCCCGCTTGACGTCCACGTCGGCGTACATCGCGCCTTCGGTCTCCAAGTCGCGGATCGCCGTGAATCCGTGCTCCAGCGCGATGCGCGCGTTGCGCGCCGCGAGAATGGCCCGGTACGGAGTCGACTGGTACAACAGCTGCTCGTTGTAGGACTCCGCCGTCGGGTCGCCCTGGAGCAGGAGATGGGTGTGGGCGTCGATCAAGCCCGGGAGCACGGTCATCTGGGAGAGGTCGACGACCCGGGCATCTTTGGCCTGTCCCTGGATCTGGGCCAGCGGTCCGACGGCCTTGATGCGCTCCCCCTCGACCAGGATTCCGACGCTCGTCTGCACCGCGTCCGACCGGCCGTCGACGAGCCGGCCGGCCTTGATCAGGATCGGCGGCGGGGGCTGGGCGGGTCGGGGGGTCTGGGCCGTGGCGGTGGTCGAGAGGGCGAGCGCTACGGAAAGACTCAGCACGCGGTGCATCACGGTCCTCCTTCCGAGGCGTGGCGAATCTCCCCCTCACCGATGCGCTGTCAAGCTAGGTAACTTACGCCCGGGAGGTAAGCCATGACCACCACGACCGCTCCGGAACGCAAAGTCAGCGCCGACGAGGCGCGAGAGGTCGCCGAAGCCGCGCGCGAGCAGGAGTGGGCCGCGCCCAGTTTCGTGCGCGACCTGTTCCTCGGGAAGTTGCGGATGCCGCTGATCGATCCCTACCCCGCGCAGGACCCTGAAGAGGTGAAGCGTGCGCAGCCGTTCCTCGACAAGCTCGAGCGATTCCTGCGCGAGCGGGTCGACTCCGACCGGATCGACCGTGAGGGCGAGATCCCCGAAGAGGTCATCCAGGGACTGCGCGAGCTCGGCGCCTTCGGCATCAAGATCCCGCGCGAGTACGGTGGGCTGGGACTGTCGCAGCTGTCCTACATGAAGGCGATCGAGCTCGTCTCGTCGGTGGACGGCTCGCTCACCGCGCTGCTCTCCGCCCACCAATCCATCGGCGTGCCGCAGCCGCTCAAGCTATTCGGCACGGAGGCCCAGAAGAAGAAGTACCTCCCGCGGCTGGCGCGCGGCGCGATCTCCGCGTTCGCGCTCACGGAGCCGGGGGTGGGGTCGGACCCGGCCGCGATGGAGACCATGGCGACGCCGTCCGAGGACGGACAGGCGTGGATCCTGAACGGTGAGAAGCTGTGGTGCACCAACGGCACCAAGGCGGAGCTGTTGGTCGTGATCGCGCGTACCCCGTCGAAGGTCGTCAACGGGAAGGAGAAGCGTCAGATCACGGCGTTCGTCGTGGAGACCGCGTGGCCGGGCGTCGCGGTGACCCACCGCTGCCATTTCATGGGCCTGAAGGCGATCCTCAACGGCGTGATCCGCTTCACCAACGTCCGGGTGCCGAAGGAGAACGTGCTGTGGGACGTGGGCAAGGGCCTGAAGCTCGGGCTGATCACGCTCAACACCGGGCGCCTGACGCTGCCGGTCGCCGCCGTGGCCGCGGGAAAGCGCTGCCTCCAGATCTCCCGCACCTGGGCCTCCGAGCGCGTGCAGTGGGGCCGAGCCATCGGCAAGCACGACGCGATCGCCCAGAAGATCGGCTCGATGGCGGCGAACACGTTCGCGATGGAGGCGGTGGCGGATCTGTGCGGCGCGATGGCGGACCGGGGGGGCTACGACATCCGGCTGGAGGCCGCGATTGCGAAGTTGTACAACTCCGAAGCCGGCTGGCGGATCATCGACGACACCGTGCAGGTGCGCGGCGGCCGCGGCTACGAGACGGCCGACTCGCTCCGCGCCCGCGGCGAACAGCCGATCCCGGTCGAGCGCATCATGCGCGACTTCCGCATCAACCTCATCTTCGAGGGGTCGAGCGAGATCATGCACCTGTTCATCGCCCGCGAGGCGGTGGACAAGCACCTTCAGGTGGCGGGCGACGTCGTCATGCCGGGCCGATCGGCCGGCGCGCGACTCCGGGGGCTGGCGCGCGCGGCCCTGTTCTACGGCTGGTGGTATCCCTCCCGCTGGCTCGGCTGGAGCCTCGCGCCGAAGTACGCGCGCTTCGGCCCGCTCGCGAAGCACGTGCGCTACGCCGAGCGCTGCGCGCGCCGGCTCGCCCGCAGCGTGTTCCATGCGATGCTGCGCCTCGGCCCGAAGCTCGAGTACCGCCAGGGAGTGCTGTTCCGCCTGGTGGACGTCGGCGCGGAGACGTTCGCGATGGCGGCGGCGTGCGCGCGCGCCCAGTGGCTGCTCCAGCAGGACGGCGCGAGCGGGCGGCGCGCGGTGGAGCTCGCGGATCTGTTCTGTCGCCAGGCCCGCGGGCGCATCCAGGCCAAGTTCAAGGAGTTGTGGCGCAACTCGGACGCGCACACCTACCAGGTGGCGCAGCAGGTTCTGGCCGGAGAGCACCGCTGGCTCGAGCGGGGGATGGTGGAGCTGCCCTGAACCGTTGCACGTCGCACACGTCGCACGTCACACGTCACACGTCCCACGGGTTCGAGCGACATGCAACATGGGACGTGGGACGTGGGACGACGCTCACGCCGTCTGATGCGCAACCATGATGCTCCGCAGCCGGTCCATCGTCTCCCCCCCCATGTCGCCGTACGGCGACGGGTGGCCCTGCACGTCCACCACCACGCTCGGGCAAACGAAGTCGTAGAACCGCGCGCGGATCCGTTCGGCCGCCGCCTGGGTCGCGACCGGTGCGGCGATCACCACCTCCCGCGCGTGCAGCTGCTCCGCGGCCTTCGCGGCCGCGAGGACTCTCCACGGATAGACCACCTGGCCGTCCACGATGATCGCGGCTTTGCCGGCGAGCTGCTTCAGGGGGCGCTGCGTGCGGTACAGGATCAGGTCCTGGGAGACACGGGCCCGCGACTCGTCGATCGCCGCCGAGAGCTGGTCGAGCAGCGCCGCAGTGGGCCGGAAGTCGGGGTCCATCTCGGACGGCACCGCTTCCGCGAGGGCGCCGACCGGCGCCCGCGTCGCGCCAAGTCTGATGAAGGCGGCGACCATCACGTCGAACTGCACCGCCATCGCCTTGGCGGCGTGGGCGGCGACCTCCACCCCCTCCGGCGTGAGGCCGAGCACGATGCATCCGCCGTAGCCCCGCCCCACGAGCTGCTGGCCCAGGAGGGCGCCCGCGGCCGAGCGGCTGGGGTAGAGGCTGGCGGGCTTCGGCCGGGCGGCGTGGGTCATGGGAACTGAAGACTGAAGGTAGTAGAGGGCGGTAGAGGACGGGAGAGGTGGTCTGCCGCATACCGCTACCGTCTTCTACCGTCCCCTACCGTCTTCTACCACCCGGCAGTCGTTATCTTTCGCGAGCAAACTCCCAGGAAGAAGCACGTGCCCAACGACACCCTCGCCGTCACCGACAACCGCACCGGCAAGCGGTACGAGATCTCCATCCAGGACGGCACGCTGCGCGCGGTCGACCTGCGGCAGATCAAGGTCTCGGAAGACGACCCGGGGCTCATGACCTACGATCCGGGCTTCCTCAACACGGCGTCGTGCCGGAGCGCCATCAGCTACATCGAGGGCGACAAGGGGATCCTGCGCTACCGTGGCTATCCCATCGAGCAGCTCGCGGAGCGGAGCTCGTTCCTGGAGACGGCATACCTGCTGCTCCACGGCGAGCTCCCCTCGGCGGCCCAGCTCGAGTCGTGGGTCCACAACGTCACCCATCACACGATCATTCACGAGAACATCAAGAAATTCATCGACGGGTTCCACCACGACGCGCATCCGATGGGCATGTTCGTCAGCACCGTGGCGGCGCTGTCGACGTTCTACCCGGAAGCGAAGCAGATCCAGGACGCGACGTCGCGCGCCAACCAGATCTTCCGGCTCATCGCCAAAGCTCCGACGCTCGCCGCGTTCGCGTACCGGCACTCGGTGGGGATGCCCTACGCGTACCCCGACAACGACCTGAGCTACACCGGCAACTTCCTCAACATGATGTTCAAGGCGACCGAGGTGAAGTACACGCCCAACAAGGCCCTCGAGCGCGCGCTGGACGTGCTGTTCATCCTGCACGCCGATCACGAGCAGAATTGCTCCACCAGCGCCATGCGCGGCGTCGGCTCCGCGCACGCCGATCCGTTTTCGGCGATGGCGGCGGCGGCGGCCGCGCTGTACGGCCCGCTGCACGGCGGGGCGAACGAGGAAGTGCTGCGGATGCTGCGGGAGATCGGCTCCAAGGACCGCATCCCGCCCTACATCGCGCGGGTGAAGCGGGGCGAGATCCGGCTGATGGGGTTCGGGCACCGCATCTACAAGAACTACGACCCGCGCGCCAAGATCATCCAGCGCATCGCCGAGGAGGTGTTCGCCGTCACGGGGAAGAACCCGCTCATCGACGTCGCGGTCGAGCTCGAGCGCATCGCGCTCCAGGACGACTACTTCGTGACCCGCCGGCTGTACCCGAACGTCGACTTCTATTCGGGGATCATCTACGAGGCCATGCGGTTCCCGATGGACATCTTCCCGGTGCTGTTCGCGATCGGTCGCACGCCGGGCTGGCTCGCGCAGTGGCAGGAGATGCTGCTCGACAAGGAGCAGAAGATCGCGCGGCCCCGCCAGATCTACACCGGCCCGGGCCAACGCGACTACCTTCCGATTGAGAAGAGAAGCTAAAGCGTCACGCAAACACAGGTTTATCGCTTCCGCCTGCCGCCCACCCGGGCGCGCACCGACCGCGCCCGCTTCGGCCGCTCGGCCGCGACCGCCCGCGGTTGCAGCGGCGGATGCGAGGGCTCAAACCCGGGGATCAGCTCCCGCGGGAACGTCTGGCCGATCAGCTTCTCGATGTCGCCCATCAGGAGCCACTCGTCGGGCGAGAGCAGCGTGAGCGCCACCCCGCGCGCCCCCGCGCGGGCCGTGCGGCCCACCCGGTGCACGTACACCTCGGCGTCGGTCGGGACGTCGTAGTTCACCACCATCCGGATCCCGTCGACGTCGATCCCCCGCGCCGCGATGTCGGTGGCGACGAGCACCTCCGCCTGGCCGCTCCGGAACGCCTCCAGCGTGCGCGTGCGGTGGCTCTGGGCCTTGTCACCGTGGAGCGCGTGCGCCGGAATCCCCTCGCGCTTCAGGTGCGTGACGAGCTTGTCCGCCCCGTACTTGGTGCGCGTGAAGATCAGCGCCTGGCCGGCGGGCTTCGCCAGAAGAATTTTCGCGAGCACGCCCTTCTTCTGCAGCTTGTCCACCGCGACGATGACGTGCTCGATCCCCTCCGCCGGCTTCGCCCGCCGCCCGATCTCGACCGACGCGTGGCCGTCGAGCGCCCGGCGGGCGAGCGCGTCCACCTCGGGCGACACCGTGGCCGAAAAGAACATCGTCTGCCGCGCTTCGGGGAGCGCGGCGAGGATCCGCCGCACGTCTGGAGCGAACCCCATGTCGAGCATCCGGTCGGCCTCGTCGAGCACGAGCACCTCGAGCCGCGAGAAGTCCGCGTGGCCGCGCTCCATGTGATCGAGCAGCCGGCCGGGGGTCGCGACCACGATGTCCGCGCCGTGCTTGAGCGCCCGGGTCTGCGGCTCCATGCCGACCCCACCGTATACCGCCGCGGCGGTCACGTCGAGATGCCGCCCGTAGGCGCGCGCGCTCTGCAGCACCTGCTCCGCGAGCTCGCGCGTCGGCACGAGGATGAGGGCCCGCACCGCGGGCTGTGCGCCGCGATGCGACAGGCGTTGCAGGATCGGCAGCATGAACGCGGCGGTCTTACCGGTCCCGGTCTGCGCCGACCCGATCAGGTCGCGCCCGGCGAGGGCGAGGGGGATTGCTTCCTGCTGGATCGGGGTGGGCTGCTCGTAGCCTTCTTCGGCCACGGCGCGCACCAGCTCGGGGGCGAGCCCGAGAGAATTGAACGGCATAGTGCTCCTCTGAAATGCGTCACGCAAGAACGTCACACGACGATCGTCACGCCAAGAAGCGCGGTCCGCGTGACGCCTTTCTCGCGACGCTTTCTGCGCGACCATGTCGCAGCGTTTTGCGAACCTGGGGGATGAGCCTGCGGATGTGAGGCCCGCTCCTGAGCGGGACCGTCCTTCGGAGGGATGCCAGCTCGCGGTTCAAGACAACCGTAACTACGTCACGCAGAAACGTCAAGCGACCACGTGGCACCAAAGCGTCACGCGGAACCGTAACGCCTTCCCCCGTTACGTCTTCCCGCGACGCCTTTCGTGCAACGTCTTTCGTGCAACGCCCTTCTTATTTGACTTTCGGTTCTTGCTCCCACCCCCACATCGCCGGCAGCGGGCGAGCTCGCGGCCAGATCTCGTTCAGCGTGTCACCCTCGTACAGCCGCCCGTTCTTCATCACGTAGCGGATCTTCTCGCTGTTGTGGATGTCCTCGAGCGGGTTCGCGTCGAGCACCACGAGGTCGGCGAGCTTACCCGGCTCGAGCGAGCCGAGGTCCTGCTCCAGGCCGATGCCGCGGGCGCCGTCGATCGTGCCGATCCGCAATACTTCGTGCGGCGTCATCCCGCCCGCCGCCATCGCCCACAGCTCCCAGTGGCAGCCCAGCCCGTCGAGCTGGCCGTGGCAGCCCAGGCCGACGTTGCCGCCGGCGCGGAGGATGGCGGCCGCGGAGGCCGCGATGCGCGGAAACACGTACTGGTTGTCGCGGAACCAGGGGCGCCGCTCGGCGCGCTCGTCGATCTCCTCGTGCGGGATGAAGCGCCGGACCTTGGCGTTCTCGTGGATGTCGTAGCGCTCGTAGAAGTAGTTCTCGCTCCACGGACCGCCGTACGCCACGAGCAGCGTGGGCGTATAGGTGATGCCCGACTGCGCGGCGAGCTGCACCGCGTCCGAGTACAGCGGCATGATGGGATAGCTGTGCTCCGACCCCGGGTAGCCGTCGAGCATCAGCGTGAGATTCATCTTGAAGTCCAGCCCGCCCTCCGTCGTGGGCATCAGGCCGAGCTGCTGCGCCGCCATGATCACCCACTGGCGTTGCTTGCGGTTGCCCACCATGTACTGCTTGATCGTGTTGGTGTGGTAGAACTCGGCGTAGCGCTTGAGCGCGTTGCGGGCATCGTCGAGGCTCTGGAAGTTCTCGTCCCAGAACACCCCCGGGCCCGTGTGATAGATCCGCGGCCCGAGTAGCTCCCCGGTCTCCACTTGGTCCGCGTAGGTGAGCACGTCGGTCGTCGCCGTCTGCGGGTCCCGCGTCGTCGTCACCCCCCAGGCGAGGTTCGCGAGATACTTCCAGACCTGGATCTCGTGGATGCCCCACGTGGGCCAGGGGTGCGCGTGGATGTCCATGAGCCCGGGAATGACGGTCTTCCCCGAGACGTCGATCACGGTCGCGCCCGCCGGGGCGGGCCCGGCTCCCGGCGGCCCCCCCGGTCCCACGGACACGATCCGGTTGTCCGTGACGACGACGTCGCCGCGCTCGATCACCTCGTCGCCCTTCATCGTGATGATCCGCCCGCCGCGCAGCACGACGCTGCCGCGCGGCACGTCGCGCGGGACGCGCACGGCGACGTCCACGCGCTCGGGCTCGTAGGCCGGCAGGTTCGCCAGGGAATCGACGCGCGCCTTCGCGGCCGAGTCGGGCTTCTCGAGCGCCTTGAGGGAATCGGCCCGCGCGGAGTCCGTGACCACCTTGATCTTGACGAGCGAGTCCGCGACGGCGGGCAGGTACCGGAAGAACGACCGCCCAAGCGACCAGTGGACGGACCTGCCGCCCACCGCCCAGCCGATGAAGTCCCCGCCGATCCGCGTCAGGCGGTGCACGGGGAACGTGGCGCCGGCCGTGTCGGACACGCTCACCGCCGGCGTCTGACCGCCGATCACCGGCAGCGGGATCAGGTAGACGTTGTTGCCCACCTGGGCCAGGACGCGGCTCGTGTCCGGGCTCACGAGGATCTCGTCAGCCGGCTCCGGCTCCGCTCCCGGGACGAGCGGGCTCGTGTAGCCCGTCACTTTGATGAGCGCCCGGCGGTCGGTGCCGTCGTAGCGCACCGAGACGAGCCCTTCGGCCGGGTCGTACAGGTAGATCCGGCTCGAGTCCCGCGCGAAGTGGGGGCGTCCCACGTTTCCCACGGGGGAGACCCGCGTCGCCGCGCCCCCGGCCGCGGGCACCCACACGAGGTCGTAGCCCGGACCGCGGTGCTCGGCGAGGCGCGGCGCGCGCGGCCCGCGGATCGCGACCAGGCGGCGGCCGTCGGGGGACCAGGCGGGCACGTCGTAGAACGCCGTGTCCGTCGTCACCTGAGCGGGGCGCCCCTTGCCGTCGGCGCGCAGCTTGTTGATCGTCCCGCCCGCCGCGCTCCAGGTCACGTACGCGAGCCATTGCCCGTCCGGAGACCAGCTCGGCGTCTGCTCGTGCACCGTATCGCCCGTCAGCCGACGCGGCTCGCCGTTCGGCAGGTCCATCACATACAGCCGGTCCAGCGCGCTGAACGCGAGCCGCCGGCCGTCGGGCGACGGGGTCGCGTTCCGGATCTGGCGCACCGCCACGTCCCCGGTGTCCGCCCGAAAGGCGAAGCGCACCAGCGGGCCGACGCTCTGCTGTACTTTCACGCTGAACGGGATCTCCGTCGCCCGGCCCGAGGGCACCTCGACCCGCCAGAGCTTGCCCCCGTAGGAGGTGATCAGCGCCTTCGAGTCCGGCGTGAAGGAGGAGCCGGGGTAGACGTCGCGCGTGAACCGTGACTCCTGGTCGTCGCGGGTCACGGGGTGGGCGAGCCACCGTTCGTCGCCGGTCCGGAGGTTGCGCGCGCGCAGGCCGGTCTCCGCGTCGAACCGCGTCGCGTACACGAGCCACTGGCCGTCGGGCGAGAGCACGGGCCGCATCGCGCTGCCGTACACGTCGGTCTGGGGATGCACCTTCCCCGTCAGGCGATCGTACACGGCGAGCTGCCACAGCGGATACTGCAGGTTGTAGCCGAAGCCCCCGCGGTGGCGCGCCACCCAGAGGTAGCGCGGATCGGCGCCGAAGGCCGCGCCCAGCGTGTTCATGGCTGTGCGGTTGCGCAGATCCTGCGCCTCGACTTTGAGGATCGCGGTACCCGAGCCCCCGTCCTTGTGATAGATCCACGGCTCGTACACCGAGCCGAGCGGGCTCGCCGTGCGGGACGCCACCACGTAGTCGCCGTCGGGCGTCCACTCCGGCGACGCGTACAGGCTGGTCATGCCCTTGGTGAGCGCGCGCGCATGCGACCCGTCCGCGTCGCACAGCCAGATGTTCTCGGCGCCGTTCCTGTCGGAGAGGAAAACGAGGCTCCGCCCATCCGGCGAGTAGCGGGGCTGCGAGTCGAATGCCGGCCCCGACGTGATCCGCTTGGCCTCGCCACCGGCGAGGGGCAGCGCGTAGAGGTCGCCCAGCAGCTCGAGCACGATCGTCCGGCCGTCAGGGGAAACGTCGAGCGAGATCCAGGTGCCCTCCGAGGTCGTGAACTCGACCGTCCGCGCAGGCTTGAGCGGCAGCTCGTCGATCTTTCGCTTGGCGGTGTCGGCGGCAGTTGCGGGCGGCTGCTGGCCGGGCATCGGGATGGAATACAACGACACGACGGCGGCGACGAGCGTCGCGCCTGACAGGATACGCATGGTGCGGACTCCGAAGACCAGGAACGACGGCGTGCCGGCCCGAAGGGGCTCAAAGCTGCAGGCGCCGAGCGGGAGCGTCAAGCAAGCGCACCGCTCGAGGAATCGCGCCGGAATCGCGCCGGTTGACAAACCCGGTACGCCGGGTGATCGTTCTCACGAGCGATAGAACCAGAGACCGTTTCGAGGACCTGGGTTGCCGCCCATGGTCCTCGTTCGTTTCTGGGAACTCCCGCAGCGGAGACCGGATGGAAGTGACCCTGGGCGACAACGACCGACTGGACTACGTCCTGAAGAAGTTCCGCCGCCAGATCACGAAGGCCGGGCTGTTCCAGGACATGAAGCGGAAGCGCTTCTACGAAAGCCCTGGCGCTCAACGGCGGCGGAAAGACAAGGCAGCGGCGCGCCGCAAGGTGAAGTCCGCTCGCCGCCGGGAACAACACTAGTCAGGAGTACACAGCAGATGGCACGCATTACCGGTATCGTGAAATGGTTCAACGATGCAAAGGGCTTCGGCTTCATCAAGCCCGAGAACGGCGAGCAGGACTGCTTCGTGCATCACACCGCCATCGAGGCGCAGGGGTTCAAGAGCCTGGCCGAGGGCGAGCGCGTCGAGTTCGAAGTCGTGCAGGGCCAGAAGGGCCCGGCGGCGCAGAAGGTCGTGAAGCTGTAGCAGACGCGTAGGGGCACGGCCATGCCGTGCCCCTGGACGTGGGGGCACGGCATGCCGTGCCCCCACGGTATTTTTACGACCGCAGCACGATACGCATCGCCCGGGTGTCGACGTCCAGGTCCCACGACGCGATGCGGGGACGGACGAACTCGTCGCAGTCCTGGGGCGTGATCGAATCGGGCGTCGCGTCGATGAACTCGAGCAACCGCATGCGGGCGTCGAGATACGATCGGCCTTCCCGCGTCGCGGCCACACGCATCCCCACTTCGTCCTCGAGCCGTCGGCTCACGAACCCCTGCGCCACCTCGAGCAGCCGCTCGACGATCAGGCACTCGAGCTCGACGCCGTCCGGCCGCATGAGCCGCCGGCCGAGCAGCCGGGCCTTCCCGGGCTCGCACAGCTCGAGCATCAGCCTCCGGACCTCGGGCGCCGGTCGCCGGCGGCGCGACGCCGCCGTCGAGCGCTCGGCCCGCGCGCAGGTCGGCAGGTCGTTCCGGTGGAGGCGCAGGAACTTTCCCATGGACACGTAGAGGTCGCTGCGCGGCGCGGGCGGCCGCCTCCGCCCGGCCACGAGGTCCACGATGTACGCCTCCGACACCTTCACGGCTTCAGCCAGCTCGCGCGGCGTCCGGTTCAACTCCCGCAGGCGGCGCCGCACGAGCTGACCGACCGGGACGGGCTGGTTGAGCGGTGCTGCTGCAGGCATGGAAGCTCCTTTTTGGGGCGCGAGGGGGCTGCACATGAAAACGCCCACGGCGCATCGGCGGCGGGCGCGCACCGCGGGCGACTCGATAGTAAATATCGCAGGGACGGGCCAACTTTGCTAGCCGTCTTGGGTTAACCCAGGAGCACCGGTTTGTCGCCTCCCCGCCAGATCCCTGACCCTGGCCTTCGCTAGCGCCACGGACCCTACCACGATGATCACCGCGAAGCTGAACCACTGGATGGCGTAAGATAGGTGTGGGCCGTCGCTTAGCTCAGGGCTGGGCCAGCGAAGCGGGCGGACAGGCGGTCGGGTGGCCGGGCGGTCCGAGGGAAGCTCCTGGATCACGAAGGGGAGGAGCGGATACGGCAGCGAATCCCGGAGTCGTGCCGGGTCCACGTCGCCCCGAGCCCGGGGCGCGAGCATCCCCAGCCCCAGCACCTCCGCGGTATCCGGCTCGCGATAGGCACCCTCTTCTACATGCGAAGCATCGGGCGACGGGGCCCAACCTCGGTCCACGAACACGGCCGACCCATCCGCCAACCGGAGCGGGGTGATGAGACCCACGCCCGGCACGCCCTCGTATGTCCGCGCGCGCCACAACCGCTGCTGCGCGTAGTCGTAGACGCCGCGGGCGCGCAGGCGACGGCCCCGCACCGAGTCTGCCGTGAGCGGGCCCGTGACCGCGAGCGGCGGCCGCTCGCGGGCGGCGCGGATCGCGGCGTTTCTTCCGCGGCGCTCACGCAGTCGATCGAGCTGCCAGAAGCCCAGCCGCAGGCAAACGACGGCTGCGGCGAGCGCGCCTGCAAGTCCCACGCGGTCCCGCCACGCGAGCTTCATTGCGCTTCTCTCACCAGCCTCAGCTTCGCCGCGCGGGAGAGCCGCCGCAGCGCCGCCTCGCGCCTGAGCGCGGCCGAGCGGGTCGGCTGCGGCTCGTGGTAGACGAGGCGCACCGGGCGGCGCGAGCCGGTGTAGGCGCTGGCGGTGCCGGCCTGGTGCGCCGCCAGCCGGGTCGGCAGATCAATGGCGATGCCGGTGTAGAGGGAGCCGCCGCGGCAGCGGAGCATGTAGACGGTCCATGCCAGCTTCCTCCCCCTACTCACTCGAGCTTCGCGTCCACCGTCATCTGGCTGATCCCCTTGAGCGCGCGCGACACCGGACAGCCGCTCTTTGCCTCCTCGGCCGCCTTCTGAAGCGCCGCTCCGTCGAGCCCGGGGACCTGGCCTCGGACCCGCAGCTCCATCTTGGTGATGGTAGGCGTCCCGTTCACCATCTCGAGCGTGCAGGCGGCCTCCGTCCTGATCCGCGTCGCCGGCTTCCCGGCCTTTTCGAGTCCGGCGGAAAGCGCCATGCTGAAGCAGGCGGCGTGCGCCGCGGCGATCAGCTCCTCCGGGTTCGTGCCGTGGCTGCCCTCGAACCGCGTCGCGAAGCTGTAGGAGCCCCCGAACGCGCCGCTGCCGGCCTTGAAGGTCCCCTTCCCGTCCTTGAGCTTCCCTTCCCAGACCGCCGAAGCATGACTCGTGGGCATCGCATTTCCCCCTGTGATCGGGTCGAGCCGGTAATCTGGCGGGGGCCTGCACGGGACGCTACGCTTGACGGCGGAGGAAGGAGCCGACCCATGGCCGCCACAAAGAAACCCAAGCGTCCGGCGAAGCAGCAGACGCTTGCTAAGCGCCCGAAGCGCCAGCAGCCGGAGTCGCTGCGCCTGCGCTCCATGGCCGCGTCGCTCACCGTCAACGACCTCACGAAGAGCATCGCCTGGTATCGGGACGTGCTCGGGTTCACGCAGGGCGAGCGCTGGGAGGACGGCGGCCAGACGCGCGGCGTCCAGATGAAGGCGGGCCGTTGCGACCTCATGCTCACCCAGGACGACTTCGCGAAGGGTCGCGACCGGAAGAAGGGTGACGGATTCCGCCTCTGGGTGTCGACGGCGCAGGACATCAACGCGATCGCCGAGCGCATCAAGGCCAAGGGCTGGTCGCTCGACCGCGAGCCTTCCGACACGCCGTGGGGGGATTGGGCATTCGCGCTCACCGACCCGGACGGCTTCAAGATCACAGTCATCCAGGAATAGGGCAGGTTGGTGGAGGGCGGTCTCGAGCCTCAGCACGGCTGACCCCGGGCCGGCGGCCCGGGGTCCACCAAACAGGACCGGTTCCTTAACACCCCGGGGCACCGCCCCGGGGTCAGCCGCCCCTAGATGCCCCGCCCGGCTGGTCAAGGAGCTGCCTTTCGGAGCGACGATGTAGTCATGAGCCGAGAACGCGGCGGTCTTGCACGGTCCCGGGAATGTGGTAAATTTAGTAGATAAATTTACATAATGATGTTTGTCAAATTAGCGAGAGACACGCTTGGCTAAGCGCTCGAAACGTGTTCGGGAGCCCATCCAGGTCTACTTGACCAGCGCGGAGCGCGCCGCTCTGGACCGTGTCGCGCGGGAGCTGGGCGTGTCGCGCGCCGAGGTGCTCAGGCGTGGGCTCGAAGCGATGGCCCAGGGTCGGGGCCGGTCGTTTTACGCCGCGTTCGAGGCGCTAATCGGGACGGAGCGGGCCCCCGACGCGCCAGCCGACCTGGCCGAGCGGCACGACGAGTACCTCGCCCAGGACCTGGAGAAGCGGAGTCGGCGATCGCGCTCCAGGTCTTCGTAGATTCGACGGCTTGGGTCGCGCTGCTGCATGAGCGCGACCAGGCTCACAGCCGGGCGCTGGCCGTCTGGCGAGACCTCGAGCGGCGTCCCGCGCGCCTGGCGACGACCAATCTCGTGCTGGGCGAGAGTCATGGTCTCATTGCGCGACGGCTCGGGGCCCGCACCGGGCTGGGGTTCCTGAGCACGCTGACGGGCAGTGCCGGGCCACGCGTGATCTGGGCGGACGAAGAGCTGACCCTGGCGGCGATCGGGCAGTGGCTGGCGCGTCACCAGGAACGGCAGTGGAGTCTCGTGGACGCCGTGAGCTTCGAGGTCATGCAGCGGGAGGGAATCGAGCGGGCGTTCGCCTTCGACCAGGACTTCGAGCTCGCGGGGTTCGCGCTGCTGTGAACTCAACACATCGGAGCTGACGCATGACGCATGGCTTTGCGCCCGCCGCCGTCCTGCTGGGGGCGCTCACGCTCACGCTCCACGCCCAAACGCCCAGCGTCGCGGATTCCTCCCCGTTCCGCCGATTGGATCTCCCGACCCCCAACCGCATCCGCAGCGCTGCGGGCGCTCCTGGGCCCGACTACTGGCAGCAGCGGGCGGACTACGTGATCCGCGCCACGCTCGACACGGGGTCACAGACGATCCGCGGCAGCGAGCGCATCCACTACGTGAACCACTCGCCCGACACGCTCGAATTCGTGTGGGTGCAGATCGAGCAGAACATCTTCGCGAAGAGCTCGATCACGTACGCCCTGAACCAGCCGCCGCTCCACTTCGCGGGCGGGGCCGTGTTCGACTTCACCGGCAAGGGATTCGTCGGCGGAATCACGCTCGAGCGGTTCACCTCGGGCGGGAGGGAGCTCAAGCGCACCGAGTACGGCACGATGATGCGGGTCGAGCTCGCGCGGGCCCTTGCGCCTCAGGGGTTCGTCGACTTCGACGTCGCCTGGCACTTCCCCGTGCCGCCGTACGGCGGCGGGCGGATGGGGAGGATCGGCAGCCGGCTGTACGAGATCGGCCAGTGGTACCCGCGCATGGTCGTGTACGACGACGTGCGCGGGTGGAATCCCCTGCCCTACATCGGGGCGGGCGAGTTCTACCTCGAGTACGGCGACTTCGACGTCATGCTGACGCTCCCCGCGGGGTTCGTCGTCGCGGCGACCGGGACCGTGGCGAACCCGGTCGCGGTGTGGACCCCGAGCCAGCGGCAGCGGCTGGCGCGGGCCCGCACGTCGGCAGAGCGGGTGCAGATCGTCACAAAAGCGGAAGCGGAGGCGAACGGCGGCAAGGCGGTCGCGGGCACGAAGACCTGGCGCTTCGCCGCCCGTAACGTGCGGGACGTCGCGTGGGCGGCATCGCCCGACTTCCGCTGGGACGCGTCCGGCTGGAACGGCGTGCTCATCCAGACGTTCTACCGCCCTAACGCGGCGCCCTGGGAAGAAGCGAACAAGATGGCCTGGTTCACCATCAAACACTTCAGCGAGACGTGGGGGATGTACCCGTGGCCGCACGCCACGACCGTCGAAGGGCTCATCGAGGGCATGGAGTACCCGATGCTCACGTTCGTGCCCTCAATCGAGAAGCGCGAGGATCAGTTCTGGGTGCTGACGCACGAGTTCGGCCACGAGTGGTTCCCCATGCTGGTCGGCTCGGACGAGCGCCGCTACCCCTGGATGGACGAAGGATTTAACACGTTCATCGACTACGCCTCGGCGGAGGGCTATTTCAAGGGCACGGCGTACGGCGACACCGTGCGGCGCGAGCTGCTCACCGCCTACCAGGTGTCGGCCGTCGCGGGCAACGAGCAACCGCTCATCGATCAGCCGGTCGAGCAGCGCGACCTCGCCTGGGCGGCGTATCAGAAGCCCGCGCTGATGCTCACCGTGCTGCGCGACGCCGTGCTCGGCAAGCCGACGTTCGAGCGCGCGCTGCGCGAGTACGTGCGCCGCTGGCGGTTCAAGCACCCCCAGCCGGCCGACTTCTTCCGGACGATCGAGAACGTCTCGGGCAGGGATCTCGACTGGTTCTGGCGCAACTGGGTGTACACCACCGCGCGGCTCGACCAGGCGGTGGACTCGGTCGGCTCCGCGGGTGACACGACTTTCATTTACTTGTCGAACCGCGGCCAGATGGTGCTGCCGGTGACGCTCGAGCTGCGCTACGCGGACGGCTCGAGCGAAACGCGAGACCTGCCGGTCGAGATGTGGAATCTCGGGAGCCGGTTCACGGCGCGGGTGGAGGGTCGCAAGACCATCGCGGGCGTGGCAGTAGATCCTGGGCGCCTGTATCCGGACATGGATCGCAGGAACAACACCTGGCCACGGTAGCGGCGCCGCCGGCCGCTGGTCAAGGAGCCGTCCGCTGATTCGCGACGCGCACGGGCAGGATGCTGCCTCGGCCCGCCTGACTGCCGAGCTGGCCGAAGTCGTTCAGTCCCCAGCAGTAGGCCAAGCCGGCCGTCGTCACGCCGCACGTGTGGTGGAAGCCGGTCGTGAGCGACGCGAAGCTCAGGCCGCCCGCCACCGGTACGGGAATCAAGCTGCACAGCACATCGCCCACGCGCGTCCCGGCGCACACCTCGAGCGGCACGCTCGTGCCGAGCTGCCCGTTCGTATCGTTACCCCAGCAGTACCCGGCGCCCCCGGTCGCGAGCGCGCACGTATGCGTGGCGCCCGCGGCGATCGCAACGAACGTGTGACCGCCCAGGACGAGCCGAGGAGTGGTGGATCCCCCTGTGCTATCCCCGAGCTGTCCGAACTGACCGTCGCCCCAGCAATACGCGTCGCCCGAGGCGGTGAGCGCGCACGAGTGATACGAGCCGGCGGTCACTGAGACGAACTTGAGACCGCCTTGCACGGCGACCGGCCCGGCCGTATCCGTCGTCGCCCCGTTGCCAAGCGCGCCTTCCGCGTTCCGGCCCCAGCAGTACGCGCTCGAGTCGGCAGCGACCGCGCAGACGTGCCAGGTCCCTGCGTGGAGGGAGACGAGTTTCAAGCCGCCCGCCACGGCGACGGGCGCGCTCCGGTCGCTGCGGCTCAAGTCGCCCAGCTGGCCCAAGGCATTCCACCCCCAGCAGGAGGCCGTGCTGTCGGCCGCCAACCCGCAGGTGAAGGCGCCGCCGGCCGCGATCCACCCCAGCGTCAGGCCGCCGGAGACGGCCGCCGGCACCAGCAGCCGATCGCCAGCCGGGCCGGACCCCAGTTGCCCGCTCAGGTTGATCCCCCAGCAGTATGCCGTGCCCGCGCTCGTCCGCCCACACGTATGGCCGCCCCCACCGGTCAGGGTGGCGAACCGCAGCGTCGTCGCAACCAGAATCGGCAGCGGCCGATCACTCCGGGACCCGTCCCCGATCTGTCCATACTGATTCAACCCCCAGCAATAGGCGATGCCGCCAACGGTGACTCCGCACGTGTGGGCCGTACCTGCGGCTACGCTGGCGAACGGCTCGGTGACGGGATCGGAGGGGCTGAGCGGCTCCGAGCCGCAAGCCGGGAGGACGGCGGCGACAAGAACCACCAGGATGTGGGCCCGGCCCCAGGGCGGCATAAGGCCGGGAATGTACTCCCCGCCCGCAACCTTGACGACCTCCCGACCGGGGACCACGTTATCCCGCTCATCCAGACCTAGCGCCTACTTCCCAGGGAGGGCCGTCCCTATGCTCTGGTCGAAGGTGCGGAAAGCCTCGTTTTCCATCCTGGCCGGACTCTTGTGCCTCGCCCCCGCCTCGCTTGTGGGGCAGACCGGCACGATCAGCGGCACCGTGCGCGACGCCAGCGCGCGCAATCCGATCGCCGGGGTGCAGATCGGCGTGGTCGGCACGCTGCTCGCGACGCTTTCCGACCAGCAAGGCAACTACACCCTGGCCAACGTCCCAGTGGGCCGCGTGACCGTGCGCGTCCGCAGGCTGGGCTTCTCGGGCGTCGCGTCGACGGTCGAGGTGTCCGCCGACGCGCCGGCCACGCTCGACTTCGCGCTCTCCGCCTCGGTGATCACGCTCGACGAAGTAGTGGTGACCGGTGCGGGCGGCGCGGTCGCAAAGAAGCAGCTCGGCAACACGATCGCGACCATCGACTCGAGCGCGATCAAGAATGCCCCGGTCCAGAGCTTTTCCGAGGCGATCGCGGGGCGCGAGCCGGGCGTGCAGGTGCTCCCGTCCTCCGGCCTCGTGGGCGAGGGTGCCCGCATCCGTATCCGCGGCAACGCGAGCTTGAGCCAGAACAACGAGCCCGTGGTGTACGTGGACGGGGTGCGCGTCGACAACGGCGGCGGCTTCACCTACGCCGGCGCGGGCGGCGCCGGAACGCCGTCGCGGCTCGACGACATCAACCCCGAGACGATCGAGCGGGTCGAGATCTTGAAGGGCGCCGCAGCGGCCACGCTGTACGGCAGCGAGGCGAACGCGGGCGTGATTCAGGTCTTCACCAAGAAGGGCGCGGCGGGAGCCCCGAAGTTCAGCTTCCGCGTGGACCAGGGCTTGTCGCAATCGCCGCACGCCGCGTACAAGCCGATCGCCGGGTTCGCGCGCTACGCCGACCTCGCGTCGTGTGTCGCCGATGCCGCGGCGTTCGGCAGGACCACGGCGGCGCAGACCGGGGCCTGCCGGTCCACGATCGGGGTCGCGGACCGCTTGAGCGCCATCTACGGCCGCACGATCGCCCCGTACCAGGTGTTCGAAACGGACTTCATCAACGACTTCTTCGGCACGGGCTACCACTCGACCTACGCGGGCGACGTCAGGGGCGGCGGGGAAGCCGTGCTCTACTACGTTGCCGCCCGACTGGCTCGTGAAGACGGGCCGTTCCGGATGAGCCACCTGGACGCCGCCGCGCCGGCCAACGACTACAACCGAAAGGCGTACGGGTCGGCGAACATCACACTGTTCCCGCGCAGGCGAGTGCAACTCCGCGCGGGAGCGATGTTCACCGACGTGCACCACGAGACGCCGAACAACGCGAACAACATCTACGGCGTGATTTCCTCGGCGATCAATTCCAAGCCGGAGCAGTCCGACTGCGAGGAGTCCCGCAAGCTCGGCCTCGGCGGCGCCTTCGGCCAGGATACAACCCGTTCCGACCGCTGCGCCGGGCCCGGCGATCCGTCCGGGTCGGGGGCGTTCATCACGCCGCGGGAAGCCGGCTACCAGAAGGTCGCGCAGGACGCCGAGCACTTCAACGGCAACCTGAACCTGAGCTACCAGGCCGTGCCGTCGGTGAAGCTCGACCTCACGGTCGGCGCCGATGTCACGAACGCCAACGACTACGAGCTGCTGCCGTTCCGCTACAACGTGGACAACTACACCTCGAACGAGACGCTCGGGCGAAGAACGATCGGGAACCGCAACTACCGGCAGTTCACCCTCGACGGCAAGGCGACGTGGACCGGCCGGTTCAGCCGGTTCAACTCGAACCTGGTCGCGGGCACTCAAGGGTTCGTCACTCGGGAAAGGGACAAGGGCGGTTTCGGGCGGGACTTCCCCGGTCCCGGCATCGAGATCGCCGGGGCCGGTGCCATCCGCCAGCTCCAGGACACCTTCACCTCCGTGGTGAACCTGGGCGCGATGGCGCAGGAGCAGCTCGGGTACAACGATTGGGCGTTCGTCACCGTCGGCGCGCGCTGGGACCGCAACAGCGCGTTCGGCGAGACGAGCCCGTGGGCGTTTTATCCCAAGGTGAGCGTGTCGCTCGTGCCGAGCGACCTGCGCGATTGGCACGTGCCGCACGTCTCCGCCCTCCGACTGCGGGGCGCCGTCGGGCGGTCGGGCCTGCAGCCGGGCGCGTTCGACAAGTTCACGACCTGGTCGTCGCTCGCGTCGGAGCTCGGACCCGGGCTCCAGACGGCGAACCTCGGCAACAATGACCTCAAACCCGAGGTGTCCACCGAGCGGGAGCTCGGGGCGGAGGTCGGACTGTTCCAGAATCGGCTAGGGCTCGACGTCACGTGGTGGCTGCGGAACACCGTGGACGCGCTCGTTGCCAAGCAGTTCCCCCCCTCAGGCGGCTTCATCAACACGCAGCTCGTGAACATCGGCTGGCTGCAGGGCAAGGGCTGGGACCTGAAGCTCAACGCCCTGGTGCTCGACCGGCCCGACCTGTCGATCAACTTGTTCGTGAACGGCGCGTTCCTGTCGCAGAAGATCATGAGCATGGGGGGCGCCGCGCCGATCAAGGTCGGCGGCAGCTACCCGCGCTACCGCAACTTCCTGCGCGGGCCCGACACACTGTACTCGGCGCCAGGCGTCATCGACGAGATCCGCTTTTACTCCCCGGGCGCTCTGCTCGGGGCCGCCGCGATCCCGACCTGCGCCGGCAGCCCGGTGTATCGCGGGGGGGCGAACGCCGGCCAGCCGCGGCCTTGCTATACACCGGGCTCCACGGTGCCATACGACACCGACAAGAACGGCCAGCCCGATACCGAGGCCCGGCTCCAGTTCTACATCGACTCACTCCGGACCAGGGGCACGCCCGGCCTGCTGGACGTGCTCAACCCCATGTTCGACGACGAGGACGGGGACAAGGATGTGCTCGACAACTATCTCGGGAAGCCGGCGCCCGACTGGCAGGGAGCATTCGGCGGGAGCATCAACTTCCGTCACAACCTGCAGGTGAACGTCCTGTTCGAGTACAAGGCCGGGAATTACACGGTCACGAACCTGACCGACGCATTCCGGAACTCCCATCCGCTCATCGGGCGGAACGTGCGGGCTGTGGCCGAGATCGAAGCGACCCTTTTGAACCCTGCTTCCACCCCGCAGGAACGCCAAGCTGCGGCGATGGCCTGGGCGACCAAGTACAAGGCCCTGTCGCCCTACGACGGCCTGAACCAGAACGAAAACGGGAAATTCCTCCGGTGGCGCGAGCTGGGGATCACGTACACTGCGCCGCCGTCGTTCGGCCGGCGGCTGGGCGTGGACAACCTGGCCTTCACACTCACCGGTCGCAACATCAAGCTGTGGACCGGATACAGCGGGATCGATCCCGAGGAGAACTCGGTCGGCCGGGGCGGTGGAACGCTGTTGGACAACAATTACCTGGACGCCGTGGACGGGTGGGGCCTGCCCCTGCCCACCAGCTGGACGTTTTCCGTGCGGTTCGGCTTCTAACGGGATGCCACGAGGAGGAATGGCGCCATGATTCGCATCGCTCGCTTGCGGCGTCGCCCCCGCTGGGGCGCCCCGCTCTTCGCGCTCGGCCTCGCGGCCGCGGTGGCCCGGTGCTCGAACCTGCTCGACGTCGACAATCCCAACAACATCAAGGGGGAGGACATTCCTCTGCCGACCGCCGCGGGGCCGCTCCTGAACGGGGTGCACTCGGCCCTCGCCCGGGGCATCAACGACGTGGTGCTGCCGATCGCCACCGCCTCCGACGAGCTCGACTGGGTCGGCTCGCGCGACGCCTGGCGCCAGCTCGAGTACGGCGATCTGTCCGACCCTTTCAACGAGTTCACCGATGCCGCCTACCCCAACCTCGCGCAGGCACGGTGGATGGCGGATGAGGCCATAAAGATCATGGAGCAACACCGCGCGGCGAACTTCTTCGTGCAACGCGTCGCCGTGGATCCCGTGTTGCTCGCGCGCGCGTACTTCTACGGCGGCCTGGCCTACGTGACGATCGGCGAACTGTTCGACCGGTGGGCGTTCTCGGATAGGTTCACCGCCGCGCCGCCGGTCGCACCAGACCAGATGCGCCAGGTGTACGACACGGCGATCGCGTATCTCGGTCGGGGGTACGTGTTCGCCGACTCGCTCGTCGCCGCTGGGAACGCGACGGCCGCCCCCTGGCGCCTCGCGATCGTCGCGTTACGTGCCCGCGCCAAGCACGCTCGCGCCGTCTGGGACATGATCGGGCGGGTCCCGACGAGCCCGGCCGTGATCTCCAACCAAGGGATGGTGAACGATGCGGGCGCGCTGGCCGACGCGCAACTCGCGGACAGCCTGCTCTCCACCCCGGACTGGAAGTTTGAATTCAAGTATTCGGCGACGACGGTCGGGGGTGATTTCGGCGCGTGGGTGAACGACCGGACGGAGATGCGGCTGGGCGACGCGTACGTGTACGCCAACGTCAACAACAAGACGTGGGACAGCACGCGCATCCTGGACCCAATCACGAACGCGCGCGACCCGGTGGTGAACGCAACGGCAACCGCGTTCAAGGCGGGGTCGGTGTACCCGAGCTTCACCGTGCTGTCTGCTCGCGAGCTGCACCTGATCGCCGCGGAGGTCCGGCTGGCCCAGGCAGACACCGCCGGCTTCACGGCATCGATCAACGCCCTGCGAACTATCAACGGCCTTGCCCCCTACGACCCCGCGAAAGCCGCCCATCCGCGGCCGCGCGATATGCTCATCTACGAGCGGCAGGTGAACCTCTACCTGCAGGGGCGCAGGCTCGCCGACATGTACCGGTTCAGCATCCCCTACACCGTCGCCGCGGGCGGCAAGTGGCAGCCGACGTCGGAGGCCGTCACACAGCCGGGGCGGTTCCTCCCGCTCACGGCGCGCGAGTGCTTGTCCAACCCACTGATCGGCGGCGCGGCCTGCCGCATCTAGCGG